>Ga0136613_10000490_pt1 | contig 18438 bp, 19 predicted proteins | sample AntDrymUQ2722106_2_FD_106649 | JGI IMG/M metagenome (GOLD analysis project Ga0136613, IMG submission 106649) | Polar desert sand microbial communities from Dry Valleys, Antarctica - metaG UQ272 (21.06) | ecosystem: Environmental > Terrestrial > Soil > Desert | place: Antarctica: Dry Valley... | reverse complement strand
TCGCCGAAGCGGCCGAGGCCGGTGGGTTCGGGAGCGTCGACGGGGTCGAGCCGCACGGGTGTCCCCCGGGACGGAGCGGTCATGCAGGGATGATACGGGGGGGGCCCCGCCGGTCCCGCTCGGGAAAGACGGGGCGCCTAGCGGAGCATGAGCGGGTCAGGTTCCATCGTCCTGCCAGTCGTAGGGGATGTCGGGCCCGCCCGTCCATCCTTCTCCCCCGAGGCGCTCCCCCGCCGCCTTGGCCGCTTCGACGAAGCGCCGCAGCCGGCGCGGGTCCTTTCGGCCACTACCGGGCGTGGTCTCCACGCCGCTGGACACGTCGACACCCCACGGTCGGACTTGCTCGATCGCCTCGGACACGTTGTCGGCCGTGAGGCCACCGGCGAGCACGAGCCGCATGCCGCCGGGCGCGCCCTCGGCCAGTGACCAGTCGAACACCTTCCCCGAACCCGCCTCGGGCGCGTCGATGAGCACCAGGTCGGCGGGACCCTCGGCTGCCGACGCGATGGCAGGGTCACCGGCGGCGAAGCCCTGGATGACGAGGCCGACGCGCTCCCGGATGTATCGAACATCGGACATGGGCTCGCGGCCGTGAAGCTGCGCGCCCTTGAGCCCGACAGTGTTGACGACCTCGACCACGCGCTCGGGGCGCTCGTCGCGGAACACGCCGATGGTGAGAACCTCGCCGACGGGTAGATGGCTGACGATGTCGCGGGCCGCGCCCGGGCGGAGCTGGCGCGGGCTCCCCGGAGCGAAGACGAACCCGAGCGCGTCGGCGCCGAGCGCGAGTGCGAGGAGCGCGTCCTCCTCCGACGTGATGCCACACACCTTGACGAACACGGAACGAAGGTACCGGAACGGCGTGAGCCGGCCGCGCCTTATCGGCGTTCTCGGCCTTCTCCGGCTTCTCGACGGGCCGTCACCAGTGCGGCGAGCTCCCGGACCGCCGCGGCGGGCTCGGGTGAGCGGACCAGCGCCTCACCGACGAGGACCGCGTCGAAACCGGCGGCAGCCATGCGGCCGGCGGCGGCGGGAGCGCGAATAGCGCTCTCGGCGACCGCGATCACGGCCGGCGGCACCCGCGTCGCCAGCCGCTCGGCGACGTCGAGGTCCTCGGCGAAGGTCCCGAGGTCGCGACAGTTCACCCCGACGATCTCCGCTCCCGCCGCCAGCGCCCGCTCGAGCTCGGGCTCGTCGTGCACCTCGACCATGGCGTCGAGGCCGAGCTCACCGGCGAACGCGCGGAGGTCGCGCAGCAGCCCGTCGTCGGGGAGCGCGGCCACGATGAGGAGCAGGGCGTCGGCGCCGATGGCGCGGGCCTCGAGCACCTGGGTCTCGTCGATGGTGAAGTCCTTGCGCAGCGCCGGGAGCCGGGTGGCGTCGCGCGCAATTCGGAGGTCGTCGACCGACCCGCCGAAGAAGGGCCGGTCAGTGAGCACGGAGAGCGCGGCCGCGCCCCCGGACTCGTAGGCGAGCGCGGTCGCCGCCGGATCGAGGTCGGGCGCGAGCTCGCCCTTCGACGGAGAGCGCCGCTTGATCTCCGCGATCACCGCGAGCGTGCCGTCGGACCGGCGAAGCGCTCCGGCGAAGTCGCGCGGCTCGGGAGCGTCGAGTGCGGCTTTTCGGATCGCGTCGCGCGTCGCGGGCTGGTGAAGCAAGGTCACCTCGTCCCGTTTGGCCGCGAGGATCTCGGCGAGCACTCCCATCCCTATTACCTCGCTCGCTGCAGGCGGGGCCATCCAGAAAGGGATTGGCCCGCCCGCGGGCGCTCGCGCGGACGCCAAGTCGTACCGAGCCAAGTCACTGCTGCCGCACGCAATTGCACTGGCCGCAGTGTACGGTTCCGCGCCCATGATCCAGTTTCCCGACGGCTTCCTCTGGGGCACCGCGACCGCCGCGCACCAGGTGGAAGGGGGCAACTGGAACAACGACTGGTGGATGTGGGAGCACAACCCCGAGTCGGGCTGCGCGGAGCCGTCGGGTGACGCCTGCGACCACTTCTGGCGCTACCCCCAGGACATCGCGCTGCTCGCCGATCTGGGCTTCGGCGCCTACCGCTTCTCGGTCGAGTGGTCGCGCATCGAGCCCGAGGACGGAGAGTTCTCGCGCAACGCCCTCGATCACTACCGGCGCATGGTCGACTGCTGCCGCGACCACGACCTCGTGCCGATCGTCACCTATCACCACTTCACGACGCCCCGGTGGGCGGTGCAGGGCGGCGGCTGGGTGGACCCGGCGACCGCCGACCGGTTCGGGCGCTTCTGCGAGCGCACGGTGGCAGCGTTGGGAGACGGCGTCGGCATCTCGTGCACATTGAACGAGCCGAACGTCGTCGCCCTCATGGGCCACTACCTGGGTGTCTTCCCGCCCGGCGAGCGCAACGAAGCCGCGCTCAACCGCGCCATCGACCAGCTCATCCGGGCCCACCGGCTCGCGACCGACGCGATCAAAGCCGGGCCCGGCGACGGCCCGGTGGGCATGACCCTCTCGATGCACGAGTGGGCGTGCGAGCCCGGCGGCGAGGAGCAGATGGGCCGGGCGCGCGACCGCCTCGAAGACGTGTGGCTCGACGCCGCCCAGGGCGACGACTACTTCGGCGTACAGACGTACACCCGTCTGCGGTTCGGTCCCGACGGCCTCCTCGGTCCGGCCGAGGGCGTGGCCGCGTTGCAGATGGGCTACGAGTTCTGGCCCCAGGCGCTCGAGACGACGATCCGCCGCGCCGTGGAGGTGACCGGTTCACCGGTGTACGTCACCGAGAACGGCATCGGCACCGCCGACGACGAGCACCGCATCCAGTACGTGACTGACGCCCTCGAATGCGTCGGGCGCTGCCTCGACGACGGTCTCGACGTGCGCGGCTACTGCTACTGGTCGCTGATGGACAACTTCGAATGGGCGCTCGGCTATCGGCCGACGTTCGGGCTCGTCGCCGTCGACCGGGAGACCCAGGAGAGGTCACCGAAACCCAGCGCCAAGTGGCTGGGCGAGATCGCCCGCACGAACCAGCTCGACTCGTAGCCGCGCCGCGGCCGGAGCGACCGTCGTCGTCGTCGTCGACGAGCCCAACATCGCCGACCTCGTCGACCTGTATCCCGCCCGGGAGGGCTTCCGGGCGCTCAAGGCGGCTACCGGCGAAGCCGGACCGTGGGAGTAACGGCGAGCAACGGGACCGTGCGGCTACGGGCTGGCGATCGTCCGCGAGCTCGCGGCGGCGATGGGCGGCACTGCCGCGGCCGAGCGCGTCGACGGCGCCGGGACGCGCTTCGTGGTGGAGATCCCCGCGGGCCGCTAGGAGCTCGAGACCGTGCTCGCGTGCCGGCGGTGGCCGAGCGCGAACCACACCGACGACACCGCCAGCCAGGCGCCGTTGACGACCACACCGCCGGTGTTCCCCTTGATCGCCCAACCCGACACGATCGCCGCCACTGCCACATGGTGGGCGATCAGCCAGCGCCAGCGCCGCTCGCGCACCACCGGGAGCCAGCGGACGATGACGACGATCGACGTGGGGTAGCCGAATGCGAGCAGCCCGGTCGCGGCGGCGTCCACGCTTCGCTCAGCCGATCAGGGGCAAGGACGTCACCGTGGCAGTCGCCTCGCCGCCGTCCCAGCGCAGCATGACGTCGGCAGGTGGTTCGATCTCGCGACGCACGTAGCCCAGCCCCATACCCCCGGCCGCGCTCGTGACCGCGCCGACGACCTTGTCGCCCACCACGACCTCCGCGCCTCGCGGCACCCCGCCTGCGACGTTGGTCAGCCGGCGCAGGTACTTGTTCACGTGGCCGCGGGTGTCGATCCGGCACACGAGCTCCTGGCCGAGGAAGCAGCCCTTGCTGAACGACACCGCGTCCCGATCGAGGAATGCCTCCTGGGGAATCGTCTTCTCGTCGAGCTCGAAGCCCATGCGAGGGATGCCGGCCTCGACCCGGAGCGCCTCGTACACGTCCGCGTCGATGGCGGTGACGCCCGCTCCCGCCAACTCCGCCTCCGCTTCGTCGAGCGCCGCGGTCGGGCCGACAACGTCGAAGCGGTCGCCGTCCGGCCACGGCACCGGCACGACGACGACATCGTCGGCGCGTGCTCGCGCCGGCGGCTCGGGCGCCCGCACTGCCAGCACGGCCAGGTCGGGCCGCAGGTCGACCTCGACCTTCACCCTGATCTTGAACCGCTCGAGCGCGGCCACCAGTTGCGAGCCGTGCCCGCCCTCACCGACGAGCCAGGCGGCGTCGCCGACCCTCGCGAGGTGGAAGTCGGCTTCGAGCTTCCCCTGCGGCGTCAGCAGCAGCGAGCGCACGCTCTGCCCGTCGCCGAGCCCGTCGAGGTCGGCCGACACGAGGCTCTGGAGGAAGGAGAGCGCATCCGGCCCCGCCGCGACCACGACGTCGCGCGGCGGACGGGCGGTCCAGGTGGAGTCCTTCAGGAGCGTGGAGTCGTTCAGGAGGGTCGAGTCGTTCACGAGGCAGCCTCCGTCTGGTCAGGGACGACCGAGGCCAGGCGTCGGGCCGCGGCCGCCGCAGTCAACAACGCCCGGGCCTTGTTGTGGCATTCCAACTCCTCGTCCTCGGGATCGGAATCGGCCACGACGCCTGCGCCTGCCTGCACGCTCGCCCGCCCGTTACACCACACCATCGTGCGGATCGTGATGGCAGTGTCGAGGTTGCCCGAGAAGTCGAGGTAGCCGACCACCCCGGCGTAGGGCCCCCGCTTGGTGGGCTCGAGGTCGTCGATGATCTCCATGGCCCGCACCTTCGGCGCTCCGCTGACCGTCCCGGCCGGGAACGTCGCCCGCAGCACGTCGACTGCGTTCCTCCCCGGGGCCAGCTCCCCCGACACCTCGCTGGTGAGGTGCATGACGTGCGAGTAACGCTCGAGCGTCATGAGCTCGTCGACCTTCTCGGTGCCGTAGCGCACCACCCGTCCGACGTCGTTGCGGGCGAGATCGACCAACATCACGTGCTCCGCACGCTCCTTGGGGTTCTCGCTGAGCTCCGCCGCCATCTTGCGATCGTGCTCCTCGGTGCGGCCCCGCCAGCGCGTGCCCGCTATCGGCCGGCTGATGACGCGCCCGTCGAGCACCTGCACCATCGGCTCGGGTGAGGAGCCCACCAGCGCCACATCGCCGGTGCGTACGAGGTACATGTACGGCGACGGGTTCACCTGGCGCAGGACCCGGTACACGTCGAAGGGGTCGTAGTCGCCGTCGAGGTCGAAACGCTGGGCCAGCACCACCTGGAAGATGTCCCCGGCGAGGATGTGCTCGCGCGCCGCTTCGACCGCGGCGTGGAACAACGCCGGCGGCATCGTCGACGCCATCGGCGGCAGCTCGGTCAGCTCGTCGGGTGGCGGCGGCGACGGCGCGTACGGCAGCGGGCGGGCGAGCTCGTCGACCCGGGCATCGAGTCGCACCAACGCGCGGTCGTACGCGGCGCCGGCCTCGCCGTCGCCGGCACCGGGCTCGAGGAACACGTTCTCGATGAGGTAGAGCCGCTGGCGGAAGTGGTCGAAGGCGGTGACGTGACCGGTGAGCGAGAGCACTGCGTCAGGAACGCCGAGGTCGTCGGGCGGTACGTCGGGGAGGTGCTCGATCTCCCGGACGACGTCGTAGCCGAGATACCCGACGGCACCGCCGTGGAACGGGGGCAGCTGCGGGAGCACGGGCGCTCGGTACCACTCCATGAGCGCCTCGAGCGCCCCGAGCGCGCCCTCGTCGACCGGGAGACCGGGCGGCACGGCCGGCCCGGTGATCTCCACCGTGCGGCCGCGAGCGACGAGCGTCAGGGCGGGATCTCGACCGATGAACGAGAAGCGGCCCCACCGCTCGCCGTGCTCGACCGACTCCAACAGGAAGCCCTCGCCGTCACCCACGAGCTTGATGAACGCCGAGACCGGCGTCTCCAGGTCGGCCAGGACCTCGCGCCACACCGGAACCACCGTGTGGTCACGCGCCAGCGCGACGAACTCCTCGCGCGAGGGATTGCTCACGCGGGTTGGGGTCGTGCGCCCGACCCGAAGGCGCGGAAGAAGCAGCTGCGCTCGCCGGTATGGCATGCGCCCCGCCCCTCCTGCTCCACCACGAGCAGCACGGTGTCGAGGTCGCAGTCGTAGTAGGCCTCGCGGAGCCATTGGCGATCGCCGGACGTGTCGCCCTTGCGCCAGTGCTCGCGACGGCTCCGGCTCCAGAACCAGGTGCGCCCATCGGTCAGGGTCCGCCGGAGCGCTTCGTGGTCCATCCACGCCAGCATGAGCACCCGGCCGGTGCCGTGCTCCTGCACGATCGCGGGCACGAGCCCGTCGTCGTTGTACGCGACCGCCGCCAGCTCTTCGTCGGTGGCCGCGATCGGTGTCGCAGTGGGCATCGGCAGCCAGGGTAGCCGTCACCTCATTCGATTCCGCTCGATAACGCGGTGCTCGAGCGCGTCCTGCGAAGATGAGTCCGTGCTCGACAACCGGCGCTTCGTCATCACCGGCATGAGCCGCCTGGCCGTCCGCGTCGCACGTCTCCTCGGCGACCGGGGTGCCGAGGTCGTCGCGATCGCCGCCGCCGACGACGAGCTCGTGGCACTGCTCCCCGACGCGGTCAAGGTCGTGGGTGGCGACGGGTCCTGGATCGAGCGCCTGCGAGCGGCCGACCTCCCCGGCTGCGACTGTCTCCTCGTCCTCGCCGAGGACGACCTCGAGAACCTCCGGGTCACGACCGCCGCCGGGGACGTCGCTCCCGACGTGCCCGTCGTGCTGCGCGCCTTCGATGCCCAGCTGGCCGAGCAGCTCGAGACGGGAGTGAACGTCCGGCGCTGCTACAGCGCGTCCGCCCTCGCCGCCCCCGCCTTCGTCGCCGCCGTCGTCGGCGAGGAGGTGCTCGAGACCCTGCGCATCGCCGACGCCGAGGTGCCGTTGTGCCTGCTCGACGTGCATCCCGGGTCGCCGCTCGCCGGCCTCACCCCGGCCGAGATGAAGCAGGAGTCCGCGTGCGCCGCCGTCGCCCGCGCGGGGCGCGACGGCGCGTGGCAGCCGGCGCGGGGCGATCGAGGTCGCCTGGAGGAGGGCGACGAGATCCTCGTGGGCGGGCTCCTGCTCGACGTGCTGCGGCTGGCGCTGCGCAACAGCCCGCTGCCGGCCCCGCCGGTGCGGCGCCGGCGCCGCGCCCGCGGTCGACGAACGGAGGCCGCCACCCCGTCGCTGGTCCCAGCGGCGGTGGCGGCGCTGGTCGCGCTGCTCGTCGTCACCATCGCCGTCTTCGCGGTTGCGCTCGACCTCGGGCCCACGGACGCGGTGTACACCGCGCTCACCAACGCGTTCGGCGACGTCGGCCTGGCCGACGCCGAATCGTGGGTGAAGGTGTTCGGCGTCGCGGTGATGGTCATCGGCGCGGTGCTCATCGGCATCGTCCTGACCCACCTCACGGCCGTGTTCACGGCCAACCGGCTCGAGGAGCAGGCGGGACGGCGCGCCCGACGGATGCGGGGACACGTGGTGATCGCCGGTCTGGGGATGGTGGGCTTCCGCGTCGAACGCCTGCTCGACGAGCTGGGCGTGACGACGGTGGTGATCGAACGAAACGACAGCCGGTTCCGGGAAGCTGCCGCGTTCCATTCGCCGGTCCTGTCGGGCGACGTGCGCCTGCGCGAGAACCAGGAGCGCGCCGGCATCGTCGACGCCGCCGGCATCGTCGCCTGCACCGACGACGACGTCACCAATGTCTCCGCCTGTGTCCAGGCCCGGCGGCTCAATCCGTCGATTCGGACGGTGGCCCGCATCTTCGACGACGAGCTCGCCGACCGCCTGGGGGGCTTTGGCATCGACAAGGCGCTCAGCATGTCGGGGGTGGCCGCGGGCGCGTTCGTGGGCGCGGCCACCGATGAACGGGCGGCGCGCCGGCTTAGCGTCGGATCGCTCGAGCTGGTGGCCTTCCGGTACACGGTCGACCGGGACGTCGCCCAGGATGAAGTGCTGGCGTGGCGCGAGCAGGGACTGCGCATCGTCGCCGCCGCCCCTCCCGGCGAACCGGCAGGACCTCCCGCTTCGGTGGCCGACGGCCTCCGACCTGGCACCGAGATCGTTGTTGCCGGGCCCGAGGACGTGCTGCGGACCTGCCTGTTCGGGTGAACGAGCCGCGCGCGCCCCGGCGCCCTCACCTGCTGCGCGCCCACGGCGACGAGCGCGTCGACGACTGGTACTGGCTGCGCGACCGCGATGACCCCGAGGTACGCGCCTACCTCGAGGCCGAGAACGCCTACACCGAGGGCGAGACCGCGCACCTCGAGGATCTGCGCAAGCAGCTGTACGAGGAGATCGTGAACCGCGTGCAGGAGACCGACGTCTCCGCCCCGGTGCGCAAAGGCGCGTGGGAGTACTTCACCCGCACGATCGAGGAGCGGCAGTACGACGTGTCGTGCCGGCGGCCCGTCGGACGAAACGAACTGCCCGACGCCTTCGCCGCCCCCGGCACCAGCGAAGGCGAGCAAATCCTCCTGGACCAGAACGAGCTCGCCGCCGGGCACGACTTCTTCGCGCTGGGGGGCTTCGCGGTGAGCCCCGACCAGACACTGCTGGCGTACTCGGCCGACGTGACCGGCGCCGAGCGCTACGAGCTGAGGTTCCGCGACCTCACCACCGGCGCCGACCTCGACGACGTCGTCCCCGACGTCTACTACGGCCTCGCCTGGGCGAACGACAACAGGACCGTCTTCTACACCCGGCCCGACGACGCGATGCGGCCGTGGCAGGTGTGGCGGCACGTCCTCGGCACGCCCGCCGATGACGACGTGCTCGTACGCCAGGAGGACGACGACCGGTTCTACGCGTCCGTCGGCCGGACCCGCACCGGCCGGCTGGTGGTGGTCTCGTTCGAGTCGAAGCTGACCAGCGAGGTGTGGCTCGCCGACGCGGACGAGCCTGACGCACCACCCAGAGTCGTGGAGCCGCGCGTCCAGGGCGTCGAGTACCACGTCGAGCACCACGCCTCACCCGAGGGCGGCGACCGTCTCTACGTGCTCACGAACGCCGACGGCGCCCACAACTTCAAGTTGATGCTGGCGCCCACGTCCAGCCCCGGGCGCGACGGGTGGAGCGCGATGATCCCCCATCGACCCGACGTCCGTCTCGAAGGGGTGGAGCCGTTCGCCGGTCACCTTGTCGTGTCGGAGCGGGCCGAGGGGCTCGAGCGCATCGTCGTGCACGACCTCGGCGCCGGCACCGCTCACACGGTCGAGATGGCCGACCCCGTGTACTCGGCCTGGGTCGGGACCAACCTGGAGTTCGAGACGACGACGCTGCGCTTCGGGTACACGTCGCTGGTCGCGCCCGTCTCCTCGTACGACTACGACTTGGAGGCGCGCACCGCCACGCTGGTCAAGCGGCAGCCGGTGCGGGGCGGCTACGACCCCGACGCCTACGAGACCCACCGGGTGTGGGCGACCGCACCCGACGGCACCCGGGTGCCGATATCGCTCGTGCACCGGCGCGGCCTCCCCCGCGATGGAAGCGCCCCGCTCCTCCTCTACGGCTACGGCTCGTACGAGGCGTCGATGGACCCAACGTTCTCGTCGGTCCGGTTGAGCCTGCTAGAGCGCGGCTTCGTGTGGGCGGTCGCCCACGTCCGCGGCGGCGGAGAGCTCGGACGCGACTGGTACGACCAGGGCAAGCTCGCGAACAAGCCCAACACCTTCACCGACTTCATCGCCAGCGCCGAGCACCTGATCGCCGAGAGCTACACGTCACCCGATCGTCTGGTCGCCCGCGGCGGCAGCGCCGGCGGCCTGCTCATGGGGGCGGTCGCGAACGCCCGACCCGACGCCTTCCGCGCGGTGGTGGCGGAGGTGCCGTTCGTCGACTGCCTCACCACCATCCTCGACGAGACCCTGCCGCTCACGATCACCGAATGGGAGGAGTGGGGGAACCCGGTCGCCGACGCCGACATCTACCGGCTGATGAAGTCGTACTCGCCCTACGACAACGTCGAGGCCAAGGAGTACCCGGCGTTACTCGTCACCGGGGGGCTGAACGACCCCCGGGTGCAGTACTGGGAACCGGCCAAGTGGGTGGCCAAGCTGCGGGCGACCAAGACCGACGACCACCCGCTGTTGCTGAAGATGGAGATGGGCGCGGGGCACCGGGGCCCATCGGGTCGCTACGACGCCTGGCGCGACGAGGCGTTCGTCCTCGCCTTCGTCCTCGACCAGGTCGGTCTGGCCGCGTAGCCGCGCCTCAACCGGGGAGAGGCAGGACCGCGGCGAGCTGGCGGGACTGCGCGATGAGCGTCCCGTCGGCCGCCCACACCTCGCCATCCTCCTCGAGGAACCCCTCGGCGACCACGCCGGTGCGGAACACTGCCAGCACGAAGTCGTCGGGTCGCGCGCCCGGGACCGGCAACGCCGAGCGGAAGTGAATCGTGAGGTCGACCGTCGGCACGATGATCGGCTCGTCCAACCGACTGAACACGGCGGGGATGGCAGCGTCGGTGATGGCGGCGGCCACGACCGCGTCGACTTGGTGGCCCTCGGGGAGCCGGATCCAGGCGGCAGTGACGGCCCGGTCGGTCGGTTCGCCGCCGCGCATGCGGGGCGCGCCGATGGCGAAGCGGCTGTCCCAACGGCGGGCGATCGGCGGGACGTCGGGTGGGAGTGGTGCCGGCTCGATCGAGTCGGGCGGGGGGACCCCCGGCATGGTGAGGTCGCAGAACGCCGGCCCCGGGCGCGGGCGGGAGAAGGCGCCGAGCGCCAGGCCGATGAGGCGCCCGTCCTGCTCGAGGCGGGCCGAGCACGAGGTCAGCGAGCGCCCGGCGCGCTCGACCCTGGTCGCGATCCGGAGCGAACCCTCGACCGGAGGCTCGGTGTAGTGCACGGTGAGCGAGCGCGGCGCGCGCTCGTCGTCCTCCACGGCCGCGGCCAGGGCGCGCAGGGCGATGGCGGCGAGGTAGCCGCCATTGGGCCCGCGGTGCACCCACCACGACCGGTCGAGCACGCTCTCGTACCGGCCGTCGCCGAGCGGAGTCGTCGCGGTCTCGCGGTCGAAGTCGAACTCCGGGCTCATCGCAGCCGGGACTCTACGCTTCGAACGTGCCCCAACCCGTCTCGCTGACCACCGCCGACGGGCTCACGCTCGAGGGTGAACTGGCGCCGGCGACGGGTCCGGCGCGGGGCGGAGTCGCGTTGTGTCACCCGCACCCACAGTTCGGCGGGTCGATGCGCTCGCTCGTCATCAGCGCGCTCTTCGACGCCCTGCCCCCGGCCGGGTTCACGTGTCTGCGATTCAACTTCCGGGGCGTAGAGGGCAGCGAGGGCGCCTACGGCGACGGCAACCTCGAACGGGTCGACGCCGAGGCGGCGGTGGCCCCATTGGCCGACGCGCTGGGGCAGCCCCAGCTCACGATCGTGCTGGCGGGCTGGTCGTTCGGCGCCGACATGGCGCTATCCGTGCGCGCCGAACGGCTTGGAGCCTGGCTCGCGATCGCTCCTCCGCTCCGCTACGTGCACGACCTCGACCGCCTCGCCGCCGATCCGCGCCCGAAGCTGCTCGCGCTGGCCCAGCACGACGAGGTGCGCGATCCCAACGAGGTCGCGGCGATCGCCGAGGGCTGGGCGAACACCGAGGTGCACGTGATCGGGGGCGCGTCCCACTTCTTCATGGGCCGCACCGACCGCCTCGTCGAGCTCGCCCACCAGTACCTCGACCGGCTGGCCGCCCGCGGGAGCTAACGCCGGCCCCTCGGCGAAATCGTCCCGGTCGCCGGTGTGATCGGGGTCACAACGGGACAATCGACTTCGCCGCGTTCTGGGGCCGGCGCGCCCGCCGGCTCCTGCCCGCCCTCCTGCTCGTGCTGCTCGCGGTAGCGGTCTACGCCGCGATCGAGGTACCGGCCGACGAGCTCTCCGAACTCCGCTGCGACGGGCTGGCGACGCTGTTCTACGGCGCCAACTGGCGGCTCGTGTTCTCGGGCGAGTCGTACTTCGACCTGTTCTCGAACCCGTCGCCGTTCCGCCACGCGTGGTCGCTGGCAATCGAAGAGCAGTTCTACATCGTGTGGCCGCTCGTGACCTTCGGGTGCCTGCGCCTCGCACGGGGACGAACGTGGGTGCTCGCGGGGGTGTGCGTCGGCGGCACCGCCCTGTCGATGCTCGCCATGGCGGCGCTGTACGAGCCCGGCGGCGACCCGTCCCGCGCCTACTACGGGACCGATGCCCGGGCGCACGCGCTGCTCATCGGGGTGGGCCTGGCGGTGATCCTGTCCCGGTGGTCGCCTCGCCGGGACCGAGCCCGAGTCGCGACGCAGGTGGCCGCCAGCGCGGGCGCGTTGTACATGCTGTTCGCGTTCACGCGTGTCCAGGACACCGACGCCTGGATGTACCGCGGCGGGTACGCCGTGTTCCACGTCGCGGTGGCGGTCGTGATCGTCGCGATCGTGGCCGAGCAGCTGTTCCCGAAGTTCCTTGGCGCCGCCGCGATGACCGACGCGCCGGCGGCGACGGTCAACGCCGGTGTCGCGCCTGCGAGCTAGGCCCGGGTCGTCAGCGGGACCAGGCCGCTGCGGTCGAGGAAGACGGTCTTGCGCTCGAGCACCGAGCGCCACCGGGCGAAGTCGTGTTCGTAGTGGGCGCGGTCGCCCTCCTCGTAGGAGTGCTCGAGCTCGTCGAACGCCGCCTCCTCCGCGTCCAGCAGCTCGCGGTACTTCCGGAGAAATCCCTCGTCGACCACCTCACCCTGACCCGAACCGTCGCCCATGACACCTCCTGTCACGCGGCGCCGACCGCCGACGCCCGTCGTGCCTCCGACCGTACCCCGGCCCCGCCCCCAGGTCACCCGACCGCCGCCAACGCCTCCTCGACCGTGAACCGGCCCTCGTAGATCGCCCGCCCGACGATCACCCCGGCGAGCGCCCGCCCGCCGGCCCGCAAGTTGTGCAAGGTCTCGACGTCGGCCAGGGTCCCCACGCCCCCGCTGGCCACGACGGGCAGCTCGGTGGCCTCGAGCACCGCCCCGAGCTGGCCGACACCCGGCCCCTCGAGGGTCCCGTCACGACCGATCTCGGTCACGACCAGGGCGGCGACACCCGAGTCGGCGAACCGCCCCGCCAGTTCGACCAGGTCGGCGCCGCCGGACTCGACCCAACCCCGCACCGCCACGTCGCGGCCGCGGGCGTCGAGCCCGACCGCGATCCTGCCCCGGTGCATCACGCACAGATCGGCGACGAGCTCGGGCTGCTCGACCGCGGCGGTGCCAATGACGACCCGGGCCGCCCCGGACGCCAGGAGCTCACCGGCCGCCTCCGCGCTGCGCACCCCACCCCCTGCCTGGACCCGGGACGGGACCGCCGCGCACACCGCCTCGATCACCGCCAGGTTGGTGGCGACACCGGTGCGGGCGGCGTCGAGATCGACCACGTGGATCCACCGTGCGCCCGCGTCGGCGAACCGCCGCGCCACCGCGACCGGGTCGTCGTCGTAGACGGTCTCGGCGTCGAAGTCGCCCCGATGCAGGCGCACGCACTTGCCGTCCCGCAGATCGATCGCGGGATAGAAATCGAACTTCAGAGATTGCCTTTGGTCGACGGGATGCCGGTGCCCTCGATCTTGATCGCGTCGCGCAGCGACCGGGCCACGCCCTTGAACGACGCCTCGATGACGTGGTGACCGTTCCGGCCCGACAGCGAGCGCAGGTGCAAGTTGATGCCGGCCGCGAACGCGAACGCCCGCCAGAACTCCTCGGTGAGTTGGGGGTCGAAGGTACCGATCCACTCCGACACCGGGTCGACCTCGTAGACGAGGAAGGGCCGACCCGAGAGGTCGAGCGCCACCTGCACCAGCGCTTCGTCCAGCGGGACCAGCGCCGACGCGAACCGGCGCACGCCGGCCTTGTCGCCGAGCGCCTCGGTGAGGGCGGTGCCCAACACGATGCCGACGTCCTCGATGGTGTGATGGAGGTCGATCTCGAGGTCACCCTGCGCTTCGATCTTCAGGTCGAAGCCGCCGTGCTTGCCCAGCTGCTCGAGCATGTGGTCGAAGAACGGGATCCCGGTGGACGCGCTCGCCTGACCCGACCCGTCGACATCGAGCACGAGATCGACGGTGGTCTCCTTGGTCTCGCGGTGCTGGTGCGAGCGCCGCTCGGGCGAGTCGGGCATCAGGCGGCCACCTCCTGCAGCGCGCCGCGCAGGGCGGCGACGAACGCGTCGTTCTCGTCGGACGTGCCGACGGTGACACGCAGGCACCCCTCGAGTCGAGGCCAGCTCGAGAAGTCGCGGACGAGCACTCCCCGCTCGACCAGTCGCTCCCACAGCCCGTGCGCATCACCGGCCACCCGCACCAGGACGAAGTTGGCACCAGACGGGTACACGGTGAGCGATTCGAACGCCCCGAGCGCCTCGACGAGCCGGCCGCGCTCCCGCACCAGCAGCTCGACCCGCGCCTCCATCTCGCCTCCGAAGCGCAGGGCGAGGAGGCCGGCGAGCTGGGTCGGCACCGCCAGGTGGTACGGCAGCACCACCTTCTCCAGCTCCTCGACCACGGCCGGAGGCGCCACACAGAAACCCAGCCGCAGCGCGGCCATCGACCACACCTTCGAGTACGTGCGCGCCACGACGAGACGGCCGTCGTCGCCGACGAGGCTCATCGCGGTGTCGCCGGCGAACTCGCCGTACGCCTCGTCCACCACGACCAGGCCGGCGGTGGCACCGAGCAGGGCTTCGATCGTGGCCGAGGGCTCCACCGTGCCGGTGGGGTTGTTGGGGCTGCACGCGAACACCACCGAGGGCTGCGCGTCCTCGACGAGTTGCGCCGCCGCGCTCGGGTCGATCGTGAAGTCCTCGCGCCGCTCCCCCACCACGACCTCGGTGCCGGTGATACGGGCGATGTGCGAGTGCAACGCGTACGTCGGCTCGAACACCGCCGCCCGCCGTCCCGCGCCCCCGTACGTCAACAGCAGCGTCTGGAGCACCTCGTTGGAGCCGTTGGCACAGAACAGGCGCTCGACCGGCTGGCCGAGGTGGCGCGCCAGCGCCGTGCGCAGATCGCGGGCGGCGCGGTCGGGGTACCGGTTGAGGGGGACGCCGCCGAGCGCGTCGAGCCAGGCCGAGACGAACCCGGGCGGCGGCGGGTACGGGCTCTCGTTGGTGTTGAGGCGCACAGCCACGTCGAGCTGGGGCGAGTGGTAGCCGGTGAGCTCGCGCAGGCCGTCGCGGGGTTGCACCGGCGCGTCGCCGCTCACGGGTTGTCCTGACGCAGGGCAACCGAGCGGCCGTGGGCGTCGAGGCCTTCGATGTCGGCCAGGGCGCGCATGTGCGGCGCGACCGTCGTGAACGCAGCCTCGTCGAGGGTGACCACGTGGACGTGCTTCTGGAAGTCGGCCACGCGCAGCGCGCTGGCGAATCGTGCGGTGCGCGCCGTCGGGAGCACGTGGTTCACGCCCGCGACGTAGTCGCCCACCACCGCGGGCGCCCATGGACCGCAGAACACAGCGCCGGCGTTGCGCACGAGTGGGACGAGCGACTCGGGATCCTCGGTCATCAGCTCGAGGTGCTCCGGCGCGATGATGTTCGCCACCGCCATCGCCTGTTCCGGTCCGTCGACGAGCACGGCCCGGCCGCCGGTCGCCAGGGTCGCGTCGATCTCCTCGCGCCGCTGGGCGTGTTCGAGCAGCTGGTCGAGGGCGACGTCGACCGCCGCGATCACGGCCTCGCTCCAGGTAACCAGGACGGCGGCACCGTCGGGACCGTGCTCCGACTGGGCCAGCAGGTCGGCGGCGACGAGGTCGGCGCGGGCCGAGTCGTCGGCCACCACGACCAGCTCGGAGGGACCGGCGAACGACTCGATGCCGACGACCCCCGCGACCTCCCGCTTCGCTCCGGCCACGTAGACGTTCCCCGGCCCGACGATCACGTCGACGGGGCGGATGCTCTCGGTGCCGTAGGCCATGGCGGCGATCGCTTGGGCACCGCCGACGCGGTACACCTCGTCCACGTCGACCAGTGCCGCCGCTGCCAGGGTGGGCCGCGCCACCCTGCCGTCGCGGTCGGGGGGGACGCACAGGGCGATCTCGCGCACGCCGGCCACCCGGGCCGGGATCGCGGTCATGAGCACCGTCGACGGATAGGCCGCCCGGCCACCGGGTACGTACAGACCCGCCCGGTCGACCGGCACGACGACCTCCCGGACGGTGATCCCGTCCTTGTCGAGCTGTACCTCGTGCTCGAGCTGGGCCTCGTGGTGCGTGGTGATCCGGTCGCGGGCGTAGTCGAGCGCCGCCCGGAACTTGGGGGGCGCGCCCGCGAGCGCTTCCTCCAGCTCGTGCTGGGGGACCCGAAGGTCACCCAGCACGGTCTCGTCGAAGCGGACGGTCAGCCGCCGGACCGCGGCATCGCCCTGCTCGCGGACCGCGGCCACGATCTCGCGCACGAGCGCGGCTGTCCCCTCTCCGGCCGGGGCGGGCACGGCGAGAACGTCGGCGAGATCACCGTCGAAGGCGCGCAGATCGAGGCGCGTGAGCACGCTCATCAGCGCCTTCATCGTAATGGGCACCCTCGTCCCGACCTCCGAATTGCCCGCGTCCGGGCCTGGCGTCAGGCTTCGCGGCGTGTCGTCGTCGGACCGTGCCGAGCTGTCGACGCTGCGTTCGCAGCTCGAGGAGCTGACCGAGCGCGTGGTCGCGGTCGCCTCCCGTTACCGCGACACCTTCGACTCCGCGGTCGCGGGCGACCTCTATGCCGCGGAACGGTCGCTGTTCGGTGCGCGACGCGCCCTCGACCGGGCTATCGCCACGCTCGAGGACGGCTGAGCGTCAGGCCGGTCGAGCCGTTCGGCGGCGGGCCACCCGTGTCTCCACCTTGAACGCCGAGGGGCAGATGTCGGCGAGCATGCACTCGTCGCAGTGGGGGCGGCGGGCCATACAGACGGCGCGACCGTGGAGGATGAGGCGCAGCGACAGCCGGCCCCGCTCCTCCGCGGGAACGATCGCGTTGAGCTCGTGCTCGGCCTTGACCGGGTCGGTCTGGTCGGTGAGCTTGAGGCGACGGGCCAGCCGACCGACGTGGGTGTCGACGGGGAGGCCGGGCAGGTCGAACCCGACCGACCGGATCACGTTGGCAGTCTTGCGCCCGACTCCGGGCAGGCTCACGAGATCTTCCAGGTCGCGGGGCACCTCGCCGCCGAAGCGCTCCTCGAGCGCCCTCGCCATCCCGATCAGGCTGCGCGCCTTCGACCGGAAGAAGCCCGAGGAGTGAATCAGGGTCTCCAGCTCCTCGGGATCGGCGTGGGCCAGGTCGGCGGGCGTCGGGTACCGCGCGAACACCCCCGGCGTGACCTTGTTGACCGTCTCGTCGGTGCTCTGAGCCGAAAGAATGGTGGCTACGAGGAGCTGGTACGGATTGTCGTGCACGAGTGCGCACAACTCGCGCCCGTCACCGGGATACTCCTCGGCGAGACGGCGCACGACCTCCTCGGCGCGCTGCTTCGCTCCCCGAGGCCGCGCCATCACATAGGTCCCTCGCTCGGCGCCGGGATACCCGGCACCGCCCCTGCGGGGGCGCTCGTCCGCACAAACGCGGACGATACCGTGACCTCCGTGACCACCCTTCGGCGGCTCCAGCCGGTGGCGCCCGCCGACGTGGTCGCGATCGGGCGGCTCCACGACGCCGCCGAAGCCGCTGATGGCCACCCGGCGCTCAACGACGCGGTGTGGCGCGACCTCGACGCCGGTGGGCACCCGGGGTCGGCCGGCGTCCTCGCCACCGACGGCGAGCACGCGGTCGGCTACGCCCACGTGGCCCGCAGCGACAGCTTCTCCCCTCCCCATTGGGCGGTCGGGCTGGTCGTGCACCCCGATCGGCGCGGCACCGGGCTCGAGGCCGAGCTGCTCGGGGCGGTCGTCCACCACGTGGAGGCCGAGGGTGGAGGGCCGGTGGTGCTGTGGCTGCTCGGCGCCGACGAGGACGACGACGACGCGGTCGGGGCGGCCGGATTCACGCCGCAGCGCGATCTCCTGCAGATGCGGGTCGCGCTTCCGCTGTCAGAGGAACCGCGCTGGCCACCCGACACCGAGGTCCGGACGTTCGTTCCCGGCCAGGACGACGACGCCTGGCTCGAGGTGAACAACCGGGCCTTCGCCAACCACCCGGAGCAGGGCGGGTGGATCCGGGACACCTTGCGGCGGCGTCTGGCCGAGCCGTGGTTCGACCCCGCCGGCTTTCTCCTCGCGGTCGACGATCAGGGCATCGCCGGCTTCTGCTGGACCAAGGTGCATCCACCCTCGCCCGGTGAGCAGGGCCCGCTGGGTGAGATCTTCGTGATCGGCGTGGACCCGTCCCGCCAGGGCACCGGACTGGGACGAGCGTTGACGCTCGTCGGGCTCGCCTCGCTGGCCGATCGGGGCGTGCGCACCGGCATGCTCTACGTCGACGGCGCCAACGAGCCCGCGCTCCGGCTCTACCGGTCGCTGGGCTTCGAGACC
>Ga0136613_10000489_pt1 | contig 18439 bp, 20 predicted proteins | sample AntDrymUQ2722106_2_FD_106649 | JGI IMG/M metagenome (GOLD analysis project Ga0136613, IMG submission 106649) | Polar desert sand microbial communities from Dry Valleys, Antarctica - metaG UQ272 (21.06) | ecosystem: Environmental > Terrestrial > Soil > Desert | place: Antarctica: Dry Valley... | reverse complement strand
GGCGGGACGTCGAGCGTGGGGTACAGCGTCAACGACCGTGGCTGGGTCGCTGGTCGCTCGAATCTGCCGGGGAACCGGGTTCGGCACGCGACGTTGTGGCGGACGGAAGGCTGACGGACCTGGGCACGCTCGGCGGCCCGGAGCGGAACAGCGCCGTGCTCTGGCCCGTGAAGAACGTGCGTGGGATCGTGAGCGGGATCACGCAGACGGACGAGCCGGACCCGCTCGGCGAGCGGTGGAGCTGCGGCTTCTTCTTCCCGGCAGCAACCGGCACCGGCTACCGCTGTCTGGGCTTTCGGTGGGAGCGCGGCGTGATGACGGCGTTGCCGACGCTCGGCGGCACGCATGGGTTCGCGACCGGGACGAACAATCGCGGCCAGACGGTCGGCTGGGCCGAGAACACGGTCTTCGATCCGACCTGCGAGCCGCCGCAGAAGCTCCAGTTCCGAGCGGTTTTATGGGGCCCGAGGAAGAGCGGGATGCGAGAGCTGCCCCCGCTTCCGGGTGACAGCGTCAGCGCCGCCACAGCGCTCAACGACCGCGGTCAGGTGGTGGGGATCTCGGGGATCTGCGATCAAGCGGTCGGTCGGCTGAGCGCAATCCACAACGTGCTCTGGGAGCACGGCGAGCCGATCGAGATCGGCGACCTCGGCGGGGTCGCCTGGAATACGCCGATGGCGATCAATCAGCGAGGCGCCGTGGTGGGGTTCGCGAACGCGAGCGCCGAGGACGGAACCGCCTTCAACCCACGGGCGTTCCTGTGGACGACGCAGCGCGGGATCGTCCCGCTCGGGACGTTGCCCGACGACGCCACCAGCCAGGCGCTCGGGATCAACGAGCGGGAGCAGGTCGTCGGCCAGTCGTGCGACGCCGAGGACAACTGCCGCGCGGCTCTCTGGCAGGGAGGGGCGAGGACCGACCTGAACGCGCTGCTCGCGGACGATGCGGGGCTTATCCTGACCACCGCCAACGACATCGACGACCGCGGCAGGATCACCGGCCAGGCGTTCGATCCCGCTGCGGGTCGGTTCGTCGCCTTCCTGGCGACACCAGAGCGCGGCTGAGGCAGCGAGACGCTGGGCGGTCACGGGTACCAGTCCCGGTGACCGCCCAGCCCGAGGTGGGCAGCGAGAATGTCCGGATCCGGCCGGTCGAGGGACGCCGGTCGCGCTATAGGTGAGCAGGTGAGTGGCTACGCAGCGGTCGTGACGACGGGCATCTACTGCCGGCCCGGGTGCGGCGCGAGCCCGCGCCCGGCGAACGTGACGCGTTTCGGCTTCGCCGCGGCTGCGGAGGCAGCGGGCTACCGGGCGTGTCTTCGCTGCCGGCCGTATCGGGCTGCGCAGCCGCTCACCTGGTCGGGGCCGGAGCTCGCCTGCCGGGCAGTCCGGCTCGTCCTCGGCGGAGCGCTCGACAGACGCACCGAGGACGAGCTCGCCGCGCGGCTCGGCGTCTCGGCGCGACACCTTCGCCGACTCTTCGCCGCTCATGTCGGCGTGACTCCCGACGGGCTCGCGCGCTCCGCCCGGACGCACTTCGCGCGACGGCTCCTCGACGACACCGATCTGACGGTGCTCGAGATCGCCTACGCCGCCGGCTTCGGCAGCGTCCGTCAGCTCAACCGCGCCTGCCAGGAAGTGTTTCGCGCCCCGCCGCGGGCGCTGCGGGCGCGGCGACGGAAGACCGACCGCCTCGCCGCCGACGGCGGCCTCACGCTTCGCCTCCCGTTCGCCGGCCCGCTCGACTGGGAAGCGATGACCTCCTACTTCGCGGCGCGGGCGATCCCCGGTGTGGAGCACGTGAGCGAGCGGACCTACGGCGCACGCTCGCCCTCGGCGGCCATCCGGGAGTGCTCGAGCTTCTGCCGGGAGACGACGAGCACCTCATCCTGCGCGCTCACCTTCCCCACTGCGAGGAGCTGACGCACGTCGTCGACCGGAGCCGGCGGATCGCCGGGCTCGATCTCGACCTCGACGAGCCCACGAGCCATCTGCGCGACGACCCGGCGATCGGGCCGCTCCTCGAGCAGCGCCCCGGACTCCGCGTACCTGGAACGTGGGATCCGTTCGAGACCGGAGTGCGCGCGATCGTCGGCCAAAACGTCAGCGTCGCCGCCGCCAACACCCTCGCCGCGAGGCTCGTCCAGAAGCTCGGAACGCCGGTGCCGGGTCTCACGCAACTTGGGCTCAGCCATCTCTTCCCGAGCCCGGCAGCCCTCGCCGATGCCGACCTGACAGGGCTCGGCCTGACCCGCTCCCGCGCCGGTGCGGTGAGCGCGTTTGCGCAGTCGGTGCGCGACGACACGATTCGGCTGGACGGGAGCATCGGGCTCGAGCAGTTCGTCGACTCGCTCACCTCGCTCGACGGCGTCGGGCCTTGGACGGCGAACTACCTCGCGCTGCGGATGGGCGAGCGAGATGCCTTCCCGGCAGCCGACCCGGGCCTTCGCCAGGCACTCGAACGACACCGATCACGGCCCGACGAGGCCCTGAGCGGTCTGGCCGAGCGCTGGCGGCCCTGGCGCGCGCTCGCTGCGACCCACCTCTGGCTCGCCGACTCCCCGCCGGCCGCCCGGGCCGCCTGACAACTCGGCGCCTGCCTCTATCGTCAGGTGCGATGGAGCGTCTGAATCCCACCCTCAAGGCTGTCAGCGACGCCGTGCTCGCTGTCGCGGCCGGGCTCTCGGTCGACGAGGTCCTCCAGCGGCTCGTGGATAGCGCCCGAGAGCTGGCCGGGGCGCGGTACGCGGCGCTCGGGCTCCCGGACGGGGAGGGCGGATTTCGACGCTTTCTCACCTCGGGGATGAGCGAGCGGCTGGTGGCCTCGCTCGGCCCACTGCCGCGGCAGCACGGCGTTCTCGGCGCAATGCTCGATTCGGAGGTCCCTTATCGCACACAGGACATCCACGAGCACCCGCGCTTCCGCGGCTGGTGGCCGGCCGCGCACCCGGACATGCGCTCCTTCCTCGGCGTCCCGATCGTCGAGCCGCCCGAGGTGATCGGCGCCTTCTATCTGACGGAGAAGCTCGACGCGACCGATTTCAGCGACGAGGACGAGGAGCTGATCGGGCTGCTCGCCGCCCACGCCGCGATCGCGATTGCGAATGCGCGCCTGCACGAGCAGACCCGTGAGCTGTCGATCGCCGCCGAGCGGAACCGTCTGGCGCTCGAGCTTCACGACGCGGTCAGCCAGAAGCTCTTCGGACTCGTTCTCAGTGCGGAGGCAGCGGGGACGCTGCTCGATCGCGACCCTGACGCGGCGCGCGACCAGGTGGCGAAGTTGCAGGCGCTGGCGCAGGACGCGCTCGAAGAGCTCCGCTCGCTCGTCTTCGAGTTGCGGCCGCCCGAGCTCGAGCGGGACGGCCTCGCGGACGCGCTGCGCAAGCACGTCGAGCTGTTGCGCCGGCTCGGGCAGCTCGAGCTCGAGCTCTCCGTCGACGAGGTTTCCGTCGACGTGACGCGCGACCGCGAGGTGCTGCGAATCGCCCAGGAGGCGCTCCAGAACGTGCTCAAGCACGCGCGGGCGCGCCGCCTCGCCGTGAGCTTGCGCGCCGGCAAAGGCGACGCGCTGCTGCTCGAGATCGCAGACGACGGCGTCGGCTTCGATCCTCATTCGGACGGGATCCGGTCACGCCGGCTCGGGCTGACGTCGATGGAGGAGCGGGCGCGCCGGCTCGGAGGCAGGCTCGACGTCGTCTCGACCCCGGGCGCGGGCACGACCGTCCGGCTGGAGACCCGTGGCTGAGCCCATTCGAGTGCTCGTTGCGGACGATCATGCGGTCGTCCGAGAGGGCCTGCGCGCGTTCCTCGAACTCCAGGAGGGAATCGAGGTCGTGGGGGAGGCCGCCGACGGCCGGGAGGCGGTCGAGACGGCCGTCCGGCTGCGCCCGGACGTGATCGTGATGGACCTGGTGATGCCGCGACTGGACGGCGTCGCCGCGATGCGCGAGCTGCGCGAGAGCCTTCCAGGCGCGCGCGTGATCGTCCTCACGAGCTTCCTCGACGCCGACAAGCTGCTCCCGGCCCTGCGCGCGGGTGCGGCCGGCTACCTGCTCAAGAACGCCCGTCCGCAGGAGCTCGCCCGCGCGGTGCACGCAGCGCACGCGGGCGAGACGCTGCTCGACCCGGTCGTCGCCGCGCGGCTCGTCGAGACACTCGCGGCCGCGGGCGACGAGGGTCCGCTCGACCGGCTCACGCCGAGGGAGCGCGAGGTTTTGATCCTGATCGGACGCGGCTTCCCGAACAAGCTGATCGCGCGGGAGCTTCGGCTCTCCGAGAAGACGGTCAAGACGCACGTCTCCCACGTGCTCGCGAAGCTCGGGGTCACCGATCGGACACAGGCCGCCGTGCTCGCCGTCCGGGCGGGGCTCGTACCCAGGTCCTAGGACCAACGACCCCTGGCGGCCGGCACTGCGCCGCGGTCATGCTGGAGCTCGATGACGAGCCCTGCCGAGGAGAAACCGGCGCACGCGTCGGGCACGTTCGCGATCGGCGGCGAGTTGAGCGTGCATCGGCTCGGGTTCGGGGCGATGCGACTGCCGGGCGTCTGGGGCGAGGCCGAGAACCCGCAGGCGGCGGGTGAGCTGCTCCGCGAGGCGGTGCGGCTCGGCGTCGACCTGATCGACACGGCGCAGGCCTACGGCCCGGAGATCTCGGAGCGCTTGATCGCCGAGGCGCTGCATCCGTATCCAGAAGGGCTCGTGATCGCCACCAAGGGCGGACTCGGGAACGGCAGCCACCCGGACGGGCGCCCCGAGCGCCTGCGGGCCGACTGCGAGAGCAGCCTGCGCCGGCTCCGGCTCGACACGATCGAGCTCTGGCAGCTCCACCGGATCGATCCCACGGTTCCGCTCGAGGAGCAGCTCGGGGCGATCCGCGAGCTCCGCGACGAGGGCAAGATCCGCTTCGTGGGCGTCTCGGAGGTCTCCGTCGACGAATTGCGCCGCGCTCGCGAGCTCGTCGAGATCGCCACCGTCCAGAACCGCTTCAACTACGCCAACCAGAGCGCCGACGAGGTGCTGAGGACGTGCGAGGCCGAGGCGATCGGCTTCATGCCCTGGCACCCGCTCGCGAAGGGCGATCTCGCCGACTCGCGCGGCCCTCTGGCCGCAGTCGCCGCTCGCCTCGGCGCGACTCCGGCTCAGATTGCGCTTGCCTGGCAGCTCCAGCGCTCGGCGGTCGTGCTTCCGATTCCCGGCACCGGCTCGCTCGAGCATCTGCGCGAGAACGTCGACGCCGCCCTGCTCGAGTTGTCCCCGGCCGACCTGCGGGAGCTGGGCGCGGTCGTTCCCAGGTCCTAGGACCAATTTCGCGTGGCGCTCGGGCCTCGGCCGCGGCCATGCTGGGGGATAACGAGGAAAGGAGCACCATGAGCACAGCGAGCGAGCAGATCACGGCGGCGGTCACCGCCTGGCCGGGTGTCGAGGCGGGCTTCGGCGACCGCGGCGAGTTCGGATTCACCGTCGGACGGAAGGAGATCGGGCACCTGCACGACGACCACGCCCTCCACATCGGCTTCCCGAAGGCGGTGTGGGCCGAGCTGAAGGCGGCGGGACGGATCGACTATCACCCGGTCTTCCCCGGTAAGCCGGGCTATGCGTCGCGCCGGATCGAGAACGACGCCGACATCCGCGACGCGATCGCCCTACTGCGGCTCAACTACGACCGCGTGGTCGGGCGCCACGGCGTTCCGACCGCGGCCTGATGCAGGGCATCGTCACCGGGGCGTCGCGCGGGCTCGGGCTCGCGCTGACGCGCGCCCTCGCCGAGCGGGGCTGGAGCCTGGTCGTCGACGCGCGCGACGCAGCGGCGCTCGAGCGCGCCGTGGGCGGCCTCGGCGCGGTCATCGCGCTTGCGGGCGACATCGTCGATCCGGAGCACCGCTTCCGTCTGGTCGAGGCGGCCGGCGATCCGATCGACCTCCTCGTCAACAACGCCGGCGCGCTCGGCCCGCTGCCACCGGTTGGGCCGCTACCCGCGCTCGGGGTCTATCCGCTCGAGGAGCTGCGGCGCGTCTACGAGGCCAACGTGCTCGCCCCACTCGCCCTCGTCCAGCTCGCGCTCCCGCGCCTCGGCGAGGGCGCCCGGATCCTCAACCTCACCTCCGATGCCGCGGTCGAGGCATACGAGGGCTGGGGCGGCTACGGCTCCTCGAAGGCGGCGCTCGCCCAGCTCACCGCGGTGCTCGGCGTCGAGAACCCCGGCCTCCGCGCGTACGCGGTCGACCCCGGCGACATGCGCACCCAGATGCAACAGGATGCGTTTCCCGGCGAGGACATCTCCGACCGGCCGCCGCCCGAGGAGAGCGTTCCCGGCCTCCTGGCGCTGATCGAGGGAGACCTCCCGAGCGGGCTCTACCGCGCGCGAGACCTCGTTCAGGCTGCTGCATGACCTCGCTCGCGTTCGAGCTGCCCGCCAGGCTCGAGGCGCACGAGCCGCCCGAGGCCCGCGGGTTGGCTCGCGACGGCGTCCGGCTGCTCGTCGCCGATCGGAGCGATGGGACGATCGTCCACGCCCGCTTTGCCGAGCTGACGCGCTTCCTCGCACCCGGCGACCTGGTCGTCGTCAACACCTCGGCCACGCTGCCCGCGGCGCTCCAGGCCATGCGTGCCGACGGCGCCGAGCTCGAGCTTCGCCTCTCGACTCCGGCGGCCGGCAGCGATCCCGAACGGTTCTGGATCGTGGAGCTCCGCTGCGGCGACGAGCCATTCGGCGCCGTCGAGGTCGGCGAGCGGCTGGCGCTGGCCGGAGGCGCGTCCGCGAAGATCGTTGCCCCCTACGCGGGTGTGCGGCTCTGGCTCGCCCGCCTCGAGCTTCGGAGGCCGCTCGAGGCGTATCTCGCCGAGCACGGACGTCCGATCCGCTACCGCTACGTCCCGCGTAGCTGGCCGCTCGAGGCCTACCAGAACGTGTATGGGGTCGAGCCGGGAAGCGCCGAGATGGCGAGCGCCGGCCGGCCGTTCACACCCGAGCTCCTCACCCGACTCGTCGCGACCGGCGTCCTCGTGGCGCCGGTCACGCTGCACACCGGGGTCTCCTCGCAGGAGAGCCACGAGCGTCCTTATCCAGAGCGCTTTCGCGTTCCGGCGGAGACCGCGCGGCTCGTGAACGCCGTCCGCGCGTGGGGCGGGCGCGTCGTCGCGACCGGGACGACGGTCGTCCGCGCGCTCGAGACGGTTGCCCGGCCCGGCGGCACGGTTGCGGCCGGCGAGGGCTGGACGAGCCTCGTCGTCACCCCGGAGCGGGGCCTCTGGGCCGTGGACGACCTCCTCACCGGCCTGCACGAGTCGGCGTCCTCGCATCTCGACCTGCTGCGAGCCGTCGCCGGCGAGGAGCTTCTCGCCCGGAGCTACACGGCCGCCCTCGAGCACGGCTATCGCTGGCACGAGTTCGGGGACAGCCAGCTCATCCTCGGGCGAAGGAAGAGTCGATGGAGACCGTGATCCCCGGCCTTCACGCCTCGGCGCCCGCGCAGCTGCCCTTCGACACCTCGCTGGCGATTCGCGTCTTCCTCCTGCAACGCCCCAGCGGCAACCTGCTCGTCTACCGCTCGGAGGCGCTCGAGCGCGAGAGCGACACGGTTCGCGAGCTCGGCGGCGTCGCGCGCCAGGATCTGAACCACCGCCACGAGGTAGGAACAGGGACTGCCGCTACCGTGTCGTGATGCCGGCCACGACGACTCTGCTCGCATTCGCGCTTGCCGCGTTCGTTGATCGTCGTTCCAGGCCCGAACCTGATCTACATCCTCGCGCGCGGGGTCGAGCAGGGACGCTCGGCCGCCGTCGCCTCGGCGTTCGGCGTCGAGACCGGCAGCCTCTTCCACATCGCCGCTGCGGCGGCCGGCCTCTCGGCGCTCCTCGCCTCATCGCAACTCGCCTTCGACATCGTCCGCTACCTCGGGGCCGCCTACCTCGTGTACCTCGGGATCCGAACCCTGCTCCAGCGCGACGAGCACACGGCCGCGGTCGCTCCGAGCGATGGACGGCGGCTCTGGCACGCGTACCGGCAGGGCGTGCTCGTCAACGTGCTCAACTCAAAGGTCGCGCTCTTCTTCCTCGCCTTCCTGCCCCAATTCGTCGATCCGGTGCGCGGCGCTGCCTGGGCTCAGATCCTGGTCTTCGGCGCCGTCTTCCTCGCCGTCGGCCTCGTCGTCGATCTCGCCTACGCGCTCGCCGCGGGCACGGTCGGCGACTGGCTCCGCAGCCGGCCGCGGGCGCTCCGCTGGCAGCGGTACTCGAGCGCCGCCGTTTATCTCGGGCTCGGCGCGGCCGCAGCCTTGACCAGCTCCCGGCACAGCCGCTCCTGAGCTCGATGGACACCACCCCCACAAACGCAGCCGCTGTTCTCGACTGGCCGGGCCGGCATCGCGCCGGCGCCCGACGGTAGCCGCTCGTGAATCTGGCTTCCGAGGAGGGGGCGACGCGGAGATCGGCTTCTTCACTGGCGTTCGAGGATCGCGGCGAGGGGCCTGCAGTCGTGCTCGTCCACGGCCACCCCTTCGACCGCTCGATGTGGGCACCGCAACAGGAGCCGCTCGGACGCAGCTTTCGCGTGATCGCACCCGACCTGCGCGGCTACGGGCAGAGCCCGGCGACAAGCGGCACCGTCACGATGCGACAGCTCGCGAGCGACGTGGAGGCGCTCCTGGACGACCTGGGAGTCGAGTCCGCCGCGGTCGTCGGGCTGAGCATGGGAGGACTCGTCGCGATGGAGCTGGCGATCGCGAGCCCAGATCGCTGGTGGGCGCTCGGGCTCGTCGCGACAACGGCAGAACCGGTCACCGAGGCGGAGCGTCGCGAACGACTGGCGATGGCCGAGGCCCTCGAACGTGAGGGCATGCAGCCTCTCGCGGACGCGATGGGCGAGCGACTCTTCGGGCCCGGATGCGCGCAAGACGTCGTGGATGGGATCGTGAAGATGATGCGCGCGAACAATCCCCAGGGCGCGGCGGCCGCGCTCCGCGGCCGCGCCGAGCGGCCCGATTACCGCCTCGGCCTCGCGGCGCTCGAGATCCCGGCCTTCGTCTGCGCCGGAACCCACGACGCCTGGTCGACCGAGGCGGTCACCCAGGCGCTCATCGACTGCCTGAACGCTCCGACGTCCCTGCTGCTTCCGAAGATCGGGCATCTACCCAACCTCGAGAGCCCCGACGTCTTCAACCGCGAGCTCCTGCGGTTCCTCCAGGCGGCCGCCCCGGCTCGAGCCTGAGCCGCCAGAGGATCGGAGCGCAACTCCAGCGGCACATATGGCAACGACCTTCGATCGAGCGCGGCGGCATCGTGCCTTCGGCCGGCTCGCCCGGCTCTTGGGCGAGGCGAGCCCGCAAGACCTGCTTCCGCTCGACGAGGCGGAGCGACGACTCCGTCCGTTCGAGCGGCGCTACGCGGGCCTGCACCCGATTCCGCTCACGCAGGTGGTGGGGACGGACAGCCGAGGCGCCGACTTCGATCGCAACTTCCTCCCCCGCCGGGCCGAGATCGGGCCTCGCTGGCGAAGCGTGGAGGATGCGTTTCCCGAGGGGAACTTCCCACCGATCGTCGCCTACCGGCTCGGCGCCGCCTACTTCGTCGTCGACGGCCACCATCGCGTCGCGATCGCCCGCCAGCGCGGGATGGAGACGATCGACGCGGAGGTGACTGAGCTGCGGGCGCGCTGGCATCTGCACGCCGACGCCGACCTCGTCGAGCTGATCCACGCTGAGCAACAGCGGATCTTCATGGTCGAGAGCGGCCTCGACCGGGCGCGGCCGACCGTCTGCATCGACTTCAGCCGGCTCGTTGGCTACATCGAGCTGCTCGAAAATGTGCAGATCCACGGCTATCACCTGATGCTAGAGACGCAGCGCGTCCTGACTCCGGCCGAGATCGCGGCCGATTGGTACGACGAGATCTATCTCCCGGCTCTGGCCGCGATCCAGCGCGAGGGGCTCGACGAGGCAGATCCGGACGCGACCGATGCCGATCGCTTTCTCTGGGTCTACCAGCGCCGTCGCGAGCTCTTCCCGGATCACGGCTGCCCGCCGCTCGAGCAGCTCCCGTCGAGGCCGGAGCGGAAGCGCCGGGGTCTCGGCCGGCTGTTCGGCCGTGCCCGTTGAGGATCGTCCGCTCGAAGCGTCACGCGTCCGCTCGCTCCGGCTCTCGTGCGACGGGCGCAGGCGCCTTCACTTTGTTGCGGTAGCCTCGCCGGGAATGAGCGCGTCCGATCTGTTCCTGGCCGACTGCCCGGCCCGAACGACCTTGGCGCTCGTGGGCGACACCTGGTCGGTGGTCGTGATCATGGCGCTCGGAGAGGGACCGCGGCGCTACGGCGAGGTGCTCGAGCGGATCGGCGGGATCTCGAAGAAGATGCTGACGCAGACCCTGCGCCGGCTCGAGCGGAACGGGCTGGTCGACCGCGATGGAGCCGACTATCGGCTGACGGCGCTCGGATCGAGTCTTCTTGACGTCGTCGGCGCCTTGGCCAGGTGGGCCGAGGAGCACACGGACGCTCTGGTCGACGCTCAAGCCGCCGCCTGAGTCGAAGCTGGGCACCGATTGGTCCCCAGGGGCCTGCGAGCATGATCGGATGAGTGCGGTGAACGACGCAGAGCTGCTCCGGGAGGTCGCACAGGGCGGGCCTCCCGATCGCTACGACGCGCCCCGGTACGACTATCGGGAGAAGGTCGCGCTCGTCACCGGGGCGAGCCAGGGGATCGGGCGTCACGCCGCGTTCGGGCTGGCGCGGTGCGGCGCCAAGGTCGTCCTCGCCGGCCGCAGCGGCGCCGGTGAGGAGACCGCCGAGCTGATCGCCCGGGACGAGCAAGCTCGGGAGGCCGGCGGGGAGGCTCTCTTCCTGCGGACCCACGTGTCGAGCGAGAGCGGGATCGAGGCGATGCTCGAGGAGACGCTGTCGCGGTACGGGGCGCTCCACTTCGCGATCAACAATGCGGGTCACAGCGGCCGCAACGATCCCATCGAAGATCAGACGGCCGACAACTTCGACGAGGTCTTCGCCGTGAACGTGCGCGGGCTGCTGCTGTGCCTGAAGCACGAGATTCGGGCGATGCGAAGGAACGAGCCGCCTCGGAAGCGGAAGGAGGGTTGGCGAACCGACCTCGGCAAGGGCGAGACGGGGGAACGCAGCGGCTATGGGCGGATCGTCAACATCGGTAGCGCCGCCGCCTTCATCGGGTTCCCGCGCGCCGGCATCTACATCGCGAGCAAGCACGCCGTGCACGGGCTCACTCAGACCGCCGCCCTGGAGCTCGCCGCCGACACCGACATCCGCGTCAATCTCCTCGTTCCCGGCAGCGTCAAGACCCATAACTACGAGCTCTTCAGCGAGGGTCGCGACGAGCTCAAGAAGCAGCTGATCCAGGGCCACCCGACGAAGCAGATCCTCCTACCCGAGGATTGCGTTCCGGCCTTGCTCTTCCTCTGTAGCGACGGGGCGTTCTTCAGCGTCGGCCAGCCGCTCTTCATCGACGGCGGCTATACGGCGCAGTAGGTCGCGCACCGTGGCGACACTCCGCACATGAGCCGGATCGGCGTCGTCAGCGGGGCGGGCCAAGGCCTGGGCTTCGCGCTCGCCGAAGGCCTGGCGCGGCAGCTCGCCACCGAGGACATCGTCTATCTGACTGTCCGTGACGCTGGGCGCGTGCGAGAGGCCGTCGACCGGGTGTCCGGGTCGCGAGCGGAGCTGCGCGGCCACGTCCTCGACGTCACCGAGGGCGCAGCGGTGGAGGCTTTCGCCGAGGAGCTCCGCAGTCGCCACGGCGGCGTCGACATCGTCTTCTCGAATGCAGCCGCACGGCTCACACCCGAAACACCGGCGGCTGAGCTCGTGAGACCGTTCGTCGCCACCAACAACCTCGGCACGACCGGCGTGCTGCGTGCCTTCGGTCCCCTCCTCCGGCCGGGCGGGCGGCTGCTGGTCGTGGCGAGCAGCTTCGGTTCCCTGCGCCGGCTGCCCGCAGCGTTGCACGAGTCCTTCGACACGGACGCAATGACCCTCGACGACCTGGACGCCGTCATGCTCGCCTGGCGCGACGCCGTCATCGAGGGACGGGCAGCGGAGGAGGGCTGGCCCGACTGGATCAACGTTCCCTCGAAGGTGGGCCAAGTCGCGGCCGTGCGGGTGCTCGCACACGAGCGCCGAGCAGACGACACTCCAGCCGGAACCCTGATCGCTGCGGTCTGCCCGGGGCTGATCGACACAGACGCCTCCCGGCCCTGGTTCGACGACATGAGCGGCGCCCAGAGCCCCACCGCGGCCGCGGCCGCGCCACTCCGCTTGGCGCTTGAACCGGTGGATCGGCGCTTCTACGGCGAGCTCGTCCAGTTCGGCCGGATCATCCCCTGGCGCTGAATCGACGCCGCTGTGCCCAAAGGATGACGCGCATCACGGCGCGTGCGGGATCGCTCCGGCCCCGTCGACCGCCGAGAAGACGAACGCCTGCGGCTCGTGACCCGTCCGGCTCCTGTAGCGGCGCGTCGCGGTCTCGACGATCGCGGCCGCTGCGTCACGGCTTGCAAGCGCAAGGACGCAGCCCCCGAAGCCCGCGCCGGTGAGGCGGGCGCCGGGCGCGCCTGCCTCCAGGAGGGCCAGGACGAGCGTGTCGAGCTCGTGAGTCGAGACCTCGAAGTCGTCTCGAAGGCTCTGGTGGCTCGCGGTCAGGAGCGGACCGAGAGCCGCGATGTCGCCGGCCTCGAGCGCCCGCGCCGCCTCGAGCACACGCGCGTTCTCGGAGACGACGTGCCGGGCGCGCGGCTCGTCCGCGACCTGTGCGGGTGTCGCATCGCGGAGCGAGCGCAGTTCCAGCCGTGCCGCAACCGTCTCGCACGCTTGCCTGCGCTCCGCGTAGCCACTGTCGACGAGCGCCCTGGAGACGCCCGTATGCACGACCAGGATCGCGAGCTCGCGCGGGAGCGGAGTCGGCTCGACCTCGAGCGAGCGGCAGTCGATCAGAAGCGCGTGACCACGCTTTCCGGCGAGCGATGCGAGCTGATCCATGATTCCGACCGGGACCCCGAGGGCGACTTGCTCGGCCTCCTGGCAGGCGCGAGCGAGGTCGAGCAACGGCAACTCGAAGCCGGCCGCGTCGTTAAGGGCGAGCGCAAGCGAGACCGACAGCGCCGCGCTCGACGAGAGCCCGGCGCCGAGCGGGATCGTCGAGGAGACGACCGCATCCATGCCGGCCGCAGGACGACCGCGTGCAGCAAGCGTGCGGAGAACGCCCGCCGCGTAGCGACCCCACACGGCCTTCACATCGGCCGGCTCCGTGCTTCCGTCGGCGGCCAGCTCGACCGCGCCCTCGAGATCGAGCGAGCGCAGGTGGACGATGCCGTCGGCGCGAGCCCGAGCGCGCACCGTGCAGCTCAGGTCGATCGCCAGCGGGAGCACGAAGCCTTCGTTGTAGTCCGTGTGGTCGCCGATCAGGTTGACGCGACCGGGGGCCCGGAACCAGCGCTCGCTCACTGGGCCCAGTCCATCGGCTCGGGACGCCGAAAGTCCGAATGCACCTCGACGGCAAGGCCGCCCTGCTCGAGCGAGCGACGAACCGCGTCGAACACCTCGACCACGTGCGCGGCGTGCTCGCCGCTCGAACGGTGCGGGCGTCCAGCTTCGACGGCCTCCGCGAGCTCGACGAGCGCCCGTCCCCAGTCGATCCCGTGGAAGGGCTCGCGCACCGGCGGAATCGTCGCGTACTCACCGCCGCGCGCCTGCAGCTCGATGCGCGAGTCGGCCTCGGCCCAGGCCGGCAGGTAAAGCGAGCCGTCGTCGCCGTGGAGCTCGAGGCCACGCTGCTTGCCCGGGCCGACGTAGAAGCTCGCCGTGAGGCGGACGAGGACGCCGTCCGCCAGCTCCACGCTCGCGACGATGAAGTCTGGCGCCGCCGGCGTGAACGGGCTTCCGTCGAGCCGCGTTCGCTCGGGCTCGAGCGTCTTCGCGAACGCCTGCACGCTGCGCGCAGGGCCGAACATCGCGGTAACGATCGTCAGCGGGTAGACACCGACGTCGATGAGCGGCCCGACCGCGTAGAGGGTGCGCGGATCCGGGTGCCAGGCCTCGAGCCGGCCCCAGTTCGCCTCGGCGTAGATCGCTCGAACCTCGCCGATCGCGCCCTCGCGGATGAGCTTCCACGCCGTCTGTGGCGCCTCGCCGAGGAGCGTTGTCGGGGCACTGCTCAGCCTGACGCCGTTCCGGCTCGCCCGCTCGACGAGTGCGCGTGCCTCGTCGTGGGTCAGCGCGAGCGGCTTCTCGCTGTGGACGTGCTTTCCCGCGGTGAGGGCGGCTTCGCTGACCTCGAAGTGGGCCTGCGGTGAGGTGAGGTTGACGACGGTGTCGACGGCCTCGTCCGCGAGGAGCGCTTCGAGATTCGGGTACTCCACCCCGCCGTGCGCGCCGACGAGCGCGGCTGCCCGGCCGGCACGGGGATCGGTCGCGCCAGCGAGCTCGAGCTCGGGGGCGTTCACGATCGCGGCGGCATAGCGACCGGCGATGTTGCCGGCCCCCGCAAGGCCGACTCTCATCGCAGCCAAGCCTCGAGCTGCTCGCGCATCGCGCGAATCTCGTCGCTCGGGTCGTGCTGCTCCGGCTCGTGCTCGACCGTGAGCGCGTCCGAGTACCCGATTCGCTGCAACGCGCGGACGCACGCCTCGATGTCGACGATCCCCTGGCCCCAGACGCAGCTCTCGTGCGGCTCGTCCTTGTGCAGGACGTCCTTCAGGTGGACGCGGCGGACGTGGACGCCGAGCTCCTCGATCGCCAGGGCCGGGTCGTAGCCCTGCGTCGCCCACCAGCCCGTGTCGACCGTCGCGGCCATGGTTCCCGCTCCCGCCTCGATCTTCGCCAGCACCTCCGACGGCGATCGTTCCGGGTGGTTCTCGATCGCAAGGGTGACGCCGTGCTCCCGGAGGACGGGCGCTAGCTCGGCCGACTCGCCGGACAGGCCGCCGGAGATCGTCGTCGCCCCGACGGCTCTCGCGAGCTCGCAGGAACGCACGAGGTTCGATCGCTCGACCCACACGGCGTAGCTGGCGACCTCGAGCCCGCGTCGCGCGAGCGCTTCGCGGGCGATTGCGACGTGCTCATCGGTCGCCCAGTCGGGATGGAGATGGGCGCCCCAGAGGTCGATCGCGCCGAAGCCGAGGGCGCGGACGTCACGGAGCAGCGCATCGAGGCGCTCGCCGTACGGCTCGAGCGGCGCGAACGCCTCGTTCGTCGTCCGGTCGCCGTGGGCCCAGCCGTGCATCGCGAAGCCGGTCTCGCGCGCGACGAAGTTCGCCGTCATGAAGGCGATCACAGCGCAAGCACCTGACCGGCGTCACGAAGGTCGTCCTGGAGTCGGGGGACGTCGACGTCCTGGACGGCGACTCCGCGCCGAGCGACCTGCGCGGCCGCCGTCCCGGCTGCCTGCCCGAGCAGCATCAGCGTCGGCTCCGTCCGGACCGAGGCAAAGGCGACGTGCGAGGCGGAGAGGCAGAGCGGCACGAGTAGGTTCTCGGCGTCCTCGCGACTCGGGGTCAAAGCCCGATACGGAATCGGATACGGCGGCGCCGCGACCGAGAGGTAGCCCTCGTTGAAGACCGCAGGCGTGCGCGTGTATTCGGGAAGAAAGCGCCACGTCCGCTCGATCTCGCGAACGTCGATGTTGTAGGAGCCGAGCGCGACGACATCGTCTCGAGGCCGCGCCTCGAGGAGGTCGCGCTCGGAGAGGACGAGCTCACCGAGCAGCCGGCGGCCGTCGCGCACGTAGAGCTGCTGCGGCCAGCCGTTCGTGTCCTCGAACTCGTCGGCGCACGGCCCGAAGCGGGCGACCTCGGCGCGAATCCGGGCGGGCACCGAGTCATCGTGCGTGAGAAAGTAGAGGAGCGACCGCGCATGGACGAGATGCTGCTCGCGGATCCGCCGCCGATCCTCCTCGGCGCCGTCGGGATAACCGCGATTCGAGCCGTCGAGCACGTTGAACGAGAACGGCCCGATCGAGTTGACGTCGCACTTCCCGTTCGGGAGCAGGTCGGGCACGAGGCCGAGGAGGTCCCGGACCTCCACCTCCGCAGCCGCGAGGTAGCGGCGGAGCAGCTCGAAGCTGCCGGGGTCGTACCCCTCCGGCTCGTCGAGCGGGAGGCGGTTCTCCTCGCGGTCGGTCAGGCAGAGGCGGTAGCCGTACGCCTGCAAGCCGCCGTCCCCCTCTCCGAGCCGCTCGCTGGGCCAGCCGCCCTCGTCGAGCTCGGGCTCGCGGATCCCCGGCAGCAGCGAGCCGTCGGCGGCGAACGGGTCGAGGAGAACCGAGAAGTTGTGCCGCCCGGGGCGGTAGGCGGGCTGGCGCCCGGCCCAGCGCTCGCCGTAGAGCTCGCGCGGCTCGCGGCCGACGGCGTAGGGAACCCCGAGCTCGGCCATCAGATCGCCCTCGTAGCTCGCGTCGACGTAGACGGCCGCGTCCGGCCGCTCGCTCTCGCCAAGGCGGACCTCGACGCCGGCGAGCATCGCTTCGAGGATGCGCTCCGCCACGTGCGGCTCCGGGCCTTTGATCGCCCAGAGCAGGGCGCCGTAGTGCTCGGCGACGGCCGCGTAGAACCGCCGAGCGAAGCCGCCGAGAACGCGAGTGTCGCCGACGTCCGTCCAGGAGAGCCCGCCCGAAACCATCCCTCCCACATGTCGATCTGGGCCGTAGAGGACGACGGTCGCGCCCGCCTCTCGCGCAGCGACGGCCGCCATCACACCCGTTGCCGTGGCGCCGAACACGGCGACATCTGTCACACGAACGGCTCCAGGAGCGCGGCGCCCGTCGCCGCGTCGACGCCGAGCTCGAGCGCCGCGACGAGCTGCTCGATCGAAGCGGGGGCGGGGACGTCGGCCCGCTCGGAACCGAGAGCGTCGAGTGTCTCGCGGCCGTAGTCGCCGAGCGCCCGCTCGTACGATCGGATCGGATCGTAGGCCGCCGGATCACCTGCCCAGTCCGCCATCGTGGCGAGCGGGAGCTTCGACGGCACCGCCTGCACCATCGGGTTCGCGATCAGCCCGGCGCAGTGTCCTTCGGCGAGCCGCGGATCCCGGCCGAGGAGCGGCCCGAGATAGAGCAGCTCGGGGTCCCAGTCGTTGACCGGGTAGTTGTCCCAGAGCAGGATCTCGTGGCCGCGGAACCGGAGCACGGCCGTGTTCAATGCCTCTCGCGTGATTCCGAGCGAGACGACCTCGGGACCTGTCCAGTAGACGACGATGTCGGGATGGAGGTCGGGGCTGAAGCTCCGCCGGTACGGTGAGTCGCCGGTGCCCGCGTAGCCCATCGGACAGACGACAAGCGGGCCTGGCTGCCTGAATGCCTCGCGAAAGCGGTTGCTGAAATCGCATTGCGCAGCGCCGCTCGGCCGCTCGGCGTCGGCGTAACGGGCCTCGTCCTCGGGGCAGTGGAGGGTGTGGTCGATGTCGTCCCAGAGGAGCTGGAACGAGCGGACGCCGACGCTCTGGAGCTGCCGGCACTTCTCGATCAGCGTCTCGAGCTCTGCGTCCTTCGAGTAGCAGATGTCGAGGCCCGGCGCGATCGCGTAGACGAACTCGACGCCGACCTGCTCCGCCTCGCGCACGAGCCCTCCAAGGCGCTCGATCTCCTCGTCCGGGTACGGCTCGCGCCAGCGGGCGCGGTGATACGGGTCGTCCTTCGGGCCGTGGATCCAGACGTCGAAGCCCTCGCGGCCGCAGAAGCGAATCAGGTCGAGCCGCTCCGCCTGCGACCAGGGCTGGCCGTAACGGCCCTCGATCACGCCTCGCACCTTCACGCCGGCATCACCTGGAACTTCGGGTGGCGCTGCCAGTAGAAGGGATTCCGCCCGGCGACCATCATCCCTTGGCCCCAGTTCACGTGCTGCTCGACCCCGTTCTCGAGCACCGGCTCGTCGGCGGGATCGCGGTACTGCAAGAGCACGTTCCGCCGCGCGGCCTCGCTCGTGTTCAGCCCGGAGCCGTGGATCGTCAGGTAGCTGAAGAGGAGCACGTCGCCGGCGCGCGCCGGGAGCGGCTCCCCGTCCTCGAGCGGGACATCCAGGGTGTTGCTCGGGCCGTGCGCCTCCAGCGGCCCCTGCTTGTGCGAGCCCGCGACGACGCGGAGGCAGCCGTTCTCCTCGTTCGTGTCGTCGAGATGGATGCTCGCCGCGACCACGCTGTGCCGCGTGTGCGGGAAGAACGGGTAGTCCTGGTGCATCGGGAACGGCGCTCCCTGCTCCGGCGGCTTGACGAGCATCTTCGTGTGGTGGAGCTGGACGTCCGGGCCGATCACGCGCGTCAGCACCTCGAGGAGTCGCGGGTTCGCCGCGGCCCGCGTGAACGCGGCATCGTGGTACTGGACGTTGTGGAAGCCCTTGAGCACGGCTTCCTGCGCGACGCCGCTCCACGCGTGGTTCTCGTCGTGCGTCGTCCCGGCGACCGTTTCGAGGATGCGCTCGAGCGCACCGCGCATCTCCTCG
>Ga0136613_10000488_pt1 | contig 18465 bp, 16 predicted proteins | sample AntDrymUQ2722106_2_FD_106649 | JGI IMG/M metagenome (GOLD analysis project Ga0136613, IMG submission 106649) | Polar desert sand microbial communities from Dry Valleys, Antarctica - metaG UQ272 (21.06) | ecosystem: Environmental > Terrestrial > Soil > Desert | place: Antarctica: Dry Valley... | reverse complement strand
TTGAGTTCGTCGGCGATTCTGTTCTGGGTCTGGCCATCGCGGAACAACTCTTTCAGCACTTCCCGGATGCGTCCGAGGGCGAGTTGACCTTGATGAAGCACCGGCTTGTGAGCACCACCACGCTCGCTCGGATAAGCGAAGGTCTGAAGGTCGGAGACTCGATGCGGCTCGGCCGAGGCGAGGAAAAGACGGGTGGCCGGCAAAAGAAGGCGATCCTTGCCGATGCTCTGGAAGCCGTTATCGCCGCAGTGTTCTTCGATCGGGGATACGTCGCGGTACGGTCGCTGATATCGACGGTGTTTGCCGCCGAGTTTCGGAAAGTAACACCGCAGGACTCGGTCGATTATAAGTCGCTGCTTCAGGAAATTCTCCAGGCCTCTCGCGTTTCCGGACCGTTTTACTCGCTTGTGCGGACTGAGGGACAGCCGCACGAACGAACATTTTTTGTAGAGGCAAAGTGGGATGATTGCCGGGCTGAAGGCAGTGGCAGCACGATCAAATCGGCGGAGATGATGGCGGCGTGCGAAGCGCTCAAGACGCTTCAGCCTGAAGCCATGATCACATTCGAAACGTAATGACTTACCCGGGCGTACTGTAACTGGGCGAAGATTTTTTATGGGCAAAGACGAGAAAGAAACCAAAGCGGACGGTGAACAGAAGCCGAAAGGGCCGCCGAAATCGGTGTTTCGCGAATATTTCGAATCGTTCGCCGTTACGCTGGTGATGGCAATATTCGGCATGACGTTCATTTTGCAGGCGGTCACGGTCCCGACCGGTTCAATGCAGAACACGATCCTTATCGGCGATTACCTTTTGGTCAATAAATTTATTTTTAACCCGGGTGGTAATCCTCTGCCGTTCTTACCGATGCGGGAGATCCAACGGGGCGATATCATCGTCTTCAAATATCCCGGAAACTCGGTCAAACCCGAAACCGACACCAGCCGGGGGCTTGTAAAGTATCAGCTCAACTACGTAAAACGAGTCATCGGCCTCCCTGGCGAGACGGTCGAGTTTAGAAACAACCAGGTCTACATAAACGGTGAGCTTCTGCCAGAGCACCGCGTCATCGGCGATACGGAAGTGAGGGACGCGGCCCTCGAGTTACGGGAGTTCGAACCTCGCACACCGGAAGATAAGTGGGACGTCTACTACAGCGAAGAAACGACTGAGGCGATCCAGATGGGGCGGAAAATTTCCACTCGTCACTTTAATTTTGGGGTCGAAGGAAAACCCATGAAGGTTCCCGAGAACAGTTTCTTTTGCATGGGTGACAGCCGTGACGAAAGCGATGACGGCCGGGGTTGGGGCTTTGTTCCCCGCGAGTTGATCATCGGTCGCGCAATGTTCGTCTACTGGTCGTGCGATCGCGGCGCGTCGAACGGATTCTTTGGCTGTATAACTCATCCTCGTCTTAACCGGATCGGTAAGTTCGTTAAATAATGAAGATCACCTTTAACGAGGAGATCGCGGGAGCTCTCCACTTCGAACGTCCCATCGTCGCGCTCGAGTCGACTGTGATCGCGCACGGGCTTCCACATCCGCGGAACATCGACACTGCCTTACAACTGGAACAGATCGTTCGCGACGCGGGTGCGATACCGGCGACGATCGCGATGTTCGACGGTGAGATCTTCGTCGGTTTGAGCGGCGAACAGATCGAGCGGCTGGCGACTGACAAGGACGTTCGCAAACTTTCGACACGGGATCTGGCGATCGCATCGGCGCGAAAGTTGAACGGTGCGACGACTGTCGCTACGACAGCAATGATCGCTCATCGAGCGGGAATAAACGTGTTCGCGACCGGCGGGATCGGCGGTGTTCACAGGGGATTTCCGGTCGACGTATCCGCCGATCTCGTTGAGCTTTCCCGCACGCCGATCATCGTAGTTTGTTCGGGTGCAAAAGCGATCCTCGATCTTCCCGCCACTCGCGAATGGCTTGAGACGAACGGCGTGCCGGTCCTCGGCTGGAAATGCGACATCATGCCGGCGTTCTATTCGGCGAAGAGTAAGCTCAGCGTCGATGAACGCGTCGATACTCCGGAAGATGTTTCGCAGATCGCGGATGCAAGACGCGATCTCGGTCTGACGTCTGCGATCCTCGTTACGGTACCTATACCGGCCGAATTCGAGATCGACAGCACCGAGACGGAAGCACTCATCGACTGGGCCCTCAAAGAGGCGACTAGCCAAGGCGTTTCCGGAAAGGACCAGACCCCGTTCCTGCTCAAGGAACTCGCCGAAAAAAGCGGCGGCAAAACCCTGGCTGCGAACGTCGCCCTCCTCGAGAACAATACCCGCATCGCAGTGCAGATAGCGAAAGGCCTCAACTATTAGCTACTGCTTATCGAGCTTTACCCGCAACGAGTCGAGACGTCTCCCCGCTTCCGCTGCTTCGGATGACGTCGGAAACTTCTGCACTATCTCTTTCCAACTCGCGCCGTCGTAATGAAAATTTCGGGTCGATGAATTGAACAGGAACGTTATACCGGTTCGACGGTATCGATCGAGCATGTTGAAGTTCAGGTAGTAGCTGTGGACAGGAGCACCCGTCGCAGCCATTTCGCGACGGCTCAATCGGGAATTCGCATCCTTTGAAAGCTTCGCCGCCGCGTTCTCGACGAGATCCCCGAACAGCAGAAGAATGGGTGGCCGAAAGCGCGACGTCGGATACATTGCGAAAAATGCGTCTGCCAGTTCGATCTGGTCAAAACCGTCGGCAGCCTGGACGAGTTGAGCAAATCGCTCTTCGTCGCCCATCCGAAACTTTCCGAAGACTGCGTCGGACTGAAGCCATCCTGCATAACCGGACGCAGCCGAGATCTTAAAAAATTTAACGCCGTCGGCGTCGGCGGCTCCGAGGATCTGGACACGCCGGCCGCGCCGCATTCGCTGAAGTGATTCAGCGAAGAGACTCGGCCGCGTCCGGAGCAGCGACAATGTTTCGTCGATCACGACGGCCGAGCGCCCGACCTCGTGAGATTTCACGGGAACAGGCGCTTTTGCCCGATTCCCGCTTCGGCGTTTCTGCGCGTCGACGGAAAAGAGGCACACGAATACCAACAGGAGAGAAAGTGGAAGATGTGGGAGTTTCATATGTTTATTTTTTTGTTAGTGGTTTCCTTTTCTGGTCCGAGATAGCGATCCGATCACGCATACCAGCGTGATGAAAATGGCAGATCGCGATCGCCAATGCGTCGGCAGCGTCATGCGGCTCAGGCACCGATCTCATTCGTAGCAGCACCTTCACCATTTCCTGAACCTGGTGTTTTTCCGCGTTACCGTAACCAACGACCGTCTGCTTGATCAGCCGCGGTGCGTACTCCGCGATCGCCATACCGCGTTGTTCGGCGAGCAGCAGTACAACCCCGCGGACCTGCCCGAGCTTTAACGCGACCTTGACGTTGACCGCGTAAAACGCTTCTTCGATCGAAAGAACATCCGGCTGGAATTTGTCGATCACGGCACCGACTCCGTCGTATATCTTTGCCAGGCGGGCTGGGAAAGAAAGGCGCGCACTTGATCTAACAACGCCAAAATCGACGACGGAGTATTTAGGCCCGACCCCTTCTATAATTCCCCAGCCGAGCGTCTCGCTCCCGGGGTCGATACCTAAAACACGCATTTAATTAGGCGGAACGCCATCAAGATAACCGAAACATTTCTCGAAAATCAAGAACTTTTTCGCGGGCCGAGATTCATTTGTAAAAGGCTCTGATAAACATTATGATTTTCTCGTTGCGAAGAAACCTTAACATCACATAAATGAACCCCCGCGTTGTCGACAGCCCGCCAAAAGAGTCAGTACGAATTCTGCTTAACGAAATAATAGACTACGCAGGGCTCTTTCCGCCGTCGCAGATCACGATGTCCGAGGCTGTGCTAAATTACGCGACGTATCGTCACAGTAATTATGGCTGGATGCTCGGTCGGTTCATACTCCCCGTTTCGCGGCTCGACGAATTTTACGATAGCGCTCGCGAGTTTTTGCCAGGGGCCAGCGAGAGTGCGTGGCGGCTCAGCGTGCTGGCGGGCGAAGACCTCTCGGCGACCATCCGCTCCATCATCGAGTTTAACCGAAAGCACTCAGAACGCGCGGTTTGCGAAATACTGGAAGTAAAGGCCGCTACGGTCTCGAAGATCGAGAACACCATCGCGTCGCTTCCGAAGGCGATCACTCCATATTTTGAGATCTCGACCGCGGGACGAACGTTCGTCGATCTGGTGGCGACGCTCGGGATCAAAAAGCAGCGTGCGAAGATCCGGACGGGCGGCGTTACTCGGGAAGAGTTTCCGGCGACGCGCGACATCATCCGGTTCGTCCGGACATGCATGGCGGCAAATGTTCCGTTCAAGGCGACCGCCGGGCTCCATCATCCGGTCCGCTGTTTCAAACCGCTGACGTACGCTCCGGACGCACCGCAAGGAACGATGCACGGTTTTCTGAATATGCTGTTGATGACGGGGTTTGCACGCGAGAGCTTTCGCGTCAGCCTTCTGGAAGAGATCATGGAAGAGGAGTTCGAAGAGGTGTTCGAGTTCAGCGACAGCGGTGTTTCGTGGGGCTCGCATTTACTCACGCTCAGTCACCTCGATCGCATGCGTGTGAGAGGTATGCATTCGTTCGGTTCTTGTTCGTTCGACGAACCGGTCGCGGACCTGCGAGAGTTGGGGATTTTGTAAACCCCACCGGCAGGAAATTTGCGATTGTTGATTTGCGATTTGCGATCGCGGTGGGGCCGATGGCCATTTCGCGTGCCGGATCAATGAATGAAGCGATTCCGAGATCGCAAATCGCAAAACGAAAATCACAAATCGAAAATCTGATATATGACCTACGAGATCAACGAGACACACGACCCAAACTTGAAGAGCTGGGTCGAATCCGCAAACGATCCGAAAACGGATTTTCCGATCCAGAACTTGCCGCTTTGCGCTTATGAGGTTGGCGACACTCAGCCGGGTCTCGGCATCGGATTTGTTATCGGCGATAAGATCCTGGATATTTATGGCTGCATAGATGACGGATTGATGCAGAATGAGGCGATCGCGCAGTTTGCGTCGTATCGCCTTTGGAGTTTGAACGCGATCGGCGGTTTCGACCCGCGGGTCTTGTCGGACTTGCGACGGCAAGCGGTAAATCTTCTCTCGGATAAGAACGAGGCCCGCATCGCGATCGGCGACCATCTTCTTTCGCTCGCTGACGTCCGGTTCGAGCAAGCCTTTAAGAGCGGCGATTATACGGATTTCTACTGCTCGATCTATCACGCCACGAATGTCGGCTCGATGTTTCGCCCCGATAATCCGCTACTGCCGAATTACAAGTACGTTCCGATCGGTTACCACGGACGGGCGTCGAGCATTGTTATCAGCGGGACGGACATCAAGCGTCCGCACGGACAGAACCGCAGCGACGCGGAGAGGCCGCCGGTGTTCATTCCGGCGAAGAGTCTCGACTACGAAATGGAGCTCGGCTTTTTTGTCGGGCAGGGAAACGAGCTCGGAACTTCAATCCCAATTGCCGAAGCGGAGCAGCATATCTTTGGCGTGTGTCTCGTCAACGACTGGTCGGCGCGCGATATTCAAGCGTGGGAGTATCAGCCGTTGGGACCGTTTCTCGCGAAGAATTTTGCGACGAGCATTTCGCCGTTTGTCGTGACGATGGAGGCACTCGCGCCGTTCCGGACTAGGGCTTTCGAACGTAACGCGGATGATCCGGCTCCGCTTGGGTATCTGAGCGACGACCAGAACCAGAAACTCGGTGGACTCGATATCAATCTCGAGGTTTACATCCAGAGCGAAAGGATGCGGAACGAGAACATCGATCCACATTTGCTCTCTCGCTCGAATACGAAGGATCTTTACTGGACGATCGGTCAGATGCTCACGCATCACGCCTCGAACGGCTGCAACCTGCAGACGGGCGATCTGATGGCGACCGGAACCGTCAGCGGAAAGTCGAAGGAGGAGCGCGGCTGCATGCTCGAACTCACATGGCGCGGGACCGAGCCGCTGGAATTGCCCTTCGGTGAGCAGCGACGTTTTCTCGAAGATGGCGACGAAGTGATCATGAAAGGTTACTGCGAACGCGAGGGATTTCGGCGCATCGGGCTCGGTGAATGTCGAGGTCGCATCATCCCGGCAGAATAAGATTTTGCCACAGAGCACACAGAGGTAGAATTAGTCATCATGCCAGCTAAGGCGGAACAAGCATTACATTCGTCTCTGCCCTCTGTTACCTCTGTGGCAAAAGTTTTCGTTCGTCGAGTAGTTGGGGAAACCGTTGAGGATGATTCGCCTGACGTCCTCGCCGTCGAAGAACCTCTCGAAATCCGCATCGGCATTTCACAAAGCGAGCATCGCGCTATATCGATCACGATGCGCACCCCGGGCGAAGACGCCGAGCTTGCCGCGGGTTTTCTTTTCACCGAAGGAATTCTTACGTCGCCGGATCAGATCAAGCAGATCCGCCACTGCGGATTGAAGATCGGAAAGGGAAAGAGCGTCGTCGATCGTGCCGACGCACTAAACTCAAATACCATTCGCGTCGATCTCAACGACGGCGTCGACATAGACTTCAAACGACTCGAAAGACATTTCTACACGACATCGAGCTGCGGTGTATGCGGTAAGAGTTCGATCGCCGCGCTCCATACCGGCGCAAAGAAACTGTCGGACCTTGATCGGCCTCGAGTCGATCCCGATCTCATCAATACGCTCCCTGAAATATTGCGAGCGTCGCAGGACGTGTTCGATCAAACGGGTGGGCTTCACGCATCGGCGTTGTTCACGACAGACGGCGAACTACAGATCGTCCGCGAGGACGTCGGGCGTCACAACGCCCTCGACAAGGTGATCGGCGTAAAGTACCTTGCCGACGAACTCCCGCTTTCGGACAAGATCCTGTTAGTAAGCGGGCGGGCGAGTTTCGAGCTCGTGCAGAAAGCTCTTATGGCCGGCATACCGATCATGGTCGCCGTCGGGGCACCATCAAGCCTCGCAGTCGAGCTCGCCGAAGAGTTTGGGATGACGCTCGCAGGTTTCGTGCGTGACGATTCGTTCAATGTTTACACAGGGAAATCGCGGATCGTATGAAACTCCGGATCAAGGGAAACTCGATCAGGCTGCGGCTTTTGCGGAGCGAAGTAGAACAGCTCGCTGAGCGCGGGAGCATCAGCGACGAAGTGGAGTTCGGTACGGATGCTTTGCGATACTCGGTGCTGCTGTCTGCCGCGGCGGAGTTGGTTCGTGCGACGTTCGAGAACAACGAGATCGCGGTGGTCATTCCGGAAAGCGAGGGGCGTAACTGGGCCGCAAACGACGACGTCGGTTTTGAGATCGAGCAGCCGACCGGCGAAGGCAGAACGCTCACGATCCTCGTCGAAAAGGATTTCGTATGCGTCGACCGGCCGAATGATCCTGATCGCGATGATGGTTTCCCGAATCCGAACATCTCTTGTTAGTTCTGATTCCGTGTGTTCGGTGGATAATTCAATCGGCAAGCCGGAACACAGAAGACACAGAACGGAGCAGGCTTCGAAAAGGACATGTCAGACTCAAATCCTAGAAACGATCTTCACGTCTCAAAACCGCTCGACTCTGCCGCGGGCAAGACGGCGATAACGGAGTCGATGAAGAATGTCTTCGGGAAGATGGGCGTCGTGCGCGGTACGCGGGCACTGCTAAATCTAAATCAAACGGGCGGGATCGATTGCCAATCCTGTGCGTGGCCGGACCCCGACGAAAAACGGACGGTTGCCGAATTCTGCGAAAGCGGTGCAAAGGCCCTGGCCGATGAGGGGACAACGAAGCGAATAACATCCGAGTTTTTCGCCAAGCATTCGATCGACGAGCTTTCCGAAAAAGACGATTACTGGCTAAACGATCTGGGGCGTCTAACCGAACCGATGGTACGTCTGGCAGGTGGAACTCATTACGTGCCGATAGCTTGGGACGATGCGTTCCAGTTGATCACGGCGAACCTGAACGGACTCAATTCACCCGACGAAGCAATTTTCTACACATCCGGCCGCACATCAAATGAGGCGGCATTTCTTTACCAGCTTTTCGTTCGACAGTTCGGCACGAACAATCTGCCCGATTGCTCGAACATGTGTCACGAATCGACAAGCGTCGCGCTGAACGAATCGATCGGTATCGGTAAGGCAACGGTCAGGCTTTCCGATTTCGAGGAGACGGATCTCGTCATTGTCATCGGTCAAAATCCCGGAACGAATGCACCGCGAATGATGTCGTCGCTCGAAGATGCAAAGCGCGCGGGAGCAAAAATGATCGCGATAAATCCGCTGCCTGAGGCCGGACTGCTCAATTTCGTAAATCCAAATCCGCAGCATTATCCGAACCCGCTGAAGTTTCCGGTCGCTCTCCTGAGAAATAAATCGACTCACCTTGCCGATCTTCACCTTCCGCTGCGCATCGGTGGCGACATGGCCGTTCTAAAAGGAATGATGAAGGTCATGCTCGACAGAGAACGCTCGGAGCCCGGAACAATTTTCGATCACGAATTCATCGCCTTGAAAACTCAAGGGTACGACGGGTTGGTCGCTAGTCTCGACGAAACATCGTGGGACGGCATAATCACTGAGAGCGGCCTGACCCGTGAACAGATTGCCGAAGCCGCCGAGATGTTCATGAAAGCGGAACGCGTGATCACGTGTTGGGCGATGGGGCTAACGCAACACAAAGCGGCGGTTGCCACGATCCAGGACGTTGTCAATCTGCATTTGCTACGGGGTCAGATTGGTAAACCCGGCGCAGGATTATGCCCCGTCCGCGGTCACTCAAATGTCCAGGGCGACCGGACGATGGGCATCTGGGAAAAAGTCAACGAGAAATTGTTTGAGCGTCTTGAAGCCGAATTCGAATTCACCATTCCCCGGCGCGACGGTTTCAATACCGTTGAGAGTATCCAGGCGATGCGAGATGGCCAGGCGAAGATCTTCTTTGCTATGGGCGGAAATTTCGCGAGCGCGTCGCCTGACAGCGAAGTCGTGTTCAATGCGCTGAAAAAGTGCCGGTTGACTGTTCAGGTGATCACGAAACTCAACCGGACTGCGGTCGCTGCCGGCGAACAGTCGCTCATCCTTCCATGCCTCGGACGATCTGAGATCGACATGCAGGCAAGCGGTGAGCAGTTTGTCTCGACGGAGAGCACGATGCTCAACGTACAGATGTCTAAAGGGATCTTCAACCCGGCATCGGAACATCTTAGGAGCGAATCATGGATCGTCGCACAACTTGCCAAAGACACGCTCGGATCGAGATCGACTATCGACTGGGACGCGATGGTTGCGAACTACGACGATATCCGCGATGCAATTTCCCGAGTAATACCTGAGTTGGAGAATTACAACCAGAGGGTGCGCGACCCCGGCGGTTTCTATCTTCCGAACGCTCCGCGTGCAGGGCGTTTCGACACGGTCTCGGGACGGGCTGAGTTTAGGTCGAGCCCACTTGAAGCGACGTCGTTGCCGCCCGGGCGCTTGTTGCTGACGACAATCCGTTCGCACAATCAATTCAATACGACGATCTACGATCTTGATGATCGGTATCGCGGTATCGCGGGAGAGCGACGGGTCATTTTCATGAATGTTGATGACATGATCAAACACGGGGTAAGTGCGGGCCAGGTCGTGGATCTTACTAGCCATTTCGAAGATGGCGAGCGTTACGCTGAACGGTTCATCGTCGTGCCGTATCCGATACCGCACGATTGCGTGGCTGCTTACTTTCCTGAGGCGAATCCGCTCGTTCCGCTCGGAAGTAAAGCCGATCGGAGCGCTACACCGACATCCAAATCGGTCGTCATCTCGATCCGGCCTCGCAACGAATTTGCGGGGGATTTCAAATACGACCTTTCGAAGGATAGGTCGAGTGCGTAATGACTGACGTCGAAGCCTTCATCCTAATCGGCGGGCGATCGTCGCGGCTCGGTACCGACAAGGCGTTTGTCGAGCTCGGCGGAACGACGCTTTTAAGAGGCGCGGTAAACGTAGTTCGTGCTGCCTTGCCGAAAAGCCGCACTACAGCGGTCGCAGGAAACTCGGCTCAGTTTCCGATCCAGGCGATCACGGCAGGTGTTCCATTCATCTTCGATCTTCACGAAGGACGCGGTCCGCTGGGTGGAATTCACGCCGCTCTCGCACAGGCACGATCGCCGTGGATCTTCGTCCTCGCCTGCGACTATCCGTTCGTATCATCGGACTTGATCCGCCTCCTCGCCGACAATATCTCCGACGAATTCCACGCTGTCGTTCCCGGCCAGGCCGACGGGCGACTGCAACCGCTGTGTGCTTTTTATAAAGTCGCGGTCGCGCTTCCGATCGTCGAAGAACTTCTCGAGAGGCCGCGTGTTTCGCCACCGATGCACGAGGTTGCCGGGCGGCTTAACCCGCTGATAATCAAGTTCGAAAGCTATTCGCATCTGCCGGGAGCGGAAGAACTTTTTTGCAACATCAACACCAAGGATGATGCGGACCGCGCTCGAAAAATAACACGCGGATCTTAGGCGGGGAACTAGTTCAACGACGCTTCACGCAGATTGTTCTTTGCATCCTCGTAATCCGGTCGCAGCTTCAGCGCGTTTTCGAATGCCTCGGCCGCTCGTGATTTCCGGTCGGTGGCTAGAAGAACAACACCAAGGGCATTCCACGCCGCGGCATTATTTTGATCCGCACCGATAACGATCTGTATTTCGGCCTCGGCTTCGGTATATTTCTTGAGCTTTACCATCGCACCAGGCATTCGCGAAAGACCGCGTTGACGGCCTGGAAGAACTCGTCTAGCACCGCCGTTCGTGACAGGTTTCCTTTTGTGGCAAAATAGAAAGCGGATGGAATTTGTTCTCGATAAATTCAAAGAGGAATGCGGCATATTCGGTATATTCGGACACGCCGAGGCATCGACGCTCACCCAACTCGGGTTGTTCGCTTTGCAGCATCGCGGTCAGGAAGCGTGCGGTATCGTCTCAAGTGATGGAGCCGATCTGCACCAATATCGCTCGCAGGGGTTGGTGGCGGATGTTCTGAACGAAGATGTGTTAGCCAGGCTAAAGGGATCGAGTGCGATCGGTCATACCCGGTATTCGACTACGGGCAAGAACACGATCAAGGAAGTGCAGCCTTTCTCCGTAACTTGCCAGCACGGCGATATCGCGATCTGTCATAACGGCAACTTACCGTTTGCCGCAGCTCGGCGTCGCGAGCTTGAAAAGGAAGGAGCGATATTCTCGTCCACCTCCGATACGGAAACTCTCCTGCACGGCATCGCCCGCGCACGCGCCGAGAACGTAGTCGAAGCGATCGAAAAAGTTTTGAAAGAAACCGAAGGAGCTTTCTCGCTCCTGTTCCTGACGCCAAAAGCCCTCGTGGCCGTTCGTGACGCTCGGGGATTCCGGCCGCTGGTGCTAGGTAAGTTAAACGATTCGTGGTGCGTTGCGAGCGAGACGTGCGCGTTTGACCTGATCGACGCGAAGTATGTTCGCGAAGTCGAGCCCGGCGAAATGATCGTCATCGACGCGAGCGGCGTGCACTCGAAAAAACCGTTCGAACCGAAACCCGCGGCAGTTTGCACATTCGAGCACGTTTATTTCTCTCGTCCCGACTCAACCATTTTCGGCCGTTCGGTAAACGAGTCTCGTCACAAGATGGGTAAACGGCTCGCCATCGAATTTCCGGTCGAAGCCGATATCGTCGTCCCCGTTCCTGATTCGGGCGTTGCCGCTGCGATCGGTTATTCGAGTGAATCCGGTATTTCGTTCCGCCAGGCGATCATCCGCAATCATTACGTCGGCCGAACCTTCATTGAGCCGTCTCAGTCGATTCGCTCGTTCGGCGTCAGGCTCAAGCTAAACCCGATCAAAGATCTCATTCAGGGCCGCCGCGTCATTCTTGTCGACGATTCGATCGTTCGCGGGACGACCTCGAAGAAGATCGTCCAAATGGTCCGCGAGTGCGGAGCGAGCGAAGTGCACATGCGCATTTCATGTCCGCCGACGACGCATTCTTGTTATTACGGCGTCGACACTCCACACCGTCAGGACCTGATCGCATCGCGTCTTAGCTCACATCCCGTCGTGGGAGGGGTGGCAGACGCTTCGGCTGATGAGGTAGTGGATGTGAAAAAGATTGCTGAATACATCGGCGTGGATTCGCTCGGCTACCTCTCACTAGAAGGAATGCTCGCCGCGATCGGCATCGACGCCGCGTCATCGTGCAACGCGTGTTGGAGCGGCAAGTATCCGACTCTGATAGCGAATGGCAAAGCCGCCGGTTAAAAAAGACTTGTCTCCGGCCATTGAAAACGGGGATTGGCCGAGCGAGATCCGCGTTTGATATTCCTGACGGTTGAGCCCAAGGGGAACAATCTTCGAGTTAGCGACTTTTAATCGACTTAATGAAACGTGTCGGATCCAAGCGAGAGACCCGGATTAGCGACGGACGAATCGCGGTTTATTAGGCCGACAACGGCATTCTTCCTATTTTCATCAAAATCTCGTAAACTAGCCGTCCGTTTGAAATCTCAAATTTGAGATTTGAAATTGACATGGGGGCGACAGGCTTCGACAGGGGCTTGTATAGATCTTTGGATGCACGTCGGGCTTTTTGTAGGTGAGCTCGTTAACAAAACTTGCAAAACACAAATGCTAATCAAGAATTAGCTCTCGCTGCCTAATTAACTTTAGTCACAGCGATGTCCGCGGGGAAGTCAGCTTGGAGCGACCCCGATGGGCATAACCCAGTCTAAGCTAGAGCACGTCCACCGCCTGCGGGCGTGTTCGAAATGTTAGTCAGGCTGGTTTTCGACAAGGTTCGCCCGTTTGCTTACTTGTCGAAAATGAGAAACGAGCAAACGGGCTAAACGTGTAGATTTCACTGGTCGCAACCTTTGGATGCGGGTTCGATTCCCGCCGCCTCCACCATCACACCGATCCAGAATTAGGATTTCGTCTCTTATCTTGATCCCGATTTGGACCAATCAATTATAAAGCGGAAGCCGGAAAGATTTTCGGTCGGGTTGAACTGACCGGTCGGGGCGACGATCGGAAGTTCGTCAAAATCGAACGGGAACGGCCCGGCGGAAATACCGGCACGCTTTCCCTTGATCTGAAATATATAAAAGTCGGCCGCTATATTCTGGAATCTGACTGCACCAAAAGGGTTAACGGCGCTGTAGACCTTTTCATTGGTTGTGGCGCTGGTGAGCTCCGCTATCGCGCCGCTAAAAAACGCGGGAGACCCCGGTCTGGGCACCATACCAAAAGAGATGATACTTTCTAACGGCATAGCACCGGCCTCAAATGCGCCGACGTCCACTGCATTTCCAACTTTTCGTTGGTATCGCCCGCGTTGATCGGATGACAGCCCGAAGAGAGCAGGGGCAGTCTGGCACGAGGCTGTTAGCACACAATCGTTGCCGGCATCGATTGCCGGACTTCCCGTAAGCAAAGCACGAGTGTCGGTGTGGCCGCCATTGTTCGCCAGAGTTCCCAGCAGCGGATCGATGGCGTTGTTCTCGCTTACCTGGTCGTTGTTCACACCATTCATGAATCCAGTGCTGTTGCGGGAATCGGTGACGATATTATTTCCGCCTGAAGTGAACGAGCCGCTTAACGAGGCAATTGCGGATTGAGCGTCCCTGCCGATTATGGTGTTAAGAACGTTGATCGACCCTGATTCGTTGAATATGCTTGTCGCGGCTTCCGTGGCGGTGTTGTTGGAAATCGTATTGTTGGCGAGCAACAAACTTCCACTATTGTGAATGGCCCCGCCAATAGCTGCCGTGTTATTCGTGATCGTCGAATTGGTTATTCTTGGGCTGGGAAATCCTTGATTTAAAATTCCTCCGCCCTTGAAGGTTGCGCCATTCGAATGGACAAGGACGCGGTGCATAAAAAGGGTTCTTCCGGCGACTGCTATCCCGCCCCCGTTCGCGCCAGAGTTTGCAATGATCGCGACGTCCGAAAGACTGAGCCCGCTATCCACGTCGACCAATATCCCGCCTCCGTTTTGACCGCCGGCGTTTCCGTTCCGAATACTCATTCGGCGGATCTCGACGCCGGGACCATTGGACGCCACGCGGAAGATCCTAAAGTTAGCGGAGCCCGGCGCGAAGCTTCGCTGCACGGTCAATCTCCGTGCGCCGGGTCCGAATATCCATGTCCCGGAGGTGATGTTCAATTCACCCAATGTCAGGTCGATGACGGCAGGATTCGGCAACGCAAAGATGATCACGTTGGTGCTCGTCACATTCGGATTTGGTTCCTGATTCGATTCCTGTATCGCGGCACGAAGGGTGCACTGGCCATTCGAATCGGCACAAAGGCCGTCCCCCGGATTTGCGTCGATGGTATCGGCCGTACTGTTGACAGTAAACAGCGGCCCTATCGAAATTTGAAACGTCGATTGAGCCTTTGCTTCAGTTGCGGCACAAAACGAGAAAAACAGTAGAGAAATAATGGACAGGCGACCGTGGAAGTTTTGCATTTTGGATTTAAGACTTCGGAATTTAGGAATCGGTTAAAGATAGCATATTGCGGGATTTGTTTTGTAAATTCTTTTCTGCCCGCATCCATTGACCTCTGTTACAAAACCGGACGCGATGGATTTAGATCCCGGATCTTGATTGAAGAAAGCATCTGCCACCCAGCGGGCGAAGAGTTTATGAACGAAACCTGAATTTAGTATTCCTCGTGCAGAGGCACCCTTTGCATGCGGGTTCGATTTCCCGCCGCCTCCACCATCTCCATTTTGGATTTTAGGTTTTGGATTTTGGATTGAACGCCGGCGAGATGCCGGCGTTTTCATTTCACCGCTCGGACCGGCGGCACCGCTCCGCATTTCCGGCACCCTATGCCTATAATTGTAGTGCCGATTCCATGCACTACCGCATCTCACCGTTCCTACGCATATCGCTAGCCGTGACCGCAAGCCTGACCGTCTTTGCGGCGCATCCGCACATGCAGATCAGATCGGACACGTTTCGCGACCTCCTGTCCGGAGAGGGGCTGACGCCTGACGAATTAACCGCGCTCGACAACCGGGAGGTCGTGGTCAAATCTTTGACGACCGCAGACAAGCAGGAGATCGCAACCGTCGCAGTCGTGCGAATGAGAGATCTGCCGCCGGTCGGCATGAACACTTTTCGCGAGAGTCTCAGCCAGAGGAAAGCTGACGCCCTCAAAGCCGGCGGGAAATTCAGCGATCCTCCGACCCTCGAAGATATCCGGTCGGTTGAGCTGGACGAAGATACGTTTGAAGAGTTGAAGGAATGCCGGACATCGGACTGCGATATTCATCTGACGACAGCCATGATCAAGCGCTTTCAGACCGAGCTCGACTGGAACACGCCGGAGCATCGGTCGGTTGTGACACGCCTGTTTCTCGAGACGCTGATCGGCCGCGTGCGAGATTACATAGCGGCCGGCGATGCGGGGCTCGGCCAGCATGACAATCGCCGCCAGCCGATGGATCTTGCTGCATCGCACCGGAGGCTGCTTGCCGACTTGAGCTTTTTCAAGGATCTGGCTCCCGAGTTTGCGGATTATTTTCGCGATTTCCCAAATCGCGAACTGCCAGGGGCAGAGGGTGACTTCTACTGGTCGATAATCGATTTCGGTCTTAAGCCGGAGCGTTACCCTCTCGCACTCCTAGCTTATGAACGGTCGGAGCCTTCCGGTTCGCAGATGTTCGTAGTGTCGAAGCAGATCTATGCCAGCCGCTATGTTGATGCCTCATTGACCGTGTCGATGCTGCTTAGAGTGGCGGGCACCGATCAGACAGATACCTACATGATCGTCACCGACCGATCGCGGTCCGATGCACTCGAGGGCCCGCTCGGAGGTCTGGCCCGCAAGATCGTGCGCAGAGAAGCCGAGGAGCGTCTCAAGGATCTTGTGTCGAGGGCCGAGCTGCGGCTGATCGCGGCGACGCGGCCGTCAACTCCGGTCGGGTCTAACGACCGCGGGATCACGGAGACCGTAGTCGAGCAAGCGAGACGTCCGGTCGTCCTGGCGATTGTCGCACTGCTCTTAGTCGCCGCGTCATTTTTCCTTCTTCGCCGCGGGCGGCGATAGTTTGTGGGTGTCCGTCCCGTGTAATTTTGCAATGCCTCAACGAGCGATCCGATTTACACAGAGGGCTAAGTAACGTTTGCCGAACACGACTGCTTTTTGTAGCCTTAACCTTTTGATTTTGCTGTGAAGGAACTACCAATCGGGATTTTCGACAGCGGCGTCGGTGGACTAACAGTTTACCGGGCGCTGCATGATCGTCTGCCTAACGAGAAATTTGTCTATCTCGGCGATACTGCCCGCGTACCGTATGGAACAAAGTCTTTGGCGACGGTCGAGAGATATGCGATCGAGAACTCGGAGTTTCTTGCATCGCTCGGCATTAAGCTGCTGGTCGTCGCGTGCAACACTGCTTCGGCGCTGGCGCTGCCGAAGATACGCGCGCGGATCGGGCTCGATGTCGTCGGAGTGATAGGTCCGGGCGGGCGAAGGGCAGTAGTCGAGACGGCCGACGAAGAAGCGCCGCGCATCGCCGTGATCGCGACCGAAGCCACCGTGTCGAGCAATGCGTATGTCCAGGCGATCCGTCGCGCGTCCGGAACGGCCGCGGTCTTTCAGGCGCCGTGTCCGCTGTTTGTACCACTCGCCGAGGAGGGCTGGACGACGGAGCCCGAGACGTTTTCGATCGCGGAAAAATACCTGCGTCCGGTGCGGGATTTTGCACCGCACTCGCTCGTACTCGGATGCACACACTATCCGATCCTGCGCGATGTCATCCAACGTGTTGTCGGCGAAAATGTTAAGCTAATTGACTCAGGCGAAGCGACTGCGGCAGAAGTAGCGACGCTGCTCGAATCGAAGGGTCTCGCGAGCACGACGGCGGTGACCGGCGAGCGTGCATTGTGCGACGACCTCGATCATTTTTACGTAACCGACGCGGCGGATAGATTCGCCAAGGTCGCCGAGAGATTTCTCGGAACCACGCCTAACAGGCTCGAGGCGATCGAGGTCTACGGGCGAGACGAGCTGGGGGCAATGGATAGTTGATAATTGATAGTCGCCGCAGACCGGATGTTCCGAACTATCAATTGTCAATTATCAACTATCAATTGCAGGAAGATATGACTTTTCAAAGACCAGACGGACGTGCCGTCGATCAGATAAGAAATACGAAGATCACCCCGAACATCTCGCCGTACGCCGAAGGCTCGGCGCTGATCGAGGTCGGCGGAACTAAAGTCATTTGCACGGCATCGGTCGAAGACCGCGTGCCGATGTTCATGCGGAACAAAGGTATCGGCTGGGTGACGGCGGAGTATGCAATGCTCCCTCGCGCAACCAACACCCGGACGCAGCGTGAGACACAGCGGCCATCAGGTCGAACGCAGGAGATCCAGCGGCTGATCGGTCGCAGCCTGCGGGCTATCGTCGATACAAAAGCGCTCGGCGAACGCCAGATCATGATCGACTGCGATGTGATCCAGGCGGACGGCGGAACCCGGTGCGCTTCGATCACTGGTGCGTACGTCGCACTCGCGCTTGCTTGTCGAAAGCTCGTTAAAAATTCGGTCGTCAAGAGGTCGCCTCTTCTGAGTGAGGTCGCGGCGGTCAGCGTCGGGGTCATCGAAAGCACGTCGATCCTCGATCTCGCATATGTTGAAGACTCCCAAGCCGAGGTCGATATGAATATCGTCTGTACCGGAGCCGGCAAGTTTATAGAAATTCAGGGCACAGCCGAACGCGAACCGTTTACGCGTGAGCAGATGAACGAGATGCTCGCCTTGGCTGAAAAGGGGATCAACGATCTGTTTCAGGTCCAGCGAAAGGCCTTGGGTGAATAGGTTATGAGCGAAAAACAATTCGACGGAAGATCGGCGATCGTGACTGGAGCGACGCGCGGGATCGGGAAGGCGATCGCACTTGAGTTGGCGAAACGCGGATGTAATGTCGCGTTCAATTATTCGAAAAGCGCCGACGAAGCCGATGTGCTAAAGAGGGAGATTTCCGCGCTGGGCGTCAAAGCGTTGGCAGCGCAGTGCGATGTAGCGAACACGTCTGCTGCGGCTGAATTTGTTGGTCAAGTGAAGGAAGCTTTCGGTACGGTCGATTATCTGATCAACAACGCCGGCATCACACGCGATCAGTTGATCCTGCGTATGAAGGAAGACGACTGGGACTCAGTGATCGACACAAACCTCAAAGGCGCGTGGAACTTCTCGAAAGCGGTCCTGCGCCCAATGCTGAGAAACGAAGGCGGCGGATCGATCCTGAATATCACATCGATCAGCGGTGTGGTCGGAATGCTCGGGCAGTCAAATTACTCCGCGTCAAAGGCCGGAATGATCGGTCTGACGAAATCACTTGCAAAGGAAGTGGCGAGTAAGAAGATCACCGTCAATGCACTTGCACTCGGTCTCATCGAGACCGACATGG
>Ga0136613_10000487_pt1 | contig 18478 bp, 12 predicted proteins | sample AntDrymUQ2722106_2_FD_106649 | JGI IMG/M metagenome (GOLD analysis project Ga0136613, IMG submission 106649) | Polar desert sand microbial communities from Dry Valleys, Antarctica - metaG UQ272 (21.06) | ecosystem: Environmental > Terrestrial > Soil > Desert | place: Antarctica: Dry Valley... | reverse complement strand
TGTGTCGGCAAGGTCGACCACGAGGTGCGCTTCCGCCCGGTCAAGGCTGTGATCGGCCACGAGACCGACGAGCAGCTCTACGAGGTGACGACGCAGTACGGGCGCAGTGTCCGGGTGACCGGCAACCACTCGCTCTACGTCTTGGAGGATGGCGAGCTGCGTCGTAAGCGCGGCGACGAGCTGCAGCCCGGCGATCGCGTCGCCGCCCCTCGCACCATTCGCCTGCCTGAGACCGCGCCGGAGCGCATAGACCTGCTGCGCGAGTTGTGGCGTGTGCCCGAGGCCGCCCGGCAGGTGTGGGTACGGGGGCCCGGTGTCGAGGAGTGGGGTCGCTGGAAGGTGCGCTCGGAGTATGCGGACAACAATGAGATGACCGCTCCGCGGGTCGATATCCCCGCTGCGGTCCGCGACGAGCTCGCCGCCCTTCGGCGCGCACGGGGTGTCTCCAACGCTGCGCTCTGCCAGGAGGTTGGGATCAAGCAGCCGGTGACGTTCTACGCGTGGGAGAAGGGCACCTCGCGTCCGACGCTTCCGAACTTCACCGCCTACGTCGGCGCGGTCGGCGGGGACGTCCATGCCGTCCTGGGACGAGTGACGGTCGGCGGCAGCCGGCTCGACCGCGTGTGGGCGACGCAGTATCGCGGCGCTCCACGTAATCGCGTTCGCCCGTATGCACGCCTGGCAGACCTCAGCGCCGACGACCTCGAGTTCTTCGATGGACGCGAGGATGTCGAGCTGACGCCCGAGCACTATGCGAGCGCTCCGGTTAATCGCTACGTCAAGGTCGACGATGCGCTCATGACCCTGCTCGGCTTCTACCTGGCGGAGGGTTCGGGCAACCCCCGGGCAGGTATCCGGTTCGCCATTGGAAGCGGCAACGCGCATTTCGTGCCTGAGATCCGCCGCGCAACCCTCCGGGTGTTCGGACGCATCGCGAGCCAGTATCGCTCGCACGAGCGGATCGACGAACTGCGCATCAACAACCGCGTCGCGGGGCTGGCCTGGTACCACGTCTTCGGGTTCGCTGGCGCGACCGCCGTTACCAAGCGCATTCCGGGCCTCGTCTTCGAGGTCGGCGAGGAGCTTCGGTCGGCGTTTCTACGCGGATATCTCGCCGGCGACGGATGGTGCTCGTCGCAGGGAAGTGTGTCATGGAGTACCTCGTCGCGGGACATCGCCGCGGGTCTGATTCTCCTGCTCAGCACCTACGGCGTTGTGGCCTCCACCTCAACTCGTCGGGCCACCGGACAGCACAATGTGCTAGCCAACGGCCACGTTGTCACGCAACGACATCGCAGCTACTGCGTGACGCTCGCCGACAAGAATGCTCTCGGACGCATCGACGCGATCTGGGCTGACCATAAAGGCGCCGCTGCCGTGCACACGCGCCTGACCAACGTCAGGCGCAAGCGACCACCCTGGTCCAGCACTGCCTCAGGCGACGTGGTCGGATTACCGGTCCGCACCGCAGAGCGTGTGCGGGCCACGTCGAACCGCGTCTACGACTTTTCGGTGATCGAGGACGAGAACTTCATCTGCGGGTTAGGTGGGCTGGCTGCGAAAAATACAGACGCGGACGTCGACGGAGCCCATATCCGCACGCTCGCCTTGACACTGCTTTTCCGTGAAATGCCCGAGCTGATCGAGGCCGGCTATGTGTACATCGCCAAGCCGCCGCTGTACAAGCTCAAGCAGGGCAGCCACGAGCGCTACATCGAGAAGGACGCAGAGCTCGAGCAGATCTTGCTCTCCGACAAGCTCGAGAAGACGATGGTCTTCGATCGCCACGGCACGCAGTTCAAGTTGACCGAGGCGCGCTGGCAGCGCTTCTCGAGGCTGCTCAAGCAGTACGAGGGCTGGTCGGCGACGTTGCGTGCGGAGTATGGCAACGACACCGTCGGCTTCCTCGAGGAGTCCGGCGTGGTCGCCGAGCAGATCTCCAGCGTCGACGCCGTCGTCGAGTTGATCGAGCGCGAGGGGATCGAGAACGCCCCCTACGAGACGGCGCTCGTCCGACAGGACGACGGCAACCTGATGGTGCGCGCGGTCGAGACGAAGACCGGCCTCGCGCGCCTGCTGGCGATTTCCAAACGGCTCTTCGATGCGCAGGACTTCCGGTACTTCACCCGCGTGCACGTGCAGCTGACCGAGATGGCCGGCAACGCGCCGTTCACCGTTCGCCTCGGTGACGCCACCCAGGACGCGCTCTCCTTCCAGGCGCTGCGCGAGGCCGTGCTGACCGTGTCGCAGAAGGGGATCACCTTGCAGCGCTTCAAGGGGTTGGGCGAGATGAACGCATCGCAGCTGCGTGATACGACGATGGACCCGGCCCAGCGCACGCTTGCGCAGGTCGGCATCGAGGACGCGGCGCAGGCTGACCTGATCTTCTCGATGCTGATGGGCGACCTGGTCGAGCCGCGGCGCCAGTTCATCGAAGACAACGCCCGCCTGGTGGCGAACCTGGACGTCTAGGCGATGGCTTCGATCGACACCCTCAGCGGCGGCAACATCGAGCCGCGCGCGTTGGAGGACGAGATGCGCAGCGCGTATCTCGATTACGCGATGTCGGTCATCGTCGGGCGTGCGCTGCCCGACGTGCGCGACGGCCTGAAGCCCGTACATCGGCGCGTGTTGTTCTCGATGTCCGAGAACGGCCTCGGCCCAACACGGCCTTACCGTAAGTCCGCATCGATCGTCGGCGACGTGATGGGCAACTACCACCCGCACGGCGACACGGCGATCTACGACGCCCTCGTGCGCCTGGCGCAGGACTTCTCGATGCGCTACGAGCTCGTCGACGGTCAGGGCAACTTCGGCTCGATCGACGACGATCCGCCGGCGGCCATGCGCTACTGCGTCGTCGGCGACGCGCGCGTCGCGACCCCAGACGGCACCGTGCGGATCGCCGACCTGGCCGAGGGCCTCGCGCCCAACAGCGAGCGTGACGCCGACTCGCTTGTTCATGACCGTTGTGGGCGCCCCGTGCGCGCATCCAGGATCTTTCACTCGGGAGAGCACGCGACGCTGCGCTTGCGCACGCGGGAGGGCTACACGCTTACCGGCACCCACAACCATCCGGTGCTGTGCCTCGTGGACATGCTCGGCGTCCCGCTGCTGCTCTGGAAGCAGCTCGACGAGATCTCGCCCGGCGACCGCGTGCTGATCGCGCGCACGCCGCGCGTTCCGGGCGAGGAGCTCGACAGGGACGAGCGCGGCCTCGCCGAGCTGCTCGGCGCGTTCGTGTCCGAGGGCTTCGCGAGCGAGTCGCGTGCGGGCTTCAACAATGTCGACCACGAGTTCTTCGAGCGTGTGCTGGCCGCCTACGATCGCCACGTCGGCGGCCGCCGCTACGTCTACGAGCGGACGATCGCCTCTGGCAGCCGGCTGCGCGAACTGGACGTCCACAACCTCTCCAGCCTCCGCGCCTCGCCGCTGGCGTGTCTCATCGGTCACGCGAGTCGCGCCAAGCATGTGCCCGAGCGCGTGTGGCGCGGCTCAACGGCATTCAAGCGCGCGTTCCTCCAGGCCCTGTTCACCGGTGACGGCTCCTCGTCGCTGCTGCCGCGCAGCACGATTCAGGTGTCCTACTCGTCCTACAGCGAGCGACTCTCGGGCGAGGTTCAGCGGCTGCTGCTCGAGTTCGGCGTGATCAGCCGCATCTGCGGACCGACGGCACGCGGCGAGTACAAGGTCGTCATCACGAACCGGCGCGACGCACGGCTGTTCGCCGAGCGGATCGGCTTCCTCGGCGTCAAGCAGCGCAAGCTGCGCCGCGACCTCGAGATGGTTCCGCTGACAAGCCGCGCGCTGAGCCACGACCACGTCCCGTTTCTGGCGCCTTACATCCGTGGATCCAGCGGAGGGCGCTGGACCGAGCGCGACTGGCTGAGCAAGCACAACGTCGATCGCATCGAGCGCTGGGAGCGCGACGGCGTGGCGATTCTGGAGCGCATCTCCTCCGAGGAGACGCGCCGCGTCGTCGAGCCGCTTGTCACCGGCGACTACTACTACGCGTCCGTCGCGTCCGTGCAGGACGCGGGCATTGCGCCGGTCTACTCGCTGCGCGTCGACACCGACGACCACTCGTTCATCACCGATGGCTTCGTCAGCCACAACACCGAGGCCCGCCTCGAGCGCATGGCGATGGAGATGCTGCGCGACCTCGACGCCGACACCGTCGACTTCGTGCCCAACTACGACGGGCGCAAGCAGGAGCCGGTCGTCATGCCGGCGCGCTTCCCGAACCTGCTCGTCAACGGCTCGTCGGGGATCGCCGTCGGCATGGCGACGAACGTCCCGCCGCACAACCTGCGCGAGGTCGTCGGCGCCGTGATCGCGTACATCGAGGATCCGTCGATCGAGACGGCCGCGCTCATGCGCCACGTGCCGGGCCCGGACTTCCCGACCGGCGGGATCATCCTCGGCCGCGGCGGCATCCTCGACGCCTACGAGACCGGCCGCGGGCGCGTGCGCGTGCGCGGCAAGGCACACATCGAGGACATCGGCCGCGGCCGGGAGGCGATCATCGTCACCGAGCTGCCCTACGCCGTGAAGAAGGGCGGCGACAGCGGCGTCGTGATGAAGATCGCCGAGCTCGTTCGCGAGAAGAAGATCAGTGGGATCGCCGACCTCGAGGATCACTCCTCCGAGCGCGGCGGGATGCGGATCGTCATCACGCTCAAGCGCGACGAGATCCCCGACGTCGTGCTCAACCAGCTCTACAAGCACACGGCCCTGCAGACAACGTTCGGCGTCAACACCGTGGCGCTCGTCGACGGCGTGCCGCGCACGCTCTCGCTGCGCGACGTCATCAAGCACTACGTCCACCATCAGCGCGAGGTCATCGTGCGGCGTACGAAGCACGAGCTCGGCGTGCTCGAGCGTCGCGTGCACGTACTCGAGGGCCTGCTGATCGCGCTCGACAACCTCGATGCGATCATCGAGCTGATTCGCGCCTCGCGCGACCGCGAGAGCGCTCGCGGGCAGCTCGTCGAGCGCTTCGAGCTGACCGAGATCCAGGCCTCGGCGATCCTCGACCTGCGTCTCTCGCAGCTGACGGCGCTCGAGGCCGACGCGATCAAGACCGAGCATGCGGACAAGGTCGAGCGGATCGGTGAGCTGCGCGCGATCCTGGGCGACGAGTCGCGCGTGTTCTCGATCATCACCGAGGAGCTCGAGGAGATCGCCGAGCGCTTCGGCGACGAGCGGCGCACGCTGATCACCGACTCCGAGGACGAGATCGACATCGAGGACCTAATCGCCGAGCAGCAGATGGTGATCACGATCACGCGCTCGGGCTACATCAAGTCGTTGCCGCTGACCAACTACCGCGCCCAGCAGCGCGGCGGCCGCGGCGTGACCGGCATGGACATGAAGGACGGCGACTACATCGAGCATCTGTTCGTCTGCTCGAGCCACGACTACCTGCTGTTCTTCTCCAACCGCGGCAAGGTCTACCGCTCCAAGGTCTACGAGCTGCCCGAGGCCTCGCGCACGGCCAAGGGCCGCGCGCTGGTCAACGTGCTGCCGCTGCGCGACGGCGAGCGGATCCAGTCTGTGCTCGCCACGCGCGACTTCACCGAGGGCCGCTACGTCGTCTTCGCCACCAAGCGCGGCCTCGTCAAGAAGACGGACTTCCTTGCCTACAACACGCCGATCAAGGCCGACGGGATCATCGCGATCAACGTCCGCGACGACGACGAGCTCGTCAGCGTGCGCCGCACGAGTGGCGAGGACGACATCCTGATCGTCTCGCGCAAGGGCCAGGCGGTGCGCTTCAACGAGGCCGACGCACGGTCGATGGGCCGCGACACGACGGGGGTGCGCGGCATGAACGTCGAGCAGCCCGACAACGAGGTGCTCGTCATGGACGTGGCGCGCGACGACCAGGAGCTGCTCGTGGTGACCGAGAACGGCTATGGCAAGCGCACGCCGATCGCCGAGTACCGCAAGACCAAGCGCGGCGCGATGGGCGTCGGCACGATCAAGCTGACCGACGCGAAGGGCGCGCTGGCCGGCGCGCTCGTCGTCCGCGAGCACGAGGAGCTCGTCTTCATCTCGCAGACCGGGATGGTGCAGCGCACGGCGGTGCGCGGGATCAGCCGCTACGGGCGGATGGCCCAGGGCGTGCGCGTCATGAACATGAAGGACGACGACCTCGTCTCGGCGGTGGCGCTCGTCGTCGAGTCGGCGAACGGCGACAGCCTGCCGCTCGCGTCCGCGGGGGGGGACGGCGAGCCTTCGGACGGCGGCGGAGAGCCGACGGACGGCGCCGCGCCGGGCTGATCGAGACCGAGGCGCACCGTCGCCGGGGTTCGGTACTCTGCACGGACCAGAGAAAGGAGGTGGTCCGAATCAGCTCAAGTTCTTGCGGGACCCTGGAGGTGCTCGGCCGCTAGGTCGGGAAGGCTGGCTCCGCCCAGCGAATCCACACCGGGCCACCCCTGAGTCGGATGCCGGATTGGTCCCACCGGTAGCTGTACGTCCAGCTCGGGCTCGATGTCCAGTCAGTAGGCAGTGCGGAGGGCGCCGTCTCGACGGCGCCCTCCGTGCGTCTGGAGCTGATCGCGGCCGCGCTGCGGACCGAGGTCTTGCCAGCCGAGTGGTGGGGCGGCGCGGATGGGAGGGGACCGTCTCGGGTCCTTCGGACCGAGTTCCTCGCCGGCCCCCTCCCACCGCCCCGCCCGCCCCGGCGGTTCATGGGCCCCGGCGAATGTCGAGCCAGGCGACTGCATTTCGTCCCTAGCAGGCGTCTCGGCGCCCGATCGAGACGCTCGCCTTTCGCGCCAGGCGGAAGCGCCGTCGTCACAGCACTGGCTTCTGTCCCAACCTAGTGTTGCTGGAGAACACCTATCCGGGACGAGGCCTGCTTTTCGTGACGGACGCGCCGCACGACGCGGCGCATCAGCTCGCGTCACTCCCGCTGGTCAGTTAGGTTCGCGCCCTACGATGGTCGCCCATGAGCGAGAATGGCTGCGGCCTGGGGGCAAGGCCAGGCCCGACTGGGGTGAAGGTTGACCGTGCGCGACTTCAAACTCGATTTCTCTGCGTTGGACTGGACCGTGGCGGCGCCGGGCGCGCGCTACAAGGCGTTCGAGCGTGAAGCCCGCAGGGTGCGACTGGTCGAGTTCACGCGCGAGTTCGTCGAGCCCGACTGGTGCTGTAAGGGCCATGTCGGCCAGGTGCTGGAAGGCGAGCTGGAAATAGACTTCGACGGGACGGTTCAGCACTATGCGGCTGGCGATGGTGTGTTCATCCCGGCCGGCGAATCAAGCAAGCACAGGCACAAGCGTTCGATCACACCGCGCGTCCTGCTGTTCCTCGTCGAGGACATCCAAGCGGCTCGCTGAGCTGTCGCCCTGATCGCGCCGGAGGTCTGGAGGCGAACCGAACGAACCGGATACGCGCTCGCCGCGACTTCGCCGGGTCAAGTACGAGCAAGAGCCGCACGCTCCGCCTGGAGTGGAAAAGCGGAATCCGAGCGACAGTTCTGCTTCGCGCCGTTTGCGGTCGTCCCGGCCGAGGCGTCTCGGCGAGCGGCCGGCTCACGCCCGCAAGGGACGAGAACCAGGCGCACCGCAGCCGCGGTGATCTTCGTGCGTGGCTTCGTGTAGCCGCCCCGAGTGAACCTGGATACAGCCGCTGCCCTGAGGGCGGCCCCCGAGACCCAGCGGCTCGCGGAGCGGAGTCCTGGCTCGCTACGCAGCCTCGGGCAGCCACTGCCGCCACGCCACCGGGATCGTCGGGCTGGCGACGTGGATGAAGACCTGCGGGTGGGGCACTCGCGGCGGGTGGCGCGGGTGCATGTTGACCTTCTGGGGCAGGTGGTCGCCCTTGCGGCGGTTGCAGGGCGCGCACGACGCGACGATGTTCTCCCACGTCGACGGCCCGCCCTTGGAGCGCGGGATGACGTGGTCGACGGTCAGGTTGGCGCGCGCGCCGCAGTACTGGCACGTCCAGCCGTCGCGCGCGAAGACGGCGCGGCGCGTGATCTTGCGGCGGTGCGTGTCGCGCGGCACCTTCACGAACGTCACGAGGCGGATGACGACCGGTCGCGGGATCGTCGAGTGCTCCGAGCGCAGCTCGAACGACGAGTGCTCGACGATCTCGGCCTTCTCCTTGAGCAGCAGCACGGCGGCACGGCGCACCGTGCAGACGTTGATCGGCTCATACGTGGCGTTCAGGACGAGCACACGGCCAGACGTACGTCCGCGCCGCCGGTGCTCCGGATGCGGCGCGAACCCAGGTGGTCCTGGTGGCGGAGACTGGATCGCCATGATGCTGGCGCGGAAGTCTAACCAGAGCTTGCGGCGGCTGACGCGTACGTACCGAGGATCTTCACGTCCTCGGCATGCTTGCGCAGCCCCTGGATCGCCTCGGCGACAGGCCCGCCGTGCGCGCTGCCCTCGCAGTCGACGAAGAAGCGGTAGTGCCCGAGTGGGCCGCGCAGCGGGCGCGACTCGATCTTCGTCAGGTTCACGCCGCGGAAGGCGAACTCCGACAGGCAGCGCACGAGCCATCCCGGCGCGTCGTCGCCCGCGCCCCAGAACGCCAGCGACGTCTTCATCCGCTCCGAGCTGTCGGGCGGCGCGCCGTCGCGCGCCAGCCAGACGAAACGCGTGGTGTTGTCGGGCTCGTCGGCAACGGCCTCCGCGAGCACCGTGACCCCGTAGAGCTCGGCCGCCCGCAGCGTGCTGAGCGCCGCCCAGGGCGCGTCCGAGGCCGCGACGATGCGCGCCGCCTCGGCAGTCGACGCCGACGCCATCACCTCGGCGTTGGGCAGCTGCTCGCGCAGGAAGCGGGCGCACTGCGAGGTCGCCTGAGGATGTGACATGACGCGCCGCACCGCGTCCAGCGCCAGCTCGGATCGGGCGACGACGTAATGGGAGACGGTCAGCACGAGCTCGCCGACGATTGCAACGTCGGACTCGCCTCCGGCGAGCGTGTCGAGCGTCACTCCGACGGGGCCCTCGAGCGAGTTCTCGATCGGGACGACGGCCCGGTCGACCCTGCCGTCCTGGACGGCCAGCACGGTGTCACGCACCGTCGGCAGGCCGACGAACAGCGCGTCGCCGGCGTCGAGCGACGACCGCGCGGCATCCTCGGAGAACGTGCCCTCGGGCCCGAGGTAGCCGAGCCGCATCAGGACGACAGCGCGAGCCGCAGCGCTTCCTCCTCCTCGGGGGAGAGCTTGAGCTCGCCTTTGCCCTCCGAGATCTGCTTGGCGTAGAGCCGAGCCTGGTCGCGGTGGTGAATCGACGACAGCACGACGCCCGAGCGCGAGCTGTCGAGCAGCGCGATCGAGGTCGACTGGCGGCCGGACATCTCGTTGTAGGCGTCGTAGCGGATCAGCCCGCAGTGAGCGATCGCGCCGTCCAAGCGCGTCTCGACCGTCGCAAGGCGGCTGTCGAGACGCTCCGCGACGTCGGTGACGTAGTCGTGCAGGGCTCGGAACGACGTCTCCAGGCGGGCGGCGTGCGTGACGAGATCCTGAGCGTCGCCATCGCCAAGGATCGCGCGCTGGTCGGCGCGCACGCGCCGCAGCGCGACGAACAGGGCTGCCGCCAGGCCGATGGCGATCAGCGCGGCGGCGGCTGCAGCCAGCGCGACGATGCCTGCGGTGCTGGTCAGCTCGGCGCCCATCGCGCCAAACGGTAGCGCCCGGGGCGGGCTCATCAGAGGCGCCTATCCGGCCGGGCGTCTCTGGTTTGGATCGCGATAGGCGTCAGCGCTCGAACAGCGCCGTGTAGGTCTGCGAGTTGTTGTCGGTCTTCCCCTCGCCCGGCACCGCGCGCACCTCGATCGTGATCGTCACCGGCTCGCCGATCGGCGGCGCCTGGCCGAGCGGGACCGAGACCTCGGCGTTCGTGCCCGGCCGCGTCTGGTCGACGGTCTTCTGGGCGCTGATCGTCTTCACGCCCGGGCCTCCGATTCGCACGCGCACGCGCACATCGGTCTCGATGTTCTCGCCCTGATTGGCGATGACGACCTTGAACGCCAGCGTGGAGCTGGCGGTAAGGCGGTTGGAGGCGCCGCCGGGCTCGAGCGCCTTGTCGCCGACCGTGGCGCTCACGAGCCCGTGACCGTGCGTGCCGGGAGCGGGGTCACCGGTCGCGCCGCCGCCGGCTCCGCGGCCGGCCTCCGAGCCGATCCGGCGCGCGACGATGTCCGGAGCCAGCCAGCCGAGGTTTTGCTGGAAGTTGCTGCGCTGAATCGTCTGGCCGCCGATCTCCTCCTTGTCGAGGATCTCCTCGATGACGGCGGCCACGCGACGCTGGTAGACGACGTCGCCGGCCGTGAAGGCCTGCATCTCGCCGGAGATCGACTTGACGGCGCCCTCGGCGACGGCTGAGTCGCTCGCCAGCGCGCTGGGAATCTTCTCGGCGACCTTGCCGATGCTCTCCTGCAGCAGCGACAGCGTCAGCACGAGGTTGCGCTGTGGCGCCTTCATCTCGTCCGGCACGTCGAGCTTGACCGCCTCGCCCGTCTCGCTCTCGGCGCGCACACGCAGCTGGTTGATCTGGGTCTGAAGGTCGCTCGGCGACGAGCCCCCGGCCGCCAATGTGTCGAAGAACGTCGCCGTGTTCTCGTTGGACGCCTCAACGATCCCGGCGACATCGCGGTTGTAGTCCTTCAGCGCCTGTTCCTTGGCGCTGCCGAGGCAGCCGCGCACGAAGACCACGAGCAGCACGAGCACGAGCAGCCCAGCGCCCGCCGCCACCGCACGGCGCACGAGCAGCTGCTGCGAATCCGCCGGGGCGAGCGGGTCAGCCGCTGGCCTACGCGGGCGCGTGCGGGTCGGAGGCTCGTCGTCTTCGAAGAAGGACAGGGGTCCGCTCCTTGGCGGGAGGAGGAATTGGCCAGTATGACCGTGCGCGCGGTCTGGCCGTCACAGTGCAACTTTCCTGCCAGTGCCCAGTTTCCTGCCTTGGCTCGCAAGGGTCGTGTGCGCAGCGCGACGAAAGCAGAGCTGGTGCCCCACGTCGACACGCCGTCAGCTGCCTCCCCCGCGGGCGAGCTCGTGCTCGCCCGCTACCGCCTGCAGCGTCGCCTCGGCGCGGGCGGGATGGGTGTCGTGTACCTCGCGCGCGACGAGCACCTGGAGCGCGATGTCGCCGTCAAGCGGATCTCGATCGAGCTCGATCCCGACGGCCGCGGGGAGCGCGAGGCGCTCGCCGCGGCACGACTTTCGCACCCTGGGATCGTTGCGCTGTACGAGTCCGGCCGCGACGAGCAGGCCGTCTACCTCGTCTCCGAGCTCGTCGTCGGGCGAACGCTCGCCGACCTCATACGCGCCGGCGACCTGTCTGACGCAGACGTCCTGCGGATCGGGGTCACGCTGTGCCACGCGCTCGAGCATGCACATGCGCGCGGGGTGATCCACCGCGACGTCAAGCCATCCAACGTCATCTGTCCCGACCGCATCGAAGAGGGCGGCGGCGCCGCCAAGCTGACCGACTTCGGCATCGCGCGGATGGCCGACGGCGACGTCCTCACGCGCACGGGCGACATCATCGGAACGCTCGCCTACATGGCGCCCGAGCAGGCGCGCGGCCAGCGCATCAGCGGCGCCGCGGACGTCTACGCGCTCGGCATCGTGCTCTACGAGGGGCTGACCGGCGTCAACCCGGTCCGCGCCGGCAACCCCGCCGCGACCGCGCGGCGCGTCGGCATGCGGCTGCCCGCGCTGCAGCGGATGCGGCGCGACCTGCCGCCCGACCTGTGCCGCACGATCGATGCGGCCGTGCAGCCCGATCCCAGCGCCCGTGTGAGCGTCGGAACGCTGCGCCGGGCGCTGGCGGGCGCGATCGACGAGGTCGGCGACGAGCCCGGGACGGTCGCGGGACCGCACGATCCGCGCGGACTGACCGCCACGCGGCGCGCGCTGCCGAACCCGACGCGCCCTGAAACCAGCCGTCACCTCGCCGACCCGACCGTCGATCCCCGCCGCGTGCAACATGCGCGACGCTCTGAAGCACGCGCGACACGCCGCCGCGGCACCGATGCGACGTCCGGTGGACCTCTCGAGCGCCAGCGGCTCGGTCTGGCCGCGCGGCTGGCCGCCGGCATCGGCTCCGGCGCGCTTGCCGGCGCGGCGCTCGCGGCGCTCGGGCCCGAGCCGCCGGTCGCCATCTCCGCCGGCGCCTGCGCCGCCGCGCTGTCGGTGGCGCTGCTGCCCCGCGCCGGCTGGCTCTCGATGGCGCTGGCGCTCGCGACCTGGCTCTCCCTCGCGCAGCCGGGGGCCGCGCTGCTCGTGCTGTTCGCGGCGGGCCCGGTGCCGCTGCTGCTGGCGCGCCACCCGGCCACGTGGTCGGCGCCGGCGATCGCTGCGCTGCTCGGTCTGGCCGGCATCGCCGGGGCCTGGCCCGTGCTCGCCGGCCAGGCCGCGCGCTGGCAGACGCGAGCCGCGCTCGGGGCACTGGGTGGGTGGTGGCTGGCGCTCGCAGAGACGCTGACGTCCGAGCGCCTGCTGACTGGGGTGCCGCGCGACGTGCTCGCGCGCGGCGAGTGGGAGGCATCGGCGCTGGATGGGATGCGCGACGCGTTGTGGCCACTGCTGACCGGCGGAGCGCTGGCGCTCGCCGCTCTGTTCGCCGTCGCGGCGGCGATCCTGCCGCTGCTCGTGCGCGGGCGCTCCGCAGCGATCGATCTGGTCGGGGCGGCAGCCTGGGCGGCGACGCTGGCCGCGGCGACGAGCGCGCTGGCGCAGGCATTGCTGCTGTCGCCGCCGCGCGGGCTCGTCGCGGGCGCGATCGTGGCCGGCCTGGCGGCCGTCGCCGCGCGGGCGGTTCAGGGGCGCGCGTGAGCCGCACGGCCGCGCGATCGCGCGACGGTTGGTGCCCGCACCGGGCATGGAGAGCCGCGGCCCGACGGCGGCACGGGCCGCGGAATCAGCCATCGTGTCCGTAGCATGACCGCCATCGATGAGCGTCCTGCGCAACCTCGAAGCCAAGCTAGCCGATCTCGTCGAGGGCACGTTCGGACGCGTCTTTCGCTCCGAGGTTCGGCCGGTGGAGATCGCCCGCAAGCTCGCCCGCGAGATGGACGAGCACAAGACGGTGTCCGTCTCGCGCGTGTACGTCCCCAACGAGTACGTCGTCTGGCTGTCGCAGGCCGACTACGACCGCCTCGAGGGCGTCGAGGGATCGCTGATCGACGAGCTGAGCGCCTACCTGCTCGAGCACGCCCGACGCGAGAAGCTCGCGCTGCTGTCGCGCCCGCAGATCGAGTTCCGCACCGACGAGCGACTTTCGCTGGGCGAGTTCGGCATCCAGGCGCGGCTCGTGCGACCGCCGGAGGACCCCGACCCGCACGGGGCTGCGGAGCCGATTCAGGCCGACCACGGCAACACGATGGTCTACTCGACGGCGGGCCGGCTGCGCGCTCCGGTGGAGGAGGCACAGGGCGAGCGCCCGACGCGGGCGCTGTTGCTCGCCGAGGGCCGCCGCCACGTCATCCCGTCGGGCGGCGCGGTCGTCGGGCGCAGCCGCGAGTGCGACATCGTGCTGGCAGATGCGAACGTCTCGCGGCGTCACGCCGAGGTGCGACCGGCTGCGGCCGGGACGTGGACGGTCTCCGACCTCGGCTCGACGAACGGCGTGCGCGTGAACGGGCGCCAGATCGCCGGCGCGCAGCAGCTCGTGGCCGGCGACCGCATCGTCCTGGGGACCGCCGACATCGGATTCGAGCTCGAATGACGAAACACGAACCCGGACGAGAACCTTTCATCGAACCCACCCAGCCAAGCTGACGCCATGCTCGAACCGGTCTCCGTCGGCCTGAAGTTCGCCTTCCTCGCCGTCCTGTACCTCTTCCTGCTGTGGATCTCGCGCAGCGTCCTGAAGGACCTGCGCCGGGGTGCCTTCGGTGGCGGACCGCGCCAGCGCGAGGCGCCCGATGCGACCGGCATGCACCGGGCCTCGCAGATGGACGTGTACGGCAGCGACGACATGTCGCCGCGGCTCGTCGTGGAGTCGGTGCCAGGCCTGCAGCACGGGATGGAGTACGACGTCTCGGCGGGCGCTACGCTCGGGCGCGGTGACGTCGAGATCCAGCTCGAGGATCCGTTCGCGTCATCCCAGCACGCCAAGCTCAGCCGGCAGGGAGCGATCGTGGTCATCGAGGATCTCGGCTCGACGAACGGGACCTATCTCAACGACGAGCTGCTGCGCGGTCCGCGACCGCTGCACGCGGGTGACCGCGTGCGGATCGGCGACAGCACCTTCAACTACCACGATCGCGAGTAGGCCAGCCGTGAACGATCGACCGCTGATCTGATGCTGCGCGTCGCCACCGACCACTTCTCGCACTCGGACACCGGCCGCCAGCGCCGGGCCAACGAGGACGCCTACCTCGCCCGCGCGCCGGTCTTCGTCGTCGCCGACGGCATGGGCGGCGCGCAGGCCGGAGAGGTCGCCTCACGGCTGGCGATCGAGGCGTTCGAGCGTGGGCTCGGCGACGGCCCCTCGTCCAGCAGCGAGGAGCTCCTCGCCGAACGCGTCCACGAGGCCAACACGCGCATCCACGAGATGTCGCAGGCCCACCAGGAGCACGCCGGGATGGGCACGACGATCACGGCCGCGCATGTCGGCGAGTACGACGTGGCAATCGCCCACGTCGGAGATTCGCGCGCCTACCGCCTGCGCGGCGACCGGTTCGAGCGACTGACCGAGGATCATTCGCTCGTCGAGGAGATGCGCCGCCGCGGGGAGCTCACCGCCGAGGAGGCCGACGAGCATCCGCAGCGCTCGATCATCACGCGCGCGCTGGGCCCGGAGCCCGAGGTTCGCGTCGACACGCACTCGTGGCGCGGCGAGCCCGGCGACGTCTACCTGCTGTGCAGCGACGGGCTCACGTCGATGGTGTCCGAGGCCCGCGTCGCCGACATCGTCCGCTCGGCTCCAACGCTGATCGACGCCGGACGGGCGTTGATCGACGCCGCCAACGAGGCCGGCGGCCGCGACAACATCACGGTCGTCCTGTTTGCCCTCGAGGAGGTCGATGAGCCCGACGTGTTCACCGAGCAACCGACGACGGCGGGCCATACGGCGCTGAGCACGGCCGACGTGCGCGCGGCGGTTGCGCGCGCGCCGCAGGCGACGCCACCGGCGCCGGCCGCCGAGCCGCCTAGCCGGCGGCTCGAGCCGCGCCCGCCCCCCGCAGAGCAGCCGCCGCGCTCGCGCCGCGCCAGGCGTGCGCGCCGTGCCGGCGCGCTGTTCGCCGTCCTCGCGCTCGTCCTCGTGCCGCTCGGCCTGGGCGGCTACATCGCCAACCAGGCTGTCTACTTCGTCGGCGCCGACGACGACGGCTTCGTGACCGTCTACCGCGGGCTGCCCTACGAGCTGCCGGGCGGGATCTCGATGTACTCGGTCAACTACGTCTCCGGCGTACCGCTGGCCTCGCTGCCCGAGCGCCGCCGCAGCCAGCTCATCGACCACACGCTGCGCTCGCACGACGACGCGTCCGATCTCGTGCGCGAGCTCGAGCTCGGGCGCCTGGCGTCATGAAGGAGCGCAACCGCGAGCTCTTCGCGCTGATCCCCGCGTCGCTGCTGGTCACGGCCGGATTCGCGGCGATCTTCATCCAGCGCGACGATCTGCTGTCGGACGTATCGCTGACCTACGGCGCGATCTTCCTCGGCCTGTGCCTGGCGGCGCACGTTGTACTGCGCTTCACGCTGCCACACGCCGACCCCTACCTGTTCCCGCTCGTCGCCGTGCTGGCGTGCTTCGGACTCGTGATGCTCTACCGCCTCGACGAGGACTTCGCGCGCGAGCAGGCGCAGTGGTTCGTCGTGGGGCTGATCTTCTTCACGCTGACGATCGTCGGGCTGCGGCGCGACCACCGTGTGCTCGAGCGCTATCGCTACGTGATCGCCCTCGGCGGGATCGTGGCGCTCCTGCTGCCGCGGCTGAGCAGCCCCGTCAACGGCGCCTACCTGTCGATCGATGTGGGGCCGATCGAGTTTCAGCCCGCCGAGCTGGCGAAGATCGCCATCGTCATCTTCCTGGCGTCCTACCTGCGCGACACGCGCCAGGTGCTCGTCGTCGGCGCCAAGCGCATAGCGGGGATCACCTTCCCGCCGCTGAAGCACCTCGGCCCGCTGCTGGCCGTGTGGGGCACCGCGATGGCGCTGCTGTTCGTGATCCAGGATCTCGGCTCGTCGATCATGTTCTTCGGTGCCTTCCTGGCGCTCATCTACGTCGCGACGAATCGCATCTCGTTCGTCGTCATCGGCCTGTCGCTGTTCGCGATCGGGGCGCGCCTGCTGTACGCGGTCCGCCCGACGATCGAGGGACGCGTCGATGCGTGGCTGCACCCATTCGATCCCGAGCTCTATGACAAGGCCACCGGCGGTAGCTACCAGGTCGCGCAGTCGGTCTTCTCGCAGGCCGACGGCGGGCTCTTCGGGCGCGGCTTCGGCCAGGCGATCATCCAGGTCGGCGACGGAGCGCCGATCCTGCCGGCCGCGCACACCGACTTCATCTACGCGGTGATCACCAACGAGCTCGGGCTGCTCGGCGCGTGCGCGGTGCTGCTCGTCTACGTGCTCATCATCGAGCGCGGCTTCAAGACCGCGATGATCGCGACCGACTCCTTCTCCAAGCTGCTGGCGACCGGTCTGACCTCGGTGCTCGCGCTGCAGGTGTTCGTGATCGTCGGCGGCGTCACGAAGCTCATCCCGCTGACCGGCGTGACGCTGCCGTTCGTCTCCTACGGGGGCTCGTCGATCGTCGCGAACTTCATCCTGCTGGCTTTGCTGCTGTTGATCTCCGACCGGGCGCGGCGCGAGGCACAGGAGCGATGAACGCCCCGATCCTCAAACTCTTCGGGCTGATCCTGGCGCTGTTCGCCGCGCTCGCCGCGCTGACGAGCTGGAACACCGTGCTCAATGCCGGCGCCTACCGCGACAACGAGCTCAACAAGCGGCCGCTGCTGGCCGAGCAGAGCATCCGTCGCGGCACGATCCGCGCCCAGGACGGCACGCTGCTCGCACGGTCCGTACGCACGGGCGGCAGGACCGGTCTCTACGAACGCCGCTACAGCGAGGTGACGCAGCTCTTCGCGCACGCCGTCGGCTACGACTTCCCGCTGGGCATCGGCCGCGCCGGCCTCGAGCGCGGTCGCAACGACGACCTGATCGGCGAGCGCAACGAGCTGACGTCGATCTTCGACGAGCTGCGCGGCAAGCGCCAGCAGGGCGACAACCTCACGACGAACCTCGATCCGGGCGCGCAGAAAGCCGCACTCGGCGGCCTGCAGGGGCGCAAGGGGGCCGTCGTCGCGATCGAGCCGGCGACCGGAAAGGTGCGCGTGATGGCCTCGACGCCGGGCTACGACCCGCGCCGGCTCGACGACGGCAGAGTCGTGTCCGAGCTCAACCGCGACCAGAGCAACGCGCCGCTCGTCAACCGCGCCACGCAGTCGGGTTTTCCGCCGGGATCGACGATGAAGGTCATCACGGCCGCGGCCGCGATCGACAGCGGCAGGTTCACCCCGGACTCCGTCGTCGACGGCGCCTCTCCGAAGGAGATCTCGGGCGTGGCGCTGAAGAACTTCGGCGGCAAGAACTTCGGCCCGATCACGCTCACGACGGCGCTCACGAACTCGGTCAACACGGTGTGGGCGCAGGTCGCCGTGCAGCTCGGGCGCAAGACGCTCAACGACTACATGCGACGCTTCGGCTTCTACGAGGACCCTCCGATCGACTACCCCGATGGCCAGCTGATCCCCAGCGGGATCTACACCAGGAAGGGGCTGATCGAGGCGTCGTCGGGCTCGGTCGACATCGGCCGCATCGGCATCGGCCAGGAGCGTCTGCGCGTGACGCCGCTGCAGATGGCGAGCGTCGCCGCGACGGTCGCCAACGACGGTGTGCGCCTCGAGCCGCGGCTGACCGATCGCGTCGTCGATCGTGACGGCCGCACGGTGCAGGACGTCAAGCCAAGCGAAGCGAGACGCGTCATGAAAGCGAGCACCGCCCGCAAGCTCAACGAGATGATGGGCAACGTCGTGCGCGAGGGCAGCGGCACCGCCGCGGCGCTGCAGGGCATCGACGTCGCCGGCAAGACCGGCACCGCCGAGCTGAACCTGCGCGGGCTCAATCAGCCCTGGTTCGTCGGCTTCGCGCCGCAGCGCAACCCGCGCGTCGCCGTCGCGGTGACGATCCAGGACGTGCAGGGCGGCCAGGGCGGGACCGTCGCGGCGCCGATCGCCAAGACCGTCATGCAGGAGCTGCTGCGGTGAGGATCCCCGCCGAGACCGTCATCGACAGCCGCTACGAGGTGATCGGCCACCTCGGCAGCGGCGGCATGGCCGAGGTCTATTGCGCCACCGACCTGCAGCTCGGTCGCAAGGTCGCGCTGAAGCTCCTGCACGACCGCTTCCAGCAGGACGCCGAGTTCGTCGAGCGCTTCAAGCGCGAGGCGTCGTCTGCGGCCGGCCTGCAGCACCAGCACGTCGTGTCGGTCTACGACCG
>Ga0136613_10000486_pt1 | contig 18485 bp, 24 predicted proteins | sample AntDrymUQ2722106_2_FD_106649 | JGI IMG/M metagenome (GOLD analysis project Ga0136613, IMG submission 106649) | Polar desert sand microbial communities from Dry Valleys, Antarctica - metaG UQ272 (21.06) | ecosystem: Environmental > Terrestrial > Soil > Desert | place: Antarctica: Dry Valley... | reverse complement strand
GTCGAGCACGCCGCCATCGGCCTGCTGCCGCTGTTCGCCATGTGCGACCGCTGGGACATCGGCGGGCTGTCGACGCCGTGGCATCCCGACACCGGGGAGGCGACGATCTTTATCTACGACGGCTATCCGGGCGGCGCTGGCATCGCCGAGCGGGGCTATCGCAGCGGCGATGCGCACCTGCGGGCCACCTTGGCGGCCGTCGGGGCGTGCGGCTGCGCGACCGGCTGCCCCTCCTGCGTGCAGTCACCCAAGTGCGGCAACGGCAACGAGCCGCTGGACAAGGCCGGCGCGCTGGCGCTGCTGCGAACCGTGCTCACCGAGCGGGCCTGACCCCGGTCAGCGAGGCCGCACCCCGAGCGCAGCTGCGGGGTCAACTCGTGTCCGACCCTGTCAGTTGGTGGCAGGCCGCACACCGAGCGCAACTGCGGGGTCAACTCGTGTCCGACCCTGTCAGTTGGTGGCAGGCCGCACGGCGGCTACCGCCTTGGCCTGCACGGGTCCGGTGACGGCGACCACCAGGGCGGTGCGCGGCTGGACGCTGACGGTGACGGCGTACCGCAGCGGCCACCCATCCTCCTCAGTGGCGACCAGCGTGGCGGCGTTGGCCGCGGCGGCCTCGGCCGCAGCGGGTCGCGGAGAGCCGGAACCGCCGGCTAAGGGCGAGGAGGCCATGCCGGCCAGCGCCGCGGCGTCGGCGGCGCCGCGGGCTCGGGCCACCGCCACACCGAGGTCAGTCACCGCCGTCACGGCGATCACGCCGCCTCCCAGCCACAGGCACAGCGCGATCGCCAGCCACACCGCGATGCCGCCGCGGTCCCGCTGCACGCGTCGGCGCGCCGGCCAGCGCAGGGTGCTGTCGTCGCTACTCATGCGTCCTCGACGCGCATCGCCGCCCGTCCCGGGCACCACACCGTCGCACCGAAGGTGGCGAAGGCGCTGCTGCGCAGCCGCACCGTCGCGGTGACCACGTCGCCTGGCATGCGTCGCGTTGCATCAGGTTCCAGTGTCACCTGCAGCGGTCGGCCCCCTGCCGCCTGGGCCGCAGCCTCCTGCACCGCCGCGTCGTCGTCCACGGCGGCGACTCGCGCCGCCTGCACCGCCACGGTCTGTGCCGCGACAAGGTCAGCCCCGAGCAGGGCGCCGTGCAGCAGCAGGCTCAACAGCAGCACCGCGCCCGGCAGGATCAGGGCCAGCTCGACGCTCTGGCTGCCCCGGTCATCGGCCGCACCGGCCTGTGAGATTCTTCCGGCGAGATGGCCAAACCGGGGAGCGCGCACCGGTGGCGCGCTCCCCGAAGGCCCGGCTAGAACCAACTGGTGACCAGCTGGATCAGCGCCTCCAGCAGCGCCGTCACCAGGCGCTCGATGAGGCTGGTGCTCGTGATGATCTTGTACAGGATGCCGATGACGCCGGCACCAAGCCCGGCGATCATCGCGTACTCGACGGCCTGGGCTCCCTCCTCGTCGTGGTGCAGGCGTTCCAGCGGCCCACCGGCGGCGTGACCGCGCGCGTCGGCGATCCCGACGTTGGTGGCGTCGGGCTCGATCGACCGGGCTTCGGGCTGGTTGCCGGTGATCGTGGACAGTCGTTGCATCTGCGGCTCCTTGCAGTCGGACCAACCCGTCAGCGTCCGAGCGTCGACCACAGCAGCGGTGGCACGACGCCCACGATGAACGCAGGCAGGGTCAGCAGGGTGGTGGGGAAGACGAGGCGGAGTTGCAGTTGCTCGGCGGCGACCTCAGCTGCGGTGCGTCGCTGCGCGCGCAGGTCGTCGGCCAGCCGCCGGAGGGCTGGCTCGACCGGAGCTCCCCAGCGGGCTGCGGCGCCCAGGGTTGCGCCCAACGCGGCGAGGCCGGTGCCGTCGAGGGCGGTGTCGATGTCCCATCCGCTGCGCACCCGCCGGGCAGCCGCCGAGAGGGCCGGGCGGGCGGCGGGTGGGGCGAACGGCGCTACTGCGGCCAGGGCGGCGCCGGTCGGCAGGCCCGCCGACACCGCGACCGCTACCAGCTCCACAGCCTCGGCCGCGCCGCCCGACTGGTCGCCGGTCTTCGCCGGAGCGGTGCGGCGCAGCGACACCGCGGCGACGGCGACGGCGACCACGACAGCCAAGCCCGGTCCGACCGTCAGCGCGCCGACGAGCAGGACGGGAACGGCCAGGGCGGCGACGCGCGTCCAGTCACGGGGCGGCGGGGTGGCGGCGAGCGGATCGGCGGTCAACGCTTCGCCGGCGGCCTTGGTCACCAGCCGGCGCATGCACCACCACGCCGACGCCCCGAGCGCGACCGCCAGTAGCCCGCTGAGCGCACCTGCCGCAGTCAGGTAGAAGCGCAAGGTCGCACGGTCGGCGGCGACGAACAGTACCCAGGCGACGGGTGGCAGGGCGGCGAGGATGATCGCCGCGCCCCGCGCCTGGCTGGTGCGGACCTCGATCAGCCGCTGCAGCGACGCCTCGTCGCGGACGGCCGCCAGAGACTGCTCGGTCGCTTGAGCCGCCCCCGCACCGGTCAGCTCGGCGACCGCCAGCGCCCGCACCAACAGATCTGCGGCGGGATGTCCCGTCTGCACCGTCCGAGCGGCATCACCCAGCGAGCGGCCCAAGCGCAGCTCTCGCGCCACCGCGGCCAGCACACCGTCGGCCGCGACGGCCGTCAGTGCCTGGGTGGGTGCGGCGCCAGCCTCCAGCGCGGCCTGCAGCTCGGTGTACATGACCTGGTCTGCGCCGGCTGCCCGGGTCACGTCCAGGACTCCCGCTGCCACAGCTGACGCACACGCAGCGGCCCGTCGCCGTCGCGGGGCTGCACCTGCGCGATCTGCACCAGCCCGCGTCGCCCGTCCGGTCCGCGCGACAGGACGGCCAGCAGGTCGAGGCCGACCGCGAGCTGTGCCCTGGCCGCGGACAGCGGCAGTCCCGCCAACAGCGCCATGCCCTCCAGGCGAACCAGCGCCTCGTCGGCGGCGCGGGCGTGGACCGTCGTCATGCAGCCTTCATGGCCGGTGGCCAGGGCCTGCAGCATGTCGACCACCTCGACGCCGCGGACCTCCCCGACCACGATGCGGTCGGGCCGCATCCGCAGGGCCTGGCGCACCAGGTCGCGGATGGTCACCTCCCCGGCGCCCTCGGCGTTGGGCGGACGCGACTCCAGCCGCACGACGTGGCGGCAGCGGGGACGCAGCTCAGGCGCGTCCTCGATGATCAGCACCCGTTCGTCGTCGCTCACCTCGGCCAGCAGCAGGTTGAGCAGCGTGGTCTTGCCCGTTCCCGTCCGACCGCAGCAGACGAGCGCTCGGCGGGCTGCCACTGCCTGGCGCAGCAACGTCGCGGCCTCCACGGGCACGGCGCCGGATCGCTCCAACGCCTCCCAGGTGTGGTTGACGGCGGCGAAGCGACGGACCGAGATCACCGGCCCGCCGGGGGCCAGCGGCGGCAGCAGGGCGTGCAGCCGGCTGCCGTCGGGTAGCCGTGCGTCGACCCACGGGCGTCCACGATCCAGGCGCAGACCCAGCGGCGCTAGCGTCCGCAGCGCCGCCGCGTGCACGGCCGCGGCGTCGGCGAAGCGCACGGTGGTGCGCTCCAGTCGCCCGTCGCGTTCCACCCACACCTCGTCGGGGCCATTGACCAGCACGTCGGTCACGGCTGGGTCGCGCAGCAGCGGCTGGGCGGGACCAAGGCCCGCCAGCGCGTCGGTGACCTCGCGGACCAAGCGGGCGAGCTCGTCGGGCGGCAGCAGGACGCCCTCCTGGCGCACCGCCCGGGCCACCGCGGAGCGCACGGTCGCCAACGCCGGCGGCACGTCGGCCGTCGTGCCCAGTGCCGGGTCCTCGGCAACCCGCCGGCGCACCCGCTCCAGCTGCAAGCCCGCGCTCATCGCGGCCCGCCTTCCAACAGCGAGCGCAGCTGGGCCACCCACGACCCTGGTAGCCCCGACGGCACCCGCCCCGCAACACCGGCCCGGGCGACGCGGGCCGACGCCGGCAGCCGTCCCGTCGGCGAGCGGCCCAGCATCCGGCGAATCCCCGCGCCATCCAGCGGGCCGTCTCCGTTGACCAGCACCTGTCCCGTCGCTCCGACGACGGCTCGCAGGCTTGTATCCGCGCGCGCGACCACCACGTCGGCGTGCTGCAGGGTCGCCGGCACCCGCTCGTCGACGACCACGAGGTCGGCGGGCCAACCCGCGACATCGCTGACCAGGCCGCCCCCACCCAGCACGCCCAGCCCGTCGATGGCGGGAACCGGCAGAACAAGGCCGGCGACCTCGGCCGCCGCGTCAGCGACGTCCAGCACGGCCAGCTCAGCGGCACCGGGGCCTCGCCATGGCGGGAACCCCGCCAGCGCCAACAGATCGTCGCCACCGATGACCAGCGCCCGCCGTCCCGACCATCCCGCCAGTGCCGCGACCGTCAGCGCGATCGTCGACGTGCCCGCCCCGCCGCCAGCCCCGGCGACCCGGCACACCGCTGGGGCGTGCCCGCCGACGGGGGTGGCGCGAATCCGCAACGGCGCCTCCAGCAGCCGCGCCCGGTCCTGTGGCCACGCGACGACGTCCAACGCCCCGCCGAGTAACGCGCTGCGCACCGCCGCCTGGTCGGCGGGGCCGTCGGTCACCACCACCGTCGCGACGCCCGGCCGCAAACCTGTCGCCACCGTCAGCACCGGCATCAGCGGTCCGTCGTCGCCGACCACCTGCCAGCCAGCCTCACCCTCGACGAAGGCGGCGACCTCCTCGCCGAGCGCCCCTGGCAGCTCGACACGAACCGGCAGGTCCTCCAGACGTCGCATCCCCACTCCAAACGCCATGGCTCCCCGGCGGGGAACGCGAGTTCGACGGCGACGCTATGGCCGGGCGACGAGCGACGTGCCGAGAATCTCCGCGGTGCTGTGGACGGCTTGCGGCCCCCTGCCGGGCCGCACCGTCGCGCTACGCTGCGATCCATGGCGGAACCCGAAGGTGTGGCGACGATTCCCCCGCCCGAGCGCCGTCCGGTCCGCCAGGCCGCCTTCTTCGACCTCGACAAGACGGTGGTCGCCAAGTCCCCGACCCTTGCCCTCGGCCGCCCGCTGTACAAAGACGGGCTCATTTCGCCCGCGGTGGTCCTCAAGGGCGCCTACGGCCAGCTGATCCTCCGGTTGTTTGGAGCCGGCGCGGGACGGATGGAGCGCGCCCGTGTCTTGCTGCTGGAGCTGACACGCGGCTGGGATGCCGAGCGGGTGCAGCGTCTCGTGCGCGAGACGATCCAGGAGACGATCGAGCCGCTGATCTACGCCGAGGCGCTAGAGCTGTTCGATCATCACAAGCGGGCAGGACACGACCTGTACCTGGTGTCGTCGTCGGGCATCGAGGTCGTCAAGCCGCTGGCCGAGTACCTCGGCGTGGACCATGTCGTGGCGACGCGGCCGGGCATCGATGCCAACGGCAGGTACGACGGCACCTTGGACTTCTACTGCTACGGCGAGGACAAGGCAGTCGCCATTCGCGCCGAGGCCGCGGCGCGCGGCATCGACCTGGAGGCCAGCTACGCCTACTCCGACTCCATCACCGACCTGCCGATGCTGGAGGCGGTCGGCCATCCCGTGGTCGTCAACCCTGATCGCCCGTTACGCCGTATCGGCCGGCAGCGCGGCTGGAACTGCAGCGACTTCGTACGGCCGGTGGCCATGCGCAGCCGCCTGTTGATGCCCCCGCCGGCCGGCGAGATGATGGCGGGAGCCGGCGCGGTGGGGGCGGTCGCGGTCGCCGGCTGGCTGGCCTACCAGCGGTGCCGCCAGCGCCGGCCGATGCCCGAAGGCGTCCGGTGAGCGACGTGGCGATGGACCTGGATCGTGCGCGCGGGCAGGCGGCCGCGGCGCTGCGGCGTCTCGGTCACGCCGTGGTGGGTCACGAGGCGGGCGCTGCCCTGCTGGTGCGGATCGCCGAGCTGGCCGACGCGACCGCCGCGGGCGTGGAGACCCAGACCGCGCGCAGCCGTCCCGTCGAGGTGATGAAGCGGCGCCTGTGGGAGGAGCGGCCGCCCGCCGATGGCGCGCCGCCGATGAGCCACTTCCCCGAGTGCGTCGTCTCCGGTCAGGCCAACCCGATGGGCGTCGGTATCCACGTCCGCGCGACCGCGAGGAGGCGGTCGCCGAGTTCAACCTCGGCCCGGCCTTCAAAGGGGCACCGGGGCGCGCCCACGGCGGCATCGTGGCCGCCGTGTTCGACGACGTGATGGGCTACGTCCTGGTGGTGCACCGCGTCCCGGCGTTCACCGGCAGGCTGACAGTCAACTACCGCGCGCCGGTACCGGTCGGATTGGACGTCTCGGTACGCGCGCGGCTGCGGGAGCGCTCCGGGCGCAAGCTGTTCATGGTCGCCGAGATGACCCACGGCGACGACGTGATCTGCGACGCTGAGGGCTTGTTCATCACCATTCCGCCCGAGCGGCTGGGACTGCCGCCCCGCCTACCGCTAGTCGAAGCGGTGGCGCAGCGTCATCACAACGTCGATGTAGTTCTTGGTGTCGTCGTACAGGCCGTTGATCCGCACCGAGCGCAGTCCCTGGTAGTAGCCGGCCAGCACCTTCTCGGGGTCACGACCGGTCAACGACCAGAGGTGTGAGACGAACGCGGTGCCGGCCAACACGTTGTCCTCGGGATCGGACAGGTCCAGTGATCTGCCCACCAGGTAGCGCCCGACGAACTCGCCCGTTGAGGGCAGGACCTGCATCGTGCCGACCGCTCCGGCGCTGGACACGACCTCGTTGTTCCAGCCCGACTCCATGTAGGCGATCGCCTTGATGAACCGAGGGTGGAAGCCGTACTGGCGCGCCGTCCGGTCGATGATCGCGCCGATCTGCTCACGGCTGGTCGGCGTGGCCGAGGCCACCGCCGAGCGCACGGCGGTCGCCCCTGGAATGCGCAGGCGCTGCCCGGCATAGATCCAGTGGTAGCTGCTCAGATCGTTGGCGCGGGCGATGCGACGCAGACCCACGCCGTAGTGCGCAGAGAGGGCGCCCAGTGTCTCGCCGGGCTTGACCGTGTGAACGGCGGCCGCCACGGCGCCACCGCCGCCCGTCGCCCCGGACGGCAGGCGCAACTGTGCTCCGGCGCGGATGAAGTGGATGTCCTGAATGCGATTGGCGGCAGCCAGCGACGACACCGAGACGCCGTGTCGCGCGGCGATGCCGGACAGCGTTTCGCCTGGTCGAACGGTGTAGCCGGCATTGCCGGCAGCGGTCAAGGCCAACATGGTCGTCAACGCCGTCACGACCCGCACACCTGCGGGCACGCGACGACCGACCGGATGGTGGAACGGCATGGGGAAGACCCTCCGGTGGGCGATATGGGGACCGGGACCGTCATCTCGACGCGCCGGGAGCCAGCGATCCTAGTGAATCGCGCCAACAGTCGTCAATGCCCGAATAGTCCGCTTCCCTCGGCTTCAACCCAGCTGGCCCACCGGTCGAGACCGGCGGTCGGTCGGGGTTCAGTAATAGTCGCGGTGGTAGCGGATGGCGTCGGCCGCCTCGTCGACCTCGATCCAGCTGCTGCGGGGCAGATCGGTCCAGCGCCGCCCACCCGCGGTGTAGGACACCCCCCACTCCACGGCGAGGCTCAGACCCTCGTCCGACTCCAGGACGCGCTTGGTGCTGACGTCGACGTTGTCGCGCGCCTCCAGCCAGTCCTTGAGGTAGGCCTGGATCAGCAGGTCGGTCTCGTGCGGCGGGTTGTGGGGCTCCAGCCACGTCGCGTCCGACGTATACAGGTCAAGCAGCGCGTCGGCGTCCTTGCGCTCGATCGCCGCGCTGAACTCCTCCCACAGCTGCCTGGCCCGCCCCATCGTCCCTCCATCGCCCCCACTCAGTGGCGGTCACGATACCGGCAGCCGGAACGTTCGAGCGAACCTGGCACCCGGCGAGATCTACAGGTACTGACCCATGCCGGTGGGTTGGTTGCCCTGCGGGGTTTCAGGCTGAGCTCCCGGCGGCAGGCCGCGCTGGCGCATCTGCTCGAACTGCTGGCGTGCCTGCAACTGCTGATTGAACATCGCCGCCTGGATGCCCTGGAACAAGCCCTCCAGCCAGCCCACCAGCTGCGCTTGGGCCACGAGGATCTCGGACTCGGTCGGCGTGCCTGCCTCGAAGGGCAGCGACAGCGCCCCAAGCTCGTCCTGGAGGTCGGCGGGCAGGATCTCGCACAGTTCGTGCAGCGCACGCTCGTGCACGGTCCGCAGGCGATCACGCCCAGCCTGGTCCGGCGCCGCCCTGCGGACCTCGCCCTGCAGCTCGCGCAGCATCACCGCGATGCGCATGAGCTTGCCGGGCTCGCTGATGGCCGAGCCGTCCTGCTCGTCGGTCGGCTGCTCCGGCACCACTTCGACGTCGTCAGTCATGACCGCACCCTACCTAGAACAGCGCCGAGGCAAGCCTGGGTCGCCAGGCGCGCACCAGGTCGCTGTCATCGCCAAGGAGGGCGAACAGCTCGAGGACCGCGATGCGGGCGTCGTCGCGGGTGTTCGGATCGCGCACCGCCGCGATGAGCACTTCCAGCGCCTCCTCGGATTGCCCGGTCGCTGCCAGCGAGCGGCCCAGACGCAGCCGCGGCTCACCGCCCGCCGCCGCCTTCTGGCGCAGCTCATCGATGTCGTCGGCCGCTGCCTCGCGAAGGTGCAGCTCGGCCAACAGCCGGCGCGCCGAGGGGTCCGCAGGCAGCCGCCGCAGCAGCCGAGCCGCCTCGTCGGTGTCGCCCCGATCCGCGAGCAAGGTGGCCAGGCCGACGACGGCGACCGGGTGATCGGCCTGCTCGGCGACCGCCTGTCGCAGCGGCGCCTCGCGCTGGTCCGGTGCGGCCTGGGCAGCCTGTGCGGCGAGCCGGTCGGCGGCGCTGGGAGCAAGAGCCTGGAAGAAGTTGGCGACCACCGCCTCGGGCTGCAGGCCGGTGAACTCGGCGGCCACCTGCCCGTCGCGGAAGGCCTTGACGGCGGGGATGCCCTGGATCCGGTAGCGACGGGCAACCTGGGGATTGGCATCGACGTCGACCTTGACCACGTCGATCTCGCCGACATGCCGGGCGGCGACCCGCTCCAGCAAGGGCGACAACTGGCGGCAGGGACCGCACCAGGGGGCCCAGAAGTCCACGACCACCGGCCGCAGGCGGCTGGCCGCGATCACATGTTGCTCGAAGGTGGCGTCGGTAGCGTCGGCGCTGTGCACGGTGGTATCGCTCATAGCCCCGATGATGCCGCGCTCTAAGCTGAAGGTCATGGCCGACCAGCCGCTGCGTCGCAGCCCGTTCGACGATCTCGTTGGCACCCGTATCGTCGAGGCGTCCGGGAACGGAGTCGTGGCCACCCTCGACGTCGACTCCCGGCATCATCAGCCGACCGGCATCGTGCACGGTGGGCTGTACACCACGCTGGTCGAGACCACCGCCAGCGTCGGGGCCAGCCTGTGGCTCGGCGAGGACGGGATCGCCGTCGGTGTGAGCAACCACACCGACTTCTTGCGTTCGCACGGCGAGGGGCGGCTGCGCGTCGAGGCGCTTCCGGTGCAGCGGGGGCGGACCTTGCAACTGTGGCGGGCCGAGGTCACCGACGCCGAGGGACGGCTTGTCGCCTGCGGCAACGTCCGGTTGGCCAACCTGCGGCCCTGAACGGGCGCGGAGCTGCGACGCCGGCTCGGGGCCGGTTCGCGCTACTGCTGGCGCAGGAAGCGTTCGATCTCGTCAGCGATCTGGTCGCCTGAGGGCAGCGACTGGTCGGTGGCGCCCTTGTCGTACAGCTCCTCCAGGGCGGCCACCATCTCGGCGGCGTCCTCGTGCTCGGCGACCGCCTCGGCGACCTGCTCGTCGTGCATCGCAGCGGCGGCTTCGAGCTCGGTGGTGTCGATCGGTGTGCGCATGGCCTCCGCGACGGTGCGCACCAGCGCCAGGGCGCCGTTGGGGTTGGGGGAGCCCGCGATGTAGTGCGGCACCTCCGCCCACAAGCCGACCGCCGGGATTCCGGCGCGGCCGAGCACGTCCTGCAGGACCGTGCCCGCACCGACCGGCCCGCTGTAGCCGACGATGTCGCGGGCGTCGAACGCCAGATCGCCGGCCAGCGCGTTACCCGCCTTGAGAATGCGGATCGGTCGGGTGTGGGGAGCTGCCGCCGGGTAGGCGCCGAGTCCAACGACGGTGTCCACACCGAGCCGCCGGCACAGCCCGGTGACGCTGTCGCAGAACGCTTCCCAGCGCATGTCCGGCTCTGGGCCGAGCAGCAGGGCCGCGTCGCGGGGGCCGTCCACGCTCGCCGTCAGCACCTCCAGGTCCGGCCACTCGATCCGGCGGACCTGGCCGGTGTCGACCACGGCGGTGGGGCGGCGGGCACGGTAGTCCAGCAAGGCATCGCGGTCGAAGCGAGCGACCTGCTCGGACCTCCAGCGGTGCCGCAGGAACATGCCAGCGGTCGCGGCCACCACGCCGGCGTCAACGAAGCCGTCGAAGGCGACGATGAGCACCGGTCGACGCAAGGCAGGCGGCGGTGCGACCCAGGTGAGCAGCTCAGCCATGCAGCAAGGGTAGCGGGAGGGCCGCGACGGCATTCTGCGGCATCTTCGGGGATGTCACATTCCCTTAGTTGACATCATTAGGTCCTGACGGCACAGTGGGGTCATGGCCGGCATGCGCAGCACCTTTCCTCTCCGCTTCCGCCAGGAAGGGCTTCGTGACCTGGTGCGCGATGTGGCGGCGCGGGAACAGATCAGTCAGAACGAGCTCATCGAGCAGGCGGTCGAACACGAGGTCGTCGCTCGTGGGGCAATGTTGGTGGCTGACCTGGTCCAAGCCGCCGAGCGGCTGCGCTCCGCAACCGAGGCACAGTACGCCAAGCTTGTCGATCGCAGCATCACTGACTTCGCCAGCGGAGAGCAGCGGCGCGACCCGTTGCAGGCGTCGAAGATCGAGCCCGATCCACACCCAGGCCACGCGGATGTACCGGGTGCCGTCGCGGCGTTCCGCGGCGACGACGCCTGACGACTCTGGTCCGTGGCCGGACCCAACTGGGCGGGACCCAACTGGGCGGACGACGATCCCGCCGAGGCGCCGCTCATCGCTGGCAACTGCGCTGACCTTCTGCGCGATCTGGCCGTCACAGCCGCGCAAAGACCGCCGCCCACGCTGTTCGATGTACGGCAGTGGCATCGCCGCATCTACGCCGGTTGTGTTCCGCCTCTCGCCTGCTACGTCGGCAACTTCCGAGGCGACGCTCGTTACGCCGAGCTGGTCGACTTCGAGGTGGGGATCGGGACGCCGATGCCCGATGGGCTGCCCGAGAAGGTGGGTGTGTGGGCACGCGATCTGCAGCCGTTGCTCGACGCCTTCGAGCAGGGGCTGCAACGGGCGGTCGCCGTGCTCGACACGGCGCTGCCCGTCGGCCAACCCCCGGCGACCGTTGACGAGCTTGATTCGGTGGTTCGCCTGGCTGCTGAGGTGCATGGGGAGTGGCTGCGTCTGCACCCATTCGCGAACGGCAACGGCCCCACGGCTCGGGTCTGGGCGGCCTCGCTGGCACTGCGCTACGCACTTCCCGTATTCGTGCAGCTCAAGCCTCGACCGGATGACGTGGCCTATGTCCGGGCTGCCAAGCGGTCCATGGGACGGCCTCCTGACTTCCGCGGCCATCACCAGGAGGCCTTCGCCGTCTTTGCCCACATGCTGACCCTGTCGTTGCTGCCCTGACCCTGGTCATCTTCGGCTCCCAAGCGCAGGGCCGGTAGCGCCTGGGCTCACAGCCGCACGAAGGGGGTACGGCAGCCGGTAGGGTCCCGGCGGTATCGCGTGGCACGACTCGCCCAGGTGCGATCCGTGCCGAGGAGGCGTCTGGGTTCCTGGTGGGCCCCACGGTCTTCAAAACCGATGAGGCGGCCTCCGGTCGCCTGGCGGGTTCGATTCCCGTCCGCCTCCGCCACAGCTCAGGAGCAGTCGGTCGTGCCCTTGTCGCGAGTCACGCCGTGGATGCCGATGAAGCGCCAGCGGTAGTCGTTCAGGCGCAGCCGTAGTCGCAGGATCCCGTGGTGGCTCCCGTCGCGGAACTTGCTGTTGGGCATCGGGGTGTCGAACTCGTAGTGGCTCTTACCACCTGTGCCGACGACGAACTGCCGCACCCCGCCCGCTCGGTCGAGCTCACCGCGGGGGGTCTGGGGCGCGAAGCGCTCATAGGAGTGATCGTGGCCGGCGGTCACAACGTCCACGCCGCGCCGGTACAGGATCTGAAACAGCGGTCGGACGGAGAGGTCGGATCCGTGCCGGCCGGAGCTGAACCGCGGGTGATGCCAGTACGCCAGGGTGCAGTGGCTGGCGTGCGAGGCCAGGTCGTTGCGCAGCCATGCCCCCTGCGGCGAGTAGCGGTCGCAGCCGCCGACCTCGGCGCAGTTGGAGTTGAGGGCGATCACGTGCCAGGTGCCGAGGTCGAAGCTGTACCAGCCCTCGCCACGGATTCCAGCACCGTCGCCGAAGTAGTCGAAGTAGCCCGCTGCGCCCTCAACGCGGTACTCATGGTTGCCGAGGGTTGGACGCGTGATGTCCTTGACCCGTCCCCAGGTCGGGTCGTAGGACTCCTGGAACGCCTCCAGCGTGCCGCCCTCGTACTGGTTGTCACCGACCGTCAGCACGGCGTCGTAGTCGGCCTCCAGCAGCAGGTCGGACGTGGCCTTGTGGCGGCATTGGTCGTCTAGGCCGAGGCCGGCGTTGAAGTAGGCGCTGGACGGGTCACAGGCGATGTCGCCGCCGACGGCGACCATCACGTCGCCATCGGTAATGATGGGAGGTGCGCCGCTGGATTCGTCGTCGGTTGTCCGCGCCGGTGTTGACGCCGGGGCGTCGGAGGTTGCGGGCGCCGGCCCCCACGACCAGCCGGTGACCATGAAGGCGACCACGAGCAGCGCGACGACAGGCTTACTGGTCTTCGGGGAGCGATAGGTCATCCATCTGCACTCGGCACGTCGAGGCCGAGGCCTGAGTGGTATGCGACGCTGGCGTTGCCCCAAACCCGTGCCCGCGCCTCGCCCCGGTGCTCACCACAGGAGCCGGAATGCCGCTGCTGTATGTCCTCGCCGCCGCCACCGCCTGCGGGCTCTTGCTGCAAGCCTTGCAGGTCCCCGGCGGCCTCATCTTCGGCGCGCTCATCGGCGCCGCCGGCGTGAGCCTGGTCACCGGCGAGGCGATCGCTGTCCCCTCCACTGCGCGCTCCGCCGCCTTCATCGTCATCGGAGCGACGATCGGCGTCACGGTGACGCGCTCCACGTTGACGACCTTGCGGCCGGTGGTGTTACCAGCCCGCGTCGTCCTGGTGCTGGCGTCGCTGCCGGTCGTCATCTCGCTGCTGCTGAAGCCGAACCCATGACCCTGCCACTGTTCATCGTCGACGCTTTCACCGACCGTCCGTTCAGCGGCAATCCAGCGGGTGTGGTCCTGCTGCCGGGTCCCGCCGACCCGGGGTGGATGCAATCGGTCGCCGCCGAGCTGCGCCATTCCGAGACCGCCTTCCTGCATGCCAGCGATGCTGCCGGCCGAGGCGCCTGGGCGCTGCGCTGGTTCACCCCCGCCGCCGAGGTGCGCCTGTGCGGGCACGCCACCCTGGCCGCCGCGCACGTGCTGTGGTCAGCCGGCCAGGCCAACGCCGCGGCCGCGGTGGAGTTCGACACCGCCAGCGGACGGCTGACCGCGCGGCGGCACCACGAACTCGTCGAGCTCAACCTTCCCGCCCAGCCCGCCACGGCGTCTCCCGCGCCACCCGGGCTGTTGGAATCGGTTGGCGTCGAGCCGACGGCGGTCGCCAGCAACGGAACTGACTGGTTGCTGGAACTCGCCGACGAGCCTTCGGTTCTGGCGGTGACCCCGGACTTCGGCAGGCTGGCCGAGGTCGACGCGCGAGGAGTCATGATCACCGCCGCGTCCCAGCGGCCGGGCGCCGACTTCGTCTCTCGCTGGTTCGGCCCAGCCGTCGGCGTCGACGAGGACCCGGTCACCGGCTCGGCGCACTGCGCCCTCGGCCCGTGGTGGGCGGCCCGGTTCGGGCGCGACGAGCTGGTCGGCTACCAGGCTTCGGCGCGTGGCGGCATCGTTCGGGTCCGTATCGCCGGCGAAAGGGTCCTCCTCGCCGGCTCGGCCGTCACCGTTGTCGCGGGCCAGCTGACGGCAGCGGGCTAGCCTCGACGCAGATGGTCTCTGCGCTCGCTCACGGGCTAACCGACGTCGGCCCGCTGCCCGTCCCGGCCAACGTGCTGCTGGGCGGCAGTGGCGGCGTTCTGCTCGGTGCGGCGGCGCTGACCGCTCGCCGCGTTGCCGCCGCGCCTTCACCAAGCACCGCGTGCACTGCAGTGCTCCCGGCGCGCAGCCCGCTCACACGCACGCTGCTTCGAGTCGTCGGCGCGCTGCTGCTGCTGGCCATCATCGTGCCCGCCGCCATCGGCCCTGCCGATGTCGCCGCCAACCCGGCGCCCCGACTGCTGTTCGCCGTGCTGTGGGCGGGGCTGCTCCCAGCCTCGCTGCTGTTCGGTCCTGTGTGGCGCGAGTGCAGTCCCCTGAGGGGGTTGGCGTCGCTGCTGGGACAAGGCGCGCCTCGGGCCTTGCCCGCCGGTCTCGGCGTTTGGCCGGCCGTGGTAGCGGCAGTGGTGTTCAGCGGCGTCGAGCAGCTTTCGGGTCAGTCCGCGCCGCTGGTGCTGGTCTTCCTCGCGGCGTATGCGCTGGCGCAGCTGGCCGGGATCGCGGTCTACGGGCCGTCATGGCTGGCCGCGGGTGACCTGTTCGAGGTCTATTCCACCGAGCTGGGGCGCCTGGCGCCCATCGGCCGCGACGACAGGGGGCATGTGCGATGGCGGCATCCCCTGGCGACCCTGACCACCACGGCCGTCCCGCCAGGGTTGCCTGCGCTGGTCGCCGTCCTCGTCGGTACCGGCTTGTACGACGGCGCCGTGCTCGCGGGGCTGCCAGGTGGGCCGTTGGCGCTGGCCGCCTGGATGGTCGCGGCCGCCGCCGTGCTGGTCGCGGCCACCCTCCCGACCTGGTTGGCGCCAGCCCTGCTGCCCGTGCTGGCCGGCCAGGCCGCCGCCCACTACCTCGGGCCGCTGCTGGTCGAGACCCAGGTCGCGGCCGTGCTGGCCTCCGATCCCTTTGGCCGCGGGTGGGATCTGCTGGGCCTGTCCGGCGCCGAGATCGTCGACCCGCCGTTGCCGGGGACGTTGGCGCTGTGGTTGCAGCTGGCGCTCCTCGTCGGCGGGCATGTACTCGCGATCCTGCTGGCTCAGCGGCTGACCGCCGGCCGTCATGACGCTCGCACCGCTGGCGCGGTGCAGTTTCCCTTCCGGTTGGCGGTGCTGAGCGCACTGCTCGCCGCGGTGTGGCTGCGCTTCGTGGGGCCGGCGTGATCCCCGTCCTGGCTTTCCACCCCTCCGACATCCTGGCCGTCGCGGCGGTCCTTGGCGTGTGGATCATCCTGCGCCGGTTGCGTCGAGGGCGTCGCCGGCGTGACGGGTAGGCTCGCCGCCACCCGCCAACGGAGCGCCCATGCCAAGGCCCGCACCCCCGTACCCCGGCTACCTCGAACGGCTGTTCGAGGCCATCCAGCGCGACGCCGCCGAGGCCGAGCCGCTGACCTCACCCCACGACGGTGCGCCTGCCGACGTGCGCGACCGCCTGACCACCGCGGTCGAGCAGATCGCCGGCGAGATCGTCGACTTGTCGCACGCCATCCACGCCAACCCTGAGCTTGGCTATGAGGAGCACGACGCCGTCCGCACTGTCGCCGAGCTGCTGGCGCGCCACGGCCACCACGCCGAGGTCGGCGCCTACGGCGTCTCCACGGCGCTGCTGGCCCGCGCCGGCGAGGGGCGCCCGCGCGTGGCGGTGCTCGCCGAGTACGACGCGCTGCCAGGTATTGGCCACGCCTGCGGGCACAACGTCATCTGCTCGACGGCCGTCGGGGCGTTCCTGGCGCTGGCCGAGGTCGTCGACGACCTTGATGGCTCGGTGGAGCTGATCGGCACCCCCGCGGAAGAGGGCGGCGGCGGCAAGGAGCTGATCGCCAAGGCGGGCGGCTTCGACGAGGTCGACGCCGTCGTGATGCTGCACCCCACCGGGTTCGAGGCCGCCGAGCACCCGTGGATCGGCGTGCGGACCGTGGACGTGACCTACTCGGGGCTGAGCGCCCACGCCGCGGCGATGCCATTCATGGGCCGCAACGCCCTCGACGCGGCCGTCAACGCCTACAACGGCATCGCGCAGCTGCGACAGCACATGCTGCCCAGCGACCGGGTGCACGGGATCATCACCAACGGCGGGCAGAAGCCCAACATCGTTCCCGAGAAGGCGTCGGCCAGCTTCTACCTGCGCTCCGCCGAACCGGAGACCCTGACCGTATTAGCCGAGCGCGCCCGCGAGATCTTCGAGTCCGCCGCCACCGGCACCGGCACCGAGGTGGAGATCAGCTGGGACCCGGTGCCCGTCTACCTGCCGGTCCGCAACAACCACCCGCTGGCGGCCCGCTGGGCGACCAACGTCGCCGGCCGAGGGCGCCGGTCGCTGCCCCTAGGCGTCATCCCGGGCGCGCTCACCGGCTCAACTGATCTCGGCAACGTCAGCGTGCGGGTGCCGTCGATCCACCCGACCCTGGCCATCGCTCCCGCCAGCGTGGCGATCCACAGTCCTGAGTTCGCCGAGCACGCGGCCAGCAAGGCGGCGGACGCCGGTGTGGTCGACGGCGCCATCGGGCTGGCTCTGACCGCTGCGGACTACCTGACCGACGCGGCCCTGCGCGAGGCGGTGGACGACGACTTCCAGACAGCCGGCGGCAAGCTCGACGTCGACGCCCTCCTGGCCTGACCCCGGGGTGCTGTGACTTTGCTACCGCAGCGGTGCAAAAGTCCCAACACCCCGGGGTCGGGGGCCGAGGCGGCACGTTCGGGGACCGGAGCGGCGCTGGGGCTGGCGGCGCTACTCGGCGTCGCGGGCGTGGCCCACTTCGTGGCGACCGACGCCTACGCCGAGATCATCCCGCGCGCGCTGCCGGCGTCCCGAGCGTGGGTCTACGCCAGCGGCGCCGCCGAGCTGGTCTGCGCTGGCCTGGTCGCCGCGCCTCGCACCCGGCGCCTCGGCGGGTGGCTCACGGCGGGGTTGTTCGTCGCTTTGTTCCCCGCCAACGTGCAGATGGCCTTGGACGGCGGCACCGGCGGCGGGCTGCTCGGGTCGCCGCTGGTCGCCTGGCTGCGACTGCCTCTGCAGATTCCGTTGATCGTCTGGGCCGTGTGGGTCGCCCGCCACTGACCCGGGGTGGTGGGGATCCGGTACCGATTCGGTAGCGGATGCCCACCACCCCGAGGCAAAGATCAAGGGGCGTGGCGGCGGATCCACTCGTGCATGGCCACACCCGAGGCCACACCGGCGTTGATGGAGCGGGTCGACCCGAACTGGCGGATCGACAGCACCTTACAGACCGCCTCGCGGGCAGCCGGCGACAGGCCTGGACCCTCCTGGCCGAACAGGAGCACGCAGGCCCGCGGCAGCTCGGCCGTGTCGATCGGCACCGCCCCCGGCAGGTTGTCGACACCGAGCAGCGGCAACCCAGCGGCCTCGGCCCAGGCGACCAGATCCTCGACATCGTCGTGGTGGCGCACGTGCTGGTAGGCCTCAGTGACCATCGCCCCGCGCCGGTTCCAGCGCCGGAGGCCCACGATGTGCACGGCGGCGGCGAGGAAGGCGTTGGCGTTGCGGACGACCGCGCCGATGTTGCGGTCGTGCTGCCAGTTCTCGACCGCGACATGGAAGGGGTGGCGGCGGGCGTCGAGGTCGGCGGTGATCGCCTCCACCGACCAGTAGCGGTAGTGGTCGACGACGTTGCGCCGGTCACCCTCGGCCAGCAACGCCGGGTCCAGCCGCTCGTCATCCGGCCACGGCCGCGGATGCGGCCCGACCCCCACAGCGGCGCCCTGGCCGCCCATCGTGGTTTCGTCTTGTGTCCTACCGCTGCCGCTACTTGAGGATTGCACAGCGACAGGCTCGCAGGGCTAGACAAACAACGCCTGGGGTACGGCGACCGGCGCGTTAGCATCTGCACCCCGGCTTGACCGGATTCCCATCACCCCGGCAACGATGACAAAGCGCGGTGAAGTCTCCCATGGCGGACCAGCAGAGCACACATCAGTTCGGCACCAACTCCTGGATCGTGGACGAGATGTATCGGCAATATTTGGCCAATCCGGATTCTGTAGCTGAGTCCTGGCAGGAGTTCTTCGCCGACTACACCCCGTCGTACGACAACCTGCGGCTGCCCTCCGAGAGCCCGCCGGCCACGGCGGAAGAGCCGAGCAGCCCGCCGAAGGTCGAGGCCAGCCCTCGGCCGGCGGCCGAGGCGGTCGGGTCGGGCAACGGCAGGGTTCCCGAGGACGCCAAACCGCTGCGCGGTGGCGCCGCCGCGCTCGCCGAGAACATGAACGACAGCCGCTCCATGCCGACCGCGACGTCGATTCGCGTGGTGCCGGCCAAG
>Ga0136613_10000484_pt1 | contig 18523 bp, 20 predicted proteins | sample AntDrymUQ2722106_2_FD_106649 | JGI IMG/M metagenome (GOLD analysis project Ga0136613, IMG submission 106649) | Polar desert sand microbial communities from Dry Valleys, Antarctica - metaG UQ272 (21.06) | ecosystem: Environmental > Terrestrial > Soil > Desert | place: Antarctica: Dry Valley... | reverse complement strand
GTCATGCAGGCGAATTCTCGGAACGCCAGCGGCCTTGACCGCCCGCATGAATGACAGCGAGATGGCAGGCGGATTCCACCAGGTGCCGTCGCCGCGGGGAAAGACGAGATCGTGGTCCTTCCACGCAGGACCGGCTGCTTCCATGGCCTCGGCCTGGGCGGCGCGGTGGCTCTGCAGCACCGCGATGGTCCGAGCGCTGAGGTGCACGGTGCGCCCCGACGCGACGCCTTTCTGGTCGCGCTCCAGTCGGTAGCCACCCGGGCCGTCGATCACGATCTGCCGAATGGTGGCGGTGCCCGTCCTGAGGTTGAGGTCGGACCAGCGCATGCCGAGCAGTTCGGAGCGACGCACACCCGTGGTGGCGGCGAATGTCCACATGGCGGGCAGAGCGTGTGACTCGGTGGCCTTGAGGAACCGCCGCAGACCCTCCTCGCTCCATGTCGTCATACTCCGCCGGCGTGACGCTGCGACCACCTTGGCGGGTCGGCGAGGTCAGTCGCGTTGTGCTCGACACGTCCCCAGCGGATGGCATCGCGCAGCGCCTTGCGAAGCATCGCGTGGATGCGTCGCACCGACGTCGGTGACAGTCCGCCTGCGCGCTGCATCCGGCCGTTGGCGAGCAGGTCGGCGTACAGCCGGTTGATGTGCGCGGCGTTCAGCTCTTGCAGCTGGATCGCGCCGACTCGCGGGACGACGTAGTTCTCGAGGTTGCGGCGACGGTCTACCCAGGTCTCGTGGCGCACTCTCGGAGGTGCGGTCGCAGGGAGCCACTCGTCGACCAGGTACTCGGCGAGCGTCAGGGTCGACTGCTCGACGTACGTGCCTCGGTGCAGGGTCGACTTGACCTCGTGCAGCGCGCGCTCGGCCTTCTCCTTCGTGGGGAAGCCACTGCGCAGTTGTTGCAGTCGCTTGCCGTTGGCGTCCTTGCCGACGTCGACCGCGAACGCCCACTTGTATGTGGATGACCCGCACTTCGCGCACGACTTCGCCTTCACGCGCGTCGAGCACTTGGAGCAGCGCTTGAAGACGCTCCCGGTCACGACCGGCTCGCGACTTCGATGGAGCCGACCGACTCGATCGGTCCCCCTTGCCTCGTATTCACGTACTGCTCGTCCATCCCGAACACGAAGTCGACGCGCTGCGCCCAATGCTCGAAGTGGCCGGTCAACGAGAAGTCGGTGTCGCCGCGCAGGCACACCCGTGGGGGTGCGGCGCTACCAAGTCGATGGCCCGGTCGATCCACTCCGCGGCGCCGCTGTGGCTGGGCGCGTTGCCGGGCCCGATCCGCCCCGGTTGAGCTGCGTGGTCGGCCTACGTGCCAGCACCCAGGTCCCGCCATCCCGCCACTCCCAGACTCGGGGGGCAGCAGCGGCGCGAAGGGCGCGCCGCCCACCTCCTGGAGGTCGACCGCATGTCCGCACCCACCGCACCCACCGCCCCGCCACGACCGCGGCTCGACGTCGAGCCTGATCGGGCTATCGCCAGCCTCGTCGCCGCGTTCGCCGCCGACCCGGTCATCCGCTGGTGCTTCCCCGACGCCGCCGGCTACCTGGCGCACTTCCCCGAGCTGCTCGGCCTGATGTGCGGCGCCGCGTTCGCTGGGGGCACCGCCGACCGGACGGGGTCGTACGAGGGCGCCGCCCTGTGGGTCGCCCCCGACGTCGCCGTGGACTTCGATGGGGTCGGCGAGCTCCTCGCGCGGTCAATCGCCGCGGAGCGCCAGACCGACGTGTTCGCCCTGCTCGAGCAGGCACGTGTCGCCGAGGTCCTCTCGCGCCACGGGGTCCGCTTCGCCTACCTGTTCGGCTCGCAGGCGAGGGGGACGGCGCGGGCGGACAGCGACCTCGACGTGGCCGTGCGGTTCGACGGCGACCGCGACGCCGACGCCCGGTTCGGCGTCGCGCTGCGCCTCGGCGCCGAGCTCGAGGCTGCCGTCGGCATCACGGTGGACCTCGTCGACCTCGAGGCGGCCCCGCTGCGGCTGGTCGGACGCATCCTGACCGAGCGGCTGGTCCTGGTCGGGCAGGACGACCCGGAGCGGGTGGCGTTCGAGGTCCGGCAGTTCAAGCTGGCGGTGGACTTCGAGCACCACGCCGCCGAGCTGGATCGCGCGCTGCTCGGGGCGATGGCACGGGGGGATCGGTGATGGTGGATCCGTTGCGTCTGCGGGCGCTGCTCGAGCGGCTCCGGGGCATCGAGGGTGAGCTCGACCGGCTCCGAGGAATGGGGCGGGATCCCGTGCGGCAGGATCCCGACCGGTTGAACTCGGTGAAGTACCTGTTCGTCCTCGCCGCCGAGGTCGCCATCGACGCCGGTCAGCACGTCGTTGCGAGCGAGGGGCTCGACGCCCCCACGACCTTCGCGGGTGTGCTCGCCGAGCTCGGCCGGAGCGGATGGGTTCCCGATGATCTCGCCGCGTCTCTGAGCGCTCTCGCCAGGTTCCGCAACCTTCTGGTGCACGGCTACGCCGACGTGGACGACGACCGTGTTCTCGCGATCCTCCACTCGGGCGTGCTCGACGATCTCGCCGCGTTCCGCGAGGAGCTGGCCCGCCGTGCCGTCTCGGAGCCCGACCAAGGTCCGTAAGCTCCACGCCCGCCGCTCGAGGTGCGCGTCCTCGGAGAGGTCCAGGCACTGCCCACCGAAGCGCACGAGCTCATCTGCCGGCACGCCTTCGAGGAGGCGCTGGCTGCAGTGCCCCGACGACGTCGGCACCCAGATCGGCCCGTCGTCGATCGACAGGGTCAGGAGCAGCACCGCGCCGAGGCCGATCTGGAAGGCCCCGATGCCGCGGATGAAGTGCTCGTTGGATCCGCTCGTCGGGGTCGAACGCACCCTGCTCGACGAGCAGGTCGTACTCGGAGCGGCGCAGCGGTCGGACCCGGACCTCGGACATGCCCTCGACGGTAGGACGCGAGTCGGTCATGGGGCGCATCCTCTTCACGCGGGCTGTGGACGACCAGCCTACGACGGGGTCTTGGGGCGGTACGAGCGTCGACGCACCCGTTCCGGCGTCCTGATCCGGCTACGGGTGGTCGAACGGGTCGAGCACGCTCGCTCCGGTTCTCGACATGTCTGCGGTGTTGCGGGTGACCAGGGTCAGTCTGTGCACCACGGCTGTGGCGGCCATGAGACCGTCGACGACGGGAACCGGATCGGGGACGTTGCGGCGACCCCACTCGGCTGCGACCTCCACGGTGATCGGGAGGATGCGGTCTCCGTAGCCGGCCAGGAGCTCCCCCAGCCAGCGGTCGAACACCTCGGCCTGCGTCGGGTCGCGACGCCGGAGTCGCTCCACCCCCTGTCGGATCTCGCCCACGACGAGCACGCTCAGATGCAGCTCGGCTGTTCTTCGCTGTGCCAGCCAGCGTCTCACGCCCGCGTTGCCGCCCCGCTTGCGCGCCTCGGACACCACGTTGGTGTCCAGGAGGAACGTCACAGCGCGACCTCGCGAGGCGGCTCCCCGCTCCGCTCGAGGTCGAGCGCGTCGAAGTCCGGGCCCTCGAGCAGGAACTCGGCGAGGTCTCCGCGGCGGTGGGTCAGCCGGTCGTAGTCGTCCGCGGAGATCACCACCACGGCGCGGTCACCGTGCCGTGTGACCACCTGAGGGCCCTCGTCCTGGGCTCGGCGGACCAGGTCGCTGAACCGTTGCTTGGCCTCCTGCAGCTGCCAGATCATTTCTACGCTCCCATCTAGACAGACTAGATAGACTTGGCCCACCCTACGCCAAGACGAACGTCCTCGGGTTGGGTTGCGAGATGTAGGGCTTAGGCAATGTGGGAGATGTCGGCGGAGAAGCCGATCATGTGCCTGCGGCCGGTGCTTCGAGCACGGCGAACACCTCGGCAGCGAGCCAGTAGATCCTGCCGCCGCGGCCCCGGGTCGGCAGCTGCTGCAACCACCCTCTTTCGGCGAGCTCGTTGATGTAGTTGAGGGCTGCTTGGGGCGTCACCGCCAGACGGTCGGCGACCAGCCGTGTGGTCACGACGGGTGTCAGCAACATCAGGTCCACGACCTCGGCGACGCGGGTTCGGGAACCGGCGAGGGACTGCCGGTACCGCTCTCGCAGGTCGACCAGCACCTCAGCCCGGTCGATGGCATCCGTCGCCTGGGTGGTGACCGCGCGGAGGAAGAACTGCAGCCATTCCTGGACCTCCCCGCGCTCGCGGATCGCTTGGAGCCGGTCGTAGTAGTCGGGGCGTCGCGCTTCGAAGTAGGGGCTCACGTAGAGCAGCGGCTGGGTGAGGCGTTGCTGCTCCATGAGGTAGAAGACGATGAGGAGTCGGCCGAGCCGCCCGTTGCCATCGAGGAAGGGGTGGATCGTCTCGAACTGGTAGTGCAGCAACGCACAGGCGATCAGCGGGGGCAGGCTGTGGTCGCCGTTCGCGAACCGTTCCCAATCGGCCAGGCTCCGGTGCATCTCCTCGACGGGCGGCGGGACGAAGATGGCGTTCTCGGGACGATCGTCCGCTGCACAGATCCAGTTGGGGCTGCGCCGGAACTCCCCCGGAGTATTCTCGCGGCCTCGGACGCCCCGCATGAGGACCGCGTGGATCGCCTGGAGCAGCCGCCCGGAGATGGGAAGCGTCGCGAGCAGGCGCAAGCCCTCATCCATCGCTGCGATGTAGTTCTCGACCTCCCGGACGTCGCTGTCCTCACGGCTGCCTCCCTCCGCCGCAGCCTGATAGACGTCCGACAACGAGGCCTGGGTGCCTTCGATGCGCGAGCTCGCCAGGGCTTCGCGAGTCACGTAGGGGCGCGCGAGGAGGTGCGGGTCGGGCAGTAGCCGTCCGGCGCCGGCGAGCCGCCCCAGGGCGGTATCGGCATCGGACAGGGCGAGCACGGTCTCCGCAGTGAGCTGCAACCGTCGCGGGAGGGCTGCGGGGACGTAGCTGGGGAAGGGCCACGGTCCAGCAGGCACGATCACGCGGCCGAACGCCTCGCTGGTGAACCGACTCCGATCCATGGAGGAGATACTATCAACGTTTTCCGTAGTTTCATTGATACTAATATGGTGGTCGCAACAGGCGTTGGGAGTCGCCCCCACGAGCAAGGCATCGGTCCGTTTCGTTGGGACCGGCGGTGTTGAGTCGCCGGTAGGCCCCAGGGACCGCCCGGAGCACCGGCGACGACCCGCGGGGCCAGCGCATCGCGGACGACGAGACCGCCCTCGTCACCGGGGCCGGCGCATGGCCGACGCCGCAGGCATGCTCGGCCTGGCGACCAGCCTGCTCCCCTCATCGCCGTCGGCGTAGGCGACCACGTCGACGCCGCTCAACGAGGTCACACCCCCGCGTCTTCAATGGGCACACGGCGACTCCTGGAGGGTGGCGTGGCGACGGTAGCTACACTTGTCGCATGCGTGCGACGATCGCTTCGCGTGAGCTCCGGAACGCCACGCGCTATGGCGGCAACGTCCCGTACCGGATCGAGGGACTGTTCGTGACGGACCGGCTCTCGCAGGAATGGCGCTTGTTCTGCTCGGCGTCAGTCCCCGACTACGTCGGCGGTGCGGACGGTTCCCCCGGCTCGACGGTGCTGGCCCGCGCTGACAGCGGGTCCGATGGCGACATGCGGCTCACCGGCTGTCCTGCCACGCGTAAGTGAGCGGTAGCCCAGCGCCGGACCCCAGCCGAGGTTGATCGGCCCCCCGTCGCCGGTTCACCACGGGATCTCCCCCCCGGGGTGGAGGCGCCGGGTGGCGTCGCCGGCGACGATCGCACCATGACCCCCTCCCTCCGCGTGGCCATCAACGGCTTCGGTCGCATCGGCCGGCAGGTGCTGCGGCAGGCGTCTCGTGACGAGAACCTGACCGTCGTGGCCATCAACACCCGCGAGACGACCCCGGCGGTCCTCGCGCAGCTGTTCCGCTACGACTCGGTGTTCGGTCGCTACGCCGGCGAGGTCCACGCCGAGGCAGACCGCCTCGTCGTGGATGGCCGGGAGGTGCTCGTGTCCACCGCGCCGGATCCATCCGGCTGCTCCTGGGAGGCCATCGGTGTCGATGTCGTCATCGAGGCCACCGGCAGCTTCCGGCTCCGCGATGACGCAGCGGCGCACCTGCGCTCCGGGGCGCGCAAGGTCGTCGTGACGGCTCCCTGTCGTGACGCCGATGTCACCCTGGTGATGGGGGTCAACCACGAGCGCTACGACGAGGCCCTGCACGACGTCGTCTCCGCGGCCTCGTGCACCACCAACTGCCTGGCGCCGATGGCGCGGGTGCTCCACACGGCGTTCGGGCTCGAGAGCGCCATGATCACCACCGTCCACGCCTACACCCGTGACCAGGAGATCCACGACGCCGCGCACCCCGATCCACGCCGTGGGCGCGCCGCGGGCCTCAACATGACCCCTACGGCAACGGGCGCGGCGAGTGCGATCGACATCGTGATGCCCGAGCTCGCCGGGCGTCTCGACGGGATCGCCATCCGGGTCCCGGTTCCCGACGTGTCGCTGGTGGATCTGACGGCGACCCTCTCGATGGCGGCGACGAGCGCGCAGGTCAACGATGCCTTCCTCCGCGCCTCAGGCGAGAACGGCTGGACCGGGCTGCTGGCTGCCACCGACGAGCCGCTGGTGTCGAGCGACTTCGTCGGGGATCGTCACTCCTGCACGATCGACCTGGCCTCGACGCGTCAGGGACCCGGCAACCAGGTCAAGGTGCTTGGCTGGTATGACAACGAAGCCGGCTACGCCGCACGGGTGATCGATGTCGTCCGTCTGCTCGGCAGGGTCATACCGCCCCTGCTCCCGCCCTCACCAGCGAGCGTTGCGCTGCGTCATGTGGCGAGTGTGCACGGCTAGCTAGGGTTCGGCCAGGGTTCCATCACCGCGGCGTGCTGTCGGTGACCCATCGGCCGAGTCTTCGGTGGGATGATCGAACACCCGGCTGGCGCGGATGTCCTGTGCGGCGATCTCGACGAGGTCGGCTCGGCCGATCTTGCGCTGATCCCCCGACAGCAGTCGGCTCGCCTGGCGCAGTCGGGCGCGCTCCAGGGCGTTGCGGACGCTGCGGGCGTTGGCGAACCGCGGCTGGGCGATGCGCAGGTCGAGGTAGTCGCGGAAGGCCGTCCGCGCGTCCGGGCTGAACTCGTAGTGCTCCTCAGCGAGCATCAGCTCGGCGATCTCGGCCAGCTCATCGACGGTGTAGTCGGGGAAGTCGATGTGATGGGCGACCCGCGAGCTGAGGCCCGGGTTGGACTGGAAGAACGACTCCATGCGGTCCGCGTAGCCCGCGAAGATGACCACGAGATCGTCGCGCTCGTCCTCCATCATCTGCAGGAGGATCTCGATGGTCTCCTGGCCGTAGTCGCGCTCGTTGTCCTCGCGGTACAGGTAGTACGCCTCGTCGATGAACAGCACGCCGCCCAACGCCCGCTTGACGACCTCCTTGGTTTTCGGCGCGGTATGGCCGACGTACTGGCCGACGAGGTCGTCGCGGGTGACGCTGACCAGGTGACCCCTGCGGATGTAGCCCAGGCCGTGCAGCAACTCGGCCATGCGCAGGGCGACGGTCGTCTTGCCCGTGCCCGGGCTGCCGGTGAACGACATGTGCAGGTTGGGTCGGGTGGAGGACAGCCCGTAGCGCTGACGGAGCCGGTCGACGAGCAGCAGCGCGGCGATGTCTCGGATGCGCGCCTTGACCGGGTCGAGCCCGACGAGCTCCGCGTCGAGCCGTTCCAGGATCTCGGTGGTCTGCGCTGCGCCCCCCTCGGCATGGAGATCGATCAGCTCCTCGGCGCCGAGCAGTGCCGACGCGTCCGCCTCCCCCTCCGCCTGAAGCCCCGGTCCCGGCCCCGGCTCTGACCCGGACGCCGGCTGGTGCAGGGAGAACCCCCTGCCGGAATCCGGCCGCTCACCGTTGCTCACTACGGCTGGCCGTTGCCACCCCCGCCGCGCTGCCCGGGCGGCCGGTCCGTCGCATGGGAATGCAGGGTGTAGCGCACCTGGCGGTCCGCGTGCTCCTGGCGCTCGAGTCGGAAGCCCGGCTCCTGGGAGGGTCGATTCACGATGAACGCCAGTGCGGTCGTCTGCCGACCGTAGCTCGCGTCATACAGGCTCACCCGGATGTAGTGGTCGGGGAAGGCCTGGCGGCAGGCGTTGACCTCGTGCACCGCTCCCGCGGGATCGAGGAGGTCGAACATCGGCAGCTCCCACATCTCCCACAGCACGTTGCGCGGGTGGGGGTCGTCGGTGAGCTCCACCGCCACCGCCCATCCCTGATCGAGGCCGTAGGCGACCTGCTTGGCGATCTCGTCGTCGGTGAGCTCGGGGAGGTAGGAGAAGGTTCCCTGGGTGACGCGCATGAGTGACATCCTTCCTGGGTCGGGTAACGCTTCGCGGTCCGGCCGCGCGTCAGCTCGTGGGGGTGGCGACGACGTCGGGTGTGTCGGTCGAGGTGTAGTCGAAGGTGACGTCGCCCCAGGTGTCGAGGGCGGCCTGCAACGGGGCACAGCGCTTGGCGGCGTCGCGGAGGATCGCCCCGCCCTCGGACAGGTAGTCCCGCCCCTCGTTGCGGGCCTTGATCATCGACTCGAGTGCCACACGGTTCGCGGTCGCGCCGGCGGCCACGCCCATCGGATGCCCGATGGTCCCGCCGCCGAACTGCAGGATGGTGTCCTCGCCGAGGTAGTCCAGCAGCTGGTGCATCTGTCCGGCGTGGATGCCACCCGAGGCCACCGGCATGACCCCGGGCATGGAGCCCCAGTCCTGGTCGAAGTAGATGCCGTGCGCCGGGTTGGCCTCGGTGAAGCCCTGCCGGCAAGTGTCGTAGTAGCCGCGGACCATGCCGGGATCACCCTCGAGCTTGCCGACGACGGTTCCGGCATGGATGTGGTCAACGCCCAGCAGACGACACCACTTGGTGAGGACACGGAAGTTCACGCCATGGCTCTTCTGCCGCGTGTAGGTGGAGTGGCCCGCGCGATGCAGGTGCAGCAGCACGCCGTTGTCACGGCACCACCTCGACATCGAGGTCATCGCCGTGAAGCCGACCGTGAGGTCGATCATGACGACGACACTGCCGAGCTCCTTGGCGAACTCCGCCCGCTCGTACATGTCCTCCATCGACGCCGCGGTGACGTTGAGGTAGTGGCCTTTGATCTCACCGGTCACGGCCTGCGCCCGGTGGACCGCCTCCATCACGAACAGGTAGCGGTCGCGCCAGCGCATGAACGGCTGGGAGTTGATGTTCTCGTCGTCCTTGGTGAAGTCCAACCCGCCGCGCAGTGCTTCGTAGACGACTCGACCGTAGTTGCGCGCCGACAGCCCGAGCTTGGGCTTCGTGGTCGCACCGAGCAGCGGGCGGCCGTACTTGTTGAGGTACTCGCGCTCGGTGACGACGCCGTGAGGCGGGCCCTGGAACGTCTTGACGTAGTGGAGGGGGATGCGCAGATCCTCGAGGCGCAGGGCCACCAGTGCCTTGAAGCCGAAGACGTTGCCGATGATCGAGGAGGTCAGGTTCGCGATCGATCCCTCCTCGAACAGGTCGATGTCATAGGCGATGTAGGCGATGTAGGTCGTGTCCGAGCCCGGCACCGCCTCGACCCTGTAACACTTGGCCTGGTAGTGCTCGTGGGCGGTCAGCCGGTCGGTCCACACCACCGTCCAGGTGGCCGTCGAGGACTCGCCGGCGACGGCCGCGCCGGCCTCCTCGGGTGGGACGCCGGGCTGAGGGGTCACCCGGAACGCCGCGAGGATGTCGGTGTCCTTGGGCTCGTAGTCGGCTTGGTAGTAGCCCATCTTCACATAGGACATGACGCCCGCGTCCCACCGGTCCTGCCCATCGCGCTCATGCTCGATCATGGTCCGCTCTCCTGTGTCGTGGACCTCACCGTGGACCACGAATGTCCGCCTGTCTATGGGGAAACGGCCGATCACCGTCAAGCATTCACTTGACAGTCTCTCGCCTCCGGCCCACCCTTCCGACCCGAGAGCTTCGACCGACGCGCTCGTGCGTCCCTGCCTAGCATGGGTGGCACGATGCAGGGGGCCGCCGTGACCTTCAGCCAGCTGCGCTCCTTCGTCGCCGTGGCGGACACCGGCTCGGTGCGGGCGGCCGCCGCCCTGCTCATCGTCACGCCCTCGGCGGTCTCCAGTGCGGTGACGGCGCTGCAGGACGAGGTCGGGACGCCACTGATGGTCCGCGAGGGCCGAGGGCTGCGCTTGACCGAGGCGGGCGAGGTCTATGCCGACTACGCCCGCCGGATCCTCGGGTTGCTCGACGAGGCGCAGGTCGCGGCGGCCGGCGAGCTCGACCCGGCTCACGGCGAGCTGCGGCTCGCCGCCGTCACCACCGCCGGGGAGCAGATCGTGCCGCGGCTCCTCGCCGGCTTCACCGAGCACTACCCGGGGGTCGGGCTCCGCCTCGAGGTGGGCAACCGCGACGACGTGCGCGCCCGTCTCGACGCCCACGAGGCCGACCTGGCGATCGGTGGGCGCCCGGGGGCAGGGGCAGGTGCTCGGCCAGGCGCGGACGGTCTGCACGTCTACGCCGTGCGGCGCAACGAGCTGGTCGTGGTCATCCCCGCCGACGCCGAGCCGGGGAAGGATGCGCGGGGGTGGCTCGCGGCGCAGACGTGGCTCCTGCGCGAACGGGGCTCGGGGACGAGGGCGACGACGGTCGCCTTCCTCGAACGGCTGGGTCTGCAACCGCGCACGCAGACCCTCGGTTCGAACGTGGCCATCGTCGGTGCGGTGGCGGCGGGCCTCGGCGTCACACTGGTCTCCAGGGACGCGGTCGAGCAGCTGCTCAGCGACCGGCAGGTCGCGGTCCAGCCGCTGGCCGGCACCCCCCTGCGGCGCGACTGGCACCTGGTGGGGCGCGAGGCCGGCCTGCCGGCAACGGCTCGGCTGTTCAGCCGGTTCGTCATCGACTGCGGGGAGTTCAGCCGCCCGCGGTGAGGACGAACCGAAACGGCGGGCTCGGCGGCGGCAGGGGGCGGGCTCTGCGCCCGCCCCCGCCTTCAGCTGCCGTGGTGCGTCAGCGCCGCTTGCCCCGGGTGAGCAGGGCTGGGTCCGGCGTCTGGGGGTTGAGGTGCGGCAGCTTGATCTCGCCGGCCGTCGCCTTGTCGCTGAGCCGGAAGACGTTGAGGCCCGACTGGATCTCCGACTCGTAGATGAAGCCGTTGTAGTTGTAGCTCGACCAGGCGCCTCCGAGGTTTGCAGGCGTGATCGGCTCGGGGTCGGAGAAGCCCACCGTGGTCGGGTTCGCCGGGTCGGTGAAGTCCACGACCCACGTTCCCGCCCGGTAGTGCCCGGCTACTGCGACGTACCGGTCGCTGCGCAACGGCACGACGTTGTAGTTGTGGATCGTGCAGTTCTCACCCTCGCCATCCTGGGGGCGCGGCAGCACCCACTGCCCGATCTTCTCGCCGGTGTTCGCGTCGTAGAAGAACTTGCTCTTGAAGATGTCCGCGTCCTCGGTCCTGCAGCGGGGCCGCGCCCCACCTCCGGGTTCCCAACCGAGGACCAGGACCTCACCGTCCCAGGTGAAGGTCGCCGAGCGCCAACGGCCGCCGACACCGACCTTGTTGCCCTGCTCGTCTTCCTCCTCGACCGTGTACGTGTAGAGGAACTGCGGGTTCTCGAGCGTGCCGCCGCGCGGCGCGCCGATCGAGAACACGTTCGCCGCGTGCCCGCTCGCGCATGCGAGCAGGTTCACCTCGCCGAGGATGACACCGGCGTCGTGGCAACCGTTGCTGCTGCCGAGTGATCCCCCGGTGAGCGGGACCCGGCCGATGTGGCTCGATCCGGCCGGGTTGGAAAGCGGCACCTCGAGGATGTCGATCGTGTCGCAGATCGAACGGCCGCCCCCCGAGGAGTTGTTGCTGTAGACGATGAGCCGATCGTTGGCCAGGTCCGGAGCCAGCGTCGCCGTATGGGAGCCGCAGCCGTCAGCCTCGCCGCGCGACGGCCCGGCCGCGCTGAACTCGACCTGGCCGATCAGGGCCGGGTTCCTCGGATTGCTGACAGATCCTCGAACCTAGAACCCGTGGGATGCGTCGAACAAGGGGGAATCCTCGGCGGCGATCGAGGGATGTGCTAGCCCCCTGATGGGGGAAAACCCACGACGTGTCACCCCGCTGGTTCCTCTGCTGGGGGGAGGTGCTGCGGCGTGGTCGCGGTCTACCGTCGAGAGCGCACCGGCCAAAGGGACGGCGAACAGGAGTCCGCCATGCATACCGGGATCACCCTCAGCGAGACCGCTGCCGCGCTCGTCGCGCCCGGCCGCGGCATCCTCGCCGCAGACGAGAGCATCGGGACGATGTCGAGTCGACTAGAAGCCGTCGGCGTCGCCGCGAGCGCCGAGGCCCGCCGGGCGTGGCGCGACCTGATCCTCACCACCCCCGGACTGGGCGAACAGATCAGCGGGATCATCCTGTGCGACGAGACGTTCCGGCAGGCCATCGACGACGGGACGCCGTTCCCCGAGGCCGCGCGCCGGGCCGGCATCCTGCCGGGCATCAAGGTGGACACGGGCGCGAAGCCCCTCGCCGCCGCACCCGAGGAGAAGGTCACCGAGGGGCTCGACGGCCTGCACGACCGGCTCGCCGACTACGCCCACCTCGGCGCCGCGTTCGCAAAGTGGCGCGGGGTGCTGTGCATCGCCGCGGGCACGCCGAGCCGGCAATGTCTCGACGCCAACGCCCACGCGCTGGCCCGCTACGCCGCGCTGTGCCAAGAGGCCGGCATCGTGCCGATCGTCGAGCCCGAGGTCCTCATGGACGGAGCCCACAGCATCGAGGCCTGCGAGGAGGTGACCACCGAGACGCTGCGCGTGGTGATGGCGGCGCTGACCTCGCAAGGCGTGCTCCTGGAGGGCATCGTGCTGAAGCCGAACATGGTCGTGCCCGGCAGCGCCAGCGACCAGCGGTCCAGCGCCGAGCAGGTCGCCACGACGACCGTGCGCGTCCTGCGCCGCTGCGTCCCGGCCGCGGTGCCCGGCATCGCCTTCCTCTCCGGCGGGCAGGCGCCCGACATCGCCACGGCCAACCTCCAGGCGATCAACGTCCTCCCCGTCGCCCGCCCGTGGCAGCTCACCTTCTCCTTCGGTCGTGCACTCATCGAGCCCGTGCTCGGGGTATGGCGCGGTTCGTCGGACAACGTCGAGGCGGCACGGGCGCTGCTCCGCACTCGCGCCCGGCTCACCGCCGCCGCACGTGACGGCCGTTACGACCCGTCCATGGAGACCGCGGCGCAGCGCGAACCGACGGCCCTCGCCATGACGGGGCCCGCCCCTGCGCTGTAGCCCGCGCCGGGTGCGCGAGCTACACCCCGCGGTCTGGCGATCCGGGCGATCTGGGCGAGGCGGCATGGGCGGGCAGGGAGAGCCGGACGGTCGTTCCGGTCGCGGAGTCCCCGCCCGGGCCCGAGGTGACCGAGAGCTCGGCGCCGATGAGATCGGCCCGCTCGCGCATGCCCGCGAGCCCGTAGGTGATCCCGGCACCAACCGGCCGCGGCGTGGCGGTGGCGAAGCCGATGCCGTCGTCACCGATCTCGAGCTCGACCCGGTCCTCGACGGCACGTAACCGGACGACCGCGCCGGTGGCGGCGGCGTGCTTCACGACGTTCTGCAGCGACTCCTGGACGATGCGGTACAGCGCCGTCTCGACGTGGTCGGGCAGCAGGACCTCGCCGAGGTCCACCTCCACGGTGACGGGCACCTCCCCGACTGATCGGGCGAGGCTCTCCAACCCGGCGGCCAGCCCCAGGTCGTCGAGCACCGAGGGGCGCAGCCCGGCGATCGCCCGGCGTGTCTCGTCGAGCGCGGCGGCGGCGAGGTCACCCGCGGCGTCGATCTGCCCGGCGGCGAAGACCGGGTCTGTACCCACGGCCTCGGCTGCGGCCGACAGGTGGAAGCTCAGACCGACGATGCGCTGGCTGATGCCGTCGTGGATCTCGGCGGCGAGGCGGCGGCGCTCGGCCTCGAGCAGGGCCACGGTCTGGGCGGCGAACCGCTCACGCGCCTGCTCGCGCCGCGCGAGCCGCTCGTGCAGCCGGGCGTTCTCCACCGCCCCGGCGAGCAGCCGTCCGATGGAGGACAGCAGGCGCAGGTCGATCTCGGTGAAGTCGCGCCGCTCGATGGTGTGCACGTTGAGCACCCCGACGGGGATGCCGGGGCGGCTCGTCATGGGGACCGAGGCCATCGAGGTGTAGTCCTCGCCGCGCAGCTCGGGGATGTAGCGGTAGCGTGCATCCGCTCGCTTGTGCTCGACGAGGACGACGGGCTCGGCCTGCGCCGCGACCCACCCCGACACGCCCTCGCCCAGCGCCAGCCTGATCGACCCCGCAGCCTCGTCGAACGGCGGCGTGGCACCCATGAGGGTGAGACCGAGCCCATCGGCGTCCAGGACGTGGACGAAGCACACGTCGGTGTCGGTGGCATCGGTGATGAGCTCGGCGACGCCCTGGGCGAGGGGGCGCATGGCGAGGCCCTGGGAGATCGTGTCGATGATGCGCAGGAGCAGCTCGCGCTCCCGCGCCGCGTCGGCCAGGCCGAGTCCCCACCCGGTCAACTGAAGATCCCCTCGCGCAGGGCGACGGCGACGGCCTGGGAGCGCTCGTTCACCTCGAGCTTGCGGTACACGGCGCGCACGTGGCTCTTCACCGTCTCGTCGCTGACGACGAGCTTCTGGGCGATCGCCCGGTTGCTCAGTCCGGCGACGACGAGGGACAGCACCTCGCTCTCGCGCTGGGTGAGGCCCAGGTGCGCGCCGGGCCAGTACTGGCCGGCGTGCAGCCGCGCCGCGAACTGCGCGACCCTTCCCGCGAGCGTCGCGTCGATGACGATCTCGCCCTCGACGACCTGCTGGAGGTGCCCGACGAGCTCGGCGCCCTGGACGCGTTTGAGCAGGAACCCTGCCGCGCCCAGACGCAGCGCCTGGAACAGGTACTGCTCGTCGTCGTAGACGGTGAGCACGACCACGCGCCGCTGCGGCGCGCGGCGCAGCAGCTCCCTGCACAGGTCCAGCCCGCTCGCGCCGCGCAGGCGCACGTCGAGCAGCACCACGTCGGGGTCGGTGCCGTCGACGACGGCCAGCGCCGTCTCCCGGTCGGTGGCCTCGCCCACGACCTCGACCGCCTCGGCATGGCGGGACAGCATGGCCTTGAGACCGTCGATCACGATCTGGTGATCGTCGATCACCACCAACCGGATGGGCTGCATCGCAAGATGTCCGACCGCTTTGCTGCAGGAGGGTTTGCGCAAGGCTATGGCACGCGGCGGGTCGATCCCGTGTCTCCTCCCACTGAACCCCCCGCTGGGGGGAGGACGACCGGGGGTGCGGCCCCTAGCGTGAGCGGCAGCGGCACACGCCGCCCACGCACCGCCCCCGAACCGCCCACGCACCGTCCGACGACCGGGAGAGGCGCAGCCAGTGGTACCCACAGCAGGCGCCGACATGGAGCAGCTGGTCCCCCACCTGCTGTGCGCCACGCAGCAGGCGGCCATCGCGGCGGCGGCGTGGGTCGGTCGCGGCGCTGCCGTCCGTGCCGACGGTGCGGCTGTGTCGGCGATGCGTGCGGCGCTGATGACCACGCCCGGGCGGGGCACCGTCGTCATCGGGGAGGGGGAGAAGGACGCCGCACCGATGCTGCATGACGGCGAGATGGTCGGCACCGGCGTCGGGGCGGCGTTCGACCTGGCGGTCGACCCCCTGGAGAACACCACGGCGTGCGCGCATGGTGCCGACGGTGCGATCACCGTGCTCGCCGCAGCACCGCAGGGGGTCTTGTGGACCACGCCGGGCTGGTACCTCGACAAGCTCGTCGTGGGACCTGCCGCGGTCGGCGCCATCGACATCGCCGCGCCCGTGGCAGCCAACCTCGCCGCCATCGCGCACCGTCTGGACAAGCCGGTGGAGGCGCTGACCGCCGTCGTGCTCGCCAAGCCCCGCCACGGCGAGCTCGTGGCCGAGCTCCGCTCAGCGGGCGCCCGTGTGTCGCTGATCCCCGGCGGCGACGTCCTCGGAGCGCTGCGGGCGCTGCTGCCCGATGGTGGCGCCGACCTCCTGATCGGCGTCGGTGGTGCCGCCGAAGGGGTCATCACCGCCTGCTCGGTCCGCCTCCTCGGTGGGGATATGCAGGCCAGGCTCGCGCCCCAGTCCGACGTCGAGGCCGAACGCGTCAGCGGTGCGGGTCAGCGTGCCGGACAGATCCTGGGACTCGACGACCTCGTCGCCCCCGGCCCCTGCGCGTTTCTCGCCACCGGCGTGACCGGCGGCGACCTCCTGCAGGGCCCGCTGCCCCTCGCCTGGGGCGTCAGGACGCACTCGCTGCTGCTGTCGCCGCTGCACCCCGGCCTCACCGTCGAGGAGACCCATGACCCCCTGACCGTCGTCGCCCATCCGGAGCTCGCCCATGCCTGACAAGACCATGCGCATCCGCAGGGCCGGCCCGTCCGCCGGGCCGAGCCGCCCGGTGATGCTCGGCATCGCCGGTGACAGTGCCGCCGGCAAGACCACCATCACGCGCGGGCTGGTGAAGGCCCTGGGACCACAGCGCTGCGTGGCCGTCTGCGTCGATGACTACCACCGCTACGACCGCGCCGAGCGCAAGGGGCTGTCGTTCACCCCCCTCCACCCCGACTGCAACTACGTCGAGGTCATGGAGCAGCACCTGCAGCTGCTCGCGAGCGGGCAGCCGATCCTCAAGCCCGTCTATGACCACGCCGACGGGACGCTGACCCGACCGGAGCTCATCGCCCCCCGCGAGTTCGTCATCGTCGAGGGCCTCCTGCCGCTGCACACCCCGCTCGCCCGAGCCTGCTTCGATGTCACCGTCTACCTCGATCCTCCCGAGGACATCCGACGGGGATGGAAGGTCGGCCGTGACACCGGCGAGCGCGGCTACACCACCGAGCAGGTGCTCGCGGAGCTCGACCGGCGCGAGCCCGAGTCCGAGGCCTTCATCCGTCCGCAGCGCAGCCACGCCGACACCGTCGTGCGCTTCGCGCCCATCGCCAGCCGCGATGATCCGCCGGGGACCCCGTTGAGCGCAGAGCTGCTGCTGCGCCCGACCCTGCGCGGGCCCAACCTGCTCGAGGTGGTGGGCGAGGACCCAGCGCGGGCCATGCACCTGAAGCTCCTGCGGGACGCCGACGGCAAGCCCACCGACGCCCTGCACGTGCACGGCTACGTCCCCCCCGAGGACAGCCGGGTGCTCCAGAAGGCCATCTGGGACTCCCTCGGCGGCACCGACCCCCTGCCCGACGAGCTGGGTCTGCTCAACGGCTCCCGCAGCGAGCCGGTCGCCCTCACCCAGCTCATCCTGCTCCACCACCTGCTCCAGGCCGCGTAGGTGTCGAAGGTGAACGCGGAGCTATTGCCCTGTCGCTCGGACACGGCCTTGGGCTGACGCCTGCCGCCAGGCCGGCGACCTCCGCCTAACCCGCTCGACCCCGGTTCCCTCGCCGCCGACGACACCGCCCGCGAGGTGCTGCTTCGTGCCAGCGGCACTTACTGCATGGATCACCCACGCACTGCGCATGATCAGGCAGGTTGGTGCTGTCGGCATCGACGAGCCCCTGCGGGCGTTCGAGCTGGCGGCCGTGTAGTTCGTTGGATACCTCGGCGTGGCCAATGCGCAGCTCCTGTGCAGAAGGCGGTTCCCAGGGCAACAGCGGGGAGGCGACCCCTGTGGCATCGGCCTCAAGGAGGACAGCCTTGAGTGCCATCGTCAAGACTCCGCAAGAACCCAGCCACACGAGTTCACCGCCGAGGAGGCCCGCGCGGTTTTCGACGAACGCGCTCAGCGGTTGCTGGGCATGGGCGGCGAGGAGTTCCGCCGGCGGTGGGAGGCCGGCGAGCTGGACCCTGATGACGACCGGGTGCTGCGCTTGGCGATGCTGTTGCCGCTTGGCCAGTAGGACCGCCGACCAAGCCCGGACGGCCTTCGTCGCACTGACTCAGCAGGCGCTGTTGTGCCTGTCTGACGCCGTCGTCTACTACCGGCCCGCCCCCGTCGGGCAAGCCGAGATTCTCATCGTGTCCAAGGATCCCGTCCGTCTCCCCCGCGACGCGGGTGCGGCGCTGCAGCTGACCTTGGACCAGCAGTACATCGCTGGTCAACGAGGTGGACTCACGCGGAGCCTGGAAGGTGTCCACTCGTGGCTACCGTTACCAGCTGTCCGACGACGTGGGGCGAGAGATCGTCGCCTGGCACGGAGCCCCCGGATCGACCAGGGGTGACCGAAGTCAGCGAGGCCGCGTGGAAGGCACCCCTCCTGGCGCAGGCAAGGGTTGATGGTATGGTGTCGCCACATGGCCACCAGAATGCAGGTTACCTTCGACCGGGAGCAGCATCGCCTGGCCGCTGCCAAGGCGGCGGCGTTGGGTGTCTCTCTCGCCGAGTACATCCGCCGTGTCGTCGCCAGCGACCTCGATGACGAGGAGGAAGCCGCAGGCAGCATCAGCCAGATCTTCGGAATCGGGGACTCGGGCGGCGGGGACGTTGCCCGACACGCAGACGAGTATCTCGGCGAGGCGCTGGCGCAGGCCCACACCCGCGAACGGCCCACCCGCTG
>Ga0136613_10000483_pt1 | contig 18538 bp, 17 predicted proteins | sample AntDrymUQ2722106_2_FD_106649 | JGI IMG/M metagenome (GOLD analysis project Ga0136613, IMG submission 106649) | Polar desert sand microbial communities from Dry Valleys, Antarctica - metaG UQ272 (21.06) | ecosystem: Environmental > Terrestrial > Soil > Desert | place: Antarctica: Dry Valley... | reverse complement strand
TGAGGCCCCAAGCCTGTCTCCAGGCTCAGGCGCGAGCTCGTGCCAGCCCGCCGCTACCACGGTTGATTGAGAAGAGCCGTTAATCGACTAGGAGTTGAAGCGGAGTGCCGTTGTCTGTCTCGCACCAAGGCGGCTCCGGTCACCGTTCATGGCGTGCTCGTTCACCGCAGGGTTCAGGTCGAACATTGACTCGTGATCGAGCTTGTCTGAGAGGTAGTTGAGTGCGCCAAAGACCCGTTTGATATCGTCGAGCGTCGTTCGGTGAGAGCAGATCGAGAACCTGAGGACCCGGCGGCTCGGCCCCGAACGAATCCTTGCGTACGACTATGACCTTCCACCCTTGACGTCGTAACCATTTCCGGCGTGCCTCGTCGTGGACCTTTTGGGCTGACGAGCCGTGATACTCGATCCCGTCATACTCGATCATGATCTTATGGCGGGGATAGGCAAGATCCAGGCGTACGCGTCGACCCTCCCATTCGACCCAGTATTGGGGTTCTGGGGGCGGGGGGCCCTCGTCGATGATGCAAAGCCTCGTCCACGACTCCCCTGCTGACTCCAATCGAGGATCCGCCAGCGATACAAGTTGGCGAAGCTGAACTACGCCGCGGCGTCGCCGGTAGCGCGGCAGCTCCGCTTTCAGCTCTTCGCGAGTGATGTTGTGCAGGCGAGTGAACGCGTCCAGCGCTGCCATTGCTTGGCGCGGCGGCAACCGACACCCGAGGTCGAGTGCTGTTCTACACGGGGTCGTAAGGCGCAAGCCCTCGATCTGCATGACGTCGCCAGGCGCCAGATCTCGTTCGCCGCCGACGCAACCCTTGCGACGTATCCGTGAGTGGTCCCGAAGCACCCACATTTCCAGCGGTGGGAGGATTTCGAGCTCCCGAACGTCGAATGCGTCGACTCCGTGCACCATGCTGCGCTCCGATCGCAGAGGATGGCAAACGGTTTCACCACCAAGAACGCCGCCCGGGCACGGGTGATCTGGTCGTCTGGCACGTCGGAGCGTACGTAGACTCCCTGCAGAACGGGGCGGACGTCCCGCGCGTCGAGCCAGCGGTTGAGCTGGTATCGCGTGTAGCCGTGTCGGCGCAGGGTTGGCCACGTTAACGGACCAGCAGGGGTTGCGTTGGAATCATCATGCCAACAATGTGCTGCAGTGCCAGCAATCGGCGGGGCCGTTGTCCACAGGCCTGTCCAAAGCGGTTGATCAAGCCCGAGGCCGCTGCTTCGGATGTACGGCGCTCAGAAGGGTTGGACGCTGTCCCAGCGACCACCCAGCTCTCGGATCAGGGGTGCCGCCAGCCGATCTTGCACGACAGATTTGGCGGGTCAATAGAGAAAGTTGGCGGGTCAATAGAGCAGAGTTGGCGGGTCAAACGGGAACTGCGGGATATGGCCGGCGATGTGGTAAGGCGATGTAGTGACCGCCGACTGTCGCGCAGCATGCACTACTGTCGCGTCATGAGCAACAACCCGGTGACGGAAGAGCAAGTCCGCCCGACGGTCCAGTCCGTGGACCGGGCAGCGGCGATCCTGGAGATCCTGGCACGCAACGGCGAGACGGGTGTCACCGAACTGGCTGCGGAACTCGGCGTCCACAAGTCAACGGCGTTCCGGCTCGTCGCCGCGCTCGAGCAGCGTGACCTCGTCGAGCAGCACGCTGGGCGAGGCAAGTACCGCCTCGGCACCGGCATTCTCCGACTCGCAGGAGCCACCACCTCACGCCTGGACCTCGTCCAGGAGAGCCGCGACGTCAGCCGGCGGCTGGCTCTTCGGACCGGTGAGACAGTCAACATCGCGGTGTTGTCCGACGGTGCCGCCCTCTACATGGACCAGGTGGCCGGCTCGTCGGCGCTTCAGCCGCACAACTGGGTCGGACAACGCATCCCGCTGCACGCAACCTCGAACGGCAAGATCCTCCTGAGCAGCATGGAGCGGACGGAGGTGGCGCGCCAGGTGCCGACGTTGCGCTCCTACACCGCGAACACGATCACGACGTTGGACGGGCTGATGCGCGAGCTCGACCAGGTCCGCACCTGGGGCCACGCGGTCGCGATCGACGAGCTCGAGGTTGGCCTGACCGCGATCGCGGCAGCGATCCGCAACACCCGCGGAGAGGTCGTCGCCTCGATGAGCATTTCCGGACCGACGTTCCGCCTCGACGCCCGGCGGGTGCCGCAGATGGCGGACGCCGTCATGGGGGCGGCGCACGAGGTCTCGCGGCGCCTGGGCTGGTCTGGCTGACGAGCCAGTACGGCGCTTCGGAGGTTCCCGGGAGCCAGGTTATGCCGCACCGCCTCTTGACTGCAGCGGGGCGGGCTGCTTACCTGTGTTGCGTAGTGCAGTATGCGTTGCGTACTACGCAACGATTTTGGCTCGGAGGCCGAGTGGCCGAACTCTTGATCGACGGGGACTGGCGAAGCGCCTTGGCGGGTGGTCGACGGGAGATCCGCTGCCCGGCCACCGGCGAGGTCGTCACGGACGTCGACGAGGCCGCCTCCGAAGACACGACCGAGGCGATCCTCGCCGCCCGCCGCGCCTTCGACGGCTCCGGATGGCCCGACTCGTCGGTTCGTGTACGCAGTGACCTGCTCCACACCGTCGCCGACCTGCTGGCCGACAACAAGGAGAAGGTGGCACGCGCGGAGTCGCTGGACACCGGCAAGCGGCTGGTCGAGAGCGAGTACGACGTAGACGACGTCGTCTCGGTGTTTCGCCACTACGCCCAGGTGGCCGGCGAGGATGCCGGTCGAGTCGTCGACACAGGGCGCGCCGACGTACGCAGCAAGGTCGTCCACGAGCCGCTCGGTGTCGCGGCCCTGATCACGCCGTGGAACTACCCGCTTCTGCAAACGTCGTGGAAGGTCGCGCCTGCGCTGGCCGCCGGAGACACGTTCGTGCTGAAACCCAGCGAACTCACGCCGTCGACCGCCGTTTTGCTGATGCACTACCTCGAGCAGGCTGGTATGCCGGCAGGGGTGGGCAACCTCATCCTCGGAGCAGGCGCAACGGCCGGAGGGCCGCTGTCGACCCACCATGGCGTGGACCTCGTCTCGTTCACCGGTGGGCTGGGGACCGGTCGCACGCTGATGGCCAACGCGGCGGCGACCGTCAAGAAGGTCGCCTTGGAGCTCGGGGGCAAGAACCCCAACATCGTCTTCGCAGACGCCGACCTCGAGGTCGCCCTCGACTTCGCGCTCACGGCTGTCTTCCTGCACTCCGGCCAGGTCTGCTCGGCAGGCGCGCGTCTGCTGGTGCAGGAGTCGGTCAAGACGGAGTTCGTCGACGAGCTCACCGAGCGCGCCGGCCGCATCAGGCTCGGCGGGCCGTTCGACGACAAGGCCGAGGCGGGTCCGCTGATCTCGGCCGCGCACCGCGACAAGGTCGAGGCGTACGTCACCCGCGGTCTGGCCGAGGGGGCAACGCTGAGATGCGGAGGCGCCCGCCCCGACGACCCGTCGTTGGAGGCCGGTTTCTTCTACCTGCCGACGATCCTCGACGACTGCAGAAGCCAGATGACCGTGGTGCAGGAGGAGTCGTTCGGTCCGGTGCTGACGGTTGAGACGTTTACCGACGAGGATGACGCCGTCCGCATCGCCAACGACAGCATCTTCGGGCTCGCGGGCGCGGTGTGGACCAAGAATGCGGGGCTCGCCGAGCGGGTGGCGAGCCGGCTGCGGATGGGCACGGTGTGGATCAACGACTACCACCCCTACGTGCCCCAGGCCGAGTGGGGCGGCTACAAGCAGTCGGGCATCGGCCGCGAGCTCGGCGCCGCCGGGCTCGCCGAGTACCGCGAGACCAAGCACGTCTGGCACAACGTCAAGCCTGCCGTCCAGCATTGGTTCGGTGGGCAGTGAGGGCGCGAGCCAAGGACAAGGCGTGGGATTTCGTGATCGTGGGCGGCGGCTCGGCCGGGTGTGCTCTGGCCAACCGACTGAGTGCTGACCCGTCCACCAGTGTCTTGGTGCTGGAGGCCGGCCACTCAGACTTCAAGATCGACCCGTTCGTCCACATGCCCGCAGCGCTGCCGATCCCGATCGGCAACCGGCTCTACGACTGGAAGTACGAGTCCGAGCCGGAGCCGTTCATGGGAGGGCGTCGCATCCGCCACGCCAGGGGCAAGCTGCTCGGCGGGTCGAGCAGCATCAACGGGATGATCTTCCAGCGTGGCAACCCGATGGACTACGAGCGATGGGCGGCCGACAAGGGCATGGACAGCTGGGACTACCAGCACTGCCTGCCGTACTTCAAGCGGATGGAGACCTGCCTGGCCGGCGCGGACGAGTGGCGCGGCGGCGATGGACCCCTCGTGCTCGAGCGTGGCCCGGCGACGAACCCGCTCTTCACCGCGTTCTTCGAGGCCGCGCAGCAGGCCGGGTACCAGCACAGCGACGACGTCAACGGCTATCGGCAGGAAGGCTTCGGGCGGTTCGATCGCAACGTCCACCGGGGCCGGCGACTGTCTGCAGCCCGGGCATACCTGCACCCCGTTCTGGACCGGCCCAACCTTACGGTGGAGACGTTCGCTTTGACCACCAGGGTCGTGTTCGAGGGGAAGCGGGCCGTCGGGGTCGACTACCTGCGCGGCGGAGCGCTGCGACGGCATGCGCGGGCGGGCGAGGTCGTCCTCGCGGGCGGCGCGTTCAACTCACCCCAGCTTCTCCAACTGTCGGGGGTCGGTAACGCCGCCGACCTCCGTGCGCTCGGTGTCGACGTCATCCAGGACCTGCCTGGGGTGGGAGAGAACCTCCAAGACCACCTCGAGGTCTACATCCAGTACGCCTGCAGGCTGCCGGTGTCGATCACCCCGGGGCTGCGGTGGCGCAACCGTCCGAAGATCGGCTTCGACTGGCTCTTCTTCCGACGGGGCCTCGGTGCCACCAACCACTTCGAGGGCGGCGGTTTCTGCCGCGGCAACGACGAGGTCGACTATCCCAACTTGATGTTCCACTTCCTGCCGCTCGCGATCCGGTACGACGGATCGTCGCCGACGAAGGGGCACGGCTACCAGGTCCACGTGGGCCCGATGTACGCCGACACCTGCGGGTCGGTGAAGATCACGTCGCGAGACCCCCGGCGAAACCCGGCCCTACGCTTCAACTACCTCTCGACGCCAACCGACCGCAAGGAGTGGGTCGAGGCGATCCGGGTGAGCCGTCACATCCTCAACCAGGCTGCCTTCGAGCCCTACAACGCGGGTGAGATCTCACCCGGCCCGGAGGTGGAGACAGACCAGGAGATCCTCGACTGGGTCGCGAAGGACGCCGAGACCGCGCTGCATCCGTCGTGCACGGCGAAGATGGGCGTGGACGACGCCTCCGTCGTCGACCCGCTGACAATGCGTGTCCACGAGACCCAGGGGCTTCGAGTCGTCGATGCGTCGGTGATGCCGTACGTCCCGAACGGGAACATCTATGCCCCGGTCATGATGGTCGCCGAGAAGGCGGCCGACCTGATCCTCGGCAACACTCCTCTGCCGGCTGCTGCCGTACCGTACTACCGGTACCGCGACCACATGCCGCTGGACGCGCCGCCGTCTCGGTCGAGCACGGGAAGTGAGTGAGGTCTTCTGATGACCGAAGTCGACACCCTGCCACCCAACACCGCCGATCCAGGCACGACTGCTGCGCTGTCCGTCGACGGGCTCTGGAAGGTGTTCGGGCCCAGGGCGGACAAGGTCATCGGAACGCCGGACGCAGAGCTGCCCCGTCCGGAGCTGCTGAAGAAGACCGGGTGCGTGGCCGCCGTCAAGGAGGTCTCGTTCGACGTGGCGCCCGGTGAGGTGTTCGTGGTGATGGGACTGTCGGGCTCCGGCAAGTCGACGCTGGTGCGGTGCCTGACCCGGCTCATCGAGCCGACGGCGGGCACTGTCACGATCGACGGGCACGACATCACGAACGCCTCCGACGCGCAGCTGCGTGACCTGCGCCGCCATCACGTCTCGATGGTCTTCCAGCACTTCGGCCTGCTGCCGCACCGCCAGGTGATCGACAACGTGGCATACGGCCTGGAGATCCGTGGGGTATCCAAGGCCGAGCGTCGCAAGAAGGCCGGTGAGATCGTCGACCTGGTGGGACTCACGGGCAACGAGCAGTCCTACCCCGACCAGCTGTCGGGTGGCATGCAGCAGCGCGTCGGGTTGGCCCGCGCCCTGGCCGGCGACCCCTCCCTGCTGCTCTTCGACGAGCCGTTCTCGGCGCTCGACCCGTTGATCCGCCGTGACATGCAAAACGAGGTGATCCGGCTCCAGGAGGACCTGCAGAAGACGATGGTCTTCATCACCCACGACTTGCAGGAGGCGCTGAAGCTGGGCGACCGGATCCTCATCATGCGCGACGGCGCAATAGTGCAGGTCGGTACGCCGGCCGACGTGGTGGCCAACCCCGCCGACGACTACGTCCGCGACTTCGTCAGCGACGTCCCACGCTCCCATGTGCTGACGCTGAGGTACGTCATGCGCGAGCCGAGGCCCGACGACTCCAGCGAGGGTCCGATCATGTCGCCGGACACGATCGTTCGACAGGCCGCCCGAGCGGCACTGGCCTCAGACCACGTGGTCCGCGTGGTCGACAATGGCGAGCTCGTCGGCATCGTCGACGACGACGCGATCCTGCGGATCGTCGTCGCCGAGGAGAGCGTGTCGCCGTGAGCTCCATCGCGACGGTACGCCCGAAGACGCACGACACCGGCGCGTTGGCGACGCTGCGTGCCCGCTGGCGTCTCGTCTCCCTGCTCGCGGTCGTGGCCATGTGGGTGCTGGTCTGGGCGTTCACCCGCGGCGAGCAGACGCTGGCCATCCAGGCGTCGGACCGCACCGACATCCACGGGTGGTTCCTGGCGCGCACGACCGCGATCGAGAACGCCGACAACGTCGTGACCTCCCTGCTGGCGGCGCTGTCGAGCGGGATGGACGCGACCCTGCTCTTCCTCCAGCACCTGTTCACGGTGCCGGAGTACCCCCGGCCGTATCCCCAGATCGGCTGGCTCGGCGCCCTTGCGATCGCCAGCCTGGCGGCGTACGCGGTCGCCGGCTGGCGGCAGGTGCTTGTCGTCGCGCCGAGCTTCCTTCTCTTCGGCCTGCTGGGCTACTACGAGGACGCCATGGACCTGCTGATCGTCACCGGCGTGGCGGTCGCGGTGGCGCTGCTCATCGGCATCCCGCTCGGTATCTGGATGGGTCACAGCAAGATCGTGGCTGCGGTCGTGACGCCGGTGCTCGACGTCATGCAGACCATGCCGTCGTTCGTCTATCTGCTGCCGTTCAGCATCCTGTTCGGCATCGGCCCCGCCGTGGCCGCGCTCGTCACGCTCGTGTACGCGATGCCCCCCTCTGTGCGGGTCACCGCGTACGCCGTCCGGGGGGTCTCGACGACCACCCTCGAGGCGACTGACTCGCTCGGCCAGAACCGCTGGCAGCGGCTCCGGCACGTGGAGCTACCGATGGCGAAGCGCACGATCATCGTCGGCGTCAACCAGACCACCATGGCAGCGCTGGCGATGGCGACGATCGCTGCGTACGTCGACGGTCCCGGGCTCGGCCAGCCGGTCCTGGAGGGCCTTCGCCGCGGCCAGCTCGGCAAGTCCTTCGTGGCCGGCCTGGCGATCGTCATCATGGCGATCATGCTCGACCGTACGACCACCGCGGCGAGCACCCGCAGTGACCGGGTGGCTCGTGGTGACCGCGATACCGGCCGGGTGAGAACGGTCGCGCTGGTGGCTGGAACCGTCGTCACGCTCGCCGCTGTCTACCTGTCCAACAGCTACACCTGGGCCAACCAGTTCCCGGAGGGCGTCAACATCGGCGACCCGATCAGCACGAAGGTCGACGACCTTGCGGACTGGCTGCGCAGCGACCTGTCGGCCATCACCACGGGAGTCCAGGAGACCTTCACGCTGTACTTCCTGAACCCGGTGCAGGACCTGGTAGCCAACTCGCCGTGGTTCGTCGCCGGCCTCGCGATCCTCGCGATCGCCTGGATTGTCGGCGGGGTCCGGGCGCTGGGCGCGGCCGCTGTGTGTCTGGCCGGCATCTACTGGCTCGACCTCTGGAACAACGCAATGATCACGCTCACCGCCGTCCTCGTCGCCACCGTCGTCGTCATGATCCTGGGTCTGGCCGTGGGTGTGTGGATGGGCCGCAGTCAGGTGGTCGACCGCTCGGTCCGGCCGGTCCTCGACGCGGCGCAGACGATGCCGCCGTTCGTCTACCTGATCCCGGTTCTGGTGCTCTTCGACGCCAACCGGTTCACCGCGATGGTCGCCGGCATCATCTACGCAGCACCGGTGGCGATCAAGCTCATCGCCGACGGGGTCAGCGGTGTGTCAGCCACCACGGTCGAGGCTGCCGAGTCCGCCGGGTCGAGCCGGCTGCAAATGATCACCAAGGTCCAGCTGCCGATGGCACGCGGCTCGATCCTGCTCGCCGCGAACCAGGGCCTGCTGTACGTGTTGTCGATGGTCGTCATCGGTGGCATGGTCGGTGCCGGCGCCCTGGGCTTCGACATCGTCTACGGCTTCCGGCAGGCGAACTTCGCCGGCAAGGGTCTGGCTGCCGGCATCACGATCGTGCTGATCGGGATCATGCTGGACCGCATCACGACCTACGGCGCCCGCCGGGCACAGTCTCCCGGACGGGCGACCGTACGACGCAAACGCCTCTCGTTGTCGAGAGCCGAAACCTGACGGTGAAGGCCGTCTCCTAGGAGGAACGCATCAGATGAGAACACCACGAACCAGCGCCCTGCTTGCCGCCGTCGCACTCGTGTCGGCGCTGGCGCTGACTGCCTGCGGGGGAGGCGACATAGAGAACGAGGACGCAGCCGGAGGCGAGGAGTGCGGCACGATCGACATGGCGATCAACCCCTGGGTCGGCTACGAGGCGAGCGCCCACGTGGTCGGGTACGTCGCCGAGACGAAGCTCGGCTGCACGGTCAACTACAAGGACCTGGACGAGCAGGTGTCGTGGCAGGGCTTCGGCGAGGGCGAGGTCGACGTGATCATCGAGAACTGGGGCCACCCGGAGCTGCAGAAGAAGTACTTCGAGTCCAAGGGCGGTGACGGTTCTGCGATGTCTGCCGGCCCGAACGGCAACGAGGGCATCATCGGGTGGTACCTGCCGCCGTGGATGGCGGAGGAGTACCCCGACATCACCGACTGGAAGAACCTCAACAAGTACTCCGAGCTGTTCCAGACGCCGGAGTCCGGCGACAAGGGCACGCTGTACGACGGCGACCCCGGCTTCGTGACCAACGACGAGGCGCTCGTGAAGAACCTGGACCTCGACTACGAGGTGGTCTTCGCGGGCAGCGAGAACGCTCTCATCGAGGGCTTCCGGAAGGCGGAGGAGAACAAGACGCCGTACCTCGGCTACTTCTACGAGCCGCAGTGGTTCCTGTCCGAGGTCCCGCTCGTCAAGGTCGAGCTGCCCGAGTACACCGAGGGCTGCGACGCCGACCCGGAGGAGGTCGCCTGCGACTACCCCCTCTACACGCTCGACAAGATCGTGGCGACCGACTTCGCCGAGTCCGGCAGCCCCGGCTACGAGCTGGTCGAGAACTTCAAATGGACCAACGAGGACCAGAACGAGGTGGCCAAGATGATCGCCTCGGTCGGCATGGACCCCGAGGAGGCCGCCCAGCAGTGGGTCGAGGACAACCCGGACAAGGTGGAGGCCTGGCTCCCCTGACGAGCCCGCTCGACCACACGCGCAATGATAAGGGACACGAGGAGGGGACGCCCATGAGCGGGCCACGGGTCGTCGTCATCGGCGCCGGCGTCGTCGGGGCCGCGGTCGCCGACGAGCTGACCGTGTGCGGCTGGACCGATGTCACGGTCCTCGACCAGGGGCCGCTGTGGGCGGCCGCGGGTCGAGTTCCCACGCACCCGGGCTGGTCTTCCAGGCCAACGGCTCCAAGACGATGACCGAGCTTGCGACGTACACGGTGGACAAGCTGGGGAGCCTCGAGGTCGACGGCCGGGCCTGCTTCCTGCCGGTAGGCGGCCTGGAGGTCGCCACCACACCCGATCGGCTTCGCGACCTCCACCGACGCCTCGGGTGGCTGACGTCCTGGGGAGTCGAGGCGGCCGTCGTATCCGCGAAGAGGTGCGCCGAGCTGTTCCCTATGCTCGACGCCGACCGGGTACTCGCCGGTCTGCACACGCCGACCGACGGCATCGCCAAGGCGGTGTTGGCGATCGAGACCCAGGGCCGCCGAGCCGTCGAGCGTGGCGCGCGCTTCATCGGCGAGTGCGAGGTGACAGGCGTCGTGACCGCCGACGGCGCCGTCTCGGGCGTCACCACGTCTTGAGGCGACTTCGCGGCAGATGTCGTCGTCTGCTGCGCGGGCATCTGGGGGCCGAAGGTCGCCGCCATGGCCGGTATGACGCTGCCGCTGACTCCGCTGGCGCATCAGCTGGCACGCACGGGCCGGGTCGCCACCCCGGCCGGGCAGACCGACGAGATCGTCCTGCCCATCCTGCGGCACCAGGAGCACGACCTGTACTACCGCGAGGACCACGACAGGCTCCTGATCGGCTACTACGGGCACCAGCCGATGCCGGTCAACGTGTCGGCGATCCCCACCACCCAGACGGACGGTGTGATTCCCAGCGTGCTCGCGTTCACACCGGGCGACTTCGAGCCGGCCTGGGCGGAGAGCAAGCGTCTTCTCCCGGCCCTCGCCGACACCGACGTGGCCGATGGTTTCAACGGCCTGTTCTCGTTCACCACCGACAGTTTCCCGCTGATCGGCGAGTCGGCCGACGTGAAGGGGTTCTGCGGCCTGGATCGCCGCTGGGTAGCCGCGATGCGGCCGATCGCCTTGGCGAGCAGACCGGAATCGGTCGGGGGGTAGGCGACGTCGGACGGCACCACCGTGCCGGGTGACATGCTGTTCGCCACCCGCGACGGCACCCCGATCTCACGCAACACCTTCCGCACCTGCGTGTGGAGACCCGCCGTCCGGGCCTCCGGCATCGACTTCGACGTCCGCGTCCACGGCCTCCGCCACGCTCACGCCTCCTGGCTACTCGCCGGCGGCTCCGACCTCAAATCCGTCATGGACCGGATGGGCCACGCCCAAATCACCACCACCCAGAAATACCTCGACGCCCTCCCCGACCGCCGACCAACGCAAGCTCGACGCCCTCCGGCGCATCCCCGGGCACACCCGGGTGAAGGCCCACGCCGACCAGCACCGGTGAACGAAGAACAAAGCTGACCGCGAATATCAACCAGCGACGACTCACGCCGAACGGCTACCAGCAGTCGGGTTGTTCCTCACCGGATCTGAACCCGATGTACGCGTCACGCGCACGATAGACGCAACTCTGCCGATCGGAATGGCGAGCCAGCGATGCGTCCTCTCGCCCACAAAGCAGCTGCCACCCGCGCCGCAGTCCCATCCTGACCCTGATCGGGTCCTACCTCACTCGTCCGAGGCGACCCGATGGGCGAGCATTCGGAGAGACTGCGGACATGCCTTTCCCTGACGAACCGTTTGCCGAGCAGGTGCGCGTGCTCCCGCATCAGCCCCGGGTGGCCGAAGAGGGAGCGGACCTCGTCGCACGTCTGAGGCGACTGCTGCTGGATGGAGCAGCCGTCGAGCACATCGGGTCGACATCTATACCCAGCAAACTCGCGAAGGACTGGATCGACGCCATGGTGCGCGTCCGGTCGCTTCCGACAGTTCGCAGTCGTACCATCCTTGGTGTGATCCGTACTCCCCGCTCGGACGAGCTTTGCACTTTGCGCGATGTTGAGGCGTCGGCAATGTCACCTTTCCGTACGCTTGGTATGTGCAGAGCCAATTACGAACCTACTACTGTGACGGCTTTGGCCGCGATAAGGAACGCTGGTGGCCTCTGGGTAGTCACTGATCGATCCGATCGCCCAGTGGGAAGTCTTCAGTTGCGTTTTCTCGATGGAAATGCTCACGTCGACCAGTTATCGGTGCTTCCGGCTCACGCTCACCAGCGGCTCGGGAAACAGTTAGTCGAAGCCGCTGCCTCGTGGGCCCAGATACGTAGGCACCCTGTCTTAACGCTCAGCAACTACGCAGACATTCCATGGAATGCTCCCTACTACGAGCGGCTGGGATTCCAAGCACTTTCGGATGATCAATTAACATCCGGACTTCGCAGGAGCTTTGATCGCAACGTCGCTAGCGGTCTCGCAGCTTGGCCCCGGGTAACAATGCAGCTGCTACTCGACGGATTATAAACCGTTCATGTCTTCTGCTGGCCTCGTCAATCATTGGATCGACATGCCTGAGTGGTCTCCGTCTCGCGAGCTGTGGGCCTTCTACCTTACATTCGGGCAGGAATCGTTGTTACATTCGGCAGTTCGCAACTATCACGAGCAAATGAAGCAAACACCTGGGCTAGATACAATAGAAGCGGAGTGGCTCCACGTCACTTTGCAGGGCATCGCTTTTAGCGACGAAGTCGAAAATACGAGCATTGACGCAATCACCGAACTACTCGCTCCTCAGATTGCTCAGAAACCGATACCGACACTTACCGCACAAAGACTCGAAGTTGATCTGGACTCGATTATTATACCAGTCGCTCCCACACAACCTCTCACGGAGTTACGCCAACTTATACGTGATACGGCGTCCACCATCCTCGGGCCCAGTCACCTGTACCAGTTACCGGAGTCGCGGATTGGCTTTGCTCCACACATTAGTTTGGCATACGCATATTCATCGGTGTCCGAGGCCGCGTTAGCGTCCCTGATGGAATCTCTCAAACCAGTGCCAGTCGACCTCAACGTCAAGCACTTATCTCTGATTCGGCTTAAGCGCGAGCCACGCCGCTGGTCCTGGAGCTATGAGCGCCGACTTCCATTCTCTGCCGGGGAGAGACGCAAACCTCATGGATTTCATACCACCTCACGCGCGGAGTCTTGCCCTTGAAGCATACCAACGTCGCCGCTTGCGAAATATGGACCGCGTCGCACGGGCACGTTTCTCCGACGGACAGCATTGCTTGCTGCCAGTGCGGGTTGCCCCCTGGAGGTGCTGGGGCGCAAACCCGGTGCGCTGGCCGGGTCTTCGCCCGGGCCTACGCACCCTCGACGTTGGGGACGCCCAAGATCGACATGCGCTGCCTCCTTCTGATCGGACCCCATCAGGGTCGTCTCAGGTGCCGCCCAAGATCTATCAGCTAGGGCAGCTCGGAGGGTCCCGACGGGCTCCGTTCTTTGGCAGGTACGACGATGACCGTGGCACGGGCCCAAGAGATGTTGAGGTATCCCTTCGGGTTCCAGACCTCGCCGGCCGACCGGGGCTGCGTGGCGCCGGCGGTGTCCCAGGCTCGGGCGCTGATCCTCGCCTTCCCTTCCTGGAGCGGCAGCGGTATCCGCCACCGGCGCCAGGTCCAGGGGCCTGCCTGGTCGTCCAGCGCCGCCTCGATCCACGTCGCGCCGTCGTCCAGCGACACGTCCACGCGCGCGATGCCCCGGTCACCGGCGTACGCGTAGCCCTGCACGTCGGTTCTGCCGACGGGGACCGTAGTGCCGTCGGCGGGCACCAGGATCGCGGAGCTCAACGCGACCGGCCCCAGCGACATACCGATCCCCGGTCCGGGGGTGCCGTCGGCGGGGAGCAACCTGTAGGCCGTCTCCTGAAAGTAGCTGTCCGACGGGTGCAGTGAGGCGGTAACCCGGTCGAGCCACTTGACGCTGCGGGCGCCGATGTATCCCGGCACCACGACCCGGACCGGTGCACCGTGCACGGCGGGTAGGGCTTGGCCGTTCATTTGCCAGGCAAGCAGCACCTCGTCGGAGAGAGCCTTGTGGATCTCGACGGACGACCCGTAGGTCTGCGGAGGGTGCGCCAGCCCGGTCAGGTCCGGGGCGCTGAAGCAGGCATGACGAGCGTCGCCCTGGAGGCCTGCGGCCCGCAGGACCTCGGCCAGGGCGGCGCCGGTCCAGGTGGCGGTGGACGTCGCGCCCGGTCCCCACAGGTCCTCGCCGGGCACGCGGCGCACGAGGTTGAGGTCGGCGCGCCGGTTGCCCGCGCACTGCAGGGTCGCGGTGACGGTCCGCTGCTCGAAGTCCTCCTGGAGCGCCTTCCTCGTCAGCTCGAGCGGCGTGGCCACGAGTCCGTCGACGCGGAGCCGCCAGGTCTCCGGGTCGAGGTCCGGGACCGGCCCGTGGTTGCGGGTGTAGAACATGTCGATGGGCGTGAGATGACCGTTGGCGAGGGCGTGCGGAGCCGGTTCGGCGTTGTACGGATCGGTCCCGTGAACGACCATGTCCTCGCGCTTGCCCCAGCTGGCGGAAGCGGCCCGGTCCTGGGACGAGCGGCTTTCCGTGGGCCTGCGGATCACGCGACACCAGGCGCGGCCGGCATCGGCTTGTGCGTGCCGAGCAGCACCCGGCGGCGCGCCATCAGGTCGTCGTACTCCATGTAGACGTCCTGCAGGTGGCGGGCGCCGCTGGTGGGGTCGAAGGCCAACCGCCCGTGCATCACCCGGTGCCCGTGGACGGTGAGGAGGTCGCCGCTCGAGGTCTTAAAGACCACCTTGTAGCGGTCGCTTGCGATCATCAAGCCGAGCTTGCGGTAGGCGGCGTAGAACGCCTCCACGTCGTCGAAGTGAGTGTCGAGCGGCTGCACCAGGTGGTTGGAGAAGCGGAAGGTCCGGACGCGGCCGTCGGTGTCGAGCTCGACGATGGGAACGGTCGCGAAGGTGTCCTCGTCGTCGCTGAAGACCTGGAAGGGCACCGGCACCCGGCATAGGTTCTCGAACGCAGCCGGGTCCTCGGCGCGCAGGTCGGCGAGCACCGACCATCCGTCGGTCACGGTGCTGTCGCCCCCGGTGGCCTCGTTGACGAGGAAGTGCAGCAGCTGGATGCTCGGCGGCCAGTGGTAGCCCGGCAGGTCGGTGTGCGGGATCAACTCCGCGGGCGTGTGCGCCACGCTGTAGCCGGAGGGGTCGTGACGGACGTTGTGGATCCGCTCGAACGCGGTCTCGCGGACGTGGCCGATCTCCTGGGCGAAGCGCTCCACCTCTCCGAGGACGGAGGGTGTGTTGCGCACGAGCGCCACGCCGTAGTCCCGGACCGCTTCCAGGTAGGCGATCTGAGCTTGCGGCGATCCCAGCACCTCGTCGTGCTCGAAGGTTGGTACGGAGAAGGTCGCGTCCCACAGGACGGGCTCGAGACGTCGGTCGGCCCGCGCCTGGTCGGAGTAGTCATGCGTGCGCAGCCACGCGGCCGTGTAGGCGGAGACGTGGTCGTCGTTCCATGCGACCCGGAGCGTGCCATCGTCGTCGAGGGCGACGGACTCCGGAGCGATGTCCGCCCGGATGCTCGCGGTGCACAATTTGCGCTCCTGGGTTTGCGACACCCGGCACTCGGTGCACCAGCAGTTGTCCCGCAGCCACACGTAGTGGCATCGCACCACCGCGCCCTCGACCGGAACCGCCAGGTAGCGGTCGTGGAGGGTCACCTCGTGGGCGTTCGGGGTGGTCGGGGCAGCGGTGGGCGGGCCAGCGGTGGGCGACACGGTCATCTCGGGCTCCTTCAGGCGTCGGAGCACTCAGTTTCAAACGGGCCCGAGGACGGCGTCAAACGTTCCTTTGAGCGGTCAAGGGGTCCATAATGTGTGGCTCACGTCACGAATGAGCGAGATGGTCTCCATGATCCCACCCCTGCTAGGGCTGCACGCCTATGAGGCGGCGGCGCGTCACCTCGGCTTCGCCGCCGCCGCGGCGGAGATGCACCTGTCTCCCTCAGCGGTCAGCCAGCGCGTACGGACCCTCGAGACTCACCTCGGCGTGCAGCTGTTCGAGCGACTGCCCCGCAGCCTGCGGCTGACCCAGATGGGCGAGGCCTACCTGCCCGCCGTTCGCGACGTCTTCCAGGACCTCTCCGCTGCCACCAGTGGCCTGTTCGGGGGGACCGAGCGGGCCAGCCTCACCGTGCGGGTCCAGATCGCGTACGCCACGACCTGGTTGGCTCCCCGGCTGCCCGACTTCTGCGCGTCGTTCCCGCACATCGACCTGAAGCTCGTCAGCGCCATCTGGGCCGACGCGCTGCCTCCCTCCGAAATCGACCTCGAGATCCGGCAGGGCAACGGCGCGTGGCCCGGCTTCGTCTCGACAAAGCTGCACGACGACACGGCGGTCGCGATCTACGGACCGCAGCTCCTCGACGCCCACGGCGCGATGGACACCGTCAGCGACCTCCTCCCACACGGCCGCGTGCACCTCCTCGGCTTCGACGACCTGTGGCGACGCGTCATGCCCGGCGACGACTCGTACCGTGAGGCACCACCGCGCGTCCTCACGGTGGACACCTCGGTCGCAGCGCTGGAGGTCGTGGCGGGCAGCTCGTACTGGGCGTTCCTGCCCGAACGCTTCGTCCGGCGCGCCGTCCGGGCCGGCGACGTGCACGTCGCCAACGATGCGTCGGTGCGCATGCGCCAGGACCACTACGTCCTTCGTCGCGACGACGCCAGCCCGCTCAGCGGCGAGGCCTCCGCCTTCATCCGGTGGCTTCGGGCCAAGGACCTGCTCGACTCGCCCGTGGCCGATGCGCCGCCTGACTCTGTCAGAGCGAACTGACCGGACCCCCGACGTGTCGCACGGCCGTGTGATCGACGCTCGTCGTGCGCTATAGCCGCAACGGGGGCTGCTCGATGCCGGCTGGCGCTCCCCGATCGAACCCTGCGCGGACGTGCAGAGAGCGCGACTCCCCGGGGCGCAAGACGCTTTCGCAGGTCACAGCTCACTTGCGGGCTCGTCAGCGCACGTGGTGGACTAAGCAAACGGTTGCCTGCCAAGTATGACGAGGATTGCGCGCGCATCATGGGTGAACCCGGCGCGGCGCGCGTGCCATCGGCCCGCTGGGTGTAGGCGAGGACGGTGCCCGCGCGCGATCTGCAGGCAGTCACCGGGTCCGGGGTCGCCGCTGCTGAGCTGTCCGTCCTGTGGCTGCTGGCGGCCGAGGTATCCGAGACGCCGAGTCGCCCTACGTCTCTCTGGTCGGCCGCGGTGATGGTGCACCCCGAAAGCCCCCCGTCCGAGGGTCGGCCCCAGGACTGACATCGACCTGATCGCCCTGCGGGCGAGTGGCCGACAGGCTCCGTCCATTCATCGTGAACTGATCAAAGACGTCGGCGAGCATGGCCAGCGGGTCCTGGATCCGAGTCCCTGATGCGTACCAGGACGTTCAGGTAGCAACGGTGCTGCCGTTCAACACCTGGCTCTTGTCTGCCGTGCCCTCGAGGATCACATGCCAGAGGATTCGTATGAGAACGCCGCCGCAGCCTCGCGGATCAGGGCGGAGGCGGTGGCGAGGGTGGGGCTGGCGGTGCGGCTCCGGGTGAGGTGGCGCAGCACGACGCGACGCATGCCCAGGCCCGGGACGTCGAGGAGGTCCACGCCCTGGGTCGGGAGAGACTCCAGGGCCAATGCGGGTGCCAGCGTGACCCCTTCGCCGGCGGCAACGAGCGCGAGCGCGTTCTGGTAGCTGAAGAAGGTGTGCTGGGTCGACTCCTCACCGCCCAGCTCGCGGCGGACCCTGCGGATGGCCTTGGCGCTCGCGGCAGCGGGGTCAAGACCGACCCACGGCATCCCGAGCCGGCTCAGGTCGATGACGTCAGTGCTGAGAAGGGCGCCCGATGGGATGATGAGCTTCCACGGCTCGTCGAGGAGCGGTACGTCGGTGGTCCCCCGCGGCGGCGTATAGCTCTCACCTGCGTCGAGCTCGACGGCGACGGCGTCGAGCGCGCCGGTTCGCAGGGCCCGCGTCAGGTCCGCCTCGTCCGCCTCCACAGTCTCGAACCGAAGAGCGGGATACCGGTTGCGCCAGTCCGGCAGCGCCGGTGCCAAGACCGTGGCGAGGAACGACTGGAAGCCGCCGATGCGGACCGCACCGCTCACCGCCGCCGCCGCGTCCTCCAGCCGCGAGCGGGCCACCGTGAGCGCGCGCTCGACGTCCTCGGCCGCCTCGGCCAGGGCCAGGCCGGCAGGCGTCAGCACGCTGCCCGAGGTCACTCGTCGAAGCAGCGCGTGGCCTGTCTCCCGCTCGAGCTTGGATATCTGCTGGGACACCGCGGAGGCCGTCACGGCCAGCTCGTCAGCGGCTGCGAGAACACCGCCGAACCGTGCCACGGCGAGGAGGAACCTCAGCCTGCGCGGATCTATGTTCACATTAGCGATGCTAAATACGGAGTGAACAGAACTGCAATTGCGCTAACTCCGCGCAGCCACCAGCATGGAACCTGTCCGGCCGACAGTCGACGGAGTATGAGGACAACGAGGAACACGGGATGATCGCGTCTACCATGGGATGGATCGGGACGATCGGCAGCATCTGCGCCTACGTCCTGTTGAGCCAGGGTCGGTGGAACGCGACGTCGCTCCGGTACTCCGCGCTGAACGGCGTCGCCGGTGTCCTCGCCGGCAGTGCCAGCGCGGTGTACGGCGCGTGGCCGAGCGTGGGCTCGAACCTCCTCTGGACCGGCATTGCCGTCCACTCGGCGGTCACGACCCTGCGCGCGCGCCACTCCCACCTCGCGAT
>Ga0136613_10000482_pt1 | contig 18554 bp, 22 predicted proteins | sample AntDrymUQ2722106_2_FD_106649 | JGI IMG/M metagenome (GOLD analysis project Ga0136613, IMG submission 106649) | Polar desert sand microbial communities from Dry Valleys, Antarctica - metaG UQ272 (21.06) | ecosystem: Environmental > Terrestrial > Soil > Desert | place: Antarctica: Dry Valley... | reverse complement strand
GAGCGCGACGCGCTCGCCCAACTCGTCGGTCGTCAGCTCATCGCGGACGTACGACCGCTTCAGTGCGTCGATCGCGTGGTCGCGGTCCGCCTCGGTCACGTCGACGCGGTCGTGGCGGGCCTGGGGCAGGCCGTGGGCACGTCGGCTGTCTGGCGGTGGCTCCTCGACGTCGGTCGCGGTTATTCAAGCACGACGGCGCCGCCGGCGATTCTGCGCACCTCGGGCGCGTCGACGAAGCGCGTTCCCGCACGCGTTCGCACGACGAGCCCATCAAAGCCGCCGTCCTCGTGGAGCATGATGCGCTGGACGTCCCGAGCGGGTGTCCGAATCGATCGACGACGGGGGTATGCGGCTCGAGCGTGAGAAACGAGGTGGGCCGAGAATCCGGGCGCCCGATCATCACGGCACGGCTAGTAGCGACCGGTGATGAGACCCCAGGCGCGTCGAAGCTTGCGCTCGAGCGGGCTCTCGGAGTCTTCGGCTCCGTGATGCTCGATGACCGCCGGGTTCGGCCCCGGCTGGGGTAGCCGTTGAACATCTGCGGCGGTGACCGTCAGGATGACGCCGTCGTCGCGGATCTCCCCGACTTGCGGCGCATCGACGAAGAACAGTCCGCCGGCCCGAGTCGAACGTCGATAACGATCCCGTCGAAGATGCCGGTCTGCTCGTCACCCAGCACGTGCTGGACGGTGCCCGCCCGCTGACCTTCGGCACTGAGCACGTCCGTGCCCGCTTCGAGCGTCAGATAGGAGGCTGGGTCGCCGGACGACACGCCTTCAGCATAGGAGTTCGCCCGCACGCGGCGCCCTAGACTGACCCGTCGTGTTCGACGCCCTCTCCGAGAAGCTTCAGGCGACGCTGTCCGACGTCCGCGCGCGCGGCACGCTGACCGAGGCCGACATCAACGCTGCGATGCGCGAGATCCGCCTCGCGCTGCTCGAGGCCGACGTCAACTTCAAGGTCGTCAAGTCGTTCACGAACGCCGTCAAGGAGCGCAGCCTCGGCGAGGAGGTACTCGGCAAGCTCAACCCCGGCCAGCAGGTCGTCAAGATCGTCGACGAGGAGCTGACCGCGCTGATGGGCGGCTCGAGCGCCGACGTCGCCTTCTCGCCTCGGCCGCCGACGGTGATCCTGATGGCCGGCCTGCAGGGCTCGGGCAAGACGACCGCTGCGGCCAAGCTCGCGCGCTTTCTCAACGCCGAGCACGGCTCCTCGGTCGCGCTCGCCGCCTGCGACGTCTACCGGCCCGCCGCCGTCGACCAGCTCGTCACCGTTGGCGGCCAGGTCGGCGCGACCGTCTACGAGCAGGGGACCGATCGCGATCCCGTCGACATCGCCAAGTGGGCGCTGGACCGGGCCAAGCAGGACGGCAAGGACGTGCTGATCGTCGATACGGCCGGGCGCCTGCACATCGACGAGAAGCTGATGGACGAGCTCGTTGCGATCCGCAAGGCGACCAAGCCGACGACCGTGCTGCTCGTGGTCGACGCGATGACCGGGCAGGACGCCGTCAACGTCGCCGAGCAGTTCGCCGAGGCCGTCGCCTTCGACGGCGTGCTGATGTCCAAGCTCGACGGCGACGCGCGCGGCGGCGCCGCGCTGTCGGTCAAGCAGGTCACGGGCAAGCCGATCCTGTTCGCATCCACGGGCGAGAAGCTCGACCAGTTCGAGCGCTTTCACCCCGACCGGATGGCGCAGCGGATCCTCGGCATGGGCGACGTCCTGTCGTTCATCGAGAAGGCCGAGGCACAGATCGACGAGGACGAGGCCAAGGAGCTCGAGCGCAAGCTGCTGCGCAACGAGTTCTCGTTCGAAGACTTCCTCTCGCAGCTGAAGATGATGCGCAAGATGGGCCCGCTGCAGTCGCTGCTGGGAATGATCCCCGGCTTCCAGGGCGCCGCGCTGAAGAACGTCAAGGTCGACGAGCGCGAGCTCGACCGGATCGAGGCGATCATCCTGTCGATGACGCCGCTGGAGCGCCGCAGGCCCGATCTGATCAAGGGATCGCGGCGCCTGCGGATCGCCCGGGGCTCGGGCACGACCGTCCAGCACGTCAATCAGCTCGTCAAGCAGTTCAGCCAGATGCAGAAGCTGATGAAGCAGATCGGCAAGGGCAAGATGCCCGACCTCCAGGCGCTCATGCGCCAGGGGCGCTAGCCCAACCACATGTACTAGGCTCCTCTGTCCATGGCCGTGCGACTGAGACTCACCCGCGTGGGTGGCAAGAAGGATCCGATCTGGCGCGTCGTCGTCGCCGATCAGCGCTCGCCGCGTGACGGCCGCGTGATCGAGACGATCGGGCAGTACAACCCCCAGACCGAGCCGTCGACGATTCGCATCGACGAAGAGCGCGCGCGCCACTGGCTCGACCGCGGCGCGCAGCCATCGCAGCAGGTCGGCAAGCTGCTGCGGATCTCTGGCATCTCCTGAGGCCACCCAGGCAGTCAAGCGCTGTGGAAGAGCTTCTCGAGTATCTCGCCCGGGCCCTCGTCGACGACCCCGACAAGGTCAGGATCGAGCGCTTCGACGAGGACGACGGCAGCGTCGTGCTCGAGCTGTCCGTCGGCGAGGACGACTACGGCAAGGTGATCGGGCGCGGCGGGCGCACCGCCAACGCACTGCGCACCGTGCTCAAGGCCGCCGCGGTCAAGGAGCAATGCCGCGTGTTCGTCGACATCGTCGACTAGATGGCTGGGGCCTGATGGACGCTCTCACCGCCGGCCGCGTGGGACGGCCGCACGGCCTCGACGGCTCGTTTCACGTGACCCGCCCGCGGCCCGTGCTGCTGGCGCTCGGCGCCGAGGTTCGCGTCGGCGGCCCCGCGCGCGAGATCGTGCGCCGGGCGGGGACCGACGAACGCCCGATCCTGCGCCTCGCAGGCGTCGGGGACCGTTCCGCTGCCGAGGCGCTGCGCGGCCAGGATCTGCTCGTCGCCCGCACCGACGCGCCGCCGCTGGATCCGGGCGAGTACTGGCCCGAGGATCTCGAGGGCTGCCTCGTCGTGACCGCCGACGGGCGCGAGCTCGGAACGGTGCAGCGGATGCGTGCGCTGCCGTCGTGCGAGGTGCTCGAGGTCGGTGCGCTGCTCGTGCCGATGGTCGGCGACGCGGTGCTCAGCATCGACACCGAGCGCGGCAGGATCGTCGTCGACCCGGCGTTCCTCGGCGTCGGGTCCGGGGAGGCGTGACAGCGGGCGGATGCAGATCGACGTCGTCACGCTGTTCCCCGACTGGTTTGCGTGGTTTGCATCCCAGCGCCACGTCGTCGGGGCGCTCGCCGCGGGGCACGACCTGCGCACGCTCGACCTGCGCGAGCACACGCCGCTGAGCGGCGGCCAGGTCGACGACACGCCCTATGGCGGCGGCGCGGGGATGGTCCTGCGCGTCGATGTCATGGACGCAGCGCTGCGGGCGTTCTACGGCGAGGACCCCGTCGACCTGCGCAATCGTCGTCGCGTGATCGCGCTGACGCCGGGCGGCCGGCTGCTCGACGACCGGCTCGTCGACGAGCTCCTGGGCGAGCCTGAGATCACGCTGCTGTGCGGCCGCTACGAGGGCTTCGACGAGCGCATCGTCCAGCACTTCGCAAGCGATGCCGTCTCGATCGGGCGCTACGTGCTGGCCGGCGGCGAGCTGGCGGCGATGGTCGTGGCCGACGCGGTCGTGCGCAAGCTGCCCGGCGCCTTGGGGCACGCCGGCTCGGCGCTCGAGGAGTCCTTCTCGGTCGCGCTCGAGGGCCGCCCCGAGTACCCGCACTACACGCGGCCGGCCGAGCACCGTGGCTGGAAGGTGCCCGACGTGCTGCTGTCCGGCCACCATGAGGAGATCCGCGCCTGGCGTCGCCAGCGGTCGCGCGAGCGCGGTGAGCCTTCCGCGTAGAGCGCTCCGCTACCATCCTCCCTTCGGCGCGGGCAGCTTTTCCACCGCGCCGTTTCTTCGCCATGTCCTCAGTGATCGAAAGCCTCGAGCGCGCTCAGCTGCGCCGCGTTCCGCGCTTCCAGGCGGGGGACCGCCTGCGCGTCCACTTCCAGGTGATCGAGGGCACGCGCCGGCGCACCCAGGTCTTCGAAGGTGTCGTCATCAAGCGCCAGGGACACGGGGCGCGCGAGACCTTCACGGTGCGCAAGCAGTCCTTCGGCGTCGGCGTGGAGCGCACGTTTCCCGTGCATTCGCCGAAGATCGAGAAGATCGAGATCGCCGCGCGGGGCGACGTGCGGCGGGCCAAGCTCTACTACCTGCGTGACCGCGTGGGCAAGCGGGCGCGCGTGCGCGAGCGCCGCTACACCGGTCCTGAGGAGCGCGTCCAGCCCGGGCTCCTGCACGATCCCTCCGCGCAGCTCGAGGCCGAGGCTGCCGAGCCCGAGGCCGTCGATGCGGAGGGCGCGGCGGCCGACGAGATGGTCGCCGAGGCGGTCGGTGCTGATGAGACGGGGGAGACCGCCGAGGCTGGCTCACAGGACGGCCCTGGCCAGGATGGCGGGACCGCTGCCGGAGGCAAGGCCGAAGAGGCCACCGCCGGCGAGCAGGCGTGACACCGCAGCGCGCCAGCACCCGGGAGGAGAAGCCTCCGGCCAAGGAGAAGCCTCCGGCCAAGGAGACGCCTCCAGCCAAGGAGAAGGCTTCGTGGCGCAGCAACTCGCTGGTCGAGCTCGTGCTGATCGTCGCTGTCGCGCTCGGGCTCGCGCTCGGCATCCAAGCGTTTCTCGTCAAGCCCTACCGGATCCCCTCGGAGTCGATGGTGCCGACCCTCGCGATCGGCCAGCGCGTGCTCGTCAATCGCCTGGGCAACAACTTCGGCGATCCGTCGATCGGCGACGTGACGGTCTTTCACCCGCCGACGGGATCCGATGACGACACCTGCGGCACGACGAACAGCAACTACGACCCCGATCAGGAGGGTCGCGCGTGCGCGATGCCCACGAAGGACAAGGCCGACGTCAACTTCATCAAGCGCATCGTCGCCGGTCCCGGTGACACGCTCGCCATCGAGGACGGTCACGTGATCCGCAACGGCAAGCGCCAGCGCGAGCCGTTCATCGCACAATGCGACGGCGGCGGGGGCTGCAACCTGCCCAAGCCGATCACGATCCCCAAGGACCACTACTTCATGATGGGCGACAACCGCGGCTCGTCGCAGGACAGCCGCTTCTGGGGTCCCGTGCCACGCGACTGGATCATCGGTAACGCCTTCACGACCTACTGGCCGCCCAAGCGTATCGGGCTGCTGTAGGGCGAGCCGGGGTTCCGCCCGACCATTGCTTCATGATGGGCGCCGACCGTGGAGCCTCCCAAGACAGCCGTTCATGACCGCCGGGGAACGGCGCCGGCTTCGCAGTCGCAGGGTGCCCGTGCCGCCCGCCGCAGGGCGCGCCGGCGCTCGACCGGACGCCGCCTGTTCGCCTTCGACCGCGCCCTCGGTGTGCGCTGGGTCGCGGGCGCCGACGAGGCCGGCCGCGGCAGCCTCGCCGGCCCGCTCGTCGCCGCCGCGGTGCTGTTCGACCTCGAGGCGCTGACGACGCGCGAGCTGCGCGCGCTGTCGCGCCTGAACGACTCCAAGCAGCACAGCATCGAGGTTCGCGAGGAGCTCTTTCCGATCGTGCTGCGCACGGCGGCCAAGGTCAGCGTCGTCTCGCGCTGCGCGCGCGGCATCGACTTCCGCGGCCTGCACAAGACGAACATCGCCGCCCTGCGTGACGCGCTGCTCGGCGTCGCGCGGCCCGGCTGCATCTGCCTCTCCGACGGGTTCGCCGTGGGGGAGACCGGCCACGAGCAGCGCGCGGTCATCAACGGCGACGCCACGTCGGCCGCGATCGCCGCCGCCTCGATCATCGCCAAGGTCACGCGCGACCGCTACATGCGGCGCGCGGATGCGCTCCATCCGGGGTGGGAGTTCGCCGCGCACGTCGGCTACTCGACGCCCGAGCACCGCGAGGCGATTCAGCGGCTCGGCATCTCCCCGCTGCACCGGCTGAGCTTCCAGTCGACCGCGTATCAGCAGCTCGCGCTGTAGCTGACCTCGTTGCGCGGCCCGCGCCGCGCTCTGGTCGGGAACCGGGCTTTGCTCGAGCGCTGCGGGCCGCCCTCAGAACGCCGCCTCGAGATGGTCCAGGCGGACAAGCCGTCCGTGGCGGTCGACCGTGACGGCGACGACGTCGAAGCGCAGCTCGCGCGAGCGCGGGCGGTCGGTCGTCTCGGCGAGCCAGGCGGCAGCCATGCCGCGCACCTGGCGCTGCTTGTGGGGGGTGATCGCCTCCAACGCCGAGCCGGCGCGGGCCGAGACGCGACGCGCCTTGACCTCGACGAACACGAGCGATGTGTCGTCGCAGACGATGAGATCGAGCTCGCCGAAGCGGGTGCGGTGGTTCTGCGCGACCACTCGATAGCCCAGGCGCTGGAGGTGCTCGATCGCGAAGCGCTCTCCGACGCGGCCGAGCTGCTGGCGCAGATCCGTTGCCATGGCCGGCGACGCTAGGCGCAGGCGCGTGACCGAACAGCATGCGTTTGTGACGATTGTGCGGCGGATCTGAGGACGCGGCGTCGGGCGCGCAGTTCCTGCGCTGATTCGTGACGCGACGGTGCTGTTCGGACACGCAAGCGCGCCTAGCGTCGTCCCGGTGCTAGCACGCGTCACCACGTTCACGATCGACGGGCTCACCTCGCGGCGGATCGCCGTCGAGGTCGACCTGCGCCGTGGCCTGCCCGCGTTCACGATCGTCGGGCGCGGCGACGCTGCCGTGCGCGAGTCGCGCGAGCGCGTTCACGCCGCGCTGCTGAACTCGGGCTTTGCGTTTCCGCAGCGGCGTGTCACGGTCAACCTTGCGCCCGCGCACCTGCGCAAGGTCGGGCCGGGCTTCGACCTCGCAACCGCCTGTGGCGTCCTCGCGGCATCTGCGCAGCTCCCGCTCGAGCAGCTCGAGCGCTGGGCGGTGTTCGGCGAGCTGTCGCTCAGCGGCGAGCTGCGCCACTGCCGCGGCGCGCTTGCCGTCGCCGAGGGCGCGCGCCGCGCTGGACTGGCGGGCCTGCTCGTGCCGCGCGAGTGCGCCCGCGAGGCAGCGCTCGTCGCCGGCTTGCAGATCGCGGGCGCCGGCAGCCTGCGTGAGGTCGCGTCGATCCTCAGCGGCGGGCCGTTGCCCGCGCTGCCCGAGCCGCCGCTGGTCGCCCCCGCAGGGGCGGCAGCGGGGGAGGACCTCGATCTCGCCGACGTCCGCGGCCACCCCGCAGCGATCCGCGCTGTGACGATCGCCGCCGCCGGCGGACACAACGTGCTGCTTTCGGGCCCGCCCGGCATCGGCAAGACGATGCTCGCCCGGCGGTTGCCGTCGGTGCTGCCCGCCCTGAGTCGCGATGAGGCGATCGAGGTGACCCGCATCCACAGCATCGCCGGTGTGCGGGCCGGCGGTGGGCTGATCGAGCGCCGGCCGTTGCGAGCGCCGCACCACACGATCTCCCCACCAGGCCTCGTCGGCGGCGGCTCGCTCCCCGCCCCCGGCGAGGCCAGCCTCGCCCATCGCGGCGTCCTGTTTCTCGACGAGCTATCGGAGTTCGGCCGCGCCGCGCTGGAGGCGCTGCGTCAGCCGCTCGAAGACGGTCACGTGGCGATCGTCCGCGGGCAGCGCAGGGTCGTCTTCCCAACGGTCTTCCAGCTCGTCGCCTCGACCAACCCGTGCCCATGCGGGTTCGCCGGCAGCGTGCGCTGCCGCTGCGGGCCGAGCGAGATCGCGCGCCACAGGCGCAAGCTCAGCGGCCCGCTGCTGGACCGGCTCGACCTGCTCGTCGACATGCAGCGTCCCGAAGCAGGCTCGCTGCAGTCGAGCGTTGCGACGAGCTCGGCCGAGGTGCGCGCCGCGGTGCGCGAAGCCCGCGAGCGACAGGCTGCCCGGCTTGACGGTAGCGGCGTGCTGACCAACGCCCGGCTCTCGTCTCGGCTCCTGCGCGAGCACGTGCGCGCCGACGCGGCGGCACACGCCAGCCTGCGGCGCTCCTACGCCGACGGCACGCTGAGCGCGCGCGGGCACGATCGCATCCTGCGCGTCGCGCGCACGATCGCCGACCTGGCCGGCAGCCGCCGCGTGGGCGTCGAACACGTCCGCGAAGCGCTCGGGCTGCGCCAGGACGACGCGGTGCTGGGGGCGGAGCGGGCGGCTTGAGCGCGTGCGACGACTGTTTGCGCCGGACGGCGCTCGTTGCTGCGCTGGCACCCCACGTCGAGCGCGCGCGGCGCCAGCACCGCCACCTGCGTGAGCTGCTCGCGCTTGCAGACGAGGAGCTGCTCGCCGCGATCGGCGGGCAGCGGCGCGGCGAGTTGGAGCGCACCCACGCGGCGTTCGAGGCGCCCGCCGCACGCCGGAAGCTCGAGCGCGCGGGCCTGTACGCCGTCTGCCGTCACGCTGACGGCTACCCGTCGCGGCTGCTGCACGCCGCCGACGCCCCGGCCGTCCTGCACGTCGCGGGCGACCCGCAGCGCCTGACCGCGCTCGTGCACGCCGGCGTCGCGGCGGTGGCGATCGTGGGCGCCCGACGCGCCGGCTCCGAGGGCCTCGAGGTGGCGCGCGGGCTCGGGCGCGGTCTCGCCGCCGCGGGCGTGACGGTCGTCAGCGGGATGGCGCTCGGGATCGACTCGGCTGCCCACGCCGGCGCGCTCGAGGTCGGCGGCCCGACGCTGACCGTGCTGGCCGGGGGCGCCGACGTGCCCTACCCGCCGAGCAAGCGCAACCTGTACCGCTCGCTCGTGCGCACGCAGGCCGCGGTCTCCGAGATGCCGCCCGGCATGCGTCCCTGGCGCTGGGCGTTCCCGGCCCGCAACCGCACGATCGCGGGCCTGGCGTCGCTGACGATCGTCGTCGAGGCCGCGGAACGCTCGGGCTCGCTGATCACCGCCGAGCTGGCCCAGCAGCTCGGGCGCACCGTCGGCGCGGTGCCCGGCCCTGTTGCGGCGCCGCGCTGCGCGGGCACCAACGCTCTGCTGCGCGATGGCGCGCTCGTCATCCGCCACGCGCAGGACGCGCTCGACGAGGCGCTCGGCATCGGCGTCGCCACCGCGCTCGCGGGCCGCCGCGCGAGCGAGCTCGAGTCCCCTCTGCGCGTGCTCCTGCGCGAGGTCGAGAACGGCCGCGACACGGTCGCTGCGCTCGCCTCCACGCCCGGCGAGGCCAGCAGCGCGCTGGCCGGCCTGGCCGAGCTCGAGCTGCTGGGCTTCTTGCGCCGCGGCCCCGGCGGGCGCTACACGCGGCTGTTGTAGCGTCGGCAGATCGTTCGCTACGCCGATCCCGCGCGTGATGCGCCCGCTTGCGCGGCCATCTACGCCCCGCACGCCCGCGAGGGCGTGTCGTCGTTCGAGGAATCTGAACCGAGCGCGGCCGAGATGGCGCGCCGCATCGAAACGGTGTCCGCCACGCATCCGTGGCTCGTGCTCGAGCGCGGCGACAGCGTCGTCGGCTACGCGTACGCCGGCAAGCGCCGCCAGCGAGCGGCCTATCGCTGGGCCGCGGACGTCCCGTCTACGTCGATGCCGCGCAGCGGCACTCCGGCGTCGCGCGGACGCTGTACGGCGCGCTGTTCGAACTGCTGCGCGAGCAGGGGCTGCGCGTCGCCTGTGCGGGGATCACCGATCGAGGCGTCCGATCGCGCCGCGATCGGACTGAGACGAAGACGACACCTGCGGCTCCCTATGCTCGCCTGGTGTCCCCGCGCCGCGTCCCCGTCGTCCTGTCGATCGCCGGCTCGGACTCCGGCGGGGGGGCAGGAGTCCAGGCCGACCTCAAGGCGTTCGCGCGCGCCGGCGTGCACGGCACGACCGCGATCACCGCGATCACCGTGCAGAACACGATCACCGTCAGCGCCGTGCAGGCGATCGATCCCGAGATCATCGCGGGGCAGGTGCGGGCTGTTGCCGAGGACCTCGGCGTCGACGCCGTCAAGATCGGGATGCTCGGTGACACGACGACGATCCGAACCGTGGCCGCGGCGCTCGACGAGCTGCCGCGCGGCACGCCGGTCGTGCACGACCCCGTGATGGTCGCCGAGTCCGGCGCGCGCCTGCTCGCGTCCGACGCGATCGACGCGCTGCGGACGCTGATCCTGCCGCGCGCGACGGTCATCACGCCGAACCTCGCTGAGGCTCGCACGCTCGCCGCCGACGAAGACGAGACGCTCGACGGCGAGCCCCTCGCGCGAGCGCTGCATGCGCTCGGGCCGACGGCGGTCGTCATCACGGGCGGCCACCGGGACGCGGCCACCGACCTCTTCTACGACGGCAGCGGCCTGACCGAGCTGCCGGGCGAGCGCCATCCCGACGGCGCCGCCCACGGGTCGGGCTGCACGCACTCCTCGACGCTCGCCGCGCGGCTGGCGCTCGGCGATGACCCGCTCACCGCCGCCCGCACCGCGCGCGCGGTGGCGGCAGCGGCCGTCGCCGACGGCCTGCGCGACCTGGGGGCCGGGGCCGGACCCGTCGACGTCTTTGGACTCTCACGCGCCCACACGCCGTGAGGTTCCCGCCGCTGCAATCGCTTTGTCATAATCGCCCGCTAATGAGGTTTCTGCGGATGAAGCCGGGGCACGGGGAGGTGCTTATCGCCGAGGGCGACGTCGATGTGCCCGCCGAGCACGATGAGCTCGTCGAGGCCTTTCGCGCCCAGCTCGATGCCGGCATGTGGGCGGCGGTCCCGCTCGCCACGGCCGGCGGACGGCGCGAGGCGCAGATGGTGACGCGCTTCGAGGACGTCCCGCATGAGGCCGATCGCGTGATCTTCTTTCCGCGCGCCGCCGGCGGACGGTAACTCGGCACCGTCGCATGCTGCTCGCCCTCAGCGCCAGCGCGATCGTCATCCTCGTGCTCCTGTGGGAGGTCGCATGGCCGGTCGCGGCCGAGCGCATCGAGCAGTGGCGCGCGCGCCGCGCGCTCGTCGAGGTCGATGGCTACGACCCCGGACGCGAGCGCCGCGCCGAGCAGAAGGCGCGCGTGCTGCTGCGCTCGTGCGTCAACGCGGAAGAGTGGGAGATGTATCGCGACCTGGGCTTCATCCGGGTCTGGGGCGCGCTCGCCGACGGCCCCGAGCGCGAGGATTTCGGCGGCGCGCCGTACGCCTACCTCGTCTACCCACACAAGCCGATCATCGCCTACCTCCCGCAGACCCGGCGGCTGCTCAGCGAGTACTGCGTGACCTTTCACGACGAGACGCGCCCCTACGGCTCCGCCCGCCTGCCGGACTCCGACGACGTGCTTGCCAAGTGGATGGCGCTGACCGGCGACGAGCGGCGAATCGTCGCCAGCTCCAACATGCACTTGCCGGGCCGCCAGATCGACCCCAAGCAGGTCAAGCGCGACCTCTGGCGCCTGAGCCAGTGGGAGCAGGCGCGAATGCGAGATCGTCGCCACGGCGCGGGTAGTGTTCCCGCTCCGTGAGCACGGACGTCCGACTGGACCCCAAGCACCGCAGCCGCGCGCTCACCGAAGGACCGGCGCGCGCGCCGGCGCGCGCCTACCTGCACGGCATCGGCTTCGATGCCGAGGCGCTGAGCAGGCCGATCATCGGCGTCGCCTCGACCTGGATCGAGACGATGCCCTGCAACTTTCACCTGCGCGCGCTGAGCGCGAAGGTCAAGGAGGGCATCCGCGCCGCCGGCGGCACGCCGATGGAGCTCAACACGATCGCGATCTCCGACGGCATCACGATGGGCACGAGCGGGATGAAGACGAGCCTCGTCTCGCGCGAGGTGATCGCCGACTCAATTGAGCTCGTGGCGCTCGGGCACCTGTTCGACGGCGTCGTCGCGGTCAGCGGCTGCGACAAGACGATCCCGGGCACCGTGATGGCGCTCGCGCGCCTGGACGTGCCCGCGGTGATGCTCTACGGCGGCTCGATCGCGCCCGGTCGCTTCCACGGTCGCGACGTGACGATCCAGGACGTCTTCGAGGCCGTCGGCAGGCACGCCGCCGGCTCGCTGAGCGATGAGGAGCTGGCCGAGCTCGAGGAGGTCGCCAGCCCCGGCGCCGGCGCCTGCGGCGGCCAGTTCACCGCCAACACGATGGCGATGGCCTTCGAGGTGCTCGGCATCAGCCCGATGGGCAGCTCGATGGTCCCGGCGGTCGATGCCTCCAAGGCCGACGTGGCCGTGCAGGCCGGCGAGCTCGTCATGGATGTGCTCGAGCGCGGCCTGCGCCCGCGAGAGATCATCACCAAGGACTCGCTGGAGAACGCGATCGCCGCGATCGCGACCTCGGGCGGCTCCACGAACGGGGTCCTGCATCTGCTCGCGGTGGCACGCGAGGCCGGCGTCGAGCTTGACATCGACGACTTCGACCGCATCTCCGAGCGCACGCCGCTGCTGTGCGACCTCAAGCCAGGCGGCCGGTATGTCGCCACCGACCTGTACGCCGCCGGCGGGGTGCCGCTCGTCGCCAAGCGGCTGCTCGAGGCGGGCCTCCTGCATGAGGACGCGATCACGGTCACGGGGCGCACGATCGGCGAGCATGCACGCGAGGCGGTCGAGACCGAGGGCCAGCAGGTCGTCCGCGCGCTCGCTGACCCGATCAAGTCCAGCGGCGGCCTGGCCATCCTGCGCGGCAACCTCGCGCCCGAGGGCTGCGTCGTCAAGCTCTCCGGCCACGAGCGCCGCCGCCACCAGGGCCCGGCGCGCGTCTTCGACGGCGAGGAGGAGGCGATGGGCGCCGTCATGCAGCGCTCGATCGAGCGCGGCGACGTGATCGTCATCCGCAACGAGGGCCCGGCCGGCGGCCCCGGCATGCGCGAGATGCTCGGGGTCACCGCCGCTCTCAACGGCCTGGGCATGGGCGAGCACGTGGCGCTGCTCACCGACGGGCGCTTCAGCGGCGCGACGCACGGCTTCATGGCCGGCCACGTGGCGCCCGAGGCCGTGCGCGGCGGCCCGATCGCCGCCGTCCGCGACGGCGACGAGATCACGATCGACGTCGATCGGCGCCGCCTCGATGTCGCGCTGGACGACGACACGATCGCCGAGCGCGTCGCCGCGTACGTCGGCCCGGACCACAGCGCGCTCGACGGCGTGCTGCGCAAGTACGCCAAGCTCGTCTCGAGCGCCTCCGAGGGCGCTGTCACGTAGGACCCGCCACTACGCGCTCGACGAGCTGGCGCAGCTTGCGCGCGTTGCGCGGCGCAAAGAGCTCCCAGTCGTTGTTGAAGTACGCGTAGACGTCCATGGCGCGTCCCCAGTCGGCGATCCGCTGTGCCCACTCGGCCAGCTCGGAGTCCGAGTAGTTGCCGCGCCGGCCGCGGTGGCCATGGTGAAAGCGCACGTACGCGAAGTCCGCCGTGAGGTCGCGCGTCTGGAAGTCCAGGCCGGGGCGATCGGCGATCGTCAGCGCGACGCCGTGCCAGCGCAGGAGCTCGAGCACCTCGGCGCAGAACCACGACGAATGACGAAACTCGAACGTGTGGCGGCCGGCCGGGAGCTGATCGAGCGCGTTGGCGAGGCGCTCGTCGTCGCGATGGAAGTTCGCCGGAAGCTGCCACAGCACCGGTCCCAGACGCTGCGCCTCGATCAGCGGCTGTAGTGGCTCGTACAGCCGCTGCACGCCCTGCTGCATGTCGCGCAGGCGCTTGACGTGCGTGAGGTACGCGAGGACTTCACCGCGAAGCGGAACTCGGCCGGCGTCTGGGTCACCCAGCGCGCGACAGCGTCGCGGCGGGCCAGCCGGTAGAACGTCGAGTTGACCTCGACCGTGTCGAAGACGCTCGCGTAATGCTCCAGCCAGCGCGACGCCGGCAGCCCCTGCGGATAGAAGTCCGCCCGCCACGAGGCGTAGTTCCAGCCGCTGCAGCCGATCCGGATCATCGTCCTGGCTCCTACCCGAACGTCTACAGTGATGAGCTGGCCCCTCGGGGGCGCGGCACACTGGCAAGCATGCGAATCGCAATCGACATCGATTCCACGCTGCACCACTATTGGGACCGGCTGTCCGCCACCGCGCTGCGCCGCTTCGGCATCGATCTGCCCTACGAGGAGCAGATCGACTGGGGGATCACACGGCTGCGCCCCGAGCAACTGCACCTGTGCATCCAGGAGACGCACTGCGACACCGCGATCCTTGCCGGCGAGCCCTATCCCGACGCGGTGCAGACGGTTCGCGGCTGGCACGAGTCAGGGCATTTCATCCAGGTCACCAGCCACCGTGACCCCCACACGCGCGACGCGACGGCGCGTTGGCTGAAGCAGATCGGGGTCTCCTACGACGAGCTTCACATCTCCCACGACAAGGTCGGCCGCTGCGTGCAGAGCTCGATCGAGCTGCTGATCGACGATAGCCCCGAGAACCTCGCCGCAGCGCTCGAGCACGGCATCGCCGTCGCGACGATCGCCCACCCCTGGAACCGCGACCTGTGCGAGGAGGAGGACGTCATCTGCGCAGCCGACTGGTCGCAGCTGGCGCTACGGTTGGCACCGATCCTCGGCCGTAGCGCCAGGGCGCTGTGAGTACAGGCGCCTTGCAGCATTTTCAGTAGCCGATCCCGGTGTCGTACAGTGATCCGTCGGCGCCCCCGCCTCGACAGACGAAGGAAGGCATGCCCCGCAAGATCATCTTTCCAGTAGCCGCCGTCGGTCTCGTGCTGGCCCTATGCCTGCTCGCGATGCTCGTTTACGACGGCGGCCGGTCGGACACGGTGGCGCAGGGCGTCAAGATCGCCAACGTCGATGTTGGCGGCCTCGACGCCGAACAGGCGCGTCAGCGTGTCAGCGCGCAGCTGCTCAAGCCGCTGGCCAAGCCGCTGACGATCCCCGTCCGCGGTAGGGAGTTTCACCTCTCCGGGCGCGAGGCGCGCATCCGTACCGACGTCGGCGCGATCGTCGACGACGCGATCGAGCAGGGCCGCGAGGGCGGGATCTTCGCCCGCACGTGGCGCGGCATCACCGGCGGCGAGCGCAACATCACGATCAAGCCGAAGATCGAGTACTCCGCTGCCGCCGTCGACCGTCTCGTCGCACGCGTCCAGCGCGAGCTGAACCGCCCAGCCGTCGATGCCAAGGTCAAGTTCGAGCCTGCGAACGTCGCGATCCGCTCCTCCAAGATGGGCCGCAGAGTCGTTGCGAAGCGTTTTCGCGCCAACGTGCAGGCCGAGCTCGTGTCGCCGATCGGCGATCGGACGGTCAAGGTCCCGGTCAGGCGCGTCAAGCCGAAGATCACCAGCGACAAGCTCGCCGACCGCTATCCGGTCGTCGTCACGATCAACCGCGGCGCGTTCAGCCTGACGCTGTACAAGCGCCTCAAGCAGGTCAGGTCGTACCCGATCGCCGTCGGTCAGGCCGGCCTCGAGACGCCCGCCGGGCTCTACTCGATCGCGAACAAAGCGATCAACCCCGCCTGGACGGTCCCCAACTCGTCATGGGCCGGCTCGCTCGCCGGCCAGGTCATCCCGGGCGGGACGCCACAGAATCCGCTCAAGTCGCGCTGGCTCGGCGTCTACGACGGCGTCGGCGTGCACGGCACCGCGGACCGCGGCTCGATCGGCACCAACGCCTCGCATGGCTGTATCCGGATGCTGGTCGAGGACGTCGAGGCGCTGTACGACGACGTGCCGGTGGGCGCGCCGATCTACATCGGCTAGAGAGGTGGCTAGAGAGGCGCTCCGGTCACCGGAACCGGTGACCTGCGGGATTTTCGAGCTTCGCTCTCCGGTCACCGGAACCGGTGACCTGCGGGATTTTCGAGCTTCGCTCTCCGGTCACCGGAACCGGTGACCTACGGGATTTTCGGGCTTCGCTCTCCGGTCACCGGAACCGGTGACCTACGAGCGACGTTACAAGCCGATCGCGTCGACGGCGACCTCCTCCCAGCCTTGCCGCGACAGCAGGGCATGGTGCGGAGAGTGTCGAAGCACGAGCGTGCCTATGAAGATCCCCCGCTCCCGCTTGCGCATGACCGCGTACCACATCGTCGAGGCGTCGCCTGTGCCCTGGATGCGTAGCCACGGGCGTGGCGGCGGCTGGATCTCGTCGCCGATCCCGGCTTCGATGAGCTGGCGCTGGGTCGCCACCGTGCCCTGAGCCGTGTCGATGAAGAAGACACCCATCGAGCTCGAGGCTACCTCCGCGTGGCGTGATGCGCTCACGCGCTTCGACGAGGACCTGCGCCGTCGCGGCGCGGCCTCCAAGACGCGTCACGCCTACGGAGCGGACGTTCGTCAGTTCGCCTGCTGGGCCACCTGGCAGCGAATCGAGCCGCCCGACGTCACGCACAAGCTGCTGCGCCGCTACGCCGCTGCGCTGACCTCGAGCTATGACGGCGGGGCCGAGCAGCGCGCCGCGCCCGCGACCGTCGCACGCAAGCTCGCCGCGCTACGCGTCTTCTTCGGCACGCTGCGTGAGCACGGGGAGATCAGCGCCAACCCGGCTGACCTGTTGGCGGCGCCCAAGCGCAGCCAGGAGCTGCCCGACGTCTTCACACCCGACCAAGTCAGCACGCTGCTCGATCGTATCCCGGCGTCGACCCCGCTCGAGCTGCGCGACCGCGCGCTGTTGGAGATCGCCTACTCCAGCGGGTTGCGGGCCGAGGAGCTCGTCTCGCTCGACGTCCCCTCGATCGACTTCGACGGCGAGCAGCTGCGCGTCGAGGGCAAGGGCTCGAAGACCAGGATCGTGCCCGTCGGCGAGCCCGCGCTGGCGGCGCTCGCGCGCTACCTCGAACGGGCCCGCGCGGCACTTGCGAGCGGCGATGACGAGGCGGCCCTGTTTCTCTCGAAGTCCGGCCGGCGCCTGTCGACCTCGGACATTCGCCGCCGCCTGCGCGTGTGGTCGCGCCATGCCGCGGTTCAGGGCGGCATGCATCCGCACGCGTTGCGCCATTCATTCGCGACTCATCTGCTCGAGGGGGGCGCCGACCTGCGCTCGATCCAGGACCTGCTCGGTCACGCATCGATCTCCACGACTCAGATCTACACTCGGGTAGAGTCGGCGCGCTTGAAGACTGCATATGCGCGGGCACATCCGAGGGCCTGATCCAGGTGGAGACAAACGTCAAATCGATCGAGCTGAAGGACCTGTGGCGCCGCTTCAAACGCGACGGTGACGAGCGCGCGCGCGACCGTCTCGTGGTCGCCTACTCGCCGCTGGTCAAGTACGTCTCGGGCCGGATGGCGTCGGGTCTGCCGGCACACGTCGAGGAGGCCGACCTCATCTCCTACGCCCTGGGCGGCCTGATCTCGGCGATCAACCGCTTCGAGCTCGACCGCGAGATCAAGTTCGAGACCTACGCGATCACGCGCATCAAGGGCGCGATCATCGACGAGCTGCGCTCGCTGGACTGGGTACCGCGCTCGGTGCGCGCCCGCGCCCGCGCGATCGAGCGTGCCAACTCAAAGCTCGAGCACAAGCTGCAGCGCGCTCCGACCGACGAGGAGATGGCCGACGAGCTCGAGATGACGGTGACGGACTTTCAGGATGCGCTGTTGCAGATCTCCAACTCGACCGTCGCGGCGCTCGACGAGCTGTGGACCGTGTCCGACGCCTCCGGCGACCAGGTCTCGCTGCTGGACACGCTTCAGGACCCCGGCGCCGAAGATCCGGCGGCCGCCATGGACGCGACCGACCTCAGGGACCGCATCGCCGACGCGATCGCGCGTCTGCCCGAACGCGAGAAGCTCGTCGTCGCGCTTTATTACTACGAGAACCTGACCCTGCGCGAGATCGGCGAGGTGCTCGGCGTGACCGAGTCACGCGTGTCGCAGCTTCATACGAAGGCCGTTCTGCGCCTGCGCGGCCGCATGACCGACGACAACTTCGACGGCGCTACGTAAGCGGTGGTGGGTCTTCTCGTGACGTTCCACGCGAAACGCGCAACGTCACGAGAAGACCCACTAGCATCGCCTCTCCCCGAGGAGAGGAGTCGCGGTATGCATAAGTCTGCCGACCGCATTCGCAACGTAGCCCTGATCGGTCACCGCGGTAGCGGGAAGACGTCATTGCACGAGGCGCTGCTCTTCGAGGCGCACGCGACCAACAGGCTCGGAGCGGTGCTCGACGGCACGACGGTGTCGGACTCCGAGCCCGACGAGCAGGCGCGCAAGATGTCCATCTCCGCGGCGCTGAGCTCGTTCGAGTGGGCCGACCGCAAGCTCAACCTGCTCGACACGCCCGGCGAGCCGAGCTTCGTCGCCGACACCCTGGGCGCGATGCGCGTCTGCGAGTCGGCCGTCTTCGTCGTCAACGCGGTCATGGGCGTCGAGGTCACCACGCAGCGCCTGTGGGCGCGCGCGGAGGAGCTCGATCTCGCGCGCATGATCTTCGTCAACATGCTCGATCGCGAGCGCGCGGACTTCTACCGCACGCTCGAGTCGCTGAAGGGCGCCTTCGGCGCCCATGTCGTCGCGACCGAGATCCCGATCGGATCCGAGCACGACGTCTGCGGCGTCATCGATCTCGTCGATATGAAGGCCTACCGCTATGACGGGGACGGCCGCGACAACTGCTCCGAGATCGAGATCCCGGCCGAGCTTGCCGACACCGCGGAGGAATACCGCGAGAAGCTGATGGACGAGATCTGCGAGGTCTCCGACTCGCTCATGGAGCGCTATCTCGAGG
>Ga0136613_10000481_pt1 | contig 18581 bp, 15 predicted proteins | sample AntDrymUQ2722106_2_FD_106649 | JGI IMG/M metagenome (GOLD analysis project Ga0136613, IMG submission 106649) | Polar desert sand microbial communities from Dry Valleys, Antarctica - metaG UQ272 (21.06) | ecosystem: Environmental > Terrestrial > Soil > Desert | place: Antarctica: Dry Valley... | reverse complement strand
TCGGCAACGGGGCCGGGCTCGTGATGAGCACCCTCGACGTCGTCGCCCAGGCCGGTGGCGAGCCAGCCAACTTCTGCGACGTCGGCGGCGGGGCCGACGCCGAGCAGATCTCGACCGCCCTAGACATCGTCACCTCCAACGAGCAGGTCAGGAGCGTGCTCTTCAACATCTTCGGCGGCATTACACGCGGCGACGAGGTGGCACGGGGGTTGCTCTCGGCCATAGAGCGGACGGGGATCACCCTCCCCATAGTCGTCCGTCTCGACGGCACGAACGCCGAGGAGGGTCGCAGGATCCTCGCCGAGAACACGCCGGAGAACGTGGTCACCGAGGAGACGATGCTGGAGGCGGCCCGCAGGGCTGTTGAGCTCGCTACAGACGGGGGAAGGTAGACCTATGGCCATACTCGTAGACGATGGGACGCGGCTCCTCGTTCAGGGCATAACGGGCAGGGAGGGCGCGTTCCACACGGGTAGGATGCTTCAGAGCGGCACGAAGGTGGTCGCGGGTGTAACGCCAGGCAAGGGCGGGCAGGACTACGAAGGCGTCCCTATCTTCGACACCGTCGAGGGGGCCGTCCGAGAGACTGGCGCGAACGCGAGCGTGATCTTCGTCCCCCCACCCTTCGCCGCCGACGCCATCTTCGAGTCGCTGGACGCCGGACTCTCGACGATCTGCTGCATCACAGAAGGCATCCCCGTGCACGACATGATGCGGGTCACGAATTACCTGGGGACCAAGGACGCTACCCTCGTCGGGCCGAATTGTCCAGGCGTGCTCTCGCCGGAGAAGGCGAACGTCTCCATAATGCCCGGGGACATCTTCATGCCAGGCAACGTCGGCGTCGTAAGCCGCAGCGGCACGCTGACCTACCAGATCGTCAACGAGCTCACGCAGAGAGGGATCGGGCAGAGCACCGCCGTCGGGATAGGCGGCGACCCGATCATAGGGACTGACTTCATCGAGATCCTGAGCAAGTTCGAGGCCGACCCAGAGACAGAGTGCGCCGTGATGATCGGGGAGATCGGGGGCAACGCGGAACAGCTCGCTGCCGAGTACGTCGAGAGCGAGATGAGCATCCCCGTCGTGGCCTACATCGCCGGCTTCACGGCCCCTGAGGGCAAGACGATGGGACACGCAGGCGCCATCGTCTCTGGCGGCGAGAGCACGGCAGAGGCCAAGAGCGAGGCGCTCAGAGAGGCAGGCATCAGGGCCGCGACGAATCCTTCCGAGGTCGCCGAACTAGTCGCCGAAGCGCTCGGCCGGGGCTGAAGCCCGGGGAGTACACTTCCTGGGCTCACCATGAACGGGTATCGTGCAACCCAGTCAAGCCTGACCTCCCTTGCCGGGGTACGACCGTAGTGGCAGAATCCGTCGCCTCGAAGCAGAATACTGGCAGGCGATTCATGCGCTGGCTCCTCGAGGAGCGCATCGAAGAGGTAAAGGGTCCCGAGGCCAGGGAGGGAGAAGAACAGCATGCGTGGTGGCAGGTCGTGTGCCTGACAGGTGTTGACTACTTCTCGACGCTCGGCTACATCCCTGGGATTGCCGCTCTCGCCGCTGGGTCGCTCTCACCCATCGCCACGCTGCTCATCGTGGCGCTCACGCTCTTCGGGATGCTGCCCATGTACCGGGTCGTCGCCAAAGAGAGCCCCCACGGGCAGGGCTCCATCGCCATGCTGGAGCGGCTGCTCTCGTTTTGGCGTGGCAAGCTCTTCGTTTTGTGTCTTCTGGGGTTCGTGGCGACCTCCTGGATCATTACGATTACCCTCTCCGCATCGGACGCCACGGCTCACGTGGTCGAGAACCCGTTAGTTCCCGAGACCCTTCGGAACCACGAAGTCGCCATCACAATCGTGCTGCTGGCCGTGCTCGGTGCCGTCTTTCTCAAAGGGTTCAAGGAGGCTATCGGCGTCGCGGTCGCTATCGTCGGTGTTTACCTGCTCGTCAACCTTGTAGTCGTTGTCGCAGGCCTGTACCAGATCTTCGCCCACCCTCAAAGCTTCATCGGGTGGCAAGACACGCTGTTCAGCAATTACGGCAATCCGCTAACGATGGTAGCCGTCTCTTTCCTGGTGTTTCCGCGACTGGCTCTCGGCCTCTCGGGCTTCGAGACAGGCGTAAGCATGATGCCGCTTGTTCGCGGCGACGCGGATGACGATCCGCAGCGGCCAGAGGGACGCATCCGCAACACGCGCAAGATGCTCTTCGTCGCCGCCCTGATCATGAGCTTCTATCTGATTACAACTAGCTTCGTGACCTCGGTGCTCATCTCCGCGCAAGAATTCAAGGAAGGTGTCAGTGATCGTGCGCTCGCATACCTGGCACACGAGTACCTGGGCAACGCGTTCGGTACCATTTACGATCTTTCCACGATAACGATCTTATGGTTCGCTGGCGCCTCGGCCATGGCCGGACTACTCAACATCGTGCCCCGCTACCTGCCACGTTACGGCATGTCGCCTGAGTGGGGTCGTGCGGTCAGGCCGCTTGTACTCGTCTATACAGCCATCTCCATGATCGTCACGATCCTCTTCGCAGCCAACGTAACTGCGCAAGCGGGAGCTTACGCGACAGGCATCCTGGCGATGATGACCTCGGCGGCCTTCGCCGTCACGCTTACCACCCGCCGGAACGGACATAGGCTCGGGACGATCTTTTTCGGAATGATCACCGTCGTCTTCATCTACGCTCTAGCGTCAAATGTCTACGAGCGTCCTGACGGCATCACCATAGCGTTATTCTTTATCGGCGCGATCATCTTTATCTCCCTGGTCTCCCGCGTCCAGCGCTCGACCGAGCTCAGGCAGGAGAGGATAGAAGTGGACGAGACGGCCCAGCGTTTTATCGAAGAGGCCGCCAGGCGAGGTGAGATCCACCTGGTCGCCCACCGCCGCCGCACTGGCACACAAGAAGAGTACGCCAGAAAGGAGAGGGAGCAGCGCGAGGACAACCACATCCCGCCAGGGGAGCCCATTCTGTTCCTCGAGGTACAGGTCGAGGACGCCTCTGAGTTCATGGACGTACTGGAGGTAAGGGGCATCGAGGTTGGAGGTCACAAGGTGCTGCGGTCCGTAAGCTCGGTCGTCCCCAACGCCATCGCGGCCTTTTTGCTACACCTGCGCGACACGACGGGGAAGTCGCCGCACTGCTACTTCGGGTGGACGGAGGGCAACCCCATTATCTACCTGATCCGCTTCATCCTCTTCGGAGAAGGCGACACGGCCCCCGTAACCCACGAGGTACTGCGCGAGGCTGAGCCGAACCCGGAGAAGCGCCCGGCGATCCACGTCGGCGGCCGATGAACCGGCAGTTCGTCGTCGTCGGCCTGGGACGTCTCGGCATCTCCATGGTCGGCACGCTCGACTCGTTGGGACACGAGGTACTCGCCATAGACAAGAGAGAGGACGTAATACAGGGTCTCGCCGACGACCTGCCCAACGTCCACCTCGTGGCCGCTGACGCTACAGATGAGGATGCCGTGCGTGGCCTGAACGTCGAAGGCTTCGACGCCGCAGCAGTGATGATAGGCGAGAACCACGTCGAGGCCGGCATCCTCGCGACGGCGACCTTGAAGGAGGTCGGAGTACCCAGGATCGTCGCGCGTGCCACGGGAGGCATCCACGCGAGGGTGCTCGAGAGGGTTGGCGCCGACAGGGTGATACAGCCAGAGCTGGAGATAGGAGAGCAGCTCGCCAGGACGATGGCCTCGCCGGTCCTGCTCGACTACGTCGACCTCGGGGAGGACGAGGCCCTGATCGAAGCCGAGGTCCCGAATGCGTGGCTCGACAAGTCCCTCTCCGAACTCGACCTCTCGCAGAAGATGGGCCTCACGGTCTTGGCCCTCAAGCCGAAGGGCGGTCCAGGGTCCCTGCCCCACGGCGACACGGTACTGCACGAAGGAGACGTTCTCGTGGTCGGAGGATCCAAGAAGACCCTGGATAGATCCCCACTCGTTCAGCCCGACGGTTAGCAGGAGGTTTCCCGCTGTGCACACGGTGATCATAGGAGCCGGGGAGGTTGGGCTCAACACGGCCCGCATGCTCTCGCACGAAGGCCATAATGTCGTGCTCGTCGAAAAAGACGAGAAGCTCGTGGAACAGGCTGCCGAGGAGCTCGACGCGCTGGTGATCGCCGGTAACGGCGCCAACCCCAAGCTGCTCGACGAAGCCGGCATCAGGAGCTCCGACCTGCTCATAGCGGCCAGCAACTCCGACGAGGTGAACATCATCGCTTGCCTGGCCGCGAAGGCCCAGGGAGTCTCCAGCACCGTGGCCCGTATACACAACCCCGACTACTTGGAGGCAGGAGAGAAGTTCGCCAGTGAGATGCTTGGGATCGACTTCATAATCCACACAGAGCAGATGGCGGCGCAGGAGATCAAGGAAGCGCTGCTGGTGCCCGGTGCGATCAACGTGGACAGCTTCGCCGAGGACACCATCGAGGTGGCCGAGGTGATCCTGAACGAGGGCTCGGAAGCCGTTGGCCGCGCGTTGCGAGACGTGAACCTGCCGGACGGCAGCCTAATCGTCGGCGTCGTGAGGGCTGGAGAGGCGCTCGTGCCGAAGGGTGGAACGGTGCTGGAGAAGCGGGACCACGTATTGCTGATCAGCGGCCGCAGGCAGGTCTCCGAAGCCGTTGGCGCCCTGGCAACGGACACTGCGCCGGTAAGGGAGGTGACCATCTACGGCGGAGGGCGCATCGGGCTGCGACTCGCCCTCTCGCTCGAAAAAGCAGGCATGTCGGTGAGGGTCATAGAGAGGGACGAGGGCAGGGCGCGCTACGTAGCTTCCCAGCTCAGGAAGGGGTTCGTGCTCCACGACGAGGGGATCTCCCGCGACTTCCTGCTCCAGGAGGGCGTTGACCGTACCGACGCCTTCGTGGCCGTCACGGGGGACGACAGGGCCAACCTCCTCGCCGCCATGTACGCCCGCCAGTTGGGGGCCAGAATGACCATCGCTGGTGTTAGCCGCGGCGAGTTCGCGCCGCTCGCCGACGCCCTCGGGGTCGACCTGACAATCTCACCGAGGATGCTCGCGGCCGAGGCCATCCTCCGCTTCGTGCGCAAGGGTGAGGTCATAGAAGTGGCGCTCCTTGCGAGCGGGGCCGAGATGATCGAGCTTCGGGTCCCCGAGCGGTGCAGGGTCGCGGGCCGTCCACTCTCTGAGGTAGGGTTCCCCGAAGGCGCTATCGTGGGGGCCCTACTGCGCAACGGGGACGTCATCATCCCGACGGGCAAAGAGATTCTCAGGCCAGGCGACGACGCGGTCGTGTTCACCGTCGAGGATGCCGTAGAACAGGTCGAAAACCTCTTCGCCACCTAGCCTTTGAACCCGAGGGTCATCATCAGGGTCAACGCCGGTGTGATCCTCGCGCTAGGGCTGGCGCTCCTGGTCCCCCTCGCGCTCTCTTTGCTCTACAGCGACGGATCGTGGGCGAGCTTCCTGCTTCCTGCCGCGGTTATGGTCGCGGCCGGTATCTTTGGCATCCGGGCCGCCAGGCCCAGGGGCCGCGCGCCTGAGTACGTGTCCAACAGGGACGTCTACCTCTCCGTGACGCTTGCCTGGACGCTCGCGGCCCTGCTCGGCGGTACACCGTTTCTCGTCGAGGGCACCTTCCATAGCCTCCTCGATTCCAGCTTCGAGGCCATGAGCGGGTTCACGACCACGGGCGCGACCCTGCTCTCGGACATCGAGGCCGAGACTCCATCCATACTTTTCTGGCGGAGCATGACCCACTGGCTTGGGGGAATAGGGATCGTGGTCCTCTTCGTCGCGGTCGCGCCGCTGCTGGGGGTCGGGGCTGCGCGTCTGATCGGCGCGGAGATGTCTGGGCTCACCCAACCCCGCCTGACGCCTCGCATCGCGGACACAGCCAAGGCCCTCATAATCATCTACCTCGCCATCTCCGTCGCCGAGACCGTCGCGCTGTTACTGGCGCGGATGCCGCTCTATGACGCCGTCGTCCACACGTTCGGCACCGTGGCTACGGGGGGCTTCAGCAACAAGACCGCCTCGGTCGGCTTCTACGACTCGCTCGCCATAGAGGCGATCATCGGCTTTTTCATGGTGGCCTCGGGCGTCTCGTTCTCGCTCTACTACCTCCTCTACACCAGGCGCAGACTCGACGTCTTGCTCGACAGGGAGCTGCTGGCTTACCTCGGAATAATCGCGGCGGCCGCGATCTTCGTGTGGGTGACCCTCGCCCTCAGTGGCGACTACGGGGACTCCTGGGGCAAGGCGCTCAGGGACTCGGCGTTCGCAGTGTCAAGCATCATCACCACGACGGGATTCGTAACGGCAGACTTCGATCAGTGGGATACTGCAGCCAGGCTCTCCCTTGTCCTGCTCATGTTCATCGGAGGATGTGCCGGTTCGACGGCGGGTGGGATCAAGGTGATCCGTATCCTCATCATCTTCCGCACGATCCTCCAGGACGTCTTCAGGATGATCCATCCGCGTGCGGTCACACCGCTTCAGATAGGCGGGCGTGTGGTGCCCGAGACCGTGCGGATCGCGGTCCTCGGCCTCTTCGCTGCCTGGATCGGGGTCTTCGGCATAGCCACATTTATCGTGGCCCTACAAGGGGAACTGACGCCTCTCTCGTCTGCCACCGCGGTGGCGGCGACCCTGAACGACGTCGGTCCGGGACTGGGGCAGGTAGGTGCTGCGGAGAGCTACGAGATCGTCGACCCTTTGGGCCGCTTCGTACTTACCGTCTGCATGCTCCTAGGAAGACTGGAGATCTTCACCGTCCTCGCACTCCTCTCCCCCGCATTCTGGCGTCGCTGAGTAGGGGCGGGTTTGAAACCCGCCCCTACTCTGTTTCGCTAAACGCCCCTACTCAGCGCTCTCGCGGCAGGTCGATGATTCTGCGGCCCATGAGGCTCTCGACTAGCTCGACTGCGAGTGTGGCTGTGCCGTTCTTGATGTCGAGGATGGGGTTGACTTCGACGACGTCGAGCGAGGAAATTATTCCTGCTTCGTTGACCAGTTCCATGAGGAGGTGCGCCTCCCTGTAGGTGAGGCCTCCGCGGACGGGGGTGCCGACGCCGGGGGCGACTTCGGGGTCTACGGCGTCGAGGTCCAGGGAAAGGTGGACCCTGTCGACATGGCTCAGGCCCTTGATGGCGCTTCGCACGACGCGCGCCGCGCCGTAGGCATCGATGTCCTTCATCGTGTAGACCCTCACGCCGGCCTCGCGCAGCAGGTTCTTCTCCTCCACATCCACGGAGCGCAGGCCGATGATGATGACATCCTCGGTCCTGACGCTTGCCCCTGGACCGCCGATCCCGACGAGTTCTGGGTGGCCGCGCCCCATTATGGCCGCCAGCGGCATTCCGTGGATGTTGCCTGAAGGCGAGGTCTCTGGGGTGTTGAAGTCAGCGTGGGCGTCGACCCAGATCACGCCCGTCCGATCCCCTGAAGCGGAACGTGCGACCCCTGAGACGGTCCCGATGGCGATGGCGTGATCCCCACCGAGAAAGATCGGGAACATCCCCTCGGAGACTATGGTTGCTGCCCGATCGGAGACCTCTTCGCAGACTCTCATTACGGCGGCGAGGTGCTTGACCTCCGTCTCGGCCACGACGGTCTCGGGGATGGGCACTCCTGCGTTGCCGAGGTCGGTAACCCTGTGGCCGAGATCCTCCAGGCATGCCTCGATGCGGGCGTAACGAATGGCGCTTGGTCCCATATCTACGCCTCGCCGGTCCTGGCCCAGGTCCATTGGCACACCGAAGATCCCGACCGGCTGGCGCTCGTCGTCAAGCAAAGGCAGTCCCTCCCGAACGACGGGGATCGGCCGCCGCCTCGAAGTGCCCGTCCGGCGTGCGTCTGACCGCGTTGACCCCGCCGAAGAACATGTTGGGTGTCTCGTAGGTCAGGACACGCTCGTAGCTGTCGAGGTCCGCCGTGCTGGCACCGGCCTCGCAGGCGAAGAGATCCCCCTCCGCGTGGAAACGCGGAGCGAGGACCGCCTCCTCCAGCGTCATCCCGAAATCCAGCACGTTTATGACCGTCTGCAGGATGGCCGTGGGTATGCGCGAGGCGCCGGGCGACCCTAGCGCGATGACGCCGCCCTCCTCCGAGGAGACGACTGTCGGGCTCATATTGGAGATCAAACGCTCCCCCGGCTCGAGCGCGTGGAACCCTCTTGGGTTGAGCTCTGGCTCGCCGAGGGTGTTGTTCATCGGGATGCCCGTGCCAGGCACGACGAGCCCAGACCCGTAGCCCATGCTTGCCGTGATCGAGACGGCCAGACCATCGCTGTCCACGCACGAAAGATGCGTGGTATGTGGCGAGCCGAAGGCTGAGAAGATCCTGCGCCGCTGCTCCGCTGCGTACTCCTCCCCCGTCAGCCGCTCAGCGACCCGGCCGTTCTCCTCACCGTCGAGGTAGGCCGTCTCGCGATCCTGGAGCGCCAGCTTCATCGCCCCTGTCATAACCCTCACGTACTCTGCCTCAGGCATGGTCGCCAGCTTGTAGGCGGAGACGACTTTGAGCATCTGGGCCAGCGTCGGGCCACCGGCTGAAGGCGGGCCGTTGGTATGCATGGCCCCAGCACCGTAGCTTACGCTCATGGGCTCCCTGACGACGGCCTCGTACTCGGCGAGATCCTCCTCGGTTATGATGCCGCCCATCTCGAGCATGTAGGCGGAGATCTTACGCGCCAGCTCCCCCTCGTAGTAGAGTTCGGCCCCACCCTCCCCGATCGCCTCCAGCGTGTCCGCGAGTTCGGGGAACCGCACTTCTTCACCCTCGAGATACACCCGCTCCCCTTTATAGAAGTGCTTGCTGGTCTCGTCGGTGAGCTTCAGCACCTCCTCGGCGACCCCGAACCAGAGCGCCGAGGTCCTGCACAACCTGAACCCTTCGCGCGCGAATCTGACCGCCGGGGCCAGCGCCTCCTTCATACCGAGCCGGCCGTGGCGCGCCAGGAGCTTCTCCCATCCCCGCAGGGAGCCAGGCACGGCAGACGATGCCCCCCCGACGATGGAGCGCACTCCAGCCCCATACTTGAGGAGCATCGTCTGCGGGCTGCCGCCGGCCCCGAAGGCCGAAGCAGGTAGCCCCTTGCCTGGCATCGCGTCGTAGTAGTCGATAAGCTCAGCCCCGCCGGAAGGGTCCCTGACCAGGGCGAACCCACCGCCCCCGATCGAACTCATCAGCGGCTCGGTTACGCCAACGGCCGCCGCCGCGGCGACCGCAGCATCAGCGGCGTTGCCCCCCGCACGATACGTCTCCGCAGCGGCTTCGGCCGCGTATGGCGTACCCGCGGAGGCGGCGAAGGTAGGGTTGGGGCCTGTAGTCTCCACAGTTGGCTATTATGCACCGTCTTTACCTCATCGTGCCGCCCAAGGCCGAAAAATGCCTATCACAAAGGCAATGTGAACCGTGTAGGCGTATTCCACTTTCCGCCTAATACAGTTCCCTACCGCTTCCGTTGCTGCCACTTGGTCAAGGCGTTTACGGGTACAACCCCGTTGCGACGATCTTTTTCTGAGCGGAGAAGAACCGAACCCCGAAGAGCTACCCCGCCCATCACCGCGACCTACCCCCCTCGATTCGCGAATGGTGGCGGGCCGGTGTCACCACACCCCTAACGCGTAGACGGCCACAACAAAGCCTACCGTAAGCCCGATCAAGCTCCCTGCAAACGCCGTAATTAGCTGGGCAGGAAGAGTCGTTGCCAAGCCACTCGCCAACGTGAGCGAGCCGGTGGTGAACAGGATCGAAAGCCCCACAAACGCCTGAAAATAGACAATGACTCGCCACACGCTAGGTACGGAGTATACGGCGGAGAGTAGGAGCGCCAGGAGGAGAATCGCCAGGAGCGTGAGGCCGCAAAGCAGCCACAGCCCTAGCTGGCCGCCCACTCTGAGCGCCCACACTGCGCCAGGGGCGAAGGCCAAGATCAGTGGGAGAACAAACAGCGCATTCATCGCCACCGCCCTACTGCCCAGGCTCCGCGAGACATGCTCAGCGTCACGCAGTACAGGAACATTCCTAGGACATACTCCTTCTCTTGGGTAATTCGGTGAATAGGGGCTGCTGGCCTGACTCCTCACCCTTCGGGAGCGTGGTCGGGTGCAACCAGAGCGAGACGTGAGCAGGCTGCATCGTCTCCCTTACCACACCTACCAGGTCGCCGCTGAGTGCGTCCAGGTCTGTTTCGTCGCGCAACCGAGCGGAGAATGCTTCGAGGGTCTTTGCCGCGTCGTACTTCCTTCGATAGAAGCGCCTGTCGATGAAGGACTGGATGCGCCGCCTCAGGGGAGTAAACAACGCCGCGATCAGGAGGGTGGAAGCCACTACCGCAAGGGTGGACTGCTGGCTGGTGAGAGCTACGAAGAGCCGCTGCAGTATGACGATGCCGCAAAAGTACATTAGCGCCAGCACAAGCGTCAGCGAACCATAGACGAGGGTGCGGTTCACGATAAAGTCTATGTCGTATAAACGATACTTGAGGATCGCGATACCCGTCGCGACGGGAAGCCCTATGAGGGGGAGCTCGTACATCAGCGAACTGGGCGGCACGAGCCCCGTCAAAACTAAGGAGAACCAGATCAGAAACACGACGACCATGACGGCGACGGCGTAGGCGAACCACTTCAGTTGCTGGCGTTCGTCGCCCCTCGACCGGCGGAAACGTACGATCACCGCCGCCCCACTCGCCACTATCAGCAGCGGGAACGTGTAGTTGAAGAGTTCGTAGACCAAACCCATGATCTCGGACTCCAACCCCAACGGGTTGCGAACGGAGGTTAGCCTGGGGTCGTTGGTCTCCGGAGAGAGCCAAGACGCCAGCGTGAAAAGCGCGACGGAACCCGCAGTCCCCCACAAAACCGGACGCCAACGCGGGGAGGGCAGCCTCCCCGTAGGAAACAGCAAGAGCAAGAACGAAACGAGAAGGAACCATCCGATCCCGCGCGCCCAGGCACCGAACCACGCAGCCCACACCCCCGCAGGCAGCGCCCCAGGGTCGGTGATCAGCGCGTAGACGCCGTATTCCAGCGTTAGCTCTCCCACTATCCAAACGAAGGCTCCAGAGAGAAAGAGCCAGCCGATCGCGTTCTCGGAGCGGTAGGAGGCGACAAGAGCGCCGACCGTAGAGTAGGCGAGAATCAACACAGGGAGGAGTACCTTGTCCCACAAGGAGGATGCGGGCTCGTTGAATGATGCAAATAACAGCGTGAGCATCGAAGTCGGCACGATCAACGCCCACACACTCCACGCAAACCAGCGGCCAGTGCGACCGCTCATGCCACCGACTCTCTCACCCGTTCCGTCACACCATCACACTACAGCACTACTGTCTCCCAAGCGTTACGACAACCGTTACGAGGATGGTTTTCTGGAATGAAGTTCAGGCTAGCAAGGCGTTCTTCCAAAAAGAAGCTTTGATTGGTGGTAGTTGGTCTACATGCTGGCACATAAAGGGTCGGGCTTGTAACTCGGCCCTTTACTTTTTCCTGCAAACTACGATATTCGATGGCGAATTGACTTGTAGTGACTCTGATTGGCTATGATACGCCGGTAGGCACACTAGCGGAAAGGGTTCGCATCTTGAGCGAGGACAGTACGGGCGTTGGCGGCAGGAGGTTCAACTCGGCCACGGACGCGGAGATCCTGAACGCCGACGTTGCAGACTCCTACTTCCACAGGACGATGGAGATCCTGCGCGCCCGCGGCCTCGCGGATACCCCCGTGCACGCCGAGCTCGCCTACAAGACCTCAGACCCCGACGACTGGTTCGTTGTCGCTGGCCTCGATGAGATTGCCTACCTCCTCGACGGCGTGGACGTCGAAGTGAGGGCCGTGCCCGAAGGCACGATCTGCCGTCCCCAGGAGCCCATCCTTACACTCTCGGGCCCGTACAGCGCATTCGGCGAACACGAGACGGCGATACTCGGTCTGCTTTGCCAGGCTTCTGGCGTGGCCACAGGGGCAGCCCGCTGCCGCCTCGCCGCCGGTGAGAGGCCTGTGATCTCCTTCGGCGCGCGCAGGATGCACCCTGCCGTCACCCCCATGATCGAACGCGCGGCCTACCTCGGGGGCTGCGACATGGTCGCCGTCGACCTGGCCGTCGAACGCCTCGGCATCCCCGCCACTGGCACTACGCCCCACGCCCTCGTCCTGGTCCTCGGCTCGACCGCCGAGGCAGCCAGCGCTTTCGACGAGGTAATGGCACCGGAGGTGCCGCGCACCATAATTATTGATACGTTCGACGATGAGAAGTTCGGCGCGCTACTCGCCGCCAGGGCCATACCGGATTCGATCTCAGCGATCCGGATGGATACGCCGGGCAACCGCCGCGGTGACTTTTTGGACCTCATGCGTGAGGTCCGTTGGGAGCTGGACCGCAACGGTTTCGAGCACGTGAAGATCTTCGCCTCGGGCGGCATCGACGTCGAGTACATCCTCCACCTGAACCCTATCTGCGACGCTTACGGTGTCGGCGGCGCTATTGCGGACGCACCCATGATCGACTACTCGCTCGACATAGTGGAGGTAGACGGCGAAGACCGCTCCAAACGCGGCAAGCGCGGCGGACGCAAACGCCTCCTGGAACTGGAAGACGGCGGGCGCGAGATCCTGCCAGAGACCACCCCCGCTCCTGAGGGCGCCACAGACGTCCTGAGCCCCCTACAGGACCTGTACTCCCCCCCGCCCGAGACCGGCGCCCTGCGTCAGCGCGTCCTCGACCAGCTCGGCACCGGCGACTTCGAACTCTGAAGCCCCTTCCTCGCCGCGTAGGCCAAATTAGCTAGTCATAAATCACCCATTTGGGTGATGCCGGATCGTATCTTCTGGTCCATGATAGTGGTGTGCTCGAAGCGATATGAAGGGAGGCGTCATGGACAACTCGAACGGCGGAGCCAGAACCCTGACGTGCCCCTTCTGCTCGGAGGCCGAGCTCCGCGCCTTCGGCCGCAACTCGCTCAGGTGTGACGAGTGCGGTGGCGTCCTCGGCGGGGCGCTCCTGGAGACGCTCAACCGGATAATCTCACTCCCCGACGCGGCCGGTGTCCACGCTTGCGAGTGCGGTCACCCTGAGATGAGACGCCTTCCCGACAGTGTGTACCGATGTCCGGCCTGCGGATCGGAGGTCACCCCCATCTCCGCCCATGTATCCTGGAAGTCCCCAGAACACACCGACGCGTACTGGTCTGGCTGGCTCGACGGCCGCTACGGAGATCCTGGATGGTTCACCAACAACGCCCGCCTGGCCAAATGGGAAGGTCCGTCGGACCGCCTCGACTACTACCGTGGCCACCGCGCCGGATACGAGGCCCGTCTGCGGAAGTCCAGGCTCGTCGAAGCGTCATAGCAGTTCGTCACGTCCCGCGCGAGCTTATGACCAGGTAGTAGCTACACGACCCCTCGCCTGCATTGTCGAAGCGGTGCGGCACGTCAGCCTCGAAGTACACCGCATCACCCTCCCCGAGCAGATACACCTCGCCGCCGAGCGTCGCCCTCAAATTCCCTCGCTCGACGACGATGTGCTCTTCGACACCCCTGCGGTGCGGCGGAAACTCGCCCGAAGTGGAGCCTTCGGGGATCTCGTTGCGGACAAACTCGACGCCCCTGCCGACAAAGTTAGGCGAAAGAAGCTGACGCTCGAACCCGGTCTCGGGGTCGCGCATGACCATGCGCCTCTCCCTTGGCACGACGACGACCTCGCGCCGCTCCTCCATGCCGGCAAGCTGCGAGAGCGTCACGCCAAGCCCCTCAGCCAGCTTAGCGGCGACTACGAGCGTGGGGTTCTTCTCCCCGCGCTCGAGCTTGGAGATCATGGCCCTACTCACCCCGGAAATCTCCGCCAGCACCTCCAGCGTCAGACCTCTCCCTCGGCGTAACTCCTTCACACGCCCCCCCAACCGCCCAGAAGAGACCGCGGCGACCATCGTAGAACGTCCGCTTGCAACCGTATCGTCCATTTGGTAGAAGTAATTCTATCATGGTAGATTCTATGGGGATACTGATCTCGGCGCTTCCTTTCGCCGTCGCGGCCGTGGGGTTGGCAGGCCTGGGGTGGCCTGCATCGGGGGCCGGTGCGGCGGCGTTGGCGACGGCGGTGTTGGGGGCTGTGGTGTGGCCGGAGCTTGAGGCCACCGCGGTGCCTGGGGCTTTGCTCGGGGGACTCGGGACCTCGGCCCAGGTGCTGTACGTACTGTTCGGGGGGTTACTACTCTACAATCTGCTCTCGACGGGAGGGGCCGTCGAGGCCGTGTCGCGGTTTCTCGGGAGATTAGAGCCCGACCGTGTGGCGCTTGCGGCGGGGGTTGTGGTAGGGGTGGCGCCTTTCTTCGAGTCCGTCACGGGTTTCGGGGTGGCCGTGGTCATAAGCGCCCCGATCCTGCTAGCAGCGGGGTTCACACCGCTAAGGGCGGCCGTGCTTGCGACCTGGGGCCAGTGCGCCGTGCCGTGGGGCGCGCTCGGTGTTGGGACCGTGATCGGTGCCCACCTCGCGGGGATGGACTTCGGGAGGCTCTCCGACGCGAGCGCATTCTTGAGCCTCCCCCTCTTCCCCGTCTACGGCGTCGCCGCTATCGCGCTCGCTGGCGGGTGGACGGGCGTACGCCGGCGCGGGGCTGAGGCGATCGTACTCGGGCTAGTTGCAGGGGCTGGGACTATCGTGACGAGCCTTTACCTGGTGCCCGAGCTCGCTGGTGCCGTCGGAGGACTCGCCGCCACGGCGGTCTTCCTGGCGCGAAGGCGTCACCGGCTCTCTGGGGTTCCCGTACGCGCGCTGGTCCCTTACGCGTTCCTTCTCGCGCTGCTCGCTGTGGCGAACGGCATCGGAGATCTGCGCTCGCTCCTCGAACAGCTCGGTCCCGTCTTCGACGGTCCTGGCCTACCTTTGCTTATTTCCGGGGTGTTCGCGGCGCTGCTTTTGGGTCTCGGTGGAGACGCGGCCGGGGCTGCCGTGCGGAGAACAGCGACTCAGTGGATTCCGACGGCAGCGGCCGTCCTTACCTTCGTTCTGGCTGGAGAAGTGGTGGCAGAGAGCGGTGCAGCCGGGCTACTTGCCGGAGGCGCAGAAGCCCTCGGTGTCTTCTTTCCCGCTGTCTCGCCGGTGCTCGCCGCACTCGGCGGGGCACTCACCGGCTCCAACGCGGCCTCGAACGCATTGTTCATGCCGCTTCAGGTCGAGGCCGCGCGGGGACTCGATATATCGGAGGAGCTCACGGCCGCGGTGCAGAACGTCGCAGGGAGTCACGCCAGCATGCTAGCCCCGCAGCGCATGGTCCTCGCGGCCACGGCAACGGGCCTGCTCGGCAGAGAAGGTGACATCCTGCGAGCCTCGGTAACCCCCGTAGCCGTCTCGATCGGCGTGCTCGCGCTCCTCGGGATGTTCCTCGATTAGAGCGGTGCGCAAAGAGGGATGCAAGCATTTCAGCACTTCAGCCAGTCAGCAAACACAGAGCTGACTGGCTGAAGTGCTGACTGGCGCGTGGTGCGTAAGTCTTTTGCGGGTTCGACCGGTCCTGGACCTGCGCGGGCGTTATGCGGTTATTGGGGAGATTTCGGGCGTGGGCTCTGAAGTTGGTGTTTCCTTGCCCGCGGGCTGGGTTGCGATCTCGCACTTCTCGAGGAGGGCGATGGCCTTCTTGTAGAGCTCTTCCTCGGTACTTGCGTATCGACCGCCCTCGAAATCTTCTCTGTCACTGATTACCTGCATCACAATGATGCTACACGTCCTACCTCGCCTTCAGGTTACAGAAGTGCAACAGTCCGGTAAGAGTCCGGTAACGCGAGAGAGGGCGCCTCTGCCGAACGCTACGTCGAGCACCGCCTGTACGACATTGCCCTCACGTGAAGGTAGCCGTGGCCGTGCCACTCCCTCCTATGGACGCCGCTTCGATGGTGTCGGTTCCAGCCGTGCCGTTGTTGGTGAACGTGAAAGTGGCCACGCCATGGTCGTCGGCCACGCTTACCCCCGTTTCGCCGGCGTCGGGCCCTTCGGTAATCTTGAAGACCACTGGTATATGTGAGGCAGAAGATCCATCAACGCTAACCACGGTGGCGGTTAGCGTGTGGCTGGCACCCGCGGCCAGCGGCACTGCGGCATCCACCGGGGCTGTCGCCGGCGCGATCGTGACGGTCGGTGCCGTGCTCGTGGCGCCGGTGGTCAGGGCCACTTTCTCTGTCCCCTCCCTCGCGTCAGCGCTGCTCTTGACACCGAAGTAGGTGCCGACCAGACCTACGATCGCGCCGAACAGCGCCGTCAGGAACCCTAGTGCCTGGGACGTGTCTGGGAACTGATCGAGGAAGATCAGGATGACGAGGAACCCGACCGTGACCGCCCCGATGCCCAGAGCCACCACGTATAGATTTCCATAGTCCAGCCACGTCCGCTCGTCCTTGGACAAACTCCCGCTCCGCATTCCCGTCCGGATCAGCAGGAAGACGATAGCACCGATAGCGGCTATCAGAACGAATACGAGCGCAACCTGCGTCCAGGCCAAGAGCGATGGGCCCCGCATCGACTGCAGTAACAAGACCGTTGTCCTCAAAGCGACCACCTCGCCTCTTTCGGGTTCGCGCCCAGGAACGAACGCTACAGGACCTCGCGCACGGTAGGACACCGCGTGTCATCTTCTATGCCAAGGCCCATCTCACATGACCCTGGTATTAGAGCAGACCGCGATGAAAGGGGGATGAATTCCCGATGAATCGTAGACGAAGGACTGTGTAATGGTCTCTCTGGTCCCCTCCGATAGGAGGGTGCGTCGGGATTTCGTATGGTGCACACTGGGTATCGAGCAGAGAGCTAATCTGGGAGGACTTCGTTGAAGGAAGGGAACACCACACGTCCTGGCTGGCCGGACGCCACTGTCATGAAACATAGGCTGTGAATGATCCCGGGCAGGTCGGAGGGGCGTATCGAGCGCCACGAGGGCATCATGGTCGGGACGGAGCGCTCCCGTGCCTCGCAAACCACTCCTTCTGTTGGGCGATCCCAGTGAGGGGTTTCCGCGATGGGCACTAGGTTCACGCGACGCCGGTTTCTCGCAGCAGTGGGCGCAGGCGCCACGTACCTCGCGCTGGCAAACACGGTCGGCTGCGAATCGTCCGAGCACACCCCGAAGGTCGCGCCCTTGCCTGGCGTTCCATTGCCGCCTCGGGGCGGCGTGTGGACCTTCCGCTCGCGCCCCGACCTCAGCCCACCCTCCGTCGAGGTGACCACAGAGGCACACGACGACACTGCCCCCGGCTATATCTTCCTCGCTCCGGAGAAGGGCGGAGCCGGGAAGGGCGGCTCGATGATCATCGACGATAGTGGGGAGGTGGTGTGGTTCCATCCCCTGCGGGGTCCGTATGGACGTACGATGAATTTCGAGACGCAGACCTACAGGGGCAGACCCGTACTTACCTGGGGGCAAACACCAGGCGAGTACGTGATCTTCGATGACTCCTACCACCAGATAGCCAGCTTCGGGGCTGCCAACGGCTACAATGGGGACCACCACGAGTTCCTCATCAGTCCGCAGGACACCGCCCTGATCACGATCTATAACGCTGTGCCGCGGGATCTCACCGCTGTCGGCGGCGCGAGTGACAGCGTAGCGGTACAAGGTATCGTCCAGGAGTTGGACATCGAGACCGGAGAGGTGCTCTTCGAATGGAAAAGCATCGACCACGTAGAACTGGAAGAGACCTACGTAACACCGTCGGAGGATCACTACCCAGGCATCGACTACTTCCACCTCAACTCCATAGAAGTAGAGCCGGACAACAACCTGCTGATCTCCGCCCGCGAAACCTCCGCCGTCTACAAGATAGACCGCGACAGCGGTGAGGTCATATGGCGCCTCGGCGGCAAGAAGAGCGACTTCGAGATGGGCCCTGGCACCCGGTTCGCCTTCCAGCACGACGCCAGACGCCTGCCCGACGGGACCATCAGCATCTTCGACAACGGCAGCCTGGTCTTCGAGAACGGTACCCCCAAAGCGGTAGAAGAATCTCGCGCAATCGTATTGGAGCTCGACGAGGAGCGGATGCGCGCCTCGCTGGTGCGCGAGTACACCCACCCAGACAAACAGTACGCCGATGCGGCCGGCAACACGCAGGTGCTGCCCAACGAGAACGTGTTCGTAGGGTGGGGCAGAGGACTGGCAATCTCGGAGTTCAGCAAGGATGGGGAGCTGCTCTTCGATTTCAGGGTGTCGCCCGAACACAGGTCCTACAGGGCCTTCCGCTTTCCGTGGAGCGGCGACCCGACCGACCGGCCCGCTGCTGTGGCAGAGCGAACCTCCGAAAACGAGGTCAGGATCTACGCGAGCTGGAACGGTGCCACGGAGGTCGCCGCCTGGGAGGTACTCGCTGGCCAGCGCCCAGGCCGGCTAAAGTCCCTGGGAAAGGTCCCCAGAGACGGATTCGAGACGGCCATGGTAGTGCAAACCTCTGATCCTTACGTCGCCGCGCAGGCCAAAGACCGTTCGGGACGAGTACTCGGCGCCTCAGCGCCCGTCGAAACAGGAAGCTGAGCGAAGTTCTCCAGCACTTACGTTCGACTTCCCGGTGAGGCTGTAGGTTCTGTCCGTGTGTCGCATCAGCGGACGGGCCGGTGCC
>Ga0136613_10000479_pt1 | contig 18624 bp, 14 predicted proteins | sample AntDrymUQ2722106_2_FD_106649 | JGI IMG/M metagenome (GOLD analysis project Ga0136613, IMG submission 106649) | Polar desert sand microbial communities from Dry Valleys, Antarctica - metaG UQ272 (21.06) | ecosystem: Environmental > Terrestrial > Soil > Desert | place: Antarctica: Dry Valley... | reverse complement strand
CCCAGCCAGCCCGCCAGGAGGAGCGCCTCGGAACAGGGCGCCACCACTCGCAGGGTTGACAGCTCCGCGATCCCGGGCCAGAGCCGAGCAAGCGCGATCCGCCATGGATCCAGGCGTCCCCAGGCGATGTCCGAGACGGCCACGCGCTCGAAGAGGTCGGGCAGGCGCGCGAAGTCGTCGCCGGGCTCATCCCATTCGGTCGAGTCGACGATCAGCCTGTCCGCAACGCCGACCAGCTCCTCGAGCTCGGTCGAGCCGAAGGGAAGGGCACCGCGCCAGCGCAGGAAGGCCGGGAGGTCGGAGACGAGCAGCGGCGCGACGAGGCTCGCGGGCGCCGTCGCGTACGAGCCGAGCAGGTGGAGCTCGATCACCTCGAAGCAGACGCATCCGGCCCCGCCCGCGACGAAGCAGCGCAGGTCGACGCTCGCGTCGAGCGAGTCGCGCTCGTCGTCGGGTCGCGGGAAAAGGAGAATCGTGCGCGACGGGTGGCGCTCGCCGAGCCCGCCGAGCGTGCGCGTCGCCTCGTCGGCCCAGGGCTCCGGCGCCCAGGCCATGTGCGTCATGACGCTCGTTCGAAGGCCTGGCGATGGCGCGTCGGCCGTCGCTTCGCTCCGCAGCCGCGAGAGTTCGCGCTCGACGTCCCGGATGCTCGCGTCGTGGATCAATGGCGCCGCCAGGAACGGCCGTCGCGGCGCAGGAGATCGTCGGCCGCCGACGGGCCCCACGAGCCGGCCGCGTAGTTCGGGAACTCCGGCCGATCTCGCTTCCAGGCCGCCACGATCGTGTCGACAAGAGCCCACTGCTCCTCCACCTCGTCCGCCCGCATGAAGAGCGTCGTGTCGCCGAGCATGCAGTCGAGGATCAAGCGCTCGTAAGCCTCCGGAAGCCCGGTGCGGAAGGCGCCGCCGTAGAGGAAGTCCATGTGCACCGTCCGGATCGCCATCCCCTGGCCGGGCACCTTGGCGCCGATCGCGAGCGAGACGCCCTCGTCCGGTTGGATGTGGAGGAGGAGGACGTTCGGGCGGAGGCCGTCCTCGGAGCCCGCCTCGAACGGCGGCTTGGGCGCGCGCTTGAACTGAATCGCGATCGTGGTCTCGCGCTTCGGCAGCCGCTTCCCGGTGCGGAAGTAGAACGGTGTGTCGGCCCAGCGCCAGTTGTCCACGTAGAGCTTCCCGCCCACGTAGGTCTCGGTCTCCGACTCGGGCGCGACGCCTTCCTCGTCCCGGTAGCCGGGGGCGCGCTTGCCCTCGACGAGGCCGGGCCCGTACTGGCCGCGGACGATGTGCTTCGGCCCCGGGGTGTGGAGCGACTTGAGCACCTTGACCTTCTCCGTCCGCACCGACTCGGCGTCGAACGCGATCGGCGGCTCCATCGCCGTCAGCGCGACCAGCTGGAGGAGGTGGTTCTGCACGATGTCGCGGATGGCGCCCGCCTCTTCGTAGAAGGCCGCCCGCCCCTCGAGGCCGACGGACTCGGACACCGTGATCTGGACGTGGTCGATGAACTGCCGGTTCCAGACGGGCTCGAAGATCCCGTTCGCGAAGCGCAGGACGAGCATGTTCTGGACCGTCTCCTTGCCGAGGTAGTGGTCGATCCGGAAGATCTCCTCCTCGGCGAAGTGCTCGGCGAGCGTGGCGTTCAGCTCCCGCGCGCTCGTCAGGTCGTGCCCGAACGGCTTCTCGGCGATCACGCGCGTCCAACCCTCCGTGTGTCGCCGCTCGCCGACATGCGCGACGATCCCCTGGAAGGCGCTCGGGGGGACGGCCATGTAGTAGACGCGGTTGCCGCCCGTCCCGCGCTCGTCGTCGAGCTCGGTCAGTGCGTCGGTCAAGCGCTGCCAGCCGGCCTCGTCCTTGAAGTCCATGGCCACGTAGCGAACGCCGGCCGCGAGCTCGTCCCAGACGTCCTGGCGAAACTCGTCACGGCCATGCTCCTCGACCGCGGCGCGCATCCGCTCGATGAACTCCTCGGTGCCGATGTCGCTGCGCGCCGCCCCGACGACGCCGAACTGCGGCGGCAGGAGGTCGCGGAAGGCGAGCGCGTAGAGCGCGGGGAACAGCTTGCGCTGCGTCAGGTCGCCCGAGGCGCCGAAGATCGTGAGGACGCAGGCCTCCGGGGTGCGCCGGATTCGCAGCCCTTCGAGCAGCGGGTTCTCTTCGCCCTCCTCGAGGGCGGCGGCCTCCGGGATGTCTTGAACTTCTGTCATCCCATGGAGCGTGGATCGCCGCTGGCCTTCGACTCCTCGACGGCCTGCACAGCGTGGCCGCCGAACTGGTTTCGTAGGGCCGCGGAGACCTTCGCCGCGAAGTTGATGTCTTGGCGGGAGGCAAAGCGCGCGAACAGTGACGCGGCGATCACCGGCACCGGAACGTTCAGGTTGATCGCCTCATTGATCGTCCAGCGTCCTTCGCCCGAGTCCTCCACGTAGCCCTTGATGCGGGCCAGGTCGTCGCCCTCCTGCTCGAAGGCGGCGTACAGGAGCTCGAGGAGCCACGAGCGCACGACCGAGCCGTAGCGCCAGATCCCGGCGATATCCGAGAGGTCGAGGTCGAACTCGGAATGGTGCATGAGCTCGAAGCCCTCGGCGTAGGCCTCCATCAAGCCGTACTCGATCCCGTTGTGCACCATCTTCACGAAGTGACCTGCGCCCGAGGCGCCGACGTGGGCGAAGCCGTCGGGCGGCGCAAGGGTCTCGAACGCCGGGCGGACGATCTCGACGGCTTCGGCGTCGCCGCCGACCATCAGGCAGTAGCCGACCTCGAGGCCCCAGACCCCGCCCGAGACACCCGCGTCGAGGAAGTGGATCTTTCGCTCGGCCGCCACGGCGTGGCGTCGCTGAGAGTCGCGGAAGTTCGAGTTGCCGCCGTCGACGATCACGTCGCCCTCGTCCAGGAGCTCGAGGAGCTCCGTGAAGTTCTGCTCCGTCGGGTCGCCGGCGGGAACCATGAGCCAGAGGACGCGCGGGGACTCCTGCTGGCCGACGAGCTCCTCGAGCGACGAGGCAGTGCCGCCGCCGCTCGGCGCCCAGCCGCCCACCTCGTGGCCGTCCTGCTCGAGCCGCTTGACCATGTTGCCGCCCATGCGGCCGAGGCCGACCATGCCGAGCTTCATGCGATCTCCTCCCAACTGACTCGAGCTACACGGCGCCCGCGCTCCTTGAGTGACGCGAAGTCTCCGGCCGCCTGTGCCTTCAGGAGCCGCGCGAAGCCGAACGCGCTTCCCGGGATCGCGAGCTCCTCCGGCTCGTCGACGACCTGGAGGAAGAGACCCGACGCGGGCCCGCCCTTGTGGAGCTGGCCCGTTGAATGCAGGTAGCGCGGACCGAACCCGCCCGTGGTCACGATTGCCGCCTCGCGGCGAACCCGCTCGCGTACTTTCTCGATCGCGCGTTCGGCCTGCACCGTCGGCTCGACGAACGCCTGCACGCAGAAGTAGTCCCCCTCCTTTGCCTGGCCCAGCAGCTCGTCGAGCGAGCCCTCGGGCTCGACACTCGGCTCCTCGCCCGAGCTCAGGATCTCACCGGTTCGGTCCTTGGCCGCCTGGACATTCGGCTGGTCGAACGGGTTGATCCCGATCAGCGCGCCCGCGACAGCCGTCGCGAACTCCCAGCGGTAGAGCTCTTGCCCGAGCTCGTACGGATCCTCGACCCGCACCTCCTCAAACAGGCGGTCTGGGCCGTCGTCGTTCTCGCCCGGCACGGGGACGAGGCCCTTCCCTTCCTTGCCCGTTGACTCCGCGATCAGCTGCTCGGCCCAGAGACCGAAGCCTCCGGGGCTCGGGTTGATCAAGACCTTGTCGCGGCCCTCGCGCCAGCCGTTGCCGAGACGCTCGCCGAGCTCGAGGCCGGGGTTGCCCTCCTCGCCGCGGCAGGCCTCGACCATCTCGTGCGCGCGCCCGAGCAGCCGCTCCAAGTCGATCCCCATGAGGGCAGCGGGCACCATCCCGAAGACCGAGAGCGCCGAGTAGCGCCCGCCGATCGTCGGCTCGCCGTCCCAGATCGCCCTGAACCCTCGCTCGCGAGCGGTCGACTCGAGACCCGAACCGGGGTCGGTGATCGCGACGAACTGCTCGCCGCGCCCGCCCGTCTTCTCCCAGAAGTACTCCATGTGGGAGCGCGTCTCGAGCGTCCCGCCCGACTTCGAGGCGACGAGGAAGAGCGTCGAGTCGAGGCTCCCGAGCTCGTCCTCTAGCGCCCGGATCGCATCGGGGTGCGTCGTATCGAGGACGTGGAAGCTCTCGGCCTCGAACGTCCGGCGCAGCACCTCGGGCGCGAGGCTCGAGCCGCCCATCCCGGCGAGCACGACGTCGACGTACCCAGCCTCGCGGGCGGAGGACGCGAACGACTCGAGCTCGGCGACCCGCTCGCGGATGCGGCTCGGCTCCTCGAGCCAGCCGAGCCAGCGAGCCTCGTCGGCGCCGGTCCAGAGACCGGCGTCCTTGGCCCAGATCCGCTCGACGAGGTTGGCCGTCTCGACCGCCATTAGTGCCTACGCCGTCACGAGCTCTTTTTGCGAGCGCCCGATGCCCTCGAGGAGCTCGTCGAAGGACTGGGCGAACTTGTCCACTCCCTCACGCTCGAGCGTCTCGACCACGTCGTCGTAGTCGACGCCTGCCTGCTCGAGCTGGTCGAGGAGCTGCCGCGCCTCGTCGATTCCCTGGTCGAGCGTCACCGCGGCTTCGCCGTGGTCCTGGAAGGCCTCGATCGTCTCGTCGGGCATCGTGTTCACGGTGTCCGGCCCGATCAGCTCCTCGACGTACATGACGTCGCGGTAGTCGGGATTCTTCACCGAGGTGGAGGCCCAGAGGCAGAGCTGCGGCACCGCTCCCTTGGCCGCGAGAGGCTCCCAGCGCTCGCCGGAGAAGACCTCCAGGAAGCGCTGGTAGGCAAGCTTCGCGTTTGCGATCGCGAGCTTGCCCTTGAGCTCGGGGTGCCCGACCTCGTCGAGCCGGCGATCGGCCTCGGTGTCGACGCGCGAGACGAAGAAGCTCGCGACGGACGCTACCCGGCTCGGAGCGCCGCCCTCCTCGACCAGCCGCTCGAGCCCGCGGACGTAGGCCTCGGCCACCTCCGAGTAGCGCTCGAGCGAGAAGATCAGCGTCACGTTGATCGAGCGGCCGCGGCCGATCATCTCCTCGATCGCGGGCAGGCCCTCCTTCGTCCCCGGGATCTTCACGTAGAGGTTCGGCCGGTCGATCGTGTCGTGGAAGCGGATCGCCTGGTCGATCGTCGCCTGCGTGTCGAACGCGAGGGTCGGGTCGACCTCGATCGAGACGTACCCGTCGCGGCCGCGCTGCCCGTGCTGCCAGGTCTCGCGCAACATGTCGCACGCGTCGCGAACGTCGCGGATCGCGAGCTCGATGAAGAGCTCCTTCGGATCGTCCGTGTCGGCCGCGAGCTCCTTCAGCTGCTCGTCGTAGGCGGTCCCCGCCGAGATCGCCTTCTGGAAGATCGACGGGTTCGACGTGACCCCGCGGATCGCGTCCTCGCGGATCAGCCGCTCGAGCTCGCCCTCCTGGAGCATGTTGCGCGAGAGGTTGTCGATCCACGGGCTCTGGCCGAGCTCGGCCAGCTGGTGCAGTCTCGACTCAGCCATGTCGTAGTGCTCCTTCCATCTCCTCGATCTTTTCCAGCCGGCGCACGTAGCGCTCGCCGCCCTCGAACTCGGCGCCGAGAAAGGCGCGCACGAGCTCGGCGGCGAGGTCGGCGCCGATCACGCCCGACCCGACGCAGAGAACGTTCATGTCGTCGTGCTCGACCCCCTGGTGCGCCGAGTACGTGTCGTGGCAGAGGCCCGCGCGAATCCCGCGGAGCTTGTTCGCGGCGACCGACGCGCCGACGCCGGATCCACAGACCAGGATGCCTCGGTCGGCCTCCCCGTTCGTGAGCGCCTGACCCACCTCGCGCGCCTTGTCGGGGTAGTCGACCCGCGGCTCGGGCGCGTCCGTGCCGAGGTCGATGACCTGGTGGCCGAGCGAGGCGAGAAGGTCAAGGATGTGCTCCCGGATCTTGACGCCGCGATGGTCGAACGCCACGGCGACTCTCATCCGGCGTACGTTACCCCGCAAGGGTTGAGAGCAAAGCTTCCGGAATAGGGGGTGCATCGTGTCGACAACCGATTTGGAGCGCTGGCGGGAGCTGGGGCAACAGCTCCGCGTGGACTCGATTCGCGCGGCGGCCGGGCCTAACTCGGGCCATCCCACGTCGTCCATGTCGGCGGCCGACCTCATGGCCGTCCTCCTGGACAAGTACCTCCGTTACGACTTCGACACCCCTGAGAACCCGGCCAACGACCACCTGATCTTCTCCAAGGGGCACGCATCGCCGCTCCTCTACTCGATCTACAAGACGGCGGGCGCGGTCACGGACGAGGAGCTCCTCACCTTCCGGACGATGGGCAGCCGGCTCGAGGGGCACCCGACGCCGATCATCCCGTGGGTCGACGTGGCGACGGGCTCCCTGGGCCAGGGCCTCCCGATCGGCGTGGGCGTCGCGCTCGCCGGCAAGCGGCTCGACCGGATCCCCTACCGCGTCTGGGTCCTCTGCGGCGACAGCGAGATGGCTGAGGGGTCGATGTGGGAGGCCTTCGAGCACGCAGCGTTCTACGAGCTCGACAACCTGAAGGCGGTCATCGACGTGAACCGGCTCGGGCAGACGGGCGAGACCATGCACGGCTGGGATCTCGACTCCTACGTCCGCCGCGCCGAGGCCTTCGGCTGGCACGCGATCGCGATCGACGGGCACGACGTGGAGGCAATCGACCGTGCCTACGAGGAGGCGATCGGCGTCACCGGCCAGCCAACCGTGATCGTCGCGAAGACCGTGAAGGGCAAGGGCGTCAAGGCCGTCGCCGACCAGCTCGGCGCGCACGGCAAGGCGCTCGACGACGCTGAGGCTTCGATCCGCGAGCTCGGCGGCGAGCGGTCGATCCGCGTCGATGTGTCCAAGCCGGAGACGGGCGCGTCGCCGCACGAGTTCGTCGGCGGCGAGGCCTCGCTCGAGCTTCCTTCCCATCAGATCGGCGACAAGGAGGTCGCGACGCGCAAGGCCTATGGCGACGCGCTTGCGGCCGTCGGAGCCGCGAACGGCAAGGTGGTCGCGCTCGACGGCGAGGTGTCGAACTCGACCTTCTCCGAGATCTTCCGCAAGGCCGACCCGGAGCGGTACTTCGAGATGTACATCGCCGAGCAGCAGCTCGTCGCCGCCGCGGTGGGCCTGCAGGTGCGGGGCTGGAGGCCGTTCGCGTCGACATTCGCCGCCTTCCACTCTCGGGCGTTCGACTTCGTGCGCATGGCGGCGATCTCGCGAGCGACGATGGCGCTCTGCGGCTCGCACGCGGGCGTCTCGATCGGGGAGGACGGGCCGTCGCAGATGGCCCTCGAGGACCTGGCGATCTTCCGGGCGGTCTGGTCGTCGACCGTCCTCTACCCCTCGGACGCGAACCAGACGGCGAAGCTCGTGGCGACGATGTCCGAGCTCGACGGGATCTCCTACATGCGGACGACCCGCGCCGCGACGCCGATCATCTACGGGCCCGACGAGGAGTTCCCCGTCGGTGGCAGCAAGGTCGTCCGCTCCTCGGACGAGGACGACCTGACGATCGTCGGCGCGGGAATCACGCTGCACGAGGCCATGAAGGCCGCCGACCTGCTCGACGCGGACGGCATCGGCGCGCGCGTGCTCGACCTCTACTCGGTGAAGCCCGTGGACACCGCGGGCCTGCAGGCCGCCTGCGAGGCGACGGGCGGGCGGATCCTCACGGTCGAGGACCACTGGCCGGAGGGCGGGATCGGCGAGGCGGTGCTCTCGGCCCTCGCGGAGGCAGGCGAGCGGCCGCAGATCCGCATGCTGGCCGTACGGGACATGCCGACGTCGGGCAAGCCGGAGGAGCTCCTGGCCGCCGCGGGCATCGACGCCGAGTCGATCGCCGCAGCGGCGCGACAGCTCGTGGGCTCGCCGGTCGGCGCTGAGCGCTGAGCCGCGGTCGGGCGGGCAGCCGCCACGGCGACCCCACTGTTACCCGCGCGCGCGTCTGACTGAGGGTCCCGACCCGCCCCCTGCTCGCCGCTCAGGCTAACCCTCGAAAGCGCGCGAGTGGGGCGCCGGATGCGCCGAGATTGTGACGCCTCTGCACCTGGACACCGCAGCGGCGCCTGGCCGTCCGGCTCTGCGACCATGCGGGCATGGCAGTGGTCGTCGCATCCAATCTCCAGAAGGACATCAACGGGGCGCTCCTCTTCGACGGCGTCTCGTTCAAGGTCGAGCGCCGCGACCGGGTGGCGCTCGCCGGGCCGAACGGCGCCGGCAAGACGACGCTTCTGCGCATGCTCGCCAACGAGACCGGGCGCGACGGGGGCGAGCTCGCTTTCGCCAAGGGCACGCGGGTCGCGCTCCACGACCAGCGGCCGCCACTCGCGCGCGGGCTGACGCTTCGGGAGTACGTCCTCTCGGGCGCGGCCGATCTCGTCGCGATCGAAGACGAGCTTCGCTCCCTGGAAGCATCGATGGCAGGAGGTGACGCGAGCGCGGCGACGCTCGCACGGTACTCAGAGGCCCAGGCGCGGCTCGAGCACGCGGGCGGCTACGCCTGGCGCGACCGCGCGACCTCCTTCGTCCGTGGGGTCGGCTTCGCTGACGCAGACCTCGACCGGGCGCTCGACACCTTCTCCGGCGGCGAGTTGACGCGCGCCTCGCTCGCGCGGGCGCTGAGCGGCGACCCCGACCTGCTCCTCCTGGACGAGCCGACGAACCACCTGGACGTCGCGTCAATCGAATGGCTCGAGCGCGAGCTCGAAGCGCTCGACGCGGCCGTCATCCTGGTCGCACACGATCGCTGGTTCCTCGAGGCGGTCACGAACGCGACGCTCGAGCTCTCGGCCGGGCGCTCCACCTACTTCGCCGGGCCCTGGCACGCCTGGCGGCGCGAGAAGGCCGAGCGCGCGGCGCACGCGCAGAAGACGGCCGACCGGCTCGGCGGCGACATCGAGCGCCTCGACCGGTTCGTGCAGCGCTTCCGCTACAAGAAGTCGAAGGCCAAGCAGGCGCAGGCCAAGCTCACGCAGATCGGCCGCTTGCAGGAGGAACGCTCCCAGGCCACCGGCGATGTCGCCCTCCTCACACGGCGGACGCGAACCCTCGGCTTCGAGTTCCTGAACCCGCCCCGGAGCGGGCGGACGGTGATCGAGGCCCGCGGCCTCGACGTCCGGGCCGGCGACAAGCATCTCCTCGCGAAGGTCGAGCTTGCGCTCGAGCGCGGCGAGCACGTGGCGCTCGTCGGACCGAACGGCTCCGGGAAGACCACGCTCGTCGAGACGCTCCTCGGGCGGCGCGAGGCCGCGGCCGGCACGAGCCGCATGGGCCACGGTGTCGTCCCCGCGTACTTCTCGCAGCAGGAGGTCGAGCTCGACGAGCGCCTGACCGTCCTGGCGATGACACAGAAGGCCACCAACCTCCAGCGCCCGCAGGCGCAGAACCTGCTCGGCCGCTTCCTCTTCTCCGGCTGGGAGGCCCACGAGAAGTCCGTCGCCGCGCTCTCGGGCGGCGAGCGCCGCCGGCTGGCCCTCGCGTTGGTCGTCGCCTCGGGCGCCAACTTCCTCGTGCTCGACGAGCCGACGAACCACCTGGACGTGGAGAGCCGGGAAGCCCTCGAGGCCGCGCTCGAGGCCTTCCCCGGAACGCTCCTCCTCGTCTCGCACGACCGCGCCCTGCTGGATGCGATCGCCTCGCGCACGCTCGCGCTCGAGGACGGCGAGCTGAACGCCTACGAGGGCGGCTGGGCCGAGTACATCGAGCGGCGCGGAACCCGGGAGCAACCGGTTCCCAAGGCTCCTCGAGAACCGAAGAAGCCTCAGAGCCCTCGCTCGAAGGGGCCGCCCCGCGACCCGCTGACCGAGCTCGAGCGTGCGATCGAGGAGAAGGAGCGGGTGGTCGCGACGCTCGAAGCGGACCTTGCTCTCGACTGGTCGAACGCCGACAGGGTGGCCGCCCACCGGCGAGCCCGCGAGGAGCTCAAGGCGCTCTTCGCCCGCTGGGAAGCCCTACTGGAGAAAGCGAAGGGCTAAGCGGCCGAGCGGATGAAGTCGCGCGCGATCTCGAGCGCGGCCTCCGTCGGCGTCACGCCTGCAGCTTCGGCTGCGTCCAGGACGCGCGAGGTCGTCTCTCCGATCAGCGACTCCACCTCGGCGAGGCAGGCCGCGGGGTCGTCACCCTTGCAGCCCGGGGCCTCGTACAGGTGCACGCCGCCCGCGTTCGTGACGAAGTCCGGCAGGGCGAGGATGCCGCGCTCGTGGAGCGCCTCGACCGCGTCCGGCCCGTACGGGATGTTCGCGGTCGGGATCACGGCGAGGCAGCGAAGCGAGCCGACGTTGTCGACCCGGATCACGTCCGGGCGCGCGCCCGGGACGAGGATGTCGCACTCGACCGTGAAGAGCTCCTCGCGTGGCCGCGGCGCGAGGCCCAGGTGGTGGACGAGCGCGTCGCCGTGCGTGTCGCGAAGCGAGAGGAGCTCGGCCGCGTCGAGACCGCTCGGGTCGACGAGCGCGCCCTCGATCGTCGAGACCGCGACGATCCGCGCCCCGGCCTGGGCGCAGGCCCGCGCCGTGCCCGCGCCGACCTTCCCGAAGCCCTCGATCGCGACCGAGGCCCCGGCGAGCGGGCGTCCCTGGCGCTCGAGCACGACCTGGGCCGCGCCCTTGATCCCGTAGCCGACCGCGAGATCGTCCATCCCCATGCCCTCGAAGGAGCGGGCCCACATCGGCGTCGGCCCGTCCGCGGGCTCGAGCGAGAGGAAGTCCTCCGGGTTCGTGCCCATGTCGGGCCCGGTCAGGAAGAAGTCGCGGAGCTCGGCCACGCGCTCCAGATAGGCCGTGAGGAGGGTCGAGCGGTCGCCGCCCGCAAAGCGGAGGCCGGCCTTCGCGCCCGCATAGGGCACCTGCGCGACCCCGAACTTCCAGGTCATGGCCCGCGCGAGGCGAGCGACCTCGTCGGCCGTCACGTCGGGCACCATCCGCGTCCCGCCCGCCGACATGGGAAAGAGATCGTGGTCGATCACGATGACCGCCTCGAGGCCCACGCTCGGGTCGTTCAACTGGATGACGCGGAGGGGAGGAGCGTCTGAGCGGTCGAGCACGGACACCGCGAGGACGCTATCCCAAGCGGCGAACCGGAAGCGGCGTCTCCTCGGCCTCGCCTCCCGAGCCTCGCGCCACCCGGTAGGCGCAGCCGTCACCGGCGGCCACGGCCTCGACGAGCTCCCGGTCGCGGAAGTGAAGGGCGACCGCATCCTCGGCCGCGTATCCCGGAGGAAAGCCGTCGGCGACGAGCCGCAGGTAGGTCGGCCTGCGCTCCGGCTCCGCGTCGTAGTGGGGCGAGAAGCTGCCCTCGAGGAAGCCGAGGCCGTCGCGAAGCGGCGCGAGCGGCCCGAATGAGTCGGTCGTGCAAGCCTCGAACCAACAGTTTCCGCCGGCACTCGTCCCGCAGAGGAGGACGCCCTGCTCCCAGGCCTCGCGCAGAACGGCGTCGATGCCGTGCAGCAGCCAGACCGCGAGCATGTTCGCCGTGTTCCCACCGCCGACGTAGATCGCGTCCTGGCCGAGGAGGTGAACGCGCGCCGCCTCGCGCTGCGGCGCGCCGAAGAGCTCCAGGTGCGACGGGGCGCAGTCGAGCTTCGCGAAGGCGTCGTAGAAGCGGACGACGTATTCGCTCGAGTCCCCGCTCGCGGTCGGGAGGAAGCAGACCCGCGGGCGGTCCGCCCCCGTCAGGCCGAGGATGAAGCGAAGGAGGGGCTCGGACTCGGGCGCGAACCCGGCCCCGCCGATCGCGACGATCTGCGGCTCGCGGCTCATTGGCGCGCGAAGGTCGCCAGAACGGCCTCGGCGACCACCTTCAGAGGGCGATTCGACGACTGGCTCACGCTGCGCAGGCGCGCGAAGGCCTCCTGCTCGCTGAGCCCTTCGCGTTCCATCAGGAGCCCCTTCGCGCGCTCGACCACCTTGCGCGTCTCGAGAGCCTCGGCGAGCGACTCGGCTTCCTCGCGCAGCGCCTCGAGCTCGGCGTGGCGAGCCCGCGCCGCGTGGATGGCAGGGAGGAGATCGGACTCGCGAAACGGCTTGACGAGATAGCCGAAGACGCCGGCCTCGACCGCGCGCGAGACCAGCTCCTCCTGGTCGAAGGCCGTGAGCATGACGACCGGGATCGGCCGCTCGGCCAGGATCCGCCGCGCCGCCTCGATCCCGTCGAGCTTCGGCATCTTGACGTCGAGGATGGCCAGGTCAGGGCGCTCGCTCCGCGCGAGCTCGACCGCCTCCTCGCCGTTTCGCGCCTCGGCGCAGACCTCGAAGCCCGCGGCCTCGAGGGTCGTCTTGAGATCGAGACGGATGATCGTCTCGTCCTCTGCGAGGAGGATCCTCACGCGGGGAAGACGACCTCGGCGCGCATCTCGCCCGTTCCGCCGAGCGAGAGCGTGCCCTCGAGCTCATCGCGGACGAGCGCCCGGACGATCGAGAGCCCAGTCCCGTCCTCGACGGTGCCGCCCCATCCGCCATCATCGGCGACGGTCAGGCGCACCTGCCCGTTCGCGCGCACGAGCTCGACCTCGACCTCGTTGCCGCCGTGCTCGAGCGCGTTTTGGAGGAGCTCGCTGAAGACGAGCGCGAGCGCCGTCGCCCGGGATCCCTGGAGCGAGATCGCCTCGACCCGCGAGCGCACGGTCTTGCCCGCGCCGACACCCTGGACGAGGGTCGCGCGCAACCGCTCGACGAGCTCTCCCAGGTCGACGTCGTCGTCGCGCCGCTCGGTCAAGACCTCGTGCACGGCCGCGATCGCGAGAATCCGGTTGACGGAGTCGTCGAGCGCCTTCCGCGGGTCGGCGCCCGGGGCGCGAGCCTGCAGGCGCAGGAGCGATGCGACGGTCTGGAGATTGTTCTTGACGCGGTGGTGGATCTCTTGCGCGAGCACGCCGCGCATGACCGCGCGCCCGTGCTCGAGGGCGACCGCCGCCTGGTTCGCGATCGACGTGAGGAGCTTCGCGTCGTCATTCGAGAAGGGCGTGTCCCGGTCGCAGACGAGCTCGCCGATCTGGCGGCCTTTCGAGCGAAGCGGGAAGCGGACCGCGTGCGCGCCGGGCCGACCCTCGGGCCAGGCGATCCGCCCGTCCTCGAGCACGAGCGCCGCGCCGGTCGCGTCGACGGCGTCGATCGTCGTCTGCACGATCGCCGAGAGCGACTCCTCCAGGTAGAGCGACTCCGACACGGCCTCGGAGATTCGCGCGAGCGCCTCGAGCTCGGCGACCCGCCGCTGCGCGCTCTCGTAGAGCTTCGCGTTCTCGATCGCCTGGGCCACCTGTCCCGCGATCGCCATCAGGAGCTCGATCTCGACCTCCGAGAACTCGCGGGGCTCCTGGGTGCGGAGATTGAGGGCGCCCTCGAGGCGCTCCTTGGCGAGGATCGGGACGGCGAGGATGGACTGGTACTGCTCCTCGCGCAGGTTCGGGAAGCGCTTGAAGCGCGGGTCGAGATGCGCCTCGCGCGCGATCATGACCGGCGCACGCGTCGCGGCCGCCGTCCCGGTGATCCCCTCGCCGGGCCGCATCTTCGGCACGCGGGTCATGTCCTCGACCCGCGTGCCGTGCGAGGCGCGCAGGACGAGCTCGTCGGCGGCTTCGTCGTAGAGGTAGACGAAGCAGGCGTCGGCCTCGAGGGCCTCCGCGACCTTCGAGGCCACGAGCTCGAAGAGCTCCCCGAGGTCGAGCGTCGAGTTGACGGCCGCGATCGTCTCCGTCAGGAGGCGCACATGGCGAGCCGTCGGCTCCATCCCGGGAGCTTAAGCGCGGAGCCGAAACACCCGATGAAGACAGGGTGAACCTCTCCTCTGCGCGCGCGGGCGCGTCGCACCGCGATTTCACAGCGCACGCAGCCGAGGAGCTCGCTGCCTTCCACGAGATCGCCAAGGGCCTGATCGACCGCCTCGACGTCCAGGGAGTCCTCGAGACGATCCTCGCGCGCGCGACCGCGCTCGCGGGCACCTCCGATGGCTTCCTCTACCTCGCCGAGGGCGACGAGCTGGTCGTCCGCCTCGGGTTCGGCAAGTTCCGAGACGAAGTGGGATACCGGCTCGCGCGGGGCGAAGGGCTCGCCGGGCGAGTCTTCGAGACGGGCGAGCCCCTCGCCGTCGACGACTACCAGGCCTGGGAGGGGCGCCGCCGCGACTTCGACGACCATCCGTTCCACGCCATGGTGGGCGTGCCGCTCCGCGCTTCCGGCCGGGTGGCCGGGGTCATCGGGATCTCGCACCCCGAGCTTGGCAAGAGCTACACCGCAAGCGAGGTCGAAGTTCTGAGGCGCTTCGCCGACCTCGCATCCCTGGCACTCGAGAACGCGCGCCTCTTCACCGCCGCCGACGAAGGTCAGACACGGTTTCGCTCGCTCGTCGGGAACATCCCCGGCGCCATCTACCAGGCGACGTTCGACGGCGCCTGGAGCATCCGCTTCATGAGCGACACGATGGAGGAGCTCTGCGGCTATCCCCCCGAGGACTTCACCACGGGTCGCCGGACGGTCGAGAGCCTCATCCATCCTGACGACCACGCCGCGGTCATGGCCGAGTTCGACGTCGCGCTCCGAAGCCTCGAGCCCTACATCCTCGAGTACCGGGTGATCCACCGCGACGGCTCGATCCGGCACGTGCACGAGCGCTCGCGCGGGATCGCAGGGCCGGGAAGCACGATCCTCCTCGACGGGTCTCTCTTCGACGTGACCGAGCGCCGGCGAGCGGAGGAGACTCGCACGCACCTCGCGGCAATCGTCGAGTCCTCGCATGACGCGATCTACGGCACGGGCCCCGACCGGACGATCACGAGCTGGAACGCATCTGCCGCTCGAATCTACGGGTACACGGCCGAGGAGGTACTCGGCCGGCCGGTGAGCATGCTCGTAGCCGATGCGGCAGACCCCGAGGCTCGGAGGATCAGCGACCAGGTGTTCGGGACCGGCGAGAGCGTCGTCATCGAGACGGTCCGACGACGCAAGGACGGGAGCCTCTTCGACGCCTCGCTGACCGTGGCGCCCGTGAAGGACGGCGCCGGCAACGTGGTCGGGACCTCCGCCGTCCTTCGCGACGTCACCGAGCGAAAGCGCATCGAGGCCGAGCGCGACCGGTTGCTCGCGACCGAGCAGGAGACGCGCGCCGCAGCGGAGTCGGCCCGGAGCGAGCTCGCAAAGCAGAACGAGCGGCTACGTGAGCTCGACCATCTGAAGGACGAGTTCATCGCCTTGATCTCGCACGAGCTCCGCACCCCGCTCACCTCGATTCGCGGGTACATCGACCTGATCCTCGAGGACGGCTCGCTGACCGCCGATCAGCGCAGGTTCCTCGAAATCGCAGACCGTAACTCCGACCGGCTGCTCCGACTCGTGGGCGACCTCCTCCTCGTCGCCCAGCTCGAGGCGGGGAACCTCGAGCTCGAGCCCGCTCCGATCAATCTCGCGGCGATCGCCGGAGACAGCCTCGTCGCAGCCCTGCCCGGTGCCGAGGCGAAGCAGATCGATCTCATCCTCGAGGCGGAGAACGTCCAGGTTCTCGGTGACTCGGTGCGTCTCGGCCAGGTTCTCGACAACCTCGTCTCGAACGCGATCAAGTTCACCCAAGAGGGCGGGCGGGTCGTCGTCCAGGTCGAGGCGCGAGGCGGCGAGGCGATCCTGGAGATCCGGGACAGCGGCATCGGGATCGCCCCTTCCGATCAGCCCTTCCTCTTCGACCGCTTCTTCCGAACCGCCGAGGCGACGCAGAGCGCCATCCAGGGCACCGGCCTCGGGCTCACGATCACGAAGGCGCTGGTCGAGGCCCACGGGGGCTCGATCTCGGTCTCGAGCGAGGAGGGCTCCGGAACGACGTTCCGCGTCGCCCTTCAGCTCGAACGCGACGCGGCTCCGGCCCGTGACCTCGCCGGAGCCGCGTCGTAGATCGTCTGACGAGCTAGAGCACGCTCAGGTAGCGCTTCATCTCCCAGTCGGTGAGCTGGACGCGGTAGTCGTCCCACTCCTTGCGCTTGATCTCGACGTAGCGATCGAAGATGTGCTGGCCGAGCGCCCGCCTCGCGAGCTCCGAGGTCGAGAGCTCGTCGATCGCCTCGCCGAGGGTCTCGGGGAGGGCGACGATGCCGCGCTCGCGCCGCTGCTCGGCCGTCAGGTGGTAGAGGTTCTGCTCCATCGGGGCCGGCAGCTCGTAGCCCTTCTCGATCCCCTCGAGGCCCGCGTGCAGGAGCGCCGCGAAGGTGAGGTACGGGTTGCAGGCAGGGTCCGGGCACCGGATCTCCGCCCGGGTCGCCTGCTCCTTGCCCGGCTTGTAGAGCGGGATTCGGATGAGCGCCGAGCGGTTCCGCCGTGACCAGGCGACGTAAACCGGGGCCTCGTAGCCGGGCACGAGCCGCTTGTAGGAGTTCACCCACTGCGCGAAGACCGCGGAGATCTCGCGCGCGTGCTGGAGCTGGCCCGCGATGAACGCCTTGCCGACCTCGGAGAGGCTCCACTCGTCGTCCGCGTCGAAGAACGCGTTCTTGCCGTCGGCGAAGAGAGACTGATGCGTGTGCATGCCCGAGCCGTTCTCCCCGAAGAGCGGCTTCGGCATGAAGCTCGCGTGGTAACCGGCCTTCTTCGCGACCTCCTTGACGACCAGGCGGTACGTGATCGTGTGATCGGCCATGTCGAGCGCGTTCGAGAAGCGCATGTCGATCTCGTGCTGCGACGGGCCGACCTCGTGGTGCACGTACTCGACGGGGATGCCCATCGACTCGAGCGCCGTGATCGTCTCGTTGCGAAGCTCCCAGGCCGCGTCGAGCGCCGTCATGGCAAAGTAGCCGCCCTCGTCGAGCGTCTCCGTGCCCTTGTCGTCCTCGAAGAGGAAGTACTCGAGCTCGGGGCCGACGTTGAACGTGTCGAAGCCCATCGATTGCATCCGCGCGAGCGCCTGCTTCAGGACGTAGCGCGGGTCGCCGTCGTAGGGCTCGCCGTCGGGTGTGACGACGTCGCAGATCATCCGGCCGACCTTGGTGGCCCCGTTCGGCATGAGCTGGAACGTCGCCGGGTCGGGGATCGCGACCATGTCCGATTCCTCGATCGAGTTGAACCCCGTGATCGAGGAGCCATCGAAGCCCATCCCGTCGTCGAGCGCGTCCTCGAGCTCGGCCGGTGTGATGGAAAAGCTCTTCAGGTGCCCTTCGAGATCCGTGAACCACAGGTGGACGAAGCGGACGTTCTCCTGCTCGACCCGCTTGAGGATCTCCTTGCGAGCCTTCGGATCGCTCGTCGCCCTGCCGGTGTCACGTTCGTGCTCGACCATCGCCATATACGCCTCCTTTAAACGCAAAGAGCCCCGGGCACTCGCCCGAGGCTTCGTCGCCTTCGACGCTTCGGAGTATAGGCGCGCGACCGGATGGCCGCCCACGGCACCACAGCAGGCCGACCCGGCCCCTCGGATGCTCGTCACGCCTGGCGCAGGCTACTCGCGCGAGCCCCGCCGACGGGGGCGCCATGCAAGTCGGCACGCTTTCGCGCGCAAATCGTCACATCCGCCATGTCCCCCGGAGCCGCCTCCGAGGGACAGTCCCTGTTCTTCGAGGGACGCCCGCGGCTGTCGGGCGTCCCTCGCTCTTGGCGCTAGGAGACGGCGAACGTCACCGTCAGCGTTGCCTCGATCTCGTCCTCGCCGGGCTCCACGTCCATAGCCAGGGCCTCTGCCTTGGCCGCGGAGTAGATCTCGCCCGTCGTGCCCCCCTCGACTACTTCGACGGGCCGACCCAGCGTCACGCCGAGCTTCGCTGCGAGCCGCTCGGCCTTCGAACGGGCCGCGTCGTACGCGCGATCGAGCGCGTCACGGTAGAGCTCTTCCCGATTCGAGCGGGAGAGGGAGGGCCCGTAAACGTCGGTCGCACCGGCCTCGACCGCGCCTTCGATCACCCCGCCGACACGAGAGAGGTCCCGCACGATCACGCGCACGCGACTCGAGGACACGTAGCCCGTCACCTGGTTCGTCCGCTCGTTGAGACGTGGGTAGAGCGAGGCCTCCTGAGTCTGGATGTCCTTCCGGGCGACTCCCGCGGCTCGAAGGGCCGCAACTACACGCCGGATCTTCGCCGCGCTGGCCGTGAGCGCACCGCGGGCACTCGCCGCGCGCGACTCCACCCCGAACGACCACTCGGCGGTATCGGGCACCGAGGCGACGAGCCCGGTTCCTCCCACCGTGAGCGTCCGTCTCTCGTCCGGCTCGGCCGCACTCGCCGGAAGAGCCGCTACCACCGCGACGACCGCGAGCGCCGCCACCCATCGAAACGTCCCCACCACGCACCTCCTTCGTTGCCTGGCCTTTCGACCGGGGGAGGAGGCGAGATGTTCCTACGCGAACGCGGTGAGGTAGGGCTCCCAGCCGTCGGGGATCCGCGCCGCGCTCAGCGTCACGAAGAGCGCCGGCGCCGGGGCCCGCGGCGGCGCGTGGAGGCGCATGCCGACCTCCTCCAGCATCCGGTTGCCCTTGCGGAGGTTGCAGGGCGCGCACGAGGTGACGACGTTCTCCCAGATCGAGTCGCCCCCGCGCAAGCGTGGCACCACGTGGTCGAGCGTGAGCTTCCCGCTCTCCGT
>Ga0136613_10000478_pt1 | contig 18639 bp, 21 predicted proteins | sample AntDrymUQ2722106_2_FD_106649 | JGI IMG/M metagenome (GOLD analysis project Ga0136613, IMG submission 106649) | Polar desert sand microbial communities from Dry Valleys, Antarctica - metaG UQ272 (21.06) | ecosystem: Environmental > Terrestrial > Soil > Desert | place: Antarctica: Dry Valley... | reverse complement strand
GGGGGGGGGGGGGGGGGGGGGGGGGGGGGGGGGGTTCGGGCGGGGGGGGGGGCGCAGGCGGGGCCGGCGGGGGCGGTGGGGGTGGCGTGGGAGCCGAGGTCACCTTCCGGTACGCCACCGTGACCGAGCCCGTTCGTCCCGCTCGCACCCGCAAGACCGACTTCGTGGACGTGCCGGCGTAGAGCCCTGTGCTCGTGGCGATCCGTTGGGGAGACACCCGCCAGCGGCCCACCGGCACCCTGAGGCGCACTTTGACCGAGGTACCCGAGATCGCCTTCTTCGCCACACGCGAGCGGCCGCCCGAAGCGAGGCGCACCTTTCCGGGTACGCCGACCGGCGTCTTGATGGTGACCACGATGGTGCCGGTCTGCGCGGCGGCCGGCGCCGGCGCGGCGAGGGGCGCCGCGTACCCGACCCAGCCCAGCGCGACGAAGAGCGACAGGCATGCAACGACGAGCGCCGGGCTCCCGACCTTGATCTTCCTCAAAAGGTTCCCCCTAAGATAGAAAGGCATCTTCCCGGCGGGCGAGGCACATTGCAATAGGCCGAACGGCCTATCTTCGTGAATGATTGGTGCAGCCCACCGCGCTCCTGAATCGCCTAGCATCACGGGGGCGATGGATCGCCGACGCACCGCGTGGGGTGTGACGCTCGGGCTGACCGCTGTTGGGGGGCTCGTCGGGCACCTGATCGCGTACTCGCTCGTTCTGCCGACCGGCGTCCAAGGCGGAGCAGGACACGGGCACGGCCATGCAGCGTCCGCCGCCTCGCCCGCATACTGGCAGCACATCCGCGTCTGCCTTGCGATCTGTCTAGCGGTCGTGCTGCTCGGGCTCGTCGTCGCGAGCCTCGAGCGCGTCGGCGGCCGGTCGCGCTTCTTCGTCCCGCTCTGGCTCTTCGCCGCGGTGCCGCCGCTCGGCTTCGTCGTTCAGGATCAGCTCGAGGGCCTGCTCGGCATCGGTGCGATGAGCCAGGCCGCGGCGCTCGATCCGGGGTTCCTGATCGGATTCGCGCTCCAGCTTCCGTTCGCCCTCCTCGCGTTTGTGGCGGCGCGAAGCCTGCTGACGTTCGCGACGGCTCTTGTCCGGCGCCTAAGAGCCCTCGATTCGCCACGCATCACGGCGCCCGAGCTCTGGCTTCGGCCCGTGCAGCTCGTACCGGCGGTTCGACCCTCGCCGCTCGCGCGAGGGTTCGGCCAGCGCGCGCCTCCCCGCTAGCGGACGACGTCCCTACCGCGCCGGCCGGCGCGGCTCGTCCGCAAGAAGAGGAGGAACCCTCGTTGTCATCCCGTTCGCACCGGCGCCACGCCGGGCGACTCTGGACAGGCGCTCTCGTCGCCGCGATCGCGGCACTCGTCGCCGTGCCCGCGGCGTCCGCCCATTCGGTCCTGATCGCGACCGAGCCGGGCACGGGTGCCGTCGTCGAGACGTCGCCCTCGCAGGTGCTGCTGCGCTTCGACGAGCCGGTCGAGGCCGCGCTCGGCTCCGTCCGCGTCTTCAACGCGAACGGCGAGCGGGTGGACGACGACGAGGTGCAGAAGCCGAGCCCGGAGGAGGTTGCAACCGGGCTCGACCGCGACCTCGCCGACGGCACCTACACGGTGGCCTGGCGTCTCATCTCGGCCGACTCGGACCCCATCAGTGGAGCTTTCGTGTTCCACGTGGGGGCACCTGGCGCGGAGCCGGGTGGGATCGGGGCCGAGGTCCTCGGGAGCACTCCCGCGCTCACGAACGTGGCCTACACGGCGGGCCGCTTCTTCGAGTTCATCTTCCTCCTTCTCTGCGCGGGCGGGATCGCCTCGCTCATCTACGCCCTCCGCTCGGCGGACGCCCGCCTCCACCGGCGTCTCTACGGGCTCCTCGCGTGGTTCGCGGGAGCGCTCTTCGTCTTCGCGCTCCTGGGGCTTCCGTTCCAGGGCGCGGCGGCGGCCGGCTCGGGGCTCGGCGAGGCCTTCTCCTGGGACGTCGTCTCATCCGTGGCCGACACGCGGTACGGAAAGGTCGAGCTCGTGCGGGCGGGGCTTGCCCTCGCGCTCCTCGGGCTCGCGCTCTTCCTCCGCGGCGCGACCGGCCGTTCGCGGGAGCCGGCGCAGGTTGGGGCGGCGCTCCTCGCCGCGGGGCTTGTCCTCACGCCGTCGTTCGGCGGTCACGCGAGCGTGAGCGGGAACCTGGCGCTCGTAGCGGACATGGCGCACGTCCTCGCGGCGGCCGCGTGGGTGGGCGGGCTCGCCTTCGTCGTCCTCGGGCTCGCCTTCGCGCTCGAAGAGCGCTGGCCCCTGGCGACTCGCTCCGTCCCTCGCTTCTCGATGATGGCCGTCGTCTCGGTCGGGCTCCTGATCGTGGCCGGGACCACCAACGGCTACCTGCAGGTTCGATCCTGGAGCGGCCTCTGGGAGACACGCTACGGCCTGCTCCTCCTCGCCAAGATCGCACTCATCCTCCCGCTGCTCGGCCTGGGGGCCTACAACAACCGCTATGCGGTTCCGCGCCTTCGGGCCGGAGTCGCCCAGCCGCGGGAGCGGCGGCGGTTCCTCCAGGCCGCTGGAGTGGAGATCGCGATCATGGTCACGATCGTCGCGGTGACCGCCGTGCTCGTGAACTCTGCGCCCGCCAAGGACGTCGTCATGGAGCACGGCGACGTGACCGCCGAAGTCGACTTCGGAAAGGAGCTCAAGGCCCACGTTCGCGTCGAGCCGGGGACGATCGGGATCAACGAGATCCATCTGATGTTCGAGTCAGGAGTCGAGGAGACGGAAGCCCCCGAGTTCGAGGAGGTCGTCGTTTCGGCGAGCCTCCCGAGCCAGGAGATCGGTCCGCTTCGCTACGAGGCGGAGACCGAAGGGCATGCCGGCTACGTGGTCACCGACGCGTCCTTCGGGCTCGTCGGCGAGTGGCAGCTTCGCATCGAGGCCCGCCGCGGGGAGTTCGAGCTCCTGACCGGTACCACCACCATTCCAATCGACAAGAGGTAGAGATGAATCTGAAGCTCGTTCTGCTGACAGCCCTGGCTGCGCTCCTAACGGCGCCGGTGGCCACGGCTCATGTGACGATGAATCCTCGGGAATGGGAGGCGGGCGGGTTCGCGCGGTTCTCTGTCCGCGTTCCCAACGAACGGACGGACGCCAGCACGACCGAGGTGACGGTGCAGTTCCCCGAGAACGTCATCTCGGCCAGCTTCATCGACGTCGAGGGCTGGGAGCGCACCGTCGAGATGGCGACGCTCGACGCGCCCATCGAGGGCGAGGCGGGCGAGGAGCCGATCACCGAGCGCCTCGCAAGCGTGACCTGGAGCGGCGGAGAGGTCGAGCCCGGCGAGTTCGTCGAGTTCGGGCTCAGCTTCCAGGTCCCAGAGGACGCGACCGAGCCGCTGCTCTTCCCAGCGCTCCAGACCTACTCAGACGGGCAGGTCGTTCGCTGGATCGCTCCGGAGGAGGAAGCCGACACGCCTGCTCCGCGCGTCGCGGTGCTCGCCGCGGCGGGCGAGGAGGCGGCCACCACGACCGAGGCGACGGAAACGACCGAGGAAGGCTCCGAGCCTGCCGCGGCGGCAGGCGACTCGGGTGGTGGAGACGACAGCGGGCGCGCCAACCTCGCGCTCGTCCTCGGCATCGCGGGCCTGATCGCCGGGCTCGCCGCGCTCGGGGTCGCGCTCTCGCGGCCGCGGCGTGCAGACACGCCCAGCAAGGCCGTCTAGTCGGAAAGGGGAGCGGCCTGGGCCGGCATTTCGCCGGCCCGGGTCGCTAGCATCCCCGCCGCGATGAGCCTGCGCGGTCAGCCCGTCGAGCAGCCGGTCGTCCTCCCGGACGGCCGCAGCGTTCGGGTTCGCGTCGGCGTCGCCGACGACCCCTACATCGCCAAGCGGGAGCTCGACACCGTCTCTCTCGAGCTCTGGGCCGGCGACGAGGCCATTGCTTCGGTCAACACCGTGCTCGAGCCGGGCCACGTGAGCGAGGCCCGGGCGCTCGTCCGCAAGGTCGCGGCGGGGCTCGAGTCGGGCGAGCTCGAGCCGACCGCAGGTGCGCTCGAGCCGCTCGGCGATCGCCTGCCCGACGTCGGCTAGTCGGTTACCCAGTCGCGGGTCAGGAAGAGCCAGAAGGCGAGCCCGGCGTAGGGCCCGTATGGGCGGAAGCGGCGCGCGATCGTCGTGTCCTTCTTCGGGCGGCCTCCGGTCAGGCGCGCATAGGTGGGCCGCGTCCAGGAGTCGAGGATGAGCGGCGAGTAGCGGCCGAGCATGATCATCACGTGCGAGGCCGCGTAGGGGCCGACACCGGGAAGCGCGAGGAGGGCCGCGGCGAGCTGGTCGTCCGGGAGCTCCTCTCGCGAGGCCCGGCCGAGTGCCTCGAGGTCGAGCTCGCCGCTCGCCACGGATGCGGCGAGCGACCGGAGGTAGGCGCCGCGATAGCCGGCCCGGACGACGTCGCGGTAGAAGTCCGGGCCGGCCTGCGCCAACGCGGCCGGCGTCGGGAAGGCGCGGCCGTACGGGCCTTCGGGCTGGGCGCCCTCGGCCGGCTCGCCGAGGTTCGCAACGAGGGCACCGACCATCCGCTCCGTCGCCGACCACGCGCAGTTGGTCGTGCAGATCGTCTTCACGACCTCCTCGAAGACGGTCGGGCTCCGCACCAGACGCCCGGCGCCCCGAACGGCCCAGGCGAGGTCCGGGTCCTCGGCGGCCTGGGCGTAGAAGGCCGAGAGGTCATCGTCCAGGCGTAAGACGTGCCGGACGACGGCCAAGAGCCGCTCGGCCTCGCGCGTGCCGGGCGGGCGGCCCGAGACCTCGACCAGCGCCGTGAGCGGGACGCCCTCGGCGATGCGGACTCGCCGCGGGCGGGAGCCCTCGACGGGAAGGGTCGCCTCGAGCGCGCGGCTCGCGGCGTCGACCCGCATGGGCGGGAGGTCGACGACGCCGTGTGAGCGGATCGTCCGCCAGAGATCGACCGGTTCGCCGCCTGCGCCCACCAGCGGGACTTCGAGCCGGCTAGCCACGCTCCACGGTCACGATGTCCCCGGGCTCGACGCCGTTGGCGCGGAAGACCCCTTGGTTGACCTCGAGCGCGCTGAAGTAGGCGACATTCGGGTCGTAGGAGGGGCACGGGTCGGCGGTGCACGGCTCCATGTCGAGCATCCGCAGCACGCGGCCCTCCTCGTCGAGGAATGCGATCGAGAGCGGCACGAGCGTGTCCTTCATCCAGAACCCGCCCTGGGTCGGGCCGTCGAAGACGAACACCATCCCGGCGTTTCGCGCGAGCGAGCGGCGGAACATGAGGCCCTGCTGACGCTGCTCGTCGGTCTCGGCGATCTCCACGTCGAGCCGAACGTTCGCGTCGTCGGTCGCGATCACGGCCCGGCCGCGCGCGAAGGCGAGCTCGTCGCTAGAGCTCTCCTCCGTTGTCGCCGGCGGCTCGGCAGCGGTCGAGGTCACGCCACTCTCGCCCGAGCAGCCGGTTAGGGCGAGGGCGGCGAGGGGTGCGGCGAGCACGCGAAGACCACGGACCACGCCGACATCCTGGCACGCGCGTGTAGGGCCGGCGCCGAACGATTAGGCTCCCGTGCACTTTGGGGGCCTGGGTGGCTTGGACGATCGTGGCCGCCGTGCTCGCAGCCGGCGAGATCGTCACGCTCGGCTTCTTCCTGGGCCCGATCGCTCTGGCCGCGCTGCTAGCCGCGGTCGTGGCCGCGCTCGGCGGGTCGATCGAGGTTCAGCTCGCTGCTTTCGTGCTCGGCTCGCTCGCCTCGCTCGCCCTTGTCCGGCCGATCGTTCGGCGCCACCTCCGCACCCCGCCCGCGCTTCGCACGGGGACGGCCGCTCTCTCGGGCCAGTCCGCCGTCGTGCTCGAGCAGGTGAACGCCGACGGGGGTCGCGTGCGGATCGGCGGCGAGGTCTGGTCAGCTCGCGCGTACGACGAATCCCAGGTGCTGGAGCCGGGCGCGCGCGTGACCGTGCTCGAGATCAAGGGCGCGACCGCGCTCGTGTCCGAATAGGAGGTCGAACGAATGGAGATTTCTGTTTCCCCGGGTCTGATCGTCCTCGCCGTCGTCGCGGTGTTCGTGCTCTTCGTGCTCGCCCGCTCGATCCGCATCGTCCCCCAAGCTCGGGCCGGGATCGTCGAGCGCCTGGGCCGCTACAGCCGAACGCTCGACGCCGGTCTCTCGCTCCTCGTCCCGTTCATCGACCGGCTCCGCCCACTGATCGACCTGCGCGAGCAGGTCCTCTCGTTCCCGCCCCAGCCCGTGATCACGGAGGACAACCTGGTCGTCAACATCGACTCCGTCATCTACTACCAGGTGACCGACCCGAAGGCCGCGACCTACGAGATCGCGAACTACATCGCTGCGATCGAGCAGCTCACCCTGACGACTCTTCGAAACGTGATCGGTGGGATGACCCTCGAGGACACGCTGACCTCGCGGGACCAGATCAGCGCGGCGCTTCGCGGCGTCCTCGACGAGGCGACCGGCAAGTGGGGGATCCGCGTCAACCGCGTCGAGCTGAAGGCGATCGACCCGCCCGGCTCGATTCAGGAGGCGATGGAGAAGCAGATGCGCGCCGAGCGCGACAAGCGTGCCGTGATCCTCACCGCGGAGGGGTTCAAGCAGTCGCAGATCCTCACGGCCGAGGGCGAGAAGCAGGGCGCGATCCTGCGCGCGGAGGGCGAGCGCGAGTCGCAGATCCTGAAAGCAGAGGGTCAGTCGAAGGCGATCGAGACCGTGTTTGCGGCGATCCATCGAGGCGACGCCGACCCGAAGCTCCTCGCCTACCAGTACCTCCAGACCCTCCCGCAGATCGCGCAGGGCGACGCGAACAAGGTCTGGATCATCCCGAGCGAGTTCGCGAACGCGCTCGGGCAGGTCGGCTCGCTCCTCCAGCCCGGGAACGGGCAGGCGGAGGAGCCCCGCTAGAGCGCGCCCTCCAGGGCGAGCAGCGCGCGCTTGCGGTCGAGGCCGCCCGCGTAGCCGACGAGGCTTCCGGTCGAGCCGACGACGCGGTGGCAGGGGAGGACGATCGGGATCGGGTTCTTGTTCAGCGCGCCCCCGACGGCGCGGGCCGCGCGCGGGCGGCCGATCCGGGTGGCGAGGCCGCCGTAGGTCGCGACCTCCCCGTACGGGACGCGGGCGAGCTCCTCGAGGACGAGCTGCTGGAAGGCGGGGAGGACGGACGTGTCGACCGCGACGTCGAAGTCCCGGCGGCGACCCTCGAAGTAGTCGTCCAACTGGTGGCGGAGCTCGTCGACGGGGCGCGGCGAGCGGAGGATCCGGACGCCGTGGGCACGGGCGAGCTTGTCGAGCGCCGCCTCGGGATCGGGGTCGAACGAGATGCGGCAGACGCCGCGCCCGCTCGCGGCGAGCAGGAGCGGGCCGATCGGAGAGTCGGCGACATCGTAGGCGACGTCGAGGAGGCCCTCGGAGGCGGCCGCGGCGCGGAAGCGCTCGTCGACCTCGGTGGGCAGGGTCATGCTGCTCCTTTCCTGCGCAGCCGCCTGACGCCCGAGGACGCGGCCTGGCGGGCGGCATCCTCGGTCGAGTCGAGCGCGGCTGCGATGTCCGCGTATGGAAGGTCGTAGCCGTAGCGAAGGACGACGGCGGCCCGCTCCGTGCGGGGCAGGCTGCCGGCCAGGTGCTCCAGCTCGGCGAAGGCCGGGCGCGTGTCCGAGACGGCGACCTCGGGCAGGTCGTGCTCGGGGCGGGCGCGCCGCCGCTCGTCGAGCGCAACGCGCGTCGCGATCGTGAAGGCCCACGCCCGCAGGTTGTCCGCATGCGCGAGCCGCTCGTAGGAGCGCAGTGCCTTCAGGAAGGTCTCCTGAAACGCGTCCTCCGCGGACTGGCGGCCGAGCAGGCGGACGAGGTAGCGGTAGATCTCGTCTCGCGTCGCCTCGTAGAAGCGCTCGAACGGCGGGGCCTGGGCCGGCATCGATGGCATCTTCCGTTCTAACGCCGGAACGGGCCGGCGTGTGAGACTCCGGCCGTGCGGGTCGCCGTCGTCGGGCACGTCGAATGGATCGACTTCCTCGTCGTCGAGCGCGTGCCCGAGCCGGGCGAGATCGTCCAGGCCGAGGAGTCGTGGGGCGAGGCGGCGGGCGGCGGCGGGGTCGCGGCCGTCCAGCTCGCGCGAGCTGCGGGTGACGCGACGCTCTTCACCGCGCTCGGCCGGGACGAGTTCGGGCGGCGGTGCGGGGAACAGCTTCGCGAGCTCGGCGTCCGGCTCGAGGTCGACTGGGTCGAGGAGGAGCAACGACGAGGCTTCTGCTACCTCGACTCCGAGGGCGAGCGGACGATCTCCCTGCTCTCGGAGAAGCTCCGCCCGCGCCGCGCTGCACCGCTTCGCTGGGACGAGCTCGCGGCCTACGACGCGGTCTACTTCACGGGCGGGGACCCGGAGGCACTGCGGGCCGCGAGGGCCGCACGCGTTCTTGTCGCGACCCCGCGGGAGCTGCCGACCATCCGAGAGGCCGGCGTCGAGCTCGACGCGCTCGTCGGGAGCGCGATCGACCCGTCAGAGCGCTACGAGGACGGCGACCTCAATCCGTCGCCGAAGCTCGTCGTCGCGACGGAGGGGAGCAAGGGCGGGCGGCTCGAGCCGGGTGGCAGGCGCTGGGACGCGCCCGACCTGCCCGGCCCGCGGGCGGACAGCTACGGCGCGGGAGACACGTTCGCCGCGTACCTCACGCTGGGCCTCGGCGAGGGGCTTTCCCCTGAGGAGGCGGTTGAACGCGCGGCCCGGGCTGCAGCCGAGGCGATCACGCGCCGCGGCGCGCACGGCATTCGCCGCTAAGGCTTCAGGCAAGACGCCGGCACAGGGTGGGCTGCCGCTGTTGCGTCGTGGACCTCTGTGGGGTAATGTGGGGCGAAGTGGAGAGCGAGGGAGACCCGTTCCATGCTCCTTGGTGAGCACGAGCATGCGCTGGACGACAAAAACCGCGTCACGCTTCCGGCCCGCTTTCGTCAGGCCTTCGCCGACGGGGTGTTCGTCACCAAGGGCTTCGACCCCTGCCTGCTCGTCTATCCGCCCGAGGGCTGGAGCCGGTTCGTGGACGGCCAGCTCGGTGGTCTCACGCCGTTCAGCCGGGAGGCGCGGCAGATGAACCGGTACGTGTTCGCGAGCGCGATCCAGACCGATCTCGACAAGCAGGGGCGCATGGGACTGACCGCGCCGCTGCTCCAGCATGCCGGCCTCGAGCGCGGCGTGATCGTGGCAGGCGTCCAGGATCACCTCGAGCTCTGGGAGCCCGAGGCCTGGCGGCGAGAGGTCGACGACGTTGGAGGGAGGGCTGATCTTGTTGCAGAGCGCCTCGCAGCAACCCAGAGCTGACCACGTCCCCGTCCTCGCCGACGAGGTGCGCGAGCTCCTCGCGGTCGAGCCGGGCCAGACCGTCATCGACGCGACCTTCGGCGCTGGCGGCCACGCGCGCCTGCTCTGCGCCGACCTCGGCGGCAGCGGCCGCTTCATCGCCGTCGACCGTGACCCGGAGGCGCGCGCCCACTTCGACCGCTTCAGCCGCGAGTGCCGCGCCGGTGCGCGGCTTCTGCGCGGCGACTTCGCCGTCGTCCTCGGCCAGCTCGCCCAGAACGGCCTCGAGGTCGACGCGATCCTCTTCGACCTCGGCGTCTCGAGCATGCAGATCGATCGGCCCGAGCGCGGGTTCTCCTACGCCGTCGACGCGCCGCTCGACATGCGGATGGATCCGTCGGAGCCCGTCTCGGCCCGCGACCTCGTCCACGAGGCGGACGAGCGCGAGCTCGCCGACATCTTCCGCCGCTTCGGCGAAGAGCGCTTCGCGCGCCAGATCGCCCGCGCGATCGTCCGTCGCCGCCAGGAGACCCCGTTCGAGCGGACGGCCGACCTTGCGGACACGATCCGGGGAGCCATTCCCGCGCCGCGCCGTTTCGGGGACGGCCATCCCGCCAAGCGCGTCTTCCAGGCGCTTCGGATCGCGGTCAACCGTGAGCTCGAGTCGCTCGAGCGCGCGCTGCCCGAGGCCGTGTCGCTTCTCAAGCCAGGAGGGCGGATCGCCGTCATCTCCTTCCACTCGCTGGAGGACCGGATCGTCAAGCGCTACTTCGCCGCCGAGGCGAAGGGCTGCATCTGCCCGCCCGACCTGCCGATCTGCGCCTGCGGGCGCGAGCCCGGCCTGCGCCTCCTGACCCGCAAGGCCGCGCGGCCGTCTCCCGCCGAGATCGCGTCGAACGTCCGCTCGGCCTCAGCCCGCCTCCGGGCCGCGGTGAAGACCGACTGATGGCCGTCGCCGCCCCAGCACGAGCGCCGCAGCGAGCGGCACCGAGACCCGCCCCGAGCGCACCGCGCCGCGCGCTCCGACCGCAGCCGAGGCCCCGCGTCGCGGGCGGCGTCGTCTGGATCGCCGTCGTCGCCCTCCTCCTCGCAGGCGTCGTCGCGCTGAACGTGGCCGCGCTCCAGCTCAATCTCGAGTCCCAGCGGCTCGAAGAGCAAAAGGAAAAGCTCCTCGGCGAGAACGCCGCCGCCGCCTCGGAGCTTTCCTCCCTCGCAGCCTCGGCGCGCGTGGAGCAGGTCGCCCGCGAGGAGCTCGGCCTCGTCGAGCCTGCGCAGATCACGTACGTCAGGATCCGCGACGGCAGGCGATGAGCGCGCGCAGCGTGAACAGGCGCGTCCGGCTCCTCGTCGCCGTCTTCACGCTCGCGTTCGGCGTCGTCCTCGTGCGCGCCGGCTGGCTGCAGGCGGTGCAGGCGGGCCCGCTCGACCGGCTCGCGGCGAGCCAGCATCGCGAGGCGATCACGATCCCCGCGCACCGGGGGACGATCTACGACCGCACCGGCGTCGAGCTCGCGATCGGCGAGCGCGCGATCACGGTCTACGCGAACCCGCAGCAGATCGAGAACCCGAGAGCCGTGGCCCTCGCAGCCGGGCGCACGCTCGGCATCGATCCCGCGAAGGTGCTCGAGCAGCTCTCCGACCGCACGAAGGGCTTCGTCTACGTCGCGCGCAAGGCGGACGCGGTCAAGGCCGAGTCCCTGCGCCGCCAAAACGTGGTCGGCCTCGGCTTCTATCCCGAGGAGCGGCGCACGTATCCGCTCGGGGGCGTGGCCGCCGAGATCGTCGGCTACGCGGGGGTGGACAACCGCGGCCTCGCCGGCCTCGAGCTCGGCCTCGACAAGCTCCTCGGCGGCTCCGACGGCAAGAAGACGATCGTCCGCGACCCGTTCGGCCACCGGCTCGACACGGTCGACGCGAAGAACGCGGCCGACGGGAGCGACGTCCGCCTCACGATCGACAACACGCTGCAGCGTCAGGTCGAGCGCGTGCTCGAGGCGACGAGGGAGCGCTGGAACGCGAAGGCGACGACCGCGGTCGTCCTCGACCCGAAGACGGGCGGGATCCTGGCCATGGGCGTCGAGCCGGGCTTCGACGCGAACGACTTTCCGAAGGCGAGCCGCGACGTCCAGCGAAATCGGGCGGTGACGGACACCTACGAGCCGGGCTCGACCTTCAAGGTGGTGACGCTTTCGGCCGTCCTCGAGACCGGAATGGTCACGCCGACCGACCGGTACACGCTGCCCTACGAGATCCGGGTCTCCGACCGCGTCATCCACGACGCCGTCCCGCGCGGCACCGAGACGATGTCGGTCGCGGAGATCCTCTCCAAGTCCTCGAACGTCGGCGTGATCACGCTCGCGCTCGGCCTCGGGCGCGAGAAGCTCAGCGAGTGGATCGACCGCTTCGGCTTCGGTCACGAGACCGGGATCGAGTACCCGGGCGAGAGCGGCGGGATTGTCGTGCCGCCCGAGCAGTGGTCCGGCTCGACGATCGGGAACGTGCCGATCGGGCACGGGATCGCGGTGACGCCGCTCCAGATGGCACGCGTCTACGGCGCGATCGCGAACGGGGGCGTGGCAATCCAGCCGCACGTCGTCGAGCGCGTCGAGGGCAAGGGCCCCGTGCGGCTCGAGCGGCAGCGCGTGATCTCGCAGCGCGTCTCGAAGCAGTTGACCGCGATGCTCCGCGGGGTGGTCGAGGACGGCTCTGGGGCCGAGGCACAGGTGCCCGGCTACTTCGTGGCCGGGAAGACCGGAACCGCCGCAAAGCCAGACCCGGTCTACGGCGGCTATTCCAAGACCGCGTACGTCGGCTCGTTCGTCGGCTTCGCGCCCGCCCGGAACCCACGGGTCGTCGTTCTCGTCACGGTCGACGAGCCGCGAGGCACGATCTGGGGCGGCACGGTCGCAGCGCCGGCCTTCCGGGACATCATGCGCTTCGCCCTCCAGTACCTCCAGGTTTCTCCCGACGTGCCGGAGGAAGCAAGCTCCGCCGCCGAGTAGGGAGGTACCATCGGGCCATCGAGCTCGAGGCTCTTGAGAGCGCCGTGCGGCCCTCCCGCACGCTGAACGCCGCCTCCGTCGACGTCACCGATCTCGCGTACGACGCGCGCTGCGTGACGCCTGGGGCCCTCTTCGTCTGCGTGCCCGGCTTCAGCTCCGACGGCCACGACTTCGCGCCTGACGCGCTCGCGCGCGGGGCGGTCGCGCTCGTCGTCGAGCGCCCGCTCGACCTCGACGTCCCCCAGCTCCTCGTTCCTGACGCGCGCGAGGCGATGGGGCTCGCGGCCGCTGCCTTCTACGGCTTTCCTTCGCGAGAGCTCCCGGTCGCCGGCGTGACCGGGACGAACGGGAAGACGACTACGGCCTTCATCCTCTATGCGATCCTCGCCGCAGCCGGACGGCGTCCCGGCCTCCTCGGGACGGTCGAGAGCCGGATCGGCGGTGAGCGGCGCGCCGTCAAGCACACGACGCCGGAGTCGGTCGACCTCCAGCGCACCTTCCGCGAGATGCTCGACGCCGGCGACCGAAGCTGCGCGATGGAGGCCTCCTCGCACGGCTCGGAGCTCCGCCGGCTCACGGGCGTTCGCTTCGCCGCGCTTGCGTTCACCAACCTGAGCCAGGAGCACCTCGACCTGCACGGGACGCTCGAGGCCTACTTCGACGCCAAGCGCCGCCTCTTCGTCGAGCCGGACGTGGACGGGCGCCGGCCTCCCGCGGCCGTCAACGTGGGCGATGCGCACGGACGGCGCCTCGCGGAGGAGCTTCACTCCCTGGGTGAGATGCCCCTGACCTTTGGGCTCACGGATCGCGCCGAGCTCGGGGCGGACGAGCTCGAGATCGACGCGTCGGGCTCGCGGCTCGTGGTCTCCGGGCTCCGGCTCGAGACGCGCCTGCGCGGGCGCTTCAACGTCGAGAACGTCCTCGCGGCGGTCGCCCTGGCCCGGCTCCTCGGCGTCGAGGACAAGGCGATCGCGACCGGGGTGTCTCACGTTCAGGGCGTCCCGGGTCGCTTCGAGGCCGTGGACGAGGGCCAGCCCTTCGCCGTCCTCGTCGACTATGCGCACACGCCGCTCGCGCTCGAGAACGTGCTCGCCGAGGCGCGGGGGCTCGCGAACGGCAGGGTCATCTGCGTCTTCGGCTGCGGCGGCGACCGCGACCGGGGCAAGCGGCCTGTCATGGGAGAGGTGGCCTCGCGCCTCGCCGACACCGTGATCGTGACCTCGGACAACCCGCGGAGCGAGGACCCGCTCGAGATCATCCGCGAGGTCGTCTCGGGAACCGACGGCGGGGTCGAGGTCGAGCCGGATCGCGCCGAGGCGATCGCCCGCGCGCTCGAGCGGGCCGAGGAGGGCGACGTCGTCCTGATTGCGGGCAAGGGGCATGAGCCCGGCCAGGAGATCGCTGGGGAGACGATTCCCTTCGACGACGGACAGGTGGCGCGCGACGTTCTGCGGCGCCTGCGGACCGGCGCGCCGTCGTGATCCCGCTGCGGCTCGAGGAGGTGCGGATGCTGGCTCCCGGCGAGCTCCGGACCGCTCCCGGGACCGAGCGCGTGACCGGCCTCACGATCGACTCGCGGCGCGTGCAGCCGGGCGACCTCTTCGTCGCGGTCGGCGCCGGGGTCGATTTCGCTGACGACGCGCTCGGTGCGGGCGCCGCCGCCGCGCTCCTGCCCGAGGATGCCTTCGGCGCGCTCGCGGCGATCGGGCATGCCGTCCGAAGCAAGTCGCGTGCCCGGGTCGTCGGGATCACGGGCTCGATCGCCAAGACGTCGACGAAGGACATCCTCGGCGCGCTCTGCCGGCCGCAGCTTCGAACCGTGGTGGCCGAGGGGAGCCAGAACAACGAGGTCGGCCTCCCACTCACGCTCGGGCGCCTGGAGGAGGACACCGAGGCGGCCATCCTCGAGCTCGGCATGCGTGGGGTCGGCCAGATCGCCGAGCTCTGCGAGACGGCGCAGCCCCAGATCGGCGTGATCACGAAGATCGGCCCCGTGCACCTCGAGCTCCTGGGGACGATCGAGCGCGTGGCCCAGGCGAAGGCCGAGCTGATCCGGGCACTCCCACCGGGCGGAACCGCGGTCGTCCCGGCAGGAGACCCGTATCTCGAGCCGTATCTCGACCGTGACGACATCGAGGTCATCCGTTTCGGCCCTGGAGGCGACGTCCAGCTTCTCTCGTTCACCCCGCTCGGAGACGGCTCCACGGTCGAGGTCGACGCCTTCGGCGAGCGCCTCGTCCTCGAGTTCCCCTTCGCCTCGCGCCACAACGCGACGAACGCGCTGGCCGCGCTCGGTGCCTACCGCGCGCTCGGCCTTCCGCTCGCGGAGGCGCACCGCGGCGCCGTCGACGTGAAGCTTTCGCGCTGGCGCGGGGAGGAGGTGCCGCTCCCGGGCGGCGGCCTCCTCATCAACGACGCCTACAACGCGAACCCGCTCTCGATGGTCGCCGCGCTCGAGCACCTGGCCGAGCGCGCGGGCGGGAGGCGCCGCGTCGCGGTGCTCGGCGACATGGCCGAGCTCGGCCCCGGCGCGCCGGGCTACCACCGCGACGTGGGTGAGGCGGCAGCCGGCGCGGGCGTCCAGGCTCTCGTCGCCGTCGGGCCGCTCGCGCGCGGCTACCTCGAGGGAGGCGTGCCGCTGACGCGCTGGGCCGAGACAGCGGCGGACGGCCTCTCCGCGCTCCGGGAGATCCTCGAGCCCGGCGACTGCGTCCTCCTCAAGGGCTCTCGTTCCGTCGGCCTCGAAGCGATCGCGGACGCCCTCGCGGTCGTTCCCGCCTAGAGGCGCCGCGGAATGGTCGAAGTCCTCCTCGCCGGGATCATCGCCATGGTCATCTCGATCGCGGCCGGGCCCAAGTTCATCGAGTTCCTCCGCCGGAACGAGCTCGGGCAGCACATCCGCGAAGAGGGCCCCGAGCGGCACTCGATCAAGCAGGGCACGCCGACGATGGGCGGCCTTCTGATCATGATCGCGATGTCGGTGCCGTTCCTGATCTTCACGGAGCGGACGCTCCCGGCCCTCACCGCGTTCTTCGTCACGCTCGGCTGCGCGGCGATCGGCTTCGTGGACGACTGGACGAAGCTGACCCACCGGCGCTCGCTCGGGCTCGCGGGCCGCTGGAAGCTCCTCATGCTCGCGGTGATCACCGCCGTCGTCGCGATCGTCGTCTACGACGCGGACTTCAAGACGAGCGTCTACCTCCCGCTCATCGACTGGGACGTCCCGCTCTCCTGGGCCTGGTACGGCCTCCTCTTCATCATCATCGCCGGGGCCTCGAACAGCGTGAACCTGACGGACGGCCTCGACGGCTTGGCCGCCGGCACCGCCACGATTTCGCTCTTCACCTACACCGCGATGGGCGTCGTCGCCTACCTCGTGAGCGTGCGCGCGCGGAGCCCCGACCTGGAGGACCTCGACCTCGCCATCCTCGGCGCCAGTCTGATCGGGGCCTCGATCGGGTTCCTCTGGTACAACGCCTTCCCCGCGCAGGTCTTCATGGGCGACACGGGCTCGATGGGGCTCGGGGGCGCGCTCGCGGCCTTCGCGATCATGACCAAGACCGAGGTCCTGCTGATCCTGATCGGCGGGATCTACGTGATCGAGGCGCTCTCCGTGATCCTCCAGGTCGTCTGGTTTCGCGGCCTCGGCCGGCGGATCTTCCTGATGGCCCCGCTCCACCACCACTTCGAGATGAAGGCGTGGTCGGAAACGCGGATCATGGTGCGCTTCTGGATCACCGGGGCGATCTTCTGCGCCTGCGCTTTCGTCCTCTACTACCGGTACTTCTCTGAATTCGCCTCTTAGCTTCGAGCGGGTGCTCGTGGTCGGGCTCGCGCGCTCGGGCCGGGCGGCGGCGCTTGCCCTCGCGCGGCGCGGGATCGCGGTCGTAGCGCACGACCGAAACGAGGAGGTCGACACCGGGAGGCTTCGCGAGGCAGGTGTCGAAGTTCGGCTGGGCGCGGAAGACCCCGCGCTCGCCGACGGCGTGGACCTACTCGTGAAAAGCCCCGGAGTGCCAGCGGAAGCGCCGCTCGTGGCGGCGGCTCGCGCGCGGGACGTCCCGGTCTGGAGCGAGGTCGAGCTCGGGGCGCGCATCCTCTCGAACCCGCTCGTCGGCGTCACGGGCACGAACGGCAAGACGACGACGACGGAGCTCCTCGGCGCGATCTTCCGTGCGGCCGACAGGCCTGTCGAGACCGCGGGGAACGTCGGGCGCCCGTTGACCGCCCTCGACGGTGAGATCGCCGAGGATGCCTGGATCGTCTGCGAGCTCTCGAGCTTCCAGCTCGAGGACGTTCACAGCTTGCGCCCGCGCGTCGCCGTCCTCCTGAACCTCGAGCCCGACCATCTCGACCGTCACCCGAGCCTCGAGGACTACGCGGCGGCGAAGCGCCGGATCTTCGAGCGCCAGGGCGAGGACGACACGGCCGTCGTGCCGCGCGGCTTCGGCCGCGTTCCCGGCTCGGCCCGGCGGGTCGAGTTCTCCGCCGACGACGTCCTCCCGGCCGAGCCGCTCCTGCGCGGACGCCACAACCGCGAGAACGCCGCAGCCGCGACGGGTGCCGCGCGCGCCGCCGGGATCGCCGACGACGCGATCGCCACGGGGCTCGAGAGCTTCAGCGGCGTCCCGCACCGGCTCGAACGGGTCGCCGAGGTGAACGGCGTCACCTGGGTGAACGACTCCAAGGCGACGAACGTCGCGGCCGCCCGCCCGGCGCTCGAGGCCTACGAGGACGAGCCGGTGCACATCATCCTCGGAGGCTCGCTCAAGGGCGAGAGCTTCGCGCCGCTCGCGCGGTCGATCGGCCCGAACGTCCTGCGCGCCTATGTGGTCGGCGAGGCGGGGGACGAGCTCGCGCGCGCCCTCACCGAAGCCGGGGTCGCCCACGAGCGAAGCGGCGACCTCGAGACGGCCGTTCGCCAGGCCGCCGAGGCTGCGGTTCCGGGCGATGTCGTGCTCCTCTCGCCGGCCTGCGCGAGCTACGACCAGTTTCGCGACTTCGAGGAGCGTGGCGACCGCTTCCGCGACCTAGTGCGGGCCCTCGCGTGAAGCGCGCGGGCGGACAGCTTGAGTTCCACCTGCTCGTCCTCGTGACGCTCGGTCTCGTCGCCTTCGGCCTCGTGATGGTCTACAGCGCGAGCTCGGGACGAGCCGCGGTCGTGGCGCAGGACCCCGCGTACTACCTGAAGCGACAGGGGATCTACGCGCTCCTCGGTCTCATCGCGCTCGCCGTCTTCTCGCGGTTCGACTTCCGCGCGCTGCGGCGCCTCGGCGGCCCACTGGTCGGGCTGAGCTTCATCCTCCTCGCCGCCGTGCTCGTCGTGGGCACGACGGTGAACGGCGCGAGCCGCTGGCTCTCGCTCGGCGTCATCGACGTGCAGCCCTCCGAGCTCGCCAAGCTCGCGCTCGCGCTCTGGCTCGCGGCGCTCCTCGCCCGCGGGCGAGCCCCGCAGACCCTGGGCGAGCTCGCTCGCCCGGTCGGCGTGGTCATCCTCGCCGCTTGCGCGTTGATCCTGCTCGAGCCGGACCTCGGGACGACGATCGCGATCGTCGTCATGGCCGGCGCGATGCTCGTCGTCGCCGGGACGCCACTTCGGGTGCTCGCGACAGCCGGCGCCCTCATGGCCTTCCTCGCCCTCGCGGCGATCTGGCTCGAGCCCTACCGGCGTACGCGGCTCCTCTCGTTCCTCGACCCCTGGGCCGATCCGGAGGGCGCGGGCTTCCAGACCGTCCAGGCGATGATCGCGCTCGGCTCGGGGGGCTTCCTCGGCGTCGGCCTGGGGGAGAGCGTGCAGAAGATCTACTACCTCCCCGAGGCCTCGACGGACATGATCTTCGCCATCGTCGGAGAGGAGCTCGGGCTTTTCGGGACGGTGGCCGTCGTCGCAGCCTTCGCCGTCTTCGCCTACGCGGGCTTCACGATCGCGCTGCGGGCGCGCGACCCGTTCGGCAAGCTCCTCGCGGCCGGGATCACGGCCCTCGTCGCCGGCCAGGCGATCGTGAACCTGAGCGCCGTTCTCGGGATCGCCCCGTTGACCGGGATCCCGCTTCCCTTCGTGAGCTACGGCGGGTCGAGCCTGATCGTCTCGCTCGCCGCCGTCGGCATCCTCCTTAACATCGCGGTCAATGGAGCCTCCTCGGAAGCGACCGATCGCGTGCCTGATCGCAGCGGGGGGGACCGCCGGCCACGTCGTACCGTCGCTCGCGGTCGCCGAAGCGCTCCGGCGCCGCGGCGCGAGCGTCACGTTCGCCGGCGCGCAGCGAGCTGAGGCGCGGCTCGTCCCCGCCGCGGGGTTCGAGCTCGACCGGTTCGCGGTCGCCGGGATCCCGCGCCGGCCCGGCCTCGCCGCGGT
>Ga0136613_10000477_pt1 | contig 18677 bp, 22 predicted proteins | sample AntDrymUQ2722106_2_FD_106649 | JGI IMG/M metagenome (GOLD analysis project Ga0136613, IMG submission 106649) | Polar desert sand microbial communities from Dry Valleys, Antarctica - metaG UQ272 (21.06) | ecosystem: Environmental > Terrestrial > Soil > Desert | place: Antarctica: Dry Valley... | reverse complement strand
TGATGGACGTACAGGACCTGCTCGGCTGCCCCGTCGACGTGGTCACCGAGGCGGGGTTGAAGCCGCGGCTACGCGACCGTGTGCTGTCAGAAGCGGTCCTGGTATGAGAGCGATACCGAACGGGTGCGCGACATCCTCGAGGCCATCGAGCGCATCCAGCGCTACACCGCAGCCGGCCGGCAGAGCTTCGAAGTCAGCGAGCTTGTGCAGGCGTGGGTCGTGCACCATCTCGAGATCGTCGGCGAAGCCGCCTGCCGGCTGTCGGATGAATGGCGGCGGGGCCATCCCGACGTGCCGGTGCGCGGCATCGTCGGAATGCGCAACGCCCTGGCTCACGGCTACTTCGAGATCGATGCGGTCGCGGTGTGGAACGTCGTGGAGCGTGACCTCCCGTGCTCGCCGGACGTCTTTCGAGCGTCAAGGAGCCTGCTCGTCATGACACCGGCCAAGATGATCGGGCGGCGAGGGCGTTCGACGCAGATATGCGCCGGGGGCTGCAGACACTGAAGCGGGAGCTGAACTACAACGCGTCGCGGTTCGCGCAGATGCTCGGGTCACTCGGCGGCGTGGGCACCGCGAAACGCCTTCTGCGGGAGGACCGGTACACGGAGGGGTTCACGACCTTGTGGGAGAAGGGCCGGCTCGAGATGAGCGTCGAGTTCTTCGTTCTGCTGCCCTGGTACGCACCGCTGTGCAATGACGCCGAGCGCGAGCGCGCCCGCCGGCGGTTGGAAGACCACCAGTTTCGATGTCGAGGGCCGATTAGGCGCAGCCCGAAGTCAGTCGCCAGATTGGTGGCAGTGAGGTCGCCGCACTGACTCGCAGTAGTCGGCTCAGCCTCGCGTTCCGCGAATCAAGAGCGAGAGCACCTCTCGGCTCGTCCCAGTGGTTTCAAGTGACTCGATGTCGTTCCTGGTGGAGGACGCATCCGCCTGGCATCGAACAAGTCCTCGATCACCCTGTTGACCGAGCGGTGCCTCACAACGATCTTGCTTCCCGAACGATGTCAGCGTCGCGGGGCAAGAGGGCTCCGGCACTGACGATGTCGACAGGAGAGTCCAGGAGTTCCGAGAGCTGTCTGCGAAGCCGGCCAAGCATGAAGAAAGTGACTCCTGGACCCAAGTCGACCAAGAGATCGATGTCGGAGTGGGCGGAGTGGTCACTGCGAGCCACGGAGCCGAACACGCGCACGTTGCGGGCGCCGTGCTGGGTGGCGATGTCGAGCACCTGATCGCGGCGGTCCTCGAGTCGCGAACGAAGCCGGCCCGGGTCGACATGGCTTACGCTCCGCAACGGGACCAGCCTCCTTCCGATTCGTAGAGAAGCGACCGGGCCGTTCGTTCTAGGGCCGCCGTGTTATCCGTCTCAGCGCTGTGTGGCCCTCAGTCTGCCGCACGACCCGCCGGTAGACACTCGCCCGTCCGTCGCTGGGGCGAGGCAGCAGGAACCAGTCGGTATGGACCGCGTCAACCCCAGAAGATCGCCGTCGGATCCTCGTCGATCTCGTCGATGACGCGTTGCACGTTGCGCTGTGGCTGCAGCGTGTCGTAGCGGTGCCAGCGGCCGTTGCGGTTCGCCCAGTACAGCGTCCACCGCGAGGACCCGGGGTCGCAACGCAGCTGCGCGATCCACATGCGACTCCACTCCGGCCCAGCCTCCGGCCGCCACGGGGCACGGCGTTCGACGACAGTCACCGACTTGCCACGGGTTTGCACCTCGACGCGAACCTGGTCCAGCGCTTCCCCAGGAACCCGCTGCTCAGCCCACCGCTGAACGCGTGCCAGGTCCAGCTCCGGCACGCCCAGCCTGCGTCGCGACGTCGCCCGCGACGCCGCACGGCCCCGCTCCGGCTGGGTCTCGTTCATCCGACGGCTCCTTCTCCGGTAACCCGGCAGCGGCATGCCGCATCAGACGAGCATCTCATCTAGCGACCAGTCACGGGCAGCCTCGGCGAGGCTCCCAGGCCGCAGATGCAGACCCGCTCCGACCGCCTCACGCACCGCCCACTCGGCCAGCTCCTCGGCGGCATCTTCGCCTGCGTAGCCGAGCACCGTGCCGTCCTCGGCGTCCCGGCAGCGGTACAGCCCGGCGACCAGGCCCAGCGCGAGTTGCCCTGCGGCGTCGGTCAGTCCCAGACGCGCGCGCCGTTGCAAGTCGTCGACGTAGGGCTGCACGGTCTCTTCGAGCAACGCCCAGGCCGCGTCGGTCTCGTGGACGTATCCCCCGCGCCGACGGCCCGCGCCAGCTGCGAGCGCCTCCAGCGGTATCCGCTGCAAGTTCCTCGCGACCTCGTTGGCGACGACCTCGGCGTCTTGCCGCTGCAGGCGCCCCATGGCGAGGCGCTCGACGTCGGCAGAAAGGTCGGCCCGCTCGGCGAGCAGATCGCCCAGTGCGGCCGCGCACTCGTCGGCGTTGAGGTGGGCAACCACGGAACGGTGCGAAGCGGTCATCTATCGAGTTTCCTCACCCGGCGGCGCCAGCAGTGTCGTTCAATGTCGCGGCTGTCAGCTGCAAGCAGCGCTGGCGCAGTAACCCCAGCCAACGTCTCCTGGCCATGGGTCGCACAGCGGAACCGCTTCCGCCTGGACGTCCTTGTCGCGGGGCTTCAAAGCGCGCATGGATACGACGTCGACTGGACAGCCGAGGATCGCTTGTAGCTCGTCCTGAAGATGAAGAAGGTCAAACAGCGAGCTGTCGGGCTGAAAGTTGACGAGGAAGTCGACGTCGCTTTCCTCGCTCGCATCGCCGCGTGCGACCGAGCCGAACAACGCGATTTGGAGTCCGTGGTGCCGAGCAACGGCAGCCTTGATCTCCTCGCGGCGGTGCTCCACGAGGGTCCGCAAGCGCTGGCCAGTTGTCGTTGCCACCGTTCAAGGCTACGCCGCGGCGACCATCGCACGCGCGCGAAGTGTCTTTGCAGGATCGTGCTCGCCTTCAGTCGCCGGGATGCCAGGTCTCCGCCCTTGAACAGGGTCCCGGGGCCGTCCACAGCGCTCACACGGCCTCCGCTGCGAACGAGAACTGGTCAGCGACACTGAGTCGATGGGCAAGAACAACCGAGAGCGCCGGGCGGCCAAGCGCCGGCGTCAGCGAGTATCGCGTCCCGGCCCGCCGCGCCATTCCCAGCACGGAAGAGCGGGCAGGCCCCACGGCGGCTTCGACCCGCCGGCAACCGTCGAGGAGTTGGCGTGGCAGGCCGTCGAGTTGTGGCGCGCCGATGAGGCGCGCTACCGCGGTCTGCTGGACATTCTCGAAGAACGCGGCCAGCCGGCCCTCGCGATCCTTGAGCGGCTGCTGGGCCAGGCGGTGGCGACGCTGTGGCAGCGAGGATGGACGGCCGTCGAGGCCGTGCACGTCACGAAGCGGTTGCTATCAGAGCCACACGCCCAAGTCGTTGCTGCTGCCGCGCTCGAAGACCTGCGCACCCGTGGCGACCGGGGTGCCCTGCATCCGGGCTGGGCCGCGCAAGTCGCGGTGCTGTCGGAGCGGGCGGGAGGATATTCGCCGTCGCTCGACGTCGTCCTGCTCGTCGCTGCGCTGGCGGTCGTGTCACGGCTGCCTGATGTACCCGGCACCATCCCAGCACCGGCGGACTCGCCTGCGGTCGCCGGTCTCACCTCCGCGCGGCTCGACGAACGGATGCTCGCCCGTGTGCGAGCGCTGCTGGTCAAGGCGGAGTCGACCGACTTTCCCGAGGAGGCTGAGGCGCTCACCGCCAAGGCGCAAGCTCTGATTGCCCGCCACGCGATCGACGAGGCGCTGCTGGAGTCGAAGCATGACAACGCAGCCCCGACGATGCGCCGCGTCCTGCTCGACGACCCTTACGCCGACGCGAAAGCGTCCCTGGTGACGGCGGTCGCCGCGGCGAACCGCTGCCGCGTCGTGCAGAGTCCCGCCTTCGGCTGGTGCACGGTGTTCGGCTTCGACGGCGACCTGGACGCCGTCGAGCTGCTCGTCGCGTCGCTGCTGACCCAAGCGACCAGGAGCATGGCTCGGCATGGCCCCCGCCGCGATCCCGGTGGCCGCTCAACGACGCGTTCGTTCCGCCGTTCCTTCCTGCTCGGGTTCTCACAGCGGATCGGGCAGCGTCTCGGCGAGGCGACCGCCACGCAGGTAATCGCGGCTCAGGCCGAGCAGGACCGGCTCCTGCCCGTCCTGGCCAGCCGCGACGAGCGCGTCCGCGCTGCCGAGCAAGCCATGTTCCCGCAGGCGGTCAAGCGCTCCACGTCAGTGAGCAACGCCAGCGGCTGGACAGCCGGGCAGGCGGCCGCCGACCTGGCTGAACTCGGCGTTGGCGACCGTTTGCTCGACTCGCCCTGACGGCAACCGACCGGCAACGCCTTCACCATTCGCAGGCCATCACAGCCGCCATCGCCGAACAAAACTCCTCCCATCGGCGGTCGTCAACGGCACCCATCTGGCGCAGCAACCGATCGACGCCGACAAGCTGCACGTTGTCGAGATTCGCCACCGAATCGACGGTGACTCCCTCGCTTTCCCCGACCCGCACCTCCGTTGCGATGCCACGCACCGTCGTCGTGATCGGTGCGACGACGACCCGCGACAGGCGTCCCGCGACGCGGGCACGCGTGAGCACCACCACGGGTCGGATCTTGTCCAGGTCGGCCCACCACACCTGGCCGTGTCCGAGTCCTGTCACCGCTGTCGCTGGGCGCGGCGCTGCTGCGCGAGCTGCACGACGGCGTCCGGGATGTTGCCGTCATATGGCAGCGGCGTGGCCGGCGATTCCCACGACAACTGTGGGTCCTCGTCATAGGGATGGCGCTCTAGCGCTGCGATCTCCCGCTCGTGTTCGAGTTGACCGAGAAGGGCGGCCAACGCGCGGTCGAGGAGCTGGCTGTCGCTCAACCCTGACATCTCCCGGGTGCGCGCCAACCGCCAGGCGTCCACGGTGGTAGAGATCCGCACACGTTTCATGCCACTGACCATAGCATAAGCGATGGGCGCATCCGGGCCGGATAGTGGGTCAGTTTGAATGAGCGGCGCAGCGATCTCGCACGAGCTGCTCGGCGTCGTCAACTGCCCGGAACCAAGACCGGGTGTGGGCGCCCCGGCCTTGCTCCATCGTCGCAGCGGGGTCGACCCCCGCTTCATTCACTATGTGGCTGCACGAACCGCAAGACGCTGTCCACAACCGCATCCAGGGACGCAGTGGTGTCCACGGTCAGGCCGGCTGACCGGCGTAACAGTGGCTCGACCGTCTCCCGATAGCGCAGCACACGAGCAAGTTCATCCGGGTTCTTGCCGTAGGAGTTACCTGTCCTGGTGCGGAGTCGCTCTTCGATGACCCACACAGGCGCGGTCAAGAGCACGACGTAGTCGAAGTCAAACAGCACCTGCTCGTCTGAGCACCCAGCGAAGAACAACAGCCCGGAGTCGTGGCTGGACAGCAGTTCTGTAACGCGGTCCGTTCGCCATCCCCAGTCGCCGTGCGGTCGAGGCTCGGAGAATCCGTCGTCATCAGCGTCGTATGCGCGATACCCGCGCCGGGCAAGTTCCCGAACGAGGGTCGCGGGACAACTCAGCGGGGTCAGGCGGCCTCTCCCGTGTCCGGCTCCAGGTCCAGCTGGTAGCTGGACGCTCGGATCGACACGTGGAAGAAGCGAAAGAAGCCCTCTTGGCCAAGCAGGTGAAAGCCGAACGGCCATGGGTCACAGAACGACACCGGTGCCCGCCAGGCCAGGCCCTCGATGGCAAGGTCCACAGGAATCGACCGCGCGTGGGTGATCACGCCACCGATGGCGAGATCGACCGGTTCCGCAGCCTGTAAGTCAAGGCCAAGCGCCTCCGCGACCCAAGACCCGAAGCGGTTCTCCAGGGACCCGGTGTCAAGCAGGCCAGCGACGAGGAGATTCTGACCCTCCACACGAACGGGGGCGACCGGTCGGAGATAGTCCGTCGGTAGGCCCGGAAGCTCCTTGAAACCCAACCTCATCGGAGGCGCAGTGCGTCCGACTCAGCCTCATCGAGGGGCACACGAAATACGACGGCGTCGTGCTGCTCATGCTCATTCAGCCATCGCACGACACGTTGCGGGGAGTTCGCTGCCACGAGGACGTCTAGCCCACGCTGCGCCACCCACTGACCGCGAAATGGCCGCAGCGACTCGGCTTCGCGGCCTTCTTGAGGCAAGTCTGGTCGCAACGGCGCCTGCGCTGCCGTGGTCGTTCCGACTCGACCCACGACAAAGCCGGCTCGTTGCAGGATCCGCCGTGCTTGATGCGTGGTGAAGTCCGCCCTGTCCAACCCGGTGACCAGGGCCAGCACCTGCTTGGGAGGAAACCGTCGACCGCTGATCACGACGTAGTGGTCACGTAGCGGTTCCGGGAGCGCGTCGTCAACGGCGTTCTCGAACGTCTCGCGTTCGAGTTCAAACGTCTGCCCCGCGACGGTCCGCATGGCTGCCATCAGCTTCTCCGAGCTGTACTCTCCGGTTCGTCTCTAGGCTATTGCGATGGTCCGTCGAGGTCAAGCCCAGTCGCCCTCGCACCGTGGACCTCGCGGGCTGAGCAGAGTGACGCGCCGGTGTGGCATGGTGCCGCGACGACTCGGACACCCTGTTCGGCATGGAGGGCGCACACCGATGACGCAACGTCGCCGCCCGCGCTGGTCGGAGCTGCGCCCACTGCTGCGCACGCAGCCGTTGGTGCTCAACCCACGCGAACGGCGCCTGGCGCGAGCCCGGACCATCACCGACCTGCGGTCCATCGCGCTGCGGCGCACGCCCAGGGCGGTGTTCGACTATGTCGACGGCGCCGCCGAGGAGGAGGACAGCCTGCGCAGGTCCAGGGCGGCGTTCCGGCAGCTGGAGCTGCTGCCGAGTGTGCTGCGCGACGTCAGCGCGGTGGACCCATCGACCATGATCCTCGGTCAGCGCGCCGAGCTGCCGCTGGTCTTCGCCCCGACGGGTTTCACCCGGATGATGAACCACGAGGGTGAGCCGGCGGTCGTGGCGGCCGCCGAGCGGGCCGGCATTCCCTACGCGCTGTCCACGTTGGGAACCACGTCAGTCGAGGACTTGGCTGCCGCCGCCCCGAAGGCCCGCAAGTGGTTCCAGCTGTATCTGGTGCGTGACCGGGAGGCCAGCCGGGACTTGGTCGACCGGGCCGCGGCCGCTGGTTACGAGGCGCTGGTGCTGACCGTCGACACGCCCGTGGCCGGCGCGCGGCTGCGCGACGTGCGCAACGGCCTGACGATCCCGCCGGCTCTGACACTTAAGACGGTCGCCGACGCCGCGTCGCATCCCGCGTGGTGGATCAACCTGCTGACCACCGAGCCGCTGAACTTCGCTTCGCTCAGCTCCTGGGACGGCACCGTCGCCGAGCTGGTGAACCACATGTTCGACCCGGCTCTGACTCTCGACGACCTGGCCTGGTTGCGCGAGACCTGGACCGGCCCGCTGATCGTCAAGGGGGTCATCACCGACGCCGACGCCCGCGCCGTCGTGGAGGCGGGGGCCGATGGGCTGGTCGTGTCCAACCACGGCGGCCGCCAGCTCGACCGTGCACCGACGCCGCTGGAGCAGCTGCCGTCCATCGTCGACGAGGTCGGCGACCGCGCAGAGGTGTACCTCGACGGCGGCATCCTCAGCGGCGCGGACGTGGTGGCCGCTGTTGCCCTCGGCGCCCGCGCCTGCCTTGTGGGTCGCGCCTACCTGTACGGGCTGATGGCGGGCGGACAGCAGGGCGTGCAGCGCGCCGCCGAGATCCTGCGTGCCGAGATCACCCGCACGATGCAGCTGCTCGGCGTCAACAGCGTGGCGGAGCTGCATCGGGAAAGCGTCCGCCTCCGTCGCTGACCGCCGGGTCCGGCTCGTGGAAGGCTTCGCCCAGGTAGGCCTCGACCACCCGCTCGTTGGCCAGCAGTTCGGAGGCCGGACCTTCGAGGATGACCTCGCCGGTCTCCATCACGTAGCCGTGGTCGGCAGCCTGCAGCGCACGGTGCGCGTTCTGCTCGACGAGCAATACCGTGGTGCCCTCAGCGCGGATGCGTTCGATGACACCGAACACCTCGTCGACGAGCATCGGCGCCAAACCCATCGAGGGCTCGTCCATCAGCAGGATCCTCGGGCGTGCCAGCAGCGCCCGGCCGATGGCCAGCATCTGCTGCTCACCCCCCGACAGGGTGCCGGCGGGCAGGCGCCGGCGATCGGCGAGCACCGGGAAGCGCCCGAAGACGTCGGCGAGGCCTTCGGCCAGGTGCCGTCCCTGGTGCCAGGCGCCCAGTTGCAGGTTCTCCTCGATCGTGAGCGTCGCCAGGATTTCGCGGCCCTCCGGGACCTGCACGACGCCAGCCTCCACCAGGCGATGGCTGCGCCAGCGTGTCACGTCTTCGCCGTCCACGAGCACCTGTCCCCGCTTGGCGCGGACCAGGCCGCAGATCGCGGCCAGGGTCGAGCTCTTGCCCGCACCGTTCGCGCCGATCAGCGTGACCAGCGAGCCGCTCGGCACCGTCAGCGACACGCCGCGGACGGCCTGGATCTGACCGTAGGAGACGTGCACGTCCCGGACCTCCAGCACCGCGCCGGCGCGCTCGGCGGTCACGGTCCGGCTTCCGGGACCGACGAGGGCTGATCCGCGGACGTGCCGAGATAGGCGCGGATGACCTCGGAATCGCGGGCCACCTCACCGGGCGGACCGTCGGCGATGAGTCTGCCGAAGTCCAAGACCAGCACCCGGCTGCAGGTGCGCATTACCAGCCGCACGTTGTGCTCGATGAGGAGGATCGTCACGCCTCGCGCGGCGATCGACCGAATGAGGTCGGCCAGACTCTGCGCCTCGACGTGGTTCATACCCGCGGCCGGCTCGTCGAGCAGCAGCAACGCCGGCTCGCCGCACAGCGCCCTTGCGATCTCCAGCCGCCGCTGGTCGCCGTAGGAGAAGCGCTCGGCCGGCTCGTCTGCCCGGTCGAGCAGACCCACCATGGCCAGGCAGCGGTCGGCACGCGCGAGGTCGGAAGCCTCGTCACGGCGGGCGCCGGGCACGAACACCAGCCGGCGCAGGAACGTATCGCGGGCCACACGGTGCCCGCCGACCGCCACGTTCTCCCTGGCCGACAGGTGGGCGAACAGCTTGGTCTGCTGGAACGTGCGGGCCACGCCGAGGCTGGTGACCCGATTGGCCGGGGTCCGCCGCAGCCGCGTGCCGCGCACCTCGACAACGCCGGTGCTCGCCTGGGTCAAGCCGGTCACGATATTGATCAACGTGGTCTTGCCGGCACCGTTGGGCCCTATCAGCCCCACCACCTCGCCCCGCTCGACACAGAAGCCGACGTTCGCCAGCGCCGCAAGACCGCCGTAGGACTTGCCGACGTCTTCGAGCCGGACCAGCGGCCCGTTGCCGGAGGGACCGGCCGGTGACGCAGCCTCGACACTCGGGGCCGCCTTCTCGGCAGCGCCGAACCGCCGGCGCCGGCTGACGCCAAGCGGCCGCCCCAGCCCCACAAGACCGCCAGGGACGAACAGCACGACGGCCAGCAGGATCAACCCGTTATAGAAGGGCCGCAGCCAGCCGGCCTCGACGCCCAGCTGGCGTTGCAGTTCCGGCAGGAACGTGAGGAAGCCGCCGCCGAGGACGGGCCCCAGCCAGTGACCGGTCCCACCCACGACGGCGTACAACAGCGCCTCGACGGCACGCTCGAAGCCGAACTGCCCAGGGGCGATGAATCGCGTGAAGTGGCTGAACAGCACCCCCGACAGTCCGGCCATCGCGCCGGACACGGTGAAGGCGAACAGCTTGTAGCGCACGACGTCGATGCCCATCGCCCTGGCGGCGACCTCGTCCTCACGCAGCGCGGCGAGCCCGCGGCCGAGCTTGCTTGGCCGCAGTCGCCAGAAGAAGCAGGCGCACAGGGCCAGGGCGAGGTAGGCCTGCCACAGCGTCACGACCTTCGGGATCGGTCGCAGCCCAATGGCGCCCCCCGTGATGTCGAGGTTGAGCGCGACGATGCGAACCATCTCACCGAAGCCGATCGTGGCAATGGCTAGGAACACCCCCCGCAGCCGCAGCACCGGCAGGCCCAGCAGCAGCGCCACGATGGCACCGACGGACACCCCGACGACAACCACGAGCGGGAACGGCAGGCCGAGGTTGATCGTGAGCAGGGCCGACGTGTAGGCCGCGATCGACGCGAACGCCGCCTGCGCCAACGACAGCTGGCCCGCGATGAGCACCGCGTACATGGAGAACGCCAGCACGCCGTTGATCGCCATAAAGACCAGGACGGCGTTGTAGGTCCGAACGAAGTCGGCCATCAGACTTCCCGCACCCGCTTGCGGCCGAGCAGGCCGTGGGGTCGCAGCAGAAGAATCGCGAACAGCAGGCCAAACGCCACGACGTCACGCCAGCCCGAGCCGATTCGAGCCACGGAGAAGACCTCGGCGAGACCGAGCAACAGGCCGCCAAGCATCGCGCCGGGCAGGCTGCCCATCCCGCCGACGATGATGACGGCCAGGCCCTTCAGCTCGATCGCCAGTCCCATCTCGACGCGGATCGAGTTGAACGCCAGCGCGAACAGGATTCCGGCGGTCGACCCCAGCGCCGATGACAGCATGAAGGTGATCAGCGTCACCCGCTCGACGTTGATGCCCAGTACCCGGGCTGCCCGAGGGTTCTCGGCCACGGCCCGCATGGCGCGACCGAGTCGGGTGGATGCCACCAGCCAGTTCAGTCCCAGCATCATCGTCACGGCGACGGCGAGGATCACCAGCTGCAGCACCGAGACCGTGGCGCCGGCGAACGACACCCGCGCGCTGGGGAACGAGCCTGGGGGGAATCGCAACGTCTGCGGTCCGAAGATCCCCAACGCCACCGCGACCATCACGATGGCCAACGCGATTGACGAGATCAGGCCCGCGAAGTGCGCGTCGGGCCGCCCGCGCAGTGGCGCGAACGCGATGCGCTCGATGAGCAGCCCCAGGATCGCCCCGGCCGCGACGGCGCCGATCACGGCGGCCCACAGCGGCCAGCCGAACTCGACCGCCAGCAGCCAGCCGATGAACGCGCCAAGCATGAATACCGCCTGGTGCGCGAGGTTGAGCAGATCGAGCACACCGAAGACGAGGGTGTAGCCCATGGCGAACAGCGCGTAGATCGACCCGAGGAAGATCCCGTTCACCAGCTGCTGCACGGTGACCTCCGGGCGGGGGTATGGAACCGTCCGGGACGCTACTCCAGGATTGCGAAGCTGCCGTCCTCGACGATCTGGACGACGGCGGGGTGGTCGGCGTCGCGGCTCTCGGTGAACGAGAACTCGCCGAGCACCGTCTCGACGCCGGCGATCCCGCCCAGGGCGTCGCGGATCGCGTCGGGCTCGGCGCTGCAGGCCGACTCGACGGCCATGGCGATGAGGTTCATCCCAGCGTAGGCCTGGGCCGCGAACTGGTCGGGCGCACCGTCGGCGGCCTCTTCGTAGGCGGTGATGAAGTCGGCGGTCGCCGGGTCGTCGGACGCTGAGTTCCACGCGGCGCCGACGACGACGCCCTCGGCGGCTTCGCCGGCCTGCTCGATGATCGCCGGCGAGTTGAAGCCGTTGCCGCCGATGATCGGAACATCGATGCCGAGCTCAGCGGCCTGCTGCAGGATCAGCGCGGCCTCTTCGGCCAGGGCCGAGACCACCAGGGCGTCGGGGTCGGCGTCGCGGGCCGCCGTCAGCTGCGGCGCGAAGTCCGTGTTGCCCTTGGCGAAGGTCTGGGTCGTGGCGACGTCGACGCCCTGTTCCTCCAGGGCCGCGACGAAGGTGTCGTGACCGGAGACCGTGAACGAGTCGTCGTCGCCGTACAGCGTCGCGACCTTCTGCAGATCGAAGGCCCCCACGGCGGCTTCGATGGTCTGGGGGATGACCTGCCCCTCGGTCAGCGAGTTGCGCCAGATATAGTCGCCGATCTCGGTGATGCCGTCGGCGGTGTTGGACACGCCGAGCACCGGCACACCGGCGTCCTGGGCGACCGGGTCGGTCGAGAAGGCGGTGTTAGACAGCGTTGGGCCCATGATGATCGAGACCTGATCCTGGTTGATCAGCTTCTCGAAGGCGGGGATGCCCTGCGCCGGGTCGGAGGCGTCGTCCTCGATGATGAGTTCGTAGGTGACGCCACCCTCGGCGTTCTGCTCCTCGGCGGCGAGCTCGGCACCGTTGAGCTGGGTCGAGCCGTACACCGCCGCCGGCCCGGTCTGGCTGAACACCACACCGACCTTCACCGGCTCGTCGAGGGTGCAGTCGCCAGCGGCCTGGGATGGGGTGTCGGTCGCCCCCGCGGCCGCGTCGCTGCCCTCGGCGCCTGGGGAAGTACCGCCGTCACCGCCACAGGCGGCGAGCAGCAGCGCCCCCACGCTCAGTATGGCGATCCAGCGCAGCCCGTCCATGGCCTCTCCTCGCGTTGGGAGACAAAGGCTACAACCCCATCTTCCGTGTTAACGAGACAGGTGCCGCTCCGCCGCCGCTGGCGCCGGTGCAGGGGTCAGACGCTCCGCCGCACCAGCAGCGCCAGCAGGGCGATCAGCCCTGCGGCCGCGCCCACCCCCGACGCCGACATCCACGGCCCACCGGCAAGGGGCGCACCCACCACTAGCAGCAAGACCCCGGAGACCAGTCCGGCCCCGACTACCACGACCAGTACCCGTAGCGCCTGGTAGCGTCGCCCCGCCGGGCTGAACGCAACCTGACCGGGCGCAGCCAGGCTCGCGAAGGCCAACTCCGCGAACAGCAGCAGACCCACCGCCACCAGCGGCGCCCCAGGATCGACGCCCTCCCGGTTCAGTAACGAGATCCCGTACTGCCCAACCAAGACCAGCAGCGCCACGGTGATCGCCTGCGGCCAGCCGACCACGATCCCGAGCGCCGCCGAGAACAGGCCGAGACCACCGAGGACCGCCAACAGGCCGCCCAGCCGGCCGGCGCTCGGCAGTGGGTAGGCCACCAGCCCGCCGGCGACCAGCAGCGCCGCCACCGCGGTCAAGCGGATGCGCGTCGCGTCGTTCGTCGGAAGGCCTCCATCCTCGTCAGCGCGGTCTCGAACGGTTCGTGCGGACGCCAGGGAGCCACCGCCACCCCACGGCGCAAGAAGCGGCGGCGGACGTTGTCCCGCTCCAGCGCCCACAGCCGGCGGGCAAGGCGATCGGCCTCGTCAGCGGCGGAGGGAAGGAAGGCATCGGGGTCGAGCTCGACCAACGCCATGTCCACGGACCGCCCCGCGAGGTCGGCGAACGCGGCCACGACCCGGGCGTCCAGCAGCGGGCTGAGCCCGATCACCAGCGCCTGCGGCGGCAGGGCCCGCACGGGAACCCCGGCCGCGCCGGCCCACACCGCGGTGGGCAGGATCCGGCTGCTCAGCAGCGCGTCGATGAGCCGGTAGCGCTGCACCGCGCCCATCCCCGGACGCAGCCAGGTGACCGTTCCGCCAAGACCGACGATGCCAACGCGGTCACGTCGCGCAAGGTGCCCGGACAACAGCACCGTGGCGGCGCGCACCGCCAAGTCCAGCGTGCCCGCCTCGCCGGCACGCGCCTCGGCGAGGGTGTCGAGGACGAGCACGACGTCCCCGCTGCGCTCGGGATGGCGCTCGGCGACCCACAGCTCCTGGCGCCGGGCCGTCGCCCGCCAGCTGATCGCCCTGGCGTCGTCGCCGGGGATGTACGGGCGCAGCTCGGCCAGCTCCACGCCGGTGGCTCGGTGCCGGGAACGGACGGCGCCCAGCTGCAGCTGGGTCTCCAGGGGCGCGAGCAGGCGGCGCAGGACCGGGGCCTGCGGGTACACCTTCAGTGTCGTCGTCGGCCGGGTCGCCGCCGTCGCGCTGAACATTCCGTACGGGTCGACCACCCGCAGCCGCACCGCGCCGAGGCGGTACGCCCCCCACCGCTCACAGCGCACCGCGACCCGCAGCGAGCGGGCCACGCCGGCCTCCAGCCGCACGATCACCGCATCGTCGATCGCCGTCAAACCGTTGGGTAGCACGATGGCCACCTCCACGCGGGCGGCGCGCCCGATCGCGGTCAAGGTCACCAACAGCTCGAGGTCCTGCCCTTCGACGCCGCGTTGGCGGTCGACGGCCACGCCGACGGCGACATCGAGCCGGCGTCCAGTGATCAGGCCCAGCCCCACCAGCAGCGCTGGGGACGCCGCCAAGGCCACCAGTTCGGGACGCGCCAGCGCGAGCCCGCCAACGACCGCCACGACGGCGAGGGCCACGTAGGCCCCGAGCCGGTAGGTGGGACGGCGCGTCATGAGGTGAGACCGACCGCTGCGCTACTTGAGGTCATGATCGCGATCTACCGGCTTGGAACCGACTGTGGCGTTGGCACGAGGTCCAGGCACTGGCGGACCACGTCCTCGGCGCTGACGCCGCTCACCCACAGCTCCGGATGCAGGACCAGGCGGTGGGCCAGTGCCGGCACCGCGACCGCCTTGACGTCGTCGGGCGTCACGAAGTCGCGGCCGTCGAGCAGCGCTCGCGCCCGCGACAGCTTCACCAGCGCCAGCGACCCGCGGGGACTGGCACCGACCAGCACCGAGGGTCTCGCCCTGGTCGCCGCCGCCAGATCGACGATGTAGTAACCAACATCGGGCTCGACGTGCACGGCCTCGACGGCTCGCTGCATCGCCAGCACCGCTGCGCCGTCGGCGACGACGTCCAGACGCACCTCGTCGGCACCCCGGTCCAGCCGTCGCGACAGGACCTCCCACTCGTCGTCGCGGCTGGGATAGCCCACGCTCATGCGCACCAGGAAGCGGTCGAGTTGCGCCTCAGGAAGGGGATAGGTGCCCTCGAACTCGATGGGGTTCTGTGTTGCCAGTACGAAGAACGGGCCCTCGAGCGGCCGTGTCACCCCGTCGTTGGTGACCTGCCGTTCCTGCATGGCCTCCAGTAGCGCGGCCTGGGTCTTGGCCGGTGCCCGGTTGACCTCGTCGGCAAGCAGCACGTTGGTGAAGACCGGCCCGGGATGAAATTCCAGCCGGGCGCTGCGCTGGTCGTACACCGCGGAGCCGGTGACGTCCATCGGGGTGAGGTCGGGGGTGAACTGGATGCGCGAGAACCGCATGCTGGTGACCTGCGCGAAGGCGCGGCCGATCAGGGTCTTGGCCAGCCCAGGTTTGTCCTCGACGAGGACGTGGCCGTCGGCCAGCAACGCGGCCAGCACCAGCTCCAGTACACCGCGCTTGCCGACCACCGCGCGTTCGACCTCGTCGAGAATGCGGTGCCCGAGGTCGGTGGCTGCCGCCGGGGTCAGTTCGTGCCGGCCGTACTGGGCGGTCATCCCGAGCCAGCCGATCGTCCCGAGGCAGCCGCTCCTCCGGGGTCCAGTCGCTCGAGTGCCGCAAGCGTGTCGCGTAGCGCCGCTGGGTCCATCCCCGGGGCCTTGTCATGGGTCGGCATCGGGCGGTCGCTGCGCAGCAGTCCCCAGGCGACCTCGCCGAGCGCCGAACGGGCCGCCGCAGTTTGCACAAGGGAGAGGCCGGCGGTGCCCTCAAGGCGTTCGTTCGCCGCGGCGCGCAGCCTCGGCCGCAGCCGGTACTCGGCGTCGAACGCGGTCGACAGCGAGAAGCTGACGAGTCGTTGCAACCGCTGTAGTGACGCGGGGATCCCCGTCGGTGCGGGGGCGGGCCGCCCGCGTCGCCACAAGACTGGGATGGCGGTGTCGGTCTTCTCAGGTCGCGGCGCGGCGAGCCGCAAGCCCAACACCACCACGGCCAGCAGCAGCACCTCGAACGCCACCAGCGCCGCAGACCCCTGCAGCAGCAACAACGCGGCCGCCGCGACGGCGGCGCTGAGGACGGCGGCGACCACAACGCGGCTCATCGCGCCACCTGCCGCACCGCTGCCAGCAGCTGGTCGAGGGCGGCTTCGGCCGAGGATGCGTGAGCCTCGCCGACCGGGCGATCAGCGAACCGAGCGATCTCGTAGGCCGCGGTCAGCGCTCCGACGGCTGCGGCGGCGTGGGGCGCGACGCGCCCGACGCGCGCGTGGTACTCGCCGGGGGCTTCGGTGCGCCGACGCGGCCATCCAGCGACATCGAGCTCGGCTTCCATCCGCGCGTAGGCGCGCAGCACCCTGCTGCGGGGATCGGCCCCCAACAGTGCGGTTGCGGGCGTCGATGGCGCGGGCGCGTCCGGCGTTGCGCGTCCGGTGTCGTCAATCATGTCGAGCTCATCAGGCTCGGCGGCCGTGCGCTGACGCTGGGTGGCGAGTGCCAGCAGTGCGAAGCCAAGGGCCACGGTCAGCAGCAGCGGTCCCCAGCGGGAGACTGCCGACGTGGACGCCGCAGGCGCCGGTGACTCTTCGGTCGTGTCGCCCGGCTCACGTTCAGGTGGTGCTGGGTCGAGCAGGCCGGTGGACCGCAGCAGCGACAGCCCGACGATGACCGCGGCCAGCAGCAGGTAGGCCTGCCAGGCAGGCCGGCGTCGCGGGGGCCGCCACTGCTCGTCGCCGTTGGGCCACAACGCCCACACAATCACCGCGATCCCAATGACGAGCAGCACGCCCACGAGCCACTCGATGCCCCGGGACAGGTCGAAGCCGGCGCTGTCCAGGCTGGTCGGCCGACCTCGCGGCAACGCTCGGCTGGCCAGCCCAGCGACCGCGAGCAGCCCGAGAATCGCCGCCGTCAGCGCGACGGCGGCGGTCCGCTCCGAGCTCCCCGGTCTGGGAATCGTGTGCCTCCTGGTCGCCTGCGCAGGTCTGGTGCTACCCGGCGCGGCGGCAGCGTCAGCATACGGACCGGGCTGTACCGGCGGGGGCCAGACCAGGCCGGAGGGCGACCGCGACGACCAGCGCCTCGGCGAGGGCCCACTAGGTCAGGCTGCGCTTCGGCCCCCGACGACCAACTCGGCGAGCAACCGCTCGGTGGCGGCGGTGATCTCCTGCACCGCTCGGCCGAAGGTCTCGACGTTGGCGCGGGACGGCTCGCGGTAGCCGGACACCTTGCGCACATACTGCAGCGCGGCCGCGCGCATCTCGGCCTCGGAGACTGCCTCGGTGTAGGGCTCGCGCAGGGTCTTGATGCTGCGGCACATCTGGGGGCTCCTTGCTGTCCTCGTGTACGTCCTCGCGGCGGTTTGCCAGTGTGCATCACCACGCGGTGCCGCGACGTTGTCAATGTAGGGGCGACCAAGTCGCGGCACCCAGGTTGCGTCAGGCTGAATCAGCGGCGGTGGCGGCGGCCTGCTCGGCCTCGGCATCAGTCTCGGTGTCGTCGGAGCCATGAGCCACGGGACTCAGCAGCGCCCCGCAGACGCCCGCGAGGGTCAGCGATCCGCCGAGCAGATGCGCCGTGGTGACCGCCTCGCCGAGAATCAGGAACGCCAGGAGCCCGGACAGCACCGGCTGCGCCAGGCGGATCACGGGCGGGACGTTGGCGGCGACCCAGCGCAGTGGCCAGGTGGTCGCGAAATGCCCGACCGCTCCCGGTCCGGCCGCGACGGCCAGCGTGTACAGCAGATCGCGACCGCTGATCGCCCCCAGCGGTTGATGAGTGATCCACACGAAGGCGCTCACCGTCAGCGCCGCCACGAACATCGTGCCCAACAGGAACGGCAGCACGTCGATGTCGGCACGACTGAGCTTGCTGACCAGGAAGAACGCGGCGAAGGCGAACACGTTGCCCAGCGCCAGCACCATCCCCAGCGGTTGGCCTTCGGGGCCGCCGGCCGCGCCGAGCACCACGACGGCGGCGCCGGCCATCGCCAGCAGCGTCCACAACCGGAAGGTGCGGCTCGGCCGTTCGCCGAACAGCGGCACTGCCACGATCGCGACGATGATCGGCGCCAGGGTGTTCATCAGTGACACGTCGGTGACCGAGGTGGCCTTGAGCGCCGTCATGAACATCAGCTGGTGAAGGCCGAAGGCCAGGCCCGAGTACAGCGGCCAACGCAGCGCTCGGAGGTCCGGCAGCCTGCCACCCTTGCGCAGGAGCAACAGCGTGGCGACGCCGAGCACCGGCACGCCGAGCCACAGGCGCCAGAAGCTGAACACCGGACCCGACACCGACGAGGCCTGCACGAACACGGGTCCGGTCGAGTACAGCGCCACCCCCAGCCAGATGGGGACAAGCGGCTGCCGCCGGCCGGCGCGCTGCAGCCGGTCGGCGGTGGAATCCGGTGTGGTGACAGAGGTGGCCATGAATCCGGGGAGTCGTCGAGCCCTGACCGGCCACGCTAGCGTCCTGCTTCGGCCGCCCAGTCCTGCTTCCGCCGCCCGACTGGCCAAGCGGCGCAGCGTTTCCGCGGGGTGGCGCTCGGAAACCCTATAGTCACCAGCAGCCTGCTGTCGGTAGTGTGCCGGCGGCCAGAGGTGCTCAGGAGGCCATCACATGGGTATCGGCACGAGCATCGTCCTGATCGTGCTGGGCGCGATCCTCACCTTCGCGGTCGCGACCGAAGAGGCGTTCGGCGTCGACCTCCCCGTCGTCGGGATCATCCTGATGGTGGCGGGAGTCGTCGGCCTGATCCTCACGCTGACCATCTTCGGTCCTCGACGTCGCACGACCGTCGTCGACGACCGCCCGGTCCGCGAGCGCGAGGTCGTCCGGGACCGCGACACCTACTAGAACCCGCCTGCGGAGCGACTCGCGCGGCCGGGCGCACCCGCGCTACAGTCGTCGTCGCACGGCCTCTCGCGACGTGCGCCCGCGCCGGTAGCTCAGGGGATAGAGCATCTGACTACGGAT
>Ga0136613_10000473_pt1 | contig 18721 bp, 17 predicted proteins | sample AntDrymUQ2722106_2_FD_106649 | JGI IMG/M metagenome (GOLD analysis project Ga0136613, IMG submission 106649) | Polar desert sand microbial communities from Dry Valleys, Antarctica - metaG UQ272 (21.06) | ecosystem: Environmental > Terrestrial > Soil > Desert | place: Antarctica: Dry Valley... | reverse complement strand
GATTCTCGGTGGCGCAGGTAATAACACATAAGAAAAATCTCAGCCTGAGCCTGAACCCCTAGTTCAAACGCAAGTCCTAAGCGACAAGAAGAGCAACAATATTTAGCAGACAGAGTTAAAAGACGGTCGGCGCGAAGTCGACAGGGATTCGATTGCATACATTAACGCCAATGCCGCAAGCCTGCAGACCGCCGAAGATTATTTCCTGATGGGTCGAGCGTTCATGTTGACGGGAAAGTATTGGGAAGCGAAACGAGCGTTCAATGAGGCGAGGAGCCGGCTTGCGTCCGCCGATCCAAAGAATGCGAAGACCTTGGCGATGGAGATTTCGATGGCCTTGGCGATAATCGAGAGTCCTCAGGCGACCCAGTCGTTTACCAGAGACATGGCGACCGCCGCGAACCCGGCCACGCCAGCGAACTCGAATACAAATTCGAACACTAGTTCCAATTCCAATACTAATTCGAACATGGCGTCGCCCGTCCGTTAGCGATGAAGCTGCTGCCTTCGTGCCTCGAATAGAACTACGCCACACGCGACCGCCAGGTTAAGACTCTCGACGTTTGGCTCCATCGGGATCAGGACGAGGTCCGCGATCCGCTCAGTCTCAACAACTGTCAGTCCGTGTGCTTCCGATCCAACGACCAGCATCGTTGGCCGCCGCCAGTCGAACTCGGTATATGAGACCTTGGCTCTGATATCTGCCGCGACCACCCTAAGACCGTTGCTTTTCGCGAATGCCATGGCATCCTCAAAACTACTGCCTGAAACGATCGGGAGGCGGAAGCTGGAGCCCATGGCGGCCCGGAGACCTTTTGGCGAAAACGCATCCGACGAACCGATCGAAGCTATCAAACCGCCGACGCCCGCCGCCTCCGCCGTGCGGATAACCGCACCAAGATTGGAAGGATTGCTGATTCCGTGAAGCAGGACTATGAGCGGAACCATAGAGCTTGCAAGGGATCGTTCGAGTGCCTCGTACGTAGCGACTGGTCGTTGAGCGATTGCGATAATGCCTTGCGAGTTAACGGTGTCGCAAATCGATCGGAATGCTTGATCACTGAGTTCGTAAACAGCGTCGCATTTTGCGGAGCTGATCAACTCGCCCAATCTAGATTTTGATTCGCCGGTAATAAAGATGTCCCCGATCGCGATGCCGGAACGAACAGCTTCCTTAGCGAGCCGAACGCCTTCGATAAAGATCTTTCCTAGATCCTTGCCATCCCGGACGCGTCGGGCCTCTTTCAGTCGATCGTTATCGCGACTTGTAATTTTGCGAACTTCGTCCACTGGACGTTAGTTTTATCATCCACCGTCTGGAAATGCGAGGTACGGCAAAACGGGTGTTCGCCGCACCGATTGCACCGCATGCGAATTACGCTAGAATATCGTTACGTCAGTGCTTTCCTATGAAACCCGAATCTCGCCCGATGAACAAACTTGAGCGTCTAGAAGAAAGGTCCCGTCAAGCCGAAGTTGGCGGCGGCCCTGCCCGGTCGGAGAAACAGAAAGCCGCCGGCAAGATGACGGCTCGCGAACGTATCGACTTCTTTCTGGACGAAGGCAGCTTTGAAGAGTTCGATAAATTTGTCGTCCATCGTTCGACCGACTTTGGTCTTGAAACCCAGAAGTTTATGGGAGACGGAGTCGTCACCGGGCACGGCTTAGTCGATGGGCGCGAAGTCTTTGTCTTCGCTCAGGACTTCACTGTCTTTGGCGGTTCACTGTCTGAAACTCATGCCGAGAAGATCTGCAAGGTAATGGACCTTGCCATGAAGACTGGTTCACCGGTTGTCGGGCTTAACGACTCTGGCGGAGCACGGATACAGGAAGGAGTTGTCAGCCTCGGTGGATACGCGGACATCTTCCTCCGAAATACGCTCGCAAGCGGCGTGATCCCCCAGATCAGTTGCATTCTGGGACCGTGTGCGGGCGGAGCAGTTTACTCGCCAGCGATCACGGACTTTAACATAATGGTGAAGGACACTTCGTACATGTTCATCACCGGGCCCGATGTGATCAAGACCGTCACACACGAGGAAGTCACAAAAGAGGAACTCGGCGGCGCGATGACGCACAACACAAAGTCAGGCGTTGCTCATTTCGCTGCGGAGTCTGACGAACACGCGCTGAGAATTGCTCGCGAGCTGCTCTCGTTCATACCGTCAAATAATTTGGACGACCCGCCATTTGTAGCGACCAACGATCCGTCGGACCGAAGGCATCCGGGATTGAACTCGGTCGTACCTGAATCCTCGAACCAGCCCTACGATATCCGCGATGTTATTAAACCGGTCGTCGACGACGGATACTTCTTCGAAGTGCAGGAGCACTATGCTCCGAATATCGTTGTTGGCTTCGCGAGGCTCGCCGGCAATTCGGTAGGTATCGTGGCGAATCAGCCGGCGTTTCTCGCCGGTGTCCTGGACATCGATGCGTCGGTAAAGGCCGCCCGCTTTGTTCGATTCTGTGACTGCTTCAATATCCCGCTGATAACTTTCGAAGATGTTCCGGGTTTCCTGCCGGGTGTTAATCAGGAGCATCTAGGTATAATCCGCCACGGAGCGAAACTTCTATACGCGTTCGCAGAAGCAACGGTGCCGAAGATCACGGTCATAACCCGAAAGGCGTACGGCGGAGCGTATTGCGTCATGGCATCGAAGCATATACGCACGGATATTAACTTTGCGTATCCAACCGCAGAGATCGCCGTTATGGGAGCCGAAGGGGCAGTCGGGATCTTGTATAGAAAAGAGTTGGCCGAAGCAGCGAATCCGGACGAAGATCGCCAGCGCATCATTGAGGAATTCAATGACAAGTTTGCTAATCCATACGTCGCGGCCGAGCGTGGTTTTATCGATGAGATTATCGAGCCCGCAGCAACCAGACCAAAGCTTATTCGCGCATTGTCACTGCTTCGAAATAAGCGCGATACGAATCCGCCAAAGAAACACGGTAACATCCCGCTTTAAGATTCACTTTAGGGGTCGAGGCCAAGACAGTTAAACCAAAGCGGCAGATGAGTAAATGTAATGCCTTAAGATACTGGAGAACTTGCCTGAAGGGTCGCGTATGCGACAGTTAATCTCAGTCCTAAGCAATCCGAAGTGCGTTTATTCTTTTCAATCGACTCTAATGACTGAATTCCCATCGCGAAGACCGACATGGGCAGAGGTAGACCTACAGAACCTAGCCTTTAATTTTCGCTCCGTCAAAAGTTTTGTCGGGCCGGATGTTAAATACATGGCCGTCGTTAAGGCTGACGCCTATGGCCATGGAGCGGTCGAATGCGCCAAACGACTTGAAACCGAGGGAGTAGACTGGTTCGGTGTTGCGCTTCCGGAAGAAGGCGTCGAACTTCGCAAGGCCGGGATCCGCAAATCCATTTTGTGCCTGGGAGGCTTTTGGGACGAGCAGGAGGCTCTGGGTCTGAACTATGCGCTAACCCCGGTTGTATTCCAAATCGACAAGGCGGTCCAGCTTAACCGCGTCGCATCGGATCGCGGCACAAGTATCGCGATCCACGTAAAGGTCGATACGGGAATGGGGCGGTTAGGCGTCCGCCACGATCAGGTCAGCGACTTTGCCGAACGGCTTAGCCGTCTGGACAATCTGCGTGTTGAAGGTCTTATGACTCACTTTGCAACCGCGGACGACCTGACGCAAAGCGATTTTACAAACCTGCAGATCTGGCGATTTAACGAGGCTGTAGCCGCCTTTAGCGAGAAAGGATTCCACCCCGCCTATCTGGATCTGGCCAACTCGCCTGCAGCGATCGCCCATCCCGCGTCCATAGGAAATATGGTAAGACTCGGCGGTGTTCTCTACGGACTTGGTGACGACGTACTGCCGCAAGGGATCGACAAGCCGGCTCTTCGACCGGTCCTGTCCTTAGGTACGAGGATCGCCCAAGTTAAGAAGATCGAGCGGGGCGATTCGATCGGGTATGGACGAACCTTTACCGCGACATCGGATTCAGTGATCGCGACTGTGCCGATCGGTTATGAAGACGGCTTCAGACGATCGTTGTCTAACATCGGTCGAGCGATCGTCCGTGGAAGCTATGTGCCGGTCGTTGGCCGCGTTTCGATGGACTGGACGACCCTCGACGTGAGTAGCGTGGCGGGCGTACAAGCCGGTGACGAGGTCACGCTGATAGGGGAACAAAACGGACTTCGGATCACGGCTGAAGAGATCGCGTCGCTCTTGGGAACTATCTCGTACGAAGTCACGTGCGGCATTGCTCACCGCGTCACCCGCTCCTACGTCGACGAAATTTCGGAATCGGAGGAAATCACATGAACTATCCAATCAATTTTTCGTTCAAGCTGCTCGCCATCGCAAGCCAGATTTACATACGCGACGCGGATGATGCCCTGCTCGGCTACGTCAAGCAAAAGCTGTTCAAACTGAAAGAGGATATCAACGTGTTCGCTGATGAGAACCAGGCTGAGCGTCTATTCAACATAAAGGCCGACCGCGTGCTGGATTTCTCGGCCAAGTATAATTTCACGGACGCGGGCGGCAAGTTGCTTGGTTCCATCAAACGCAAAGGTATGCGTTCTATATTCAAGGCGAATTACGAGATCTACGACGAACGCGAGGTCCAGGTAATGAAGATCAGCGAGGAGAACGGATGGATAAAGGTGATCGACTCGTTGGTCGGTGAGGTTCCCGTTGTCGGGATGTTTACCGGATATTTTTTCAATCCGTCGTACGTAGTTTCGCGTCTCAACGACACACCGGTTGTTCGTCTTGCGAAGCAACCGGCCTTTTTCGAAGGCAAGTTTCAAATGACAAAGCTCGGAGACATGAATGCGGAGGAAGAGGACCGCGCACTTCTGAGTCTTTTGACGATGACGCTGCTTGAGCGTGTACGCGGATAGCGAACTCACTCGAAAGCATCGTTGCTACCACCAAGCAAGTTTCGATAATCTATCGACGTGGAAATATTCTCGACGTTTGCTTGGAAGATTTTCTTCAAGCAGCTTTACAACAAATTCTTCGACACTGACGTCATGAACAGCGCGGCCCAGGTCGCCTTCTATTTTTCATTCGCGTTCTTCCCTCTTCTTCTCTTTATTGTAAGTCTCTTCGGCTTAGTGCTCGAATCTACCAACGAACTGCGGGGCCAGCTATACCAATATCTTTCTCAGATCATGCCAGGCAGTGCGTACCAACTTGTACGCAAAACGATGGACGAGATCATTGAAACAAGCTCTGGCGGTAAGCTTACGCTCGGATTACTCGTCACTTTGTGGTCCGCTTCGGCGGGTGTGGATAGTCTGCGTACGGCTATTAACCGGGTCTATGAACTGCGGGAATCGCGCCCGTGGTGGAAGACAAAACTTCAATCGCTATTGCTCACCCTACTCTTTATCCTACTGATCGCCCTCGTTCTGACCGCTGTCGCAGCGGGGTGGACATTGGTGAAGTTTATAGTGGATAGCGCGGGGTTCGAGGTGACCTCGCCGTTGGTTCTGACAACGATCCATTGGGGAGCGATCGTTTTAGTAACGCTTTTCGCCACGGCTGTCGTTTACAGCTGGTTGCCGTGCTTCCCAAAATTCCGCTGGTTTTGGATAAGCCCCGGTGCGATCACGGCGATCCTGGTGTGGATACTGTTTGGAGGAATTTTCCGTGTCTATCTCCAATACTTCAACACCTACAACAAGGCTTACGGATCGCTTGGCGCCGTGATCATTCTGATGCTCTGGATGTATATCACCGGAGTCGCCCTCCTGCTCGGCGGCGCGATCAACTCGGTCCTGACGGAGATGTCGGAGAGCGAAGAGAAGAGTAAAGAGCCGAACGGTTAGGTTCCCTTTTTGAGACCACCCGGCAAGTGATATCATTGCCCGATTCGTCTTACCGCAAGATTATGTCGTTAATGCTTGAAGAGATCGCGGAGCAGCCGCAGGTTCTCGAACGTACCATCGTCGCCGAGCAAGAAAAGATAACCAAGCTCGGCGATTTTTTACGCCAAAAGGATATCGATCTGATAATCCTTGTCGCTCGCGGAAGCTCCGACAATGCAGCCCTGTTCGGCCGATACCTACTCGAGGTCACAACCGGAATACCGGTTTCGCTCTCGGCCCCGTCGGTGTTCACGCTCTACAATGCGCGGCTTCGGTTAAAGAGGGCGGTTGTCATAGGAGTCTCGCAGTCAGGCGAAGGAGCCGATATCAATCTAGTTCTCGAACGTGCCCGCGAATCCGGAGCTTTTACTATCGGGATAACAAACGAAGGCGAGTCGTCAATGGCAAAGATCGCTGACGAAACTCTGCTGATCCATGCCGGTAGAGAGAAGTCGGTAGCGGCGACTAAAACATACACGGGCCAGATGCTTCACTTCTACATGCTGGCACACGCGATCGGGGATAAGCGCCTTGATTATCATCGAATACCCGAATTTACGCAGAAAGCTCTGGAGCTTCAGGATGAAGTTAAAGAAGTAGTTCAAAGGTATATCTTCATGGAAAACTGCGTCGTCGTCGGACGCGGAATGAACTACGGAAACTCTTACGAACTGGCTCTCAAGCTGATGGAGACTTGTTATGTCGTCGCAGAGCGATTTTCGTCGGCCGATTTTTTTCATGGCCCGCTTGCAATAGTTGAGCGGCGCTTTCCCGTAATTCTTTTTGCACCAGTCGGGGTGACGCGAGCGAGCAGCCTGGATCTGCTGGGGCGGCTTCGCGAATTGAATGCGGATCGTCTGTCGATTACGAACGACGACGAGGTCGCGGATCTCTCGACGTATACCATCAGGCTCTCGCCCGACATCGACGAGTTTCTCTCGCCGATCCCTTTTATCGTCCCGGCCCAGCTTTTTGCCGCGCACCTGTCGGAAGCAAAAGGGCTTGACCCAGATGCTCCGCGTTCGCTGTCCAAAGTTACAAAGACAATTTAATTAGGCTGAGGCACTAAGAAGGGCTTCGCGCATGTCACCGGCGCTCCGCCAGCGATTATCGGCCTGCTTAGCAAGCGCCATCTCAAACACGGCTGCGATGCGAGGCGGGACTTCCGCGACGCGGCTTGAGATCGGGACGATAGGTTTTTCGAAGATTGCTTTAACCGTTTCAGAGATCCCGGCTTTCGGGCTGATATCGAGAGGATGGGCTCCGGTCAAAAGACTGTAGGCCGTCATACCGACCGCATAAATATCCGACGGCGGGCGAACCTCCTTAAAATCACGGACCTGTTCCGGAGGCATGTAGGCGATCGTACCGGCTACATCACCAACCATCGTCACACCGCTCATGCCAGTCTGACGGTAACTTTTTGAGAGACCAAAATCTGTGAGTTTCGCGAGGTAGTTAGGATAGCTTCCGTCGACAAGAATATTCTGCTCCTTGATATCGCGATGAACGAAACCCTTGTTGTGAGCAAAATCCAGAGCAGCGAGCGTTTGCTCGATGATACGCACGACCTCTTTGTAATTCAGCTTCCCGCCGCGCTGCTTCGCTAACTTCGATGCATCCATCCCGGTGACATACTCGGTTACGAGATAAACGAGACCGTTGTGACTTCCGTGCTCGATGTAGCTGACGATGTTTGGATGCTGCAGAGATGACGAAACTTCGATCTCGCGCATAAAGCGTTTAAGAGATTGTTCGCTCACCGCTACTTCCGGAAGCAAAGTTTTTATCGCTACCGCCTGACCATCCTTTATCGATCGCGCCAGCATCACGCTTCCCATTCCGCCCTGGCCAAGCACACGTATCATTTGGTAATTCGGGATCGGCTGAGGATTCTTTTTTAGCTTGTCGCGGCACTCATCGCAGACGTAAGAAAGCTTTGCGTCCGGTCGTGACGCCTCGGCCTTCGCCGGCACATTGCAGTTCAGACACGCGACCGTGATGATGGACGGCTCCGTGCGTTCGCCCGATTGCGGGTCGATATTGAACCCATCAGCCTGGTCAACCGCCACCTCAACTTCCAAGACGGTCTCGCCGCCTTGAATACGATCCCCATGCTTTAAATGCGCGGTCTCGACGCGGACACCGTTGACATAAGTTCCGTTCGTCGAACCGAGATCGCGGAGGAAACATTGGGGCGGAGCGATCTCAAGAATGCAGTGGTGACGTGAAAAGAAACGGTCCTGCGGAAGACAGAACTGGGCGTCCTCACTCCGGCCGATCATAAAGGTGTCGTGCTGGTCGAAGGTAAAGTCGCGTCCGGTCTGAGGACCCTCAACGACATGCAAGGTTACACGCATCGCTTGAAAGTATAGAGGTTTTGCGGGCGTCAGGACAACTGACCAAAGATAAGGAAAAAGAGTGAGGCGAGGAACGTAACTATTCCCAGAACCATACCGGCGATCGCCAGTCCGCGACCGCCGTAACGCGTCGGGTCACGCTCCGCGTTTCGCATTGCGAGAAAGCCTACGATTGCGGCCGGCAGGCCGAGCCAGATCCCGCCCGCACAACAAACAAGAAAGCAGGAAATGACGCCGAGGACCAAAGAGACGGTCGGCAAGGTCTGATCACGCGACGCCGCATATCCGCCAAAATTTAATTGTCCCTCGACCGTCTGCGGAACATTGCTTTGCAACGGTGCTGGCGACGATTGAGAAAAATCGATCGGGTTTGTCACGCGCGGCTGGTTCATCACCAAAGTTGGAGGCGAATCGTCGGCGAACTGGATAGGAGGCGACCGGTACGTTTCCTGAACCAGCAACTCCCCATCATTGAGGCAAAAATTAAGCGTAATGTCGCTGTACCTCTCACCGCATTTCAGACACTTCTTCATGAAATAATTCCGGCTATTTGATGATCTCCAGCTTCTTAAAACCAATCTTCGCGCCGTCGCCCGCGTACAAACCCGGGACACCGCCCTTGGGTCCCTGTTTGTTGGGGACCGTAGTAACGAGCTGCCCGTTGATATAAAACTCGATCGTTTCCCCTTTGTCGCGAACCTCGAGCGTGTTCTCAGCAGAGCCTTCGTTTACCAACTTTGAACTCGTCCACGGTTTGACCGTGATCTCATCGTCGGGTGCGTGACGCACGACCCTGTACCGCCTTCGTTTTGAATCGATCAATAAGGCGTAGTCCTTTTCAAGAGGTGTCGTATCGCTGTGAACGATCAAACCATAGCCAAGATCTGAATCGGCCAGGTCCGGGTTTCTCACGACGACCCGCGTCCTGGCACCGTCAGTTTTGTAATCGTCAGGACTCACGACCACGTAATAATATCCCTTCTGCCGGGCGGCCATAAAAAACTCACCCTCTTTGAATTCGGTCGTGCCGTAATCCGAAACCTTTACATGTTTCGAAAGGTCGACCTGCTGGACACTTGTTGATGTATCTTCGGGTGAAGGTTCAGGCGTCTTTGTCGATGAGAAAGTATTTGCTTTTGTCGTGTTCGTAATACCTTTCGATCCATTGGCAATATTCCTATTCGCCACCGACGAGACGTAATAGAAAACGCCTGCGGAACCGCCTACGCATAAAAGAATAAGCACACCGAAAATAGCGACGACCCAAAGCCACGTTTTCGATGAACTCTTTTTCGGCTGCATCGAGTAGTTTGCGTTTTGGACATCCCAGCTTGTCTGACCTCCGGCGTTCGCAGGCGGGTTGGTAGGACGCGGTTGGTTCATTACGATCGTCGGGGCAGCGGAATCAACCGACGAAAACGTAAGGACCGATCCGTCCTCAAGACAAAAGTTGAGTCCGTCATCGTCGTAGGTCCTGCGGCAGGTCGGGCAGATCTTCATTCAGTTTGATTCCTTTGATCCAGGGACGCTAGATTGCAGATATTATAAGCGTATAAACGAGCGGTTGTCAGCGAAGGTTCGAGGTTTCACGTCATGCTATGACCGCATCGGCCGCAGAACTTGATGTGCGGCGGATACGCACCGCCGCAGCGACGGCAAATACGTTCTGCCTGAGGTGGAAGACTGGACGGAGCCGAAGTTGCATGTGGCGAGGATCCCGTCCGCGGCACCATGTTCAGACCGCAGCGGCCGCAGAACCTGGAGTTTTCCGGCAGCGGCGAAGAGCAGCGGGGACATGGAAAACTGCCGGCCGTTTCGCCGGTACTCACAACGCCGAATGATCGACCGCCGCAGCGACCGCAAAACTTTACGCCCTCGGCAAAGCGTGAATTGCAGCCGACGCACGCCACGATTCCGGGCATGACGCTCGAATGAACTCCGCCGCTGCTGCTTCCCTGCGAAGACGATGGCTGACTGCCGTAGGCGCGACGCGTCTGTAGTTGGGCCTGAATTACCTGCTCGCCTTCACCACCCCGAATTTCAATGACGCGTTCGTCGTCCCGTTCACCGGGCTTTGATACCCTGAGAATATGACGGCCGGCCGCGACGTCGGTCAAGACAACCCGGCCGGACCTTCCGACACTCCCTTTCCGCTCGTCATTCACGTAAACCTCGGCACCGACGGGTGCCATAACTACAAGGCGTGAGATTCCCGAACGCCTTCCTTCCTCAACGTCCTCGGACGCTTCTTCAAGATCGCTGATCCACTCCGAAACCGTCGGTGGACGTTTCGCCGGATCGATCTCAAGCGATCGCATGATGACACGTTCGACGTCGGTCGGGATGTCGGATCGAAGTGTGGACAGCGGTGCCGGCTGATGCATTATCTTCTGCATGACAAGCTGCATCATGTCACCCACGAACGGTGTCTTTCCGCCGAGCATTAAGTACGCGATGGTTCCAAGCGCGTAGAGGTCGGCCCTCGTATCAACGCCGATCTCAGGCTGCATCTGTTCCGGTGCCATGAACTCCGGAGTGCCGATGATGCCGCGCGAGGACGGTGTCGCGTTCGAACTTACGTCGGTCACGGTAGCGCTCACGATCTTGGCAAGCCCGAAGTCGCCAACCTTTATAAACCCGTCGCCCTTCCCTTTTCGCAGAAGAAATATGTTGGCCGGTTTAAGGTCACGATGAAGTATCCCGATCTCGTGAGCGGCTTCCACGCCATCAGCGATCTGGCGGAGCAGGCGGACCGCACGCACGACCGGCAGAGTGCCTTCGCGGCGGAGGAGTTTATGCAGCGTCTCGCCCTCCACATACTCCATCACCAGATAGAACACACCCTCACCGGATTCACCAAAATCTGTGACGCTGACCGTATTCGGATGCTGGATCGACGCGGCCGCCTGCGCCTCGCGCTCGAAACGAGCGATCGCTTCGCCTTCCTGCAGATCGTCGCTGTTCAAGATATCCTGACGGACCGTCTTAACCGCGACCTTCCGGGAGGCGAATTTTGTGTCGCTTGCGAGATAGACCTGTCCCATTGCACCTTTACCGATCCGCTTTTCAAGACGATAGCGGTCGGCAAGAAGCTGATCGCCGGGCAGCGAGAACCGAGTCGCCGTCTGGTCATCCGGGCAGACCGCAACATCGTCGGGAAAACACAATTCGCATTTAGGACATTCTTTCATTTCTTAAAAGTTTAAAAGTGAGAGTGTGCGTTTCACCTTTAAACTTTTTCACCTTTCCCCTTCTCTCCCCTTTTCACTTTTTCACCTTTTCACTTTTTCACGTTGTTGTTGCTATAATCCTTCTTTCTCTGGGTCGTTAGCTCAGTTGGTAGAGCAACGGACTCTTAATCCGTGGGTCGCAGGTTCAATCCCTGCACGGCCTACCAGATGCGAAACGCCGCCTTTCGAGGCGGCGTTAGTATTTTAAACCTGGTCGCGCCACTTCAATACTTCTTCCCGTAAGATCGGGTTCTGCTGGAAACTTCCCGTTTCGCCTTGTGCCGCAGTCGCGCGCTGAATGTGCCAATAACTTAACCCGAGTTTCCCAATTGCGCGTAGGTACCGACTGCGATTGCGGAACTTGCCGGAAAACAAACCGCCTATCAGCCAAGCCGAACTCTTGAATGCGGAGACGGCGGTATCACCGTGGTCCTTTGGTATCAGACCCCGCGCAACATCTATCGCAAGCATTTCTTTGAGGATCTTGTTCTGTCTCCGCATAACGTAAAGCCCAAACCCGACAAAGATCAGGAAGAACGGGATCTCGATAAAGAGATAGCCGAGCAAAAACGATTCGAAACCGCCGAGGATCGCCATGCCGTTCCACAGCGCATGGAGGAAAACCGCGGCGAAGTACCCCAGCATCGGGGCCAGGATCCTGACGAACGTGCTGTGTGATTCACGAGCTATGCCGCATCCGATGCCGGTCATCGCCGTGAACGTTACATGAGCAAACGGCGAAAGGATGCCGCGCATGAAGAATAGGACAAAGAGCCCCGCGATTCCGGATTCGCTAAAAGCCATGCCGTAATACTGTACGTTCTCGACCGTTGCGAATCCGAGTGCGATCACACCCGCGAAAACAATTCCATCCAGGATGTCGTCAAAATAACGACGGAAAAATATGAGAAGGATCAGCAGACCGATCCCCTTCGACGCTTCCTCGAAGATCGGTGCCGACAAAACTCCACCGGCGATCTCACCGGCTTCTACACCAAAGCTCGCCTGGGCAACTCCGGCTACTAGCGAGTTCACGATTATCGAGAAAATTACCGCGACAAGGGCTCCCCACGCAAAGGTGAGGGCGAGCAGCCACAACGGTTCAGGATCGTATCGATCAAGCCAGATCAATGGAAAGAGGTAAAGGATCGCGGGGACAAAGGCCACGACCGAAGCAATGATCGCCGGTCCGATCCCGACACTAAGGAACATCAACGCGATGACGATCAACGACATGAACACAATCGCGAATATCGTGAACCCGATGCCCACGTAACGTCCCGTCCGGCTTGGTTCCGGCACCGCCTCGAGGTGGCCGAGGCCGATATTGGTCATCGACTTTTGAAAATTGTCCGTCTGTTGACGCTCGGCCTGTTGTATCTGCTGAAACTGTACCGCTGCGAGGTCGTTAGGGCGGTCGGATCGCTCGTCGATCTCGACCGATGCGGTAGCCCCGTTGAGGCCGAACTGGATCGTGTCGCGCGAATTTATCCGTGTCCGCTCGATCCGGATTCCGTTGACGAGCGTACCGTTGAGACTCTTGTTGTCGGTAAGATAAAACCCGTCCGACTTCGCCTCGACGAACGCGTGTTGTTTGGAGGCGATCCTTTCGATCCGCGGATCAAAACGTATAGTGCAAGTATCGCCGCGTCCGATGGTGAGAAATCCGCTTTCCAGCTCGTAAACTCTTCCGGCAAGCGTGCCGCTGTTCACCGTCAGACGCAATTTCATACAGCAATCATAAAAACAAACGACCCAAAGTCAAGCAATTCCCTGACTCCGGGCCGTTGTAAGAACATAGCCTGGTTTAGCTACTGTGGCTGTACTGACGACGGCGATGGTTCGTCACCTGTCTGCCCGTACTGTCGGATCGAGATCCCATTGTTGGAACTACTCACTCGGTACCAAACATTATCGCTCGGACGGAACACGGCGATGTCACTCTTTCCGTCGCCGTCATAATCCGCCGGGATCGGGATGTCTTCGGCTATGCCGAACTGGTAAGCGTTAGATGCGCCACCGGTCGAGTTGATCCGATACCACACGCCGGTCGAGGGACGGAAGACCGAAAAGTCCGATCGCGAATCGCCATCGAAATCGGCGAAGAGCGGCTTATCACCGGTCGTGCCGAATGAATAGTAAATCGGCGTACCAGTACTGGCAAAAACATACCAGACCCCGGTCGACGGTCTCCAAACGACGAGGTCTGCCTTGCCATCACCATCATAGTCTCCGGTCAGAACGGTGTCGCTCGATATGCCCCACTGCACGTATCGAATACCAGCGGTGCTCTGAAGAATGTACCAAACGCCATCGGCCGGTCGCCAAACTGCCACATCGGTTTTACCGTCAGCGTCATAGTCGGCCGCGACTGGAATATCACCATCTTGTCCAAACTGGACGGCAGGCCTAGAACCGTTCGAGCTCATGACAAACCACCATGTTCCGGTACTCGGGCGAAAGATCGCTTGATCCGTTTTGCCGTCACCGTCGTAATCGCCGGGTGTTATGACATCGCCCGGCAAACCCCAGTTCACAGTCGACTGAGAACCGTCGGAACTCTTTTCGATAACCCAATCGCCGGTCGACGGTCTAAAGACAGATAAGTCTGTCCTGCCATCCCCATCAAAATCGGAAACCTTGTTCCTTGTCTCGACACTGACGACGTACAAGCCGGTGGTGAGATCACCGAGCAATACCTTGTCCTCCCCAAGGAACGGAAAGACCGCCCAATTGCCGTTGTAACCGGTGATCTGCTGATTCGTTAGACGATCGACGCCGCACACGATATCGTCCGGTCGGAACTTACTGTTTGCCTCTCTTACCTCACGAAGGTCTTCTTCAGTGAACTGGGCAGGCCACGTGTCGTACTGACCGATACGTACCGGACTGGCCGGTTGCGAGATATCGAAAACGAGCGTGCCAGCCTGATACCATGCGACGTATAGTTTATTGCCCATGACTACGGGATTGTGAGGAGTAACCGCGACGATTCCAAGGTCCGCCATTGATATGCGGTTAACCATCACGGGAGTTGCGGGAATCGAAACATCGTAAACCCTGATGTCACCTGGATTCGCTGCGGCGCTGTCACCTACCTCTCGCGCGCTGTACAAGAAATTTCCGTCTTCGCTGGTCCAGGCACTATGATTCGCATTCAAGCCCACCGGAACAAACCCAACAGGCGTCGGAGCCTGAGTGGCTAGATTTCCAATGTCGAGAATGTCTATCCGCGAGCTGCTGCTAAATCCGGAAAGATAAAGTCGATTACCACGAATGTGCATCGCGTGGACCCATCCGCCGTCGCTGGAGAGAAAATTCCACTTGAGGACCGCGGCTGCAGGATCTGTCACGTCAATAATCCTGAGGTTGCGATTGCTTGTGCTATTTGAATTCTCTAGGAGATAGCGCCGCCCCCCCTGATCGAAGACCATCATCTCGTGGATCGTAGAATAGCCGCCGCCATTTGTCGCATTCACAACACCAAGAAGTTGAGGTGATGCTGGATTTGTCAGATCGACGATGTGGACACCGCCGGTGTTCCCGGTTCCAAAATAACCGCGATTTCCGATCACGATAGCCTCGAGAAACTGAAGATTCGCTCCGGGATTATAGTGGTTATAGAGCGTCGGGGCGTCGGGATTTGAAACGTTCACTATGAAAACCCCCCGGCAATTGTAAGATCCCATCACTGCAATATTCCCGTCCGCATAGATGTCGGCAAACTTGAGAGTCGTTGACCCCGTGCAGTTCAGGTTGAAATTCGATCGAAGACGCACAGGCGCGGCATAGCTCTCAATCGCAAACACACCCACACCCAACATTGCCACAGTTAAAATAAGATTTTTCATTTTTTTTCCGGTACTACTTATGCTCACCGGAGGGTGAGCAAAAGTGAACGACTGCCTATACGAAACTTAGCCGCTGATTATACTACAGAATGGCTGCAGTCCGGATTGATAGATTGGATTTTTTGTAATCCCTACGACGCGGCTTGGTCGCGGCTCGCCTCTCGCATGACGAGATCGAACGTCCCTGGACCGACCTTGCGGAAACGGCGATTGCGGTTAAGCGATACGGCGACGGATATGGTCGGATTATTTCCCTTGAACTGCATACCGCCGGAAACCAAAAGGTTATAAAGCTCGTTGACGTGTAGTGGTTTACCGCACTCACGTAAAAGCAGCGTACATGCCTGCGTTATTGTACGGTCGGAAAAGCGGTGGCTTATCGCCTCGATGTTGTGGGTCCGCGACGGAACTCCGCCGCGAGACTGGCCAATGTATGCAACCGAATTCAGGGGTCGGTAACTCGAAGGCGGGGGGGTTTGTTGTGCCGGTCGCTGGCGAGGATCAGGTCGACGGTCGTAATCGTCCTCGATACGAAGTGTTTTGCCTATATTGAGGGTTCTGTTTCCCGATCGCATCGTAACGAGCAGACTGTCGATCGCCGATTCGGTTTGTGCGGCGCTGTTCTCGAGTGCCTCGATCTCTTCCCTTAGATGCTCGGACTCTACTTCCACTTCACGCAGCCGGGCCATCAGACGGCTCTGTGCGTTGCGTGTCTGGCGAAGACTTTGTTCAAGTGTCGCTATAAGATTTTCGTCTAGCATCGTAAAACGGCGGTTAGGCTTTCATCTGAGTCACTTTGGCTGGAACGTCTGAGGCAAAACCTTAGGTCAATGATTTCGGTTGATCACAAAGTTCGGAATCTCGTCCAGAGCAAAACGATACTCGGTTTGCCCTAAAATTTCAAGGTTTTTTCTAGCGGCATCAGCGTACGACCGTGCGGTCTCACGCACCGTTTCGATGATCCCGTGTTCGACAAGCTGCGATGATATCGACGTCCGGCTCGGGTCGTTGTAGACACCGTCGAACATGATCCCTTCAAGCTCTTCTCGCACGCCGGGCAGTTTTTCCTGAAGAATAATTAGCGGAAGAGTCACCTTTCCCTCGATCAGGTCGGCTCCCGCGGCCTTTCCGAGCGAGCGCTCGTCCGCCGTAAAATCGAGCAAGTCGTCAGCCAACTGAAACGCAATGCCCAGATTCATTCCATAATCACGTGCGGCGATCTGCTGTTCGTGGCGAGCTCCGCCAAGTATCGCACCGATCTCGCAGCAACCCGAGAACAGATGGGCCGTTTTGCGGCGGACGATATCGAAGTACTCGTCCCGGGTGATCGCAGCGTTCCCGAGCATGGTTAGCTGGATAAGCTCGCCCTCGGTCATCTTCCGCGTAAGCCGCGTCAGGATATCTAATATCTCAAGCGACCGTTCTTTTAGCGACGTCTCGAAAGCCGACATGTATAGCCAGTCGCCCATCAAAACCGCGGCTTGGTTCCCGAACTTCGCGTTGATGGAAGCCCGGCTTCGTCGCAGATCAGCGTTGTCGATAATGTCATCGTGCACGAGCGTTGCGGTGTGCAGCATTTCCATCACTGTTGCCAGACGAATCGAATTCTCGCTTGCACCGTTGCCTCCGACCGCGTACGCCGCGAGGATCAACAACGCCGGGCGGACGCGTTTGCCGCCCGAGGCTCGAAGATAGTCGCCGAGATAGCTGATGACCTGAACGTTCGAGGTTGCCTGTCTCTCGAACTCCGCCTCGACCAATCCCATTTCAGATTTGATCAAGCCGAATATCTTGCGGGCCGCCGTTTGCGGCAGCAGGTCCTGTCGTGTCGCAGCAAAAGTTTGCATCAGTTGCTCCGGTAATTATCGAATTGCATATCGATACCGAAATCCGCCGCCTTTAATTTCGCGATCACATCCTGGAGCGTGTCACGGTCCTTACCCGAAATGCGCACCGTCTCGCCTTGGATCGACGCCTGGACCTTGAGCTTCGCGTCCTTGATAAACTTGACGACCTCTTTGGCTTTTTCGATCGGGATTCCCTGCTGGATCTTAACTAGCTGGCGAACTGTCCCACCGGCCGCGGCTTCGATCTTTTGATAATCCAGTGCCTTGAGTGAGATCCCGCGTTTGATCAGTTTTCCTTGAAGGATGTCGTTCATGTTTCGAAGCTTAGTTTCGTCTTCCGCCGAGAGCGTCAGATCCTTTTGCTCCAACTCGACCGTGGCCTTACTGCCCTTAAAGTCGAACCGTTGCGAGACTTCCTTTACCGTCTGATGGATCGCGTTCGTTACTTCTGCGTAATCAGTTTTAGAAACAATATCGAATGAGTTTTCCTTTGCCATAGTTGAATATCTTACCGCAGAGACGCCGAGACGCGGAGAAAAGCAAACTACTCTTCTCGGCGTCTCGGCGTCTCGGCGTTTATTTCCATCCTAAAAAAATCGAAGAAATTCCGCGTCGTCTGTTCCGCGAGCGTTTCGAAATCCACTCCGTAGAACTCAGCGAGGAACCTCGCAGTGTGCTCAACATATGCCGGCTCGTTTCGCTTTCCGCGGAAAGGTACCGGAGTCAGGAACGGGCAATCGGTTTCGATCAAAAGCTTCTCAAGCGGAACAACGCGGGCGGCATCGCGAAGATTGTCGGCTTTCTTGAATGTCACATTCCCCGCGAACGAGATCAAAAATCCGATTTCCATCAAAGCTTCGGCCATCTGCGGCGTCCCACCGAAACAGTGCATTATGCCGCCGCGAAAGTCTTCACCCTCACACTCTTCTGTTAATAGTTTGACCGTTTCATCGTCCGCATCGCGACTATGGATGATTATCGGAAGATCAAGACCGCGTGCCGTCCGGATCTGGCGGCGAAGGATATCGGTCTGTACATCGCGCGGGCTGTGATCATAATAAAAATCCAACCCGATCTCGCCCCACGCAATGACTTTTTTAGACGACCTTACGAGATCGACCAGATGTTTTTCCGCGGCGTCGTCGTAAAGCTTGGCGTCATGCGGATGGACACCAACGCTGGCGAAGACCTTGTCGTATTTCTCGGCGACGGCAACAGCCTTTCGAAAATCGTCCGAGTGCGGATCGCCGGTACCGATATTCAGCATCGCCACTACACCGGCGTCCTTCGCTCGCTGAATAACTTCGTCGCGATCCTCGGCGAACGCTTCGCCGTCGATATGGCAATGGGAATCAGCAATCACAATTTTGTGAACTGGATCTTTTCTAAAATACCCATCACACTTTTTCGGCCCTCGTCTGTCGAGTATGTCACGACAACATGGATCGAGTAACCTCGCCTCATAATGACGTACATTTCCTGACTGATCTTGACGGAATTGAATTCACCCGTAACCAAGGCACCCGCAAAAGCAAGTCCTCCGAACCTCGGATTGGTTAGAGAGTTCATCAGTTT
>Ga0136613_10000470_pt1 | contig 18759 bp, 17 predicted proteins | sample AntDrymUQ2722106_2_FD_106649 | JGI IMG/M metagenome (GOLD analysis project Ga0136613, IMG submission 106649) | Polar desert sand microbial communities from Dry Valleys, Antarctica - metaG UQ272 (21.06) | ecosystem: Environmental > Terrestrial > Soil > Desert | place: Antarctica: Dry Valley... | reverse complement strand
CGACCGTCGCGTCGGCCTGCTGGCCGCGGGCCTGCTAGCGGTGGCCTTCCTGCCCGTCTTCTACTCCCACCTCGCGCTCAACGACGCGGTGACGCTGCTGCCGGTGTGCGCCGCGCTGTGGGGCGCGGCGGGGATCCTGCGCCACGGGCGCACGCGCGACTACGTGATCGCGGGTCTGGGCCTGGGGCTGGCGTGCGCGACGAAGTACACCGGGGGCATAGTGCTGCTGGCCATCGTCGGCGCCGGAGCGATGCAGCGCACCGCCCCGGCCGGGCGGGCCGCCCTGGTCCGCTCGCTGCCCACCGCCCGCGTCACGGCGGTGCGTGGCGTGGCCCTGACCGGCCTGGTCGCCCTTGTGGCCTTCGTCGTCGCCAACCCGTACGCGATCCTGGACTTCAACGCGTTCTGGGACGACATCGTCCACCAGACCGAGGCCTCCTCGGAGGGGGCGGGCAAGCTGGGCGCCACGCAGGACAACGGCTGGCTGTACTACCTGTGGTCCATCAGTTGGGGCCTGGGGTGGGTCCCGCTCGCCGCGGCGGCCGCCGGCGCCGGCGCCCTGTGGTTGCACGACCGCCGCCTGGCCTGGGTCGTCGTGCCGGTGCCGCTGCTGTACCTGGCCTTCATGGGCTTCCAGGACCGCTTCTTCGGGCGCTGGCTGCTGCCCATCTTCCCGTTCGTGTGCCTGCTGGCCGCGTGGGCCGTGCTGCACGTCGCCGACCGGCTGGGCGCCCGGCGCCCGGCGCTGCGCCCGACGCTGCTGGCCGTCGCGGTCATCGCCCTGTGCGGCCAGGGCCTGGTCTACTCGCTGCACAGCGGCCTGGTCCTGTCTCGCGAGGACACCCGCAACCTTGCCCGCGACTGGATGGTGGCCAACGTGCCGGTCGGTGAGAAGATCGCCGTGGAGCCGGTGGTGCCCGATGCGTGGGCCACCGACCTGGGCGATCCCTCGCCGCTGACCGGCACCGGACGCCGCTGGGTCAAGTATCCGGTGACCCGGTCCTACATCGACCCCCAGACGGGCCGCGAGCTGGACCGCTCGGGCACCGGCGTGGTGGTCAACATCGAGGACTACCAGCGCATCGTGCGCCCCGAGCTGGTCGACGAGTGGGAGGACCAGGGGGTCTGCTACGTCGTATCGGGCTCCACCCAGCGCGGGCGCGGCGAGGTCGAGCCCCAGAAGGTCCCCAACGCCGCTGCGTTCTACGCAGCGCTGGAGAACCAGGGGGAGATCGTCTATCAGGCCTCGCCCTACGTCGAGGGCCGCGGGCCGGTGGAGTTCAACTTCGACTTCGCCTTCAACTTCTACCCGCTGGCCTACTACCGCCCGGGCCCGGAGATGACGATCTACCGGCTGCCCGGGGGTTGCTGAGCCGAGCGGCCCGCACGGCCCTATCCTGAGGCGCGCGTGGCCCTGCGCACCGACACCGACCGCCAGTTCCTGGAGCGCACGCTCGACCTCGCGCGCAACGGGGAGGGGCGGGTCCATCCCAACCCGCTCGTCGGCGCGGTGGTCGCGCGCGACGGCGAGATGCTGGGGGAGGGCTGGCACGACCACTACGGCGAGGCCCACGCCGAGGTCGCCGCGATCGGTGCCGCCGGTGGCACCGACCTGCGGGGCGCGACGCTCTACGTCTCGCTGGAGCCCTGCTGCCACGCGGGGAAGACCCCGCCCTGCACGGAGGCCATCCTGGCCGCGGGCCTGGGTCGGGTGGTCGTCGCCTCCGACGATCCCTCCGGGAAGGCCAGCGGCCGCGGCCTGGGCATCCTGCGCGACGAGGGCGTGGACGTCGATGTGGCCGAGGGCGACCTGGCCGCGCGCGCCCGCCTGCTCAACCAGCCCTTCCGCAAGCACGCACGGACCGGGCGCCCGTGGGTGCTGTTCAAGTCGGCGATGACTCTCGACGGCAAGGTCGCCACGACGACGGGCGACTCCAAGTGGATCAGCGGCGAGTCCAGCCGCCTGCGTGCCCACCACTGGCGTGCGGGGATGGATGCCGTGGTGGTCGGTATCGGCACCGCGCTGGCCGACGACCCGCAGCTCACCGCACGGATCGAGGACCCGGCCCCGTCGCTGCGCCAGCCACGCCGGGTGGTCTTCGACTCGCTGGGGCGCCTGCCGCTCGCCTCCAACCTGGTGACCGGCGGGCCCGACCCACCGGTCACCGTCGTGGTCTCGCGCGCCGCCCCGCGCCAGGCCGTCGAGGCGCTGGAGAATGCGGGTGTCGAGGTCATCGTGGCCACCGGGGAGCACGAGCCCGCGCGGGTGCGCTCGGCGCTCGATCACCTTGGCGCCTCCGGCGTGGCCTCGCTGCTGCTGGAGGGGGGGCCGCACCTGGCCGGCGCGTTCCTGGACGCGGGGGAGATCGACGAGGTACGCATGTTCCTCGCGCCGCTGCTGCTGGGCGGGCGCAGCGCCCGCGATCCGCTGGAGGGCGAGGGCTCCGAGCGCGTTGCCGACGCGCTGCGCGCCCTCACGCTGGAGTGCGAGAGCGTGGCCCAGGATCTGCTGATCAGCGCCCGCCTGCGCGAGTGGTGAATGTTCACGGGGCTGGTCCAGGATCTCGGCACCGTCGCCGCCGTCGAGACCACCGACGGCGGGGTGCGCCTGCGCCTGCGCACCGCGCTGGCGGGGGAGGTGGCCGAGGGCGACAGCGTCGCGGTCAACGGCGTCTGCCTCACCGCGACCCTGGTGGACGCGGCGGGCTTTGCCGCTGACGCTACGCACGAAACGCTGCGCCGCACCTCGCTGCGCGCGGTTGCGCCCGGGGGGACCGTCAACCTCGAGCTCGCGCTGCGTGCCGGCGACCGCCTGGGCGGCCACGTGATGCAGGGCCACGTCGACGGCGTCGGAGAGGTGTCCGCGGTCGAGGAGGACGGTTTCGCACGGATCGTGACGGTGCGCGCGCCGCAGGAGCTGCTGCGCTACGTGGTCGAGAAGGGCTCGATCGCGATCGATGGCGTCTCGCTGACCGTATCGGCGGTGACCGGGGACCACGTCAGCGTGGCGCTCATCCCCGAGACGCTGCAGCGCACGACGCTCGGCGCGGCAGCGCCGGGCCGTTCCGTGAATCTGGAGGTGGACGTGTTGGCCAAGTACGTGGAGAAGCTCAGTCGGGGGGCTGCGCCCCCCGACGACCCCCCCGACAGAAGCCCGCGACCGTGACTCACCCCCTTCGATCCGGGTTCGCCACCGTCGAGGAGGCGCTGGACGACATCCGCGCCGGGCGCATGGTGGTCGTCGTGGACGACGAGGACCGCGAGAACGAGGGCGACCTGACGCTGGCCGCGCAGTTCGCGACGCCCGAGGCGGTCAACTTCATGGCCACCCACGGGCGCGGCCTCATCTGCCTGGCCCTCACACCCGACCGCTGCGACGAGCTGCAGCTCGATCTCATGCCGGCCAAGAACGAGTCGCCGTTCGAGACCGCGTTCACGATCACAGTCGAGGCCCGCGAGGGCGTCACCACCGGCATCTCGGCCCCCGACCGGGCGCGCACCATCCAGGTCGCCGTGGACCCCCGGTCCACGCCGCGCGACCTCGTCCAACCCGGCCACCTCTTCCCCCTCAAGGCCAAGGAGGGCGGGGTGCTGGAGCGCACCGGCCACACCGAGGCCGCTGTCGACCTGGCTCGCCTGGCCGGCCTCAATCCCGCCGGCGTGATCTGCGAGATCATGGCCGACGAAGGGCACATGGCCGTCGGCGACGAGCTGGCCGCCTACTGCGAGCGCCACGGGCTCAAGATGGTCACGATCGCCGACCTGATCGCTTACCGGCGGTTGCACGACAAGCTGGTCGAGCGCGTCGTCGACGTCAGCCTGCCGACCGGCTTCGGGGAGTTCACGGCGATCGGCTACCGCTCGCTGGTCGACACCAAGCACCACGTGGCGCTGGTCAAGGGGGAGGTGGCGGGCGAGGAGGACGTGCTGGTGCGCGTGCACTCCGAGTGCCTGACCGGCGACGTCTTCCACTCGCTGCGCTGTGACTGCGGCGAGCAGCTCGAGTCGGCCCTGGGCATGATCGAGAAGGAGGGGCGCGGTGTGCTGCTCTATCTCGCTCAGGAGGGACGGGGCATCGGCCTGCTCAACAAGCTGCGCGCCTACAAGCTTCAGGAGGGCGGGATGGACACCGTCGAGGCCAACCTCGAGCTCGGGCTGCCCGCGGATCTGCGGGACTACGGCATCGGCGCGCAGATCCTCGTCGACCTGGGGCTCACGTCGATGCGCCTGCTGACCAACAACCCCAAGAAGATCCGCGGCCTGGAGGGCTACGGGCTGTCGGTGACCGCCCAGGTGCCCATCGAGCACACGCCCAATCCCCACAACGAGGAGTACCTGCGGGCCAAGCGCGACCGGATGGGCCACACGCTGCACCACCAGGCGCTCAACCTCGACGAGGAGATGCTCCACGACGAGGAGCAGGCCGACGAGCAGCGCGAGCGCGACGAGGAGGAGCGCGGGGGGTGACCTTCGCCATCGCTGTCGCGCGCTTCTACGAGGACCTGGCCGACCGCCTGGTCGCCGGCGCACGGGAGGTCTTCGAGGCCGACGGGGTCCACGAGGTGGATGTGCTCACGGTGCCGGGCGCCTTCGAGCTGCCCCTCGCGGCGCTCTACGCGGCCCGCAGCGGGCGTTACGCGGGCGTGGCCTGCCTCGGGGCGGTCATCCGCGGCGAGACGGACCACTACGACTTCGTCTGCGGCGAGGCGGCCCGCGGCGTGCAGGACGTGGCGCTGCGCACCGGCGTGCCCTGCGCGTTCGGTGTGCTGACCGTCGACACCATGGAGCAGGCCCTGGCGCGGGCCGGAGGCGAGAAGCGCCACCAGGGCGCAGCGGCGGCAGAGGCCGTGCTGGCCATGGTGGCGCTGCGCCGCTGCCTGGAGGGCTGACGGGCGGGGTAGGCTCCTCAGGAGCATGTCGGCGCAGTTCATCGCCATCGGGCTGACCCTGCTGGTCCACGTGCTGGGCGCCGTCTTCCTGGTCTGGGCGATGATCGGCCCCGACGACGACGTCCACGGGCTGCGCGGCTGGTGGCCCCGCGACGACGACGGCAGCGAGCATCCGCGTCCGCCCGAGCCCGACGCGGGGCCCGGCGGCCGCGCTAGTCGTCGTCCTGTCCCTCGTCGTCATCCTTGTCGGCGCCACGCTCACGCCCTTGGCTCCGGCCGCCGCCCTGCTCGCCGCGGGCGTCGGCCAACTCGGCCTCGACGGTGTCGGGCTGCTCGTTGGGGTCGACCTCCAGGCGGCGCTCCAGGAAGGGGATGGCCTCCTGCGGGCGGCCTGAGCGGTTGAGCGACTGGCCGAGGTTGAACAGGGCGAACGCGTAGGCCTTCTCCTCCGTGCGGCCCTGGGCCTCGAAGGCCGCCACGCTGCGCTCCAGTGGCGGCACGGCGTCGGCGAAGCTGCCCGCCTGGATCAGTGCGAAGCCCTCGCCGTTGAGGGCGACCGGGTCGGCGCCGGAGAGATCGGATTCCTGGGGCTCGGGCTCGGGGTCGGCCGGTGCGGGTTCGGCCTCGGGCTCCTGGGCCTCGGGCTCCTCGGCGGGCTCGCTCTGCGCGGGCGGCTCGTCCTCGGTCGTGGACCCCTGCTCGTCACCCCCGCCGAGGGTCGCGACGGCCAGGGCTGACAGGATGCCTGCGGCCAGCAGGGCGGCGATGAGGATGGGGAAGCGCCGCGACGCGGAGGCGCGCTGTTCGGGCGGCGCCGCATCCTGGCCGCCGGGCGCACGGGGGGCAGTGGGTTGACGCGCGACGATCGGCTCGCGGCGGCGGGTCCCCGCTCCGGCCGCGGCACCGGCGGCGCCCGCGGCGCCTGCACCTGCCGCGGCCGCGCCCAGCCCCGCCGCACGCCGCGTGGTCGCGGTTGCGGGGGCGCCCTGGAGCGCGTCGCGGATCTCGTCGGCCAGCTCCTGCGCCGAGGCGGGACGGTCCTCGGGGGCCTTGGCCATGCCGCGCGTGAGCACGCCGTCCAGCGCAGGGGGCAGGTCGGGCGCCTCCTGAGAGGCGCGCGGCGGTTCCTCGTCGACGTGCTGGCGGGCCTGGGAGGCTGCGGTGCCCGAGCGGAAGGGGCGCTCGCCGGTCAGCAGCTCGTAGGCCACCACGGCCAGGGCGTAGCGGTCGCTGGCCCGGGTCGCCTCGTGACCCATGGCCTGTTCGGGCGCGATGTAGGCCGCGGTGCCCAGCACCATCCCCGTCTGGGTCATCGCGGTGTCGGCGGCCAAGCGCGCGATGCCGAAGTCCCCCACAGCCAGGCGGTCGCGGGCGTCCAGCAGCAAGTTGGCGGGCTTGACGTCACGGTGGACGATGTCCTCGCGGTGGGCGGTGTCCAGCGCCGAGGCCGCCTCCCCCAGCCAGCGCACGGCGTCCTCGCGAGCCGGGCGACCGTCGCGCAGGCGGTCGGCCAGGGTCCCCCCGGCCATGTGCTCCATGACCATGAAGGCACGACCCCCGTGCTCGCCCACGTCGTAGATGGTCACCACGTGGGGGTGGTCGGAGACGCGGGCTGCCGCGCGCGCCTCCCGTGCGAACCGCTGCTGGGCCCCTGCCTCGGCCGCCAGATGGGCGGCCAGCACCTTCACCGCCACCCGGCGTTCGAGCAGGCGATCCTCGGCCGCGTAGACGGCGGCCATCCCTCCCGACGCGATATGCCCGAGCAGGCGGTAGCGCTCCGGGAGCGTGATGTCGGTGGCCACGCCCACTCCAGCTTCGTACCCTGACAGGGGCGCATGAGAACGTCGCGCCGGGTAGCTCCCCCCGCCGCGGCCCGCGGATGCGCCGGGTTCTCTACACTGCCCCGTCGCCATGGCCAAGGTGTGTCACAGCTGCGGGAAGGGCCCTGCCTTCGGCAACAACCGCTCCCACTCTATGGTCGCGACGCGGCGACGCTTCGACCCCAACCTGCAGAAGGTCCGGGTGCTGGTGGGCACGGCGGCGCGGCGGGTGTACGTCTGCACCCGCTGCCTCAAAGCCGGCAAGGTCACCAAGGCTGTCTAGGGCCGGCGCAGCGGCCCGCCCGGCCCTCGTGTCCGCCGACCCCAGCCTCATCCGCTTCCGCGCCGTCGTGGACGGCGCCATGGCGCACCTTGAGTCGCGCCGCCAGGAGGTCAACGACCTCAATGTCTTTCCGGTCGCCGATGGGGACACGGGGGACAACATGGTCCTCACCCTGCGGGCCGTGCGCGAGGAGCTCGATGAGCTCGCGCGCGACGGCGAACGCTCCATCGACGAGATCGGCCGCGACGAGATCGTCGATCGCGTCGCGCGAGCAGCTCTGCTGGGCGCGCGTGGCAACTCGGGCGTCATCCTCTCCCAGCTCATCCGCGGCGCGGCCGAGGAGCTGATCAGCCGCCCGGGCGAGCTGGTCGATCCTGTGCTCATCGCCGCGGCCATGGCCCGCGCGGCCGATCGCGCGTACGGCTCGGTGCGCGCCCCGGCCGAGGGCACCATCCTCACGGTGATGCGCGAAATGGCCACCCGGGTGGCCACCGAGCTGGCCCACCGCGAGGACACCTCCCTTGGGCCCGAAGCCGCACCCGAGGTGCAGAACGCCCTGATCGCCGACGTGCTCGAGCCTGCACTGGCGGCCGGCGAGGACTCCGTGCGCCGGGGCCCGGAGCTTTTGCCCGTGCTGCGCGATGCGGGCGTCGTGGACGCCGGCGGCCACGCGGTGGTCATTCTCTTCGCCGGGATGGTCGCCGCCCTGCGCGGCACCGAGCCCCCGCCCGTCGAGCGCTACGCGCCGGCCCGGGTGACCCATCCCGAGCACGAGAGCTCCACCTTTCGCTACTGCACCAACTTCGCCGTCACCGGGAGCGAGCTGCACGCCGCCGAGTGGGTGCCGAGGCTGGAGACGCTGGGGGACTCCGTCCTCGTAGTGGGCGACGAGGCCACCCTCAAAGTGCATGTTCACACCGACGACCCGGCGGCGGCCACCGGCCTGTTCGCCGGAGCGGGCGATGTCTCGCACCTCGACGTGGCCGACATGACCCTGCAGGTGGAAGCGCGCACGCACCGCCTGGCCGCGGCGGTGGGTCCGGTCGCGGTCCCCGCGACGCACCGCTGTGGCACGCTCGCAGTGGTCAGCGGCGAAGGCATGCCCCGGCTGTTCGAGGGCCCGGCCGTCCGCGTCCTGGACGGCGGCCCGACGCTCAACCCGTCGACCTACGAGCTGCTGGCGGGCATTCACGATGTCCCGGCCGAGGAGGTGGTGGTTCTGCCCAACTCCCCCAACGTGGTCATGTCCGCCGAGCGCGCGGCCGAGCTGTCGGACAAGACGGTCGAGGTGGTGCCCACGCGTACCCAGCAGGCGGGGCTGGCGGTCAGCCTGCGCCTCGACCCCGACGCGCGTGCAGCCGACAACGCCGCAGCGATGGCCGGCGAGCTGGCGCGCCTGCGCACGGGCGGGGTCGCGCCTGCCGGCCGCGACGACGCGGACGGTCGCTTCGCGGCGGGCGAGGCTGTCGGCTACGTCGACGAGGAGCTCGTCGCCTGGGGGGATGCCGAGCAGACGCTGGGCGCCGTGCTGGGCCGGCTGGCCCGTGGCGCCGAGCTGCTGACCGTGCTCGAGGGCGCGAACGCCCCCTTCGACGGCCCGCGCGTGGAGGCGCTGGCGCCCGACGGCGTCGAGCTCGACCTCGAGCGGGGTGGGCAGGCCGCGTGGTGGTGGCTGGTGGCCGCTGAGTGATCGCCTCCTCCGCTGCGCGTTGCCGGCGCGGCGGTCTCGGCGAACGGCAGCGTCGCCGCGGCCCGCGGAAGCGCTCCCGCCGCCGCACGCGCGATCATCCCTGCGTGCCGACCGCCTTCGCCTCACGCGACCAGCTCAGCCGCGAGCTGCTCCTCGAAGCGCCGGTCCGCTGGCCGCGGCCGTCGGCCCTCGAGATCGCGCTGACCGTCAAGCCGGCCAAGGCCGCGGAGGCCGCGCAGGCCCTCGGGCTGCACACCGTCGCCGACCTCCTCGCCCACCTGCCCCGCGGGGGCGGCGAGGCGCGCACCGTCGCGACCCTCGCGCCCGGCGAGGTGGCCAGCGTGGTCGTCGAGGTGCGCTCGATCCGCTCGCGGGCCGTGCGCCGGCGGGGGATGCGACCGCTCGTGGAGGCCACCGTGGCCGACGCCACCGGGGTGATGAAGGCGGCGTTCTTCAACCAGCCCTGGCTCGAGCGCCGCTACGCGCCCGGCACGCGTCTGATCCTCCACGGCGATGTGCAGGGGCGCGACCGTTTCCGTGTGCGCTCGCACGCGCCGACCGACGAGGCGGCGGGCGGGACGGAGGCGATGGCCGTCTACCGCGCGACCGAGGGCATCAGCTCCACGCAGATTGCCGCGCTGGCGCGCGAGCACCGCCACGCGGTGGCCGACGCGGTCGAGCGCCTGCCCGGGCGGCTTCGCGCTGCCCAGGGCCTGCCCGACGTCGCCGCGGCGCTGACCGCCGCGCACTTCGGTGACCACGAGGTCGGCCGCCGGCGCCTGGCCTTCGACGAGCTGCTGGTCGATCAGGTCGTGCAGCTGCGCCTGCGCGCCGCACGTCGCGCAGCGCTGCGGGCCGTCGCGCTGGCCGACCCGCCCACGCTCAGCGCTGCCTGGCGTGACGAGCAGCTCCCTTTCGCGCCCACAGGGGACCAGCGGCGTGCGATGGACGAGGTCGACGCTGACCTTGCGGCCCAGCGCCCGATGCAGCGCCTGCTCATGGGCGAGGTGGGCTCCGGCAAGACCGTCGTGGCGCTGCACGCGATGCTGCGCGCGGTGGAGCACGGACGCCAGGCCGCGCTCATGGCCCCGACCGAGACGCTGGCCGAACAGCACTTCGCCACCGTCCAGACCCTCATGCCCGGGTTGGTGGGTGCCGGCCGCCGTCACGTGGCTGCTGCCGGCGGGCCCCACCCCAGTCTCCTTTCGGTGGCGCTGCTCACCGGGTCCACGCCGGCGCGCCGGCGCGCCGACGTGCTGGGCAAGCTGGCCAGCGGGGAGCTCGCGCTGATCGTGGGGACGCACGCGCTGATCGAGGACGCCGTGGCCTTCCGCGACCTTGCCGTCGCCGTGGTCGATGAGCAGCACCGCTTCGGGGTGCGTCAGCGCGCGGCGCTGGACGCCAAGGCGCGCCCGGGGCTGGCGCCCCACGTGCTGCACATGACGGCAACGCCGATCCCGCGCACGCTGCGCCTGGCCTCCTTCGGCGCGTTGGACGTCACCGCGCTGCGCGAGCTGCCCCGCGGCCGGCGGCCGGTCACCACCCACGTCGCCGGCGGGGAGCGCGAGCGCGAGCGCGCGTACGAGCGCATCCGCGAGGAGCTGCGCGCCGACCGCCAGGCCTTCGTGGTCTGCCCCCTGGTGGCCGAGTCCGAGGTGCTGGCGGCCCGTGCGGCCACCGCCGAGTTCGAGCGCCTGCGCACCGGCGCGTTTCGCGACTTCGACGTCGTACTCCTGCACGGGCGGCTCTCCTCCCGCGCGAAGGCCCAGGCCATGGAGGCCTTCGCCTCCGGGGTGGCCGACGTGCTGGTGGCCACGACCGTGATCGAGGTCGGCATCGACGTGCCCAACGCCACCGTCATGCTCGTCGAGGACGCCGAGCGCTACGGGATCAGCCAGCTGCACCAGCTGCGCGGCCGCGTCGGACGCGGGGAGCACGACTCGCTGTGCCTGCTCTTCGGGCCCAAGGAGTCGCCGCGCCTGCGGGCGCTGGCCGACCACGGCGACGGCTTCGCCCTGGCCGAGATCGACCTCGAGCTGCGCGGCGAGGGGGAGCTGACCGGCACGCGCCAGTCGGGCCTCGCCCGCTTCCGCGCCGCTCGCCTGCCCGACGACGCGCCGCTGCTGGAGCGCGCGCACGCGACCGCCGCGTCGCTCCTTGAGACCGATCCCGCCCTCGAGAGCCCCGAGCATGCCCTGTTGGCTGACGCGCTGGCCGCTGCGGAGGCCGAGCCGGTAGCAGCGTGAGGATCATCGCGGGCACGTATCGTGGCCGCCGCCTCGCCGTCCCGTCCGGCCGCGAGACCCGCCCGACGTCCGATCGGGTCCGGGAGGCCCTTTTCTCGATCCTCGAGGCGCGCGCCGGGAAGGGCGGGGCCGCGCCGGCCGGCGCCCGCGTTCTCGACCTCTTCGCCGGCTCCGGCGCGCTGGGGCTCGAAGCGCTCTCCCGGGGCGCCTCGAGTGCCGTCTTCGTCGACAGTTCCAAGCCCGCCGTCGAGGTCGTGCGGGTCAACCTCGCGGCGCTCGGCCTGAACGCCCCGGTGCACCATTGCGAGGCTCCCGCCGCCCTCCGCGATGCAGCGATGCGCGGCGATGCATACGATCTGGTCTTCCTCGACCCTCCCTACCGACCGGCCTCGGGGCTGGCGGCGCAGCTGCGCGAGGCGTTGCCCGCGGTGCTCGCGCCCCGAGCCCGCGTGGTGGCCGAGAGTGATCGCCGCGCACCACTGGCCCTCGGGCTGGTCGTGAGCGACGAGCGCCGGTATGGGGACACGCTGATCCGCATCCATGACACCTGATCCCCGCCGCATCGCCGTCTGCCCGGGCAGCTACGACCCGATCACCAACGGCCACCTCGACGTGATCGCCCGGGCGGCGACGATCTTCGACGTGGTGATCGTCGGAGTGGTCAACGCATCGGTGCGCAAGAGCCACCACCTCTTCGACGTCGAGGAGCGCATCGCGTTCATCCAGGGCGCGATCACCGACCTGGACAACGTCGAGGTCGAGCCGTTCGCCACCCTGATCGTGGACTTCGCGCTGGCCAAGGGAGCCCGCACGATCGTCAAGGGCCTGCGCGCGATCTCCGACTTCGAGTACGAGTTCGAGATGAACCAGCTCAACCGGATGCAGACCGAAGAGGTGGATACCTTCTACCTCATGGCCAGCCCGCAGTACAGTTTCCTCAGCTCGAGTGGAGTCAAGGAGCTCGCGACCTTCGGAGGGAACATAGACGGGCTGGTGCCGGCTCCGGTGGTCGGTCGCTTGAAGGAACAGCTCGCGCGCTGACGAACGAAGGGTTGCCATGGACGTCCTCGTACTCATCGACAAGCTCGACGACCTCGTCCACAACGCCAAGCAGGTGCCCCTCACGGACACGGTGCGGGTGGACAAGGAGGAGATCTACGACCTCCTCGACCAGATGCGCGCGACCATCCCCGAGGAGATCAAGCAGGCGCGGTGGATCGTCAAGGAGCGCCAGGAGATGCTCGCCGAGGCCAAGCGCGAGGCCGAGCGGATCGTCAAGGAGGCGCGCGAGCGCCAGGCGCAGCTGATCGCCGAGGAGGAGGTGACCAAGCAGGCCGAGCGCGCCGCCGAGGACATCATCGACGACGCGCGGGCCCGCGAGCGCGAGATCCGTCTGGGCGCCGAGGACTACGCCGACGAGATCCTCAACACCCTCGAGGTCAACCTCTCGAAGTTCACCGCAGCTGTGCAGCGCGGCCGCGAGCGCCTGCAGGGCAAGGACGACGAGCGCGAGCTCAGCCCGAGGTAGGCCCGCATAAACGCGAGGCCGTCCGCGTCATCAGGTGGCGCTGCTACGGTCGGCGCGATGCCGTTCTTCCTCGCCCAGATCTCCGAAGAGCGCCTCATGCGCGTGTGTGGGGAGGAGACATCCCCTGGCTGCCGCGCCGCTCTGGAGGCCACCGGCAACGCCCAGCTCGCCCAGGCCGTCAAATGGCTGCTGGACACGCCGCTGACCATCCTCCTCATCCTCGTGGTGGCGTGGGTGGCCAATCGCCTGACCCGCCGGATGATCAAGCGCGGGCTGCGCCACCTGTCCTCCGGCGGCCTCCGCGAGCGGCTGGGCAGCAGCGTGCGCCGGCGCACGCCCGAGGCCTTTTTGGAGACCGGGGAGACCAGCATGCGCGGCGAGCAGCGCATCGAGGCGCTGACCAGCGTCCTGCGCAGCGGCGCGACCTTCGCCATCTGGCTGATCGCCGGCTTCATGATCCTCGGCGCCATCGGCGTCAACATCGCGCCGCTTCTGGCCGGCGCCGGCATCCTGGGCGTCGCGCTGGGCTTTGGCTCCCAGAAGCTCGTGCAGGACTTCCTGTCGGGCATGTTCATCCTGGTGGAGGACCAGTACGGGGTTGGTGACGTCGTCGATCTGGACCTCGAGACCGTTGGCACGGTGGAGGCGGTGAGCCTGCGGACCACGCGCCTGCGCTCCGTGGACGGCACTGTGTGGCACGTGCCCAACGGCGAGATCCGCCGCGTGGGCAACAAGAGCCAGCACTGGTCGCGCGTGCTGATGGACGTCGAGGTGGCCTACGAGTCCGACATCGGGCACGCCAAGGCGGTCATGAAGACCGCCGCCGATGAGATGTGGCGCGAGGACACCGACATCCTCGAGGAGCCCGACATGTGGGGCGTGCAGAACCTCAACCCCAACGGCGTGCTGCTGCGCCTGACCATCAAGACGACACCCAGCCAGCAGTTCCGCATCAGCCGGTCGCTGCTGGAGCGCATCAAGGGCCGTTTCGACACCGAGGGCATCGAGATCCCGTTTCCCCAGCAGACGGTCTGGCACCGGGAGGGCCCGCCGGCCGAGGGCAACGGGCACGCCCCGGCCCACGATGCGTCCTCGCGGCGGACCGTCTAGCGCGCTGGCCGTGCACAGCCAGGCGGCGCGCGGCGGGCCCGGCGCTCATGGCGCGGCATCCGCGTCGAGCAGCGCCTGGATGGCCGCCAGGTGCGCCTTGACGCCGGCCTCCATGGCCTCCAGCACGTCCCGTGCGCCCGAGACACCATTCTGGGCGTGGGTGAGCTGCTGCTTGATGCGCCGCGTGTCCTCCAGGGCGCCGACGGCGCGCTCGACCTCGGCGCGGACCGCGCCCGTGTCCAGTCCGCCGCCGGCGTCGCGGGCCATGAGCACGCGCGCCCGGGCCAGGGAGTAGGCGACCTCGAGCGCCAGCGTCGAGCCCTCCTCGGGGTCGTAGGTGACGAACAGCTTGTTCCCGTTGATCTCGCGCAAGGGATTGGAGCGGGCGGGCAGGTTGCCCTCGGAGGGCATCACCAGCACGGCGTAGTCCGCGCCGCGGTTGCCCAGCGCGCGATCCAGGTAGTCCAGCGCCTGGCGGCGCGGCAGGCTGCGTACGTCCTTGGCCTCGAAGACGATGCGCCCGCGGGCCGGGCCGGCGCAGGCGTCCACCGACACGAGGACGTCGCCCTTCTTGCCGTCGTCGCCGCGCAGGTCGCCGAGCGCCTCGCAGCCGTCGCCGCGCGAGGTCGCCACCCCGTCGAGGGCCTCGAAGACTGCCTCCTCGTAGGTGCGGCCCTTGGCCGTACCGCGGCTCTCGGCGGCCGACACGTCCTCCAGGCGCTGCTTCTCGGCGCGCAGCTCGGTCACCTGGAGCTTGAGCGCCTCGAGCTTGCCGGTCATGGCGACCAGGGCCTCGTTCTGTGCGGTGGTGCTGTCGCGGATGACCTGCAGCGAGGAACGCTGGATGGCCACGATCGGGTTGTCGGTGGTGTCCGAGGTGAGCTGCTTGCGCAGGTCCTCGCGCATCGTCCTGGCGACGTCGTCGAGGACGGCCTTGACGCGGTGCTGCACGGCGCCCGTCGACTCGTCGCCGAAGTGGCGCGCCAGCACCTTGGCCACGTGCCCGTGCTCGGCGCCGAAGGCCTCCTCCACCTTCTGGTCCAGCCGGTCGGCCACCTTCGTGGCGCGCTCCGTGAACTGCTGGTTGAGCTCGCGCGCCGTGCGCTCGAACTCGAGCTTGACGAAGTCCGTGTCCGTGGCGGCCTGCTCGCGGTCTAGGACCCGGGCGCCGATCTCGATGGCGTCGACCACGAAGCGCACGGGATCGTCTCGCTCGGCGGCCTGGCGCACCGTGCACTGGTCGTCGACCACGAGCGCGTCGATGGCCAGGCGACCGTTACGCACGTGGACCGAGCTGAAGGGGAGGGGCGTGGCGGCTTCCATGGCGGAGAGGTCGCACCGTAGGCCCTCGACCTGACGGAACGGCGGCGAGGGCTCAGCCCGCGGCCCGCGCCCGCCACCACGTCGCCAGGTCGGCGCGCTGGTGGCGCAGGGGCGCGGCGGTGGGCTTGCGCGTGCGGATGCGCGCGAGTGCCTCGTCGATCCCGATGCCGTCGCGCACGGCGACGACTCCGGCGGCCACGGCGGCCGAGCGCTGCCAACCCGCGCGGCAGTGCAGGTACACCCGCTCCCCGTCGTCCAGCCAGGCGCCCACCACGCCCACCGCCCGCTCGATCTGGCCCGGCAGCAGCGAGCCGTAGTCCTCGACCTCCACGCGCTCCTCCTCGATACCCGCCGCCTCCAGGGCTGCGGCGCAGGCCTCGCGCCCGCCCTCCTCCTCGTACTCGAGGTCGCGCACCAGGTTGAAGACCCGCGTGATGCCCTCGTCGCGCAGCTCGCCAACGTCGCGCGCGTCCTGGGGGTAGGCGCCCACGACCAGGTCGTCGGCCACCTCGGCGAACCCGTAGTGCTCGAACCAGACGGACATGCCGCCAGTGTGCCACGGACCGTACGCTCGCCAGGCGATGGAACACCTCGAGCGCGCACTGGCGGAAGCGGGAGGAACGGCCGCTCTGCCCGCCTGTGCGGGGAGGCTTCGTGGCCTCCTCCTCGAGGAGCTGGACCGGGGGCGGGACGAGCTGGCCCGCTCCCGCTCGGGCTACGCGATACCGGTGGGCGTGGCCGTCGCCTCGTGCGCCGACGCGCTGGTGGGCGTGGCGCCCGTGAGCCCGGGGATGCGCGTCGACCCCGACGCGGCCTCAGAGCGCGAGTGGCTGGTCGGCGCCGCACTGGCGGGCGCGTTGTGCGAGGCCGCCGCCCTGCCCACGCCGTTGGCCGCCGACGACCTCGTGATGCTCTTCGGGGAGTTCGAGACTCATCTCGTGCTCGCCGTCCCGGTCCGCCACGGCGATGGCGAGCTGGCCGCGGTGGCCTACGAGGAGGCCACGGTGGGCATCGACCGGCTGCGCACGCGCGCGTTCGCGCTGCCCGGCCATGTCCTGGACGGCGTGCACGGTGCCCTTGCCCCGCCGATCGGCGTCCAGCACCCACTACGGGTGGCCGAAGCGATCGCGCGGCTGGGGGGACGGCCCGCCGACCCGGCCTCCGTAGAGATCCATGAAGAGGCGGTGCTGGCCCTGATCGGCGGGGACGGCCACGGTCCCGTGCGCCCCCACGACGATCCCGACCCCGCCCGCCGCGTGGCCAGGCGCATCCTCCAGCGCCTGCACGGCATGGGCAAGTGGGGCGGCTACCACACCGAGTTCTCCCACCTGGCCCGCGGCTTCCAGGGCAACGACCGTGCCCTGGCCGAGGCGGTCGGCGAGGCCCTGCTGGCCGAGGGGCTGCTCAGCGAGAAGCGCAGCGTGGGCCAGCGCCACGTCTTCCTCAACCCGCGCCGGGCGGGGGAGATCCACACGCTCATCGACACCGGTACGACGCCGAAGGGCCTCGCGCTCCCATAGAGTCGCGCGATGCAGCTCGGCAGGCTCCAGACCAAGGCCTTCACCGTGCGCACGCTCGTGCGCGCGGGCATCGTCAAGCCCACCCGTCCCGACCGCCTGATCAAGACGGGACTCGCCCTGGCCCGGTGGGGTCCGACGCCCGCCGCGGGCTACTGCGCGTCGGCCATCCGCTACGGCGACGAGATCGGGCTGATCGACGAGCAGGGCACGCTGACCTTCGAGGAGCTGCACAGGCGCTCCAACGCGCTTGCACGGGGCTGGCAGAAGGCCGGTATCGGCCAGGGCGACGGCGTGGCCATCCTCTGTCGCAACCACCGCGGCTTCATCGACGCCACCATCGCGTGCTCCAAGCTCGGGGCCAACGCGCTGCTGCTCAACACCCAGTTCGCCGCGCCGCAGATCACCGACGTGTGCGCGCGGGAGAAACCCAGTGCCATCGTCTTCGACGAGGAGTTCGCCGAGTTGGTCGCCGAGGCGTCGAAAGATCGCCTGCGTTACGTGGGCTGGTTCGAGGGCGACCACCGGCCCGGGGACCCGCTGCTCGAAGACCTCATCGCCTCGGGCGACACCAGCGATCTTCAGCCGCCCTCGGAGAAGGGCCGCGTGGTCATCCTCACGTCGGGCACCACCGGCACCCCCAAAGGTGCCAACCGCAAGCAGCCCGAGTCGCTGGAACCCGCCGCCGCGCTGCTGGCCATGATCCCGCTGCGCGCGCGGCAGAAGACGATGATCGCAGCGCCGTTGTTCCACTCCTGGGGCTTCGCCCACTGGACGCTGGGCATGAGCCTGTCCTCGACCGTTGTGTTGCGCCGGCGCTTTGACCCCGAGCAGACCCTCGAGGCCGTGGCCATGCACGACGCCAGCGCCCTCATCGTGGTCCCGGTGATGCTCCAGCGCATCCTCGAGCTGGGCGACGAGGTCATCGGCCGCTACGACCTGCGCTCGCTGAGCGTGATCGCCGCGAGCGGCTCGGCCCTTCCCGGCGAGCTTGCCCTGCGCGTGATGGACGTCTTCGGCGATGTGCTCTACAACCTCTACGGCTCCACCGAGGTCGCCTGGGCGACGATCGCCACGCCGGCCGACCTGCGCGCCGCCCCGGGGACCGCGGGCCGCCCGCCCCACGGTACCGTCGTGCGCCTCTACGACGAGCAGGGCCGCGAGGTCGGCGCGAGGGGGACAGGGCGCATCTTCGTGGGCAACGAGATGACCTTCGACGGCTACACCGGCGGGGGCAACAAGGACGTCATCGACGGGCTGATGTCCTCGGGCGACGTGGGCCACTTCGACGAGGGCGGGCGCCTGTTCATCGACGGCCGCGACGACGAGATGATCGTCTCGGGGGGGGAGAACGTCTTTCCCCGCGAGGTCGAGGACTGTCTGGCCGACCACGAGGCCGTGGAGGAGTGCGCGGTCATCGGGGTCGACGACGAGCAGTTCGGCCAGCGCCTCAAGGCCTTCGTCGTGCTGCGCCACGAGGGCTCGGTCTCGCAGGATGACCTCAAGGCCGAGGTCAAGAGCAACCTGGCCGGCTACAAGGTCCCCCGCGAGGTCGTGTTCATCGACGAACTGCCGCGCAACGCGACCGGGAAGGTGCTCAAGCGAGAGCTGGCCGAGCGGGAGTAGTCGCCGGCGCGCGGAGGTGCCCGCTCTCTGAGCATCGCTAGCCTCGACGGGGATGGCCGCGAGGGCTGACACCGTCGATCTCGCGGGCCTGCGGCTCGACCCCGGCGAGGGACGGCGGCTGGACCTGGAGGTCACGCTCGAACCGCTGGCCTTCGGCGAGGAGCGCTACGCCGTAGCGCCTGCCACCGTGCCGGTGCGCCTCGACCTGTCCCGCACGCTGGGCGGCGGTTGGTCGCTGCGCCTGCACTTCACGGCGAGCGTGGAGGGGCCGTGCATGCGCTGCCTGGAGCCCGCACACCCGGCCTTCGACGTGGACTCCCGCGAGGTCGACCAGCCCGGTGACGTGGAGGAGCTGGCCAGCCCCTACGTGCAAGAAGGCGACCTCGACCTGCGCCGCTGGGCCCAGGACGCGCTCGTGCTCGCGGTGCCCGCCCAGATCGTCTGCCGCGAGGACTGCGCCGGCCTGTGCCAGGTGTGCGGGGAGGATCTCAACGTCCATCCTCACGAGCACGAGCGCCCACCCGACCCGCGGTTCGCGAAGCTCAGCGAGCTGCGGTTCGAGTAGGGCTCAGCCGCCCGCCACCGCCCGCAGCCGCCCGTCCTGGCTGCCGGGCGCGGGGCGGTGAAGCGGCAGGACTCGCGACCGTCGGCCGCGTCGAAGGCGTGGATGACGCCGGCCGTCGTGGGGACGAAGACGCGCCATCCCTCGGGGTCGGTGGCGGGCGTG
>Ga0136613_10000469_pt1 | contig 18764 bp, 24 predicted proteins | sample AntDrymUQ2722106_2_FD_106649 | JGI IMG/M metagenome (GOLD analysis project Ga0136613, IMG submission 106649) | Polar desert sand microbial communities from Dry Valleys, Antarctica - metaG UQ272 (21.06) | ecosystem: Environmental > Terrestrial > Soil > Desert | place: Antarctica: Dry Valley... | reverse complement strand
CATGGAGCCGCGCCGAGACCCACAGCGTCAACGAATCGAGGAGCACGGCGTCCCAACGCCCCGCTTCCTCAGGCAACCGGGCGAGGTCGCCCGCCTCCACCGTGCCCCACGCGGCCGGCCGCCGCTCCTGGTGGAGCCGCACCCGCCGGCGCAGCTCCGGGTCGTCGTTCGGTAGCGCCGTGGCCACGTAGAGTACGCGCCCGCCCAGGGCGCCGGCCATGCGCTCGGCGTGGAGGCTCTTGCCGCTCCGCGCGCCGCCGAGGATGAGCGCCCTGACGCCTACAACGCCCCCCTGACGGCCTCCACCAGCGCCCCGTTCTCGTCCTCACCGCGCACGGCGATCCGGAAGAAGGCCGGCCCCAGGCCCACAAACGGCGCGCAGCCTCGGACTAGGACCCCCCGACGCGCCAGCCGCTCCGTCAGACCCTCGGGTCCCTCGACGAGCAGGAAGTTGGCCGAGCCGGGAAAGACCGTGAGGCCCGGCAGCGCGGCGAGGTCCGTGGACAGCGCGTCCCGAAGCCGCGCCACCTCCCGGACGGACCTCTCAGCGAAACCCGTGTCGCGGGCGGCGGCGGTTCCGGCGGCGGCGGCGACCGCGTTCACCGGCCAGGAAGGCTGCAGCGCCTGTACCCTGGCCGCGTCCGGGCAGATCAGGCACCCCAGCCGCAGCCCCGGTATGGCGAAGAACTTGGTAAAAGACCTCGCGACGAAGAGGTGGGCGTCCACGGCGTCGGCCACGCTGGCGTCGGGCACGAAGTCCACGAACGCCTCGTCCACGACGAGCACGGCCCCGGCGTCCCGGACGCGGGCGGAGATCTCCATCACCATCCGGCGTCCGAGCACCTCGCCGGTCGGGTTGTTCGGGTTGCAGAGAAAGACGACCGCCGCCCCGTCCAGGTCCGTGAACGCCTCCGGGTCGAGTGCGAAGCCGTCCTCCGGGCGGCGGACCACGCGGCGCACCGGCAGCAGCCCCGCGGCCTCCGCGGCGGGCGCGTACTCGCTGAAGGTTGGCTCCAGGATCACGGCGGCCCCACGCTCCCCGGCGGCGCGGGCGGCGAGGAAGAGGGCCTCCGCACCACCGTTTGTCGGCACGATCCTCTCCGGCTCCACCCCTACGTAGGCGCCGAGGGCCTCGCGCAGGCCGTGGTACGAAAGGTCCGGGTACCGGCCGGTGTCCTCCTCCAGCGCCCGCCGGGCCGCCTCTAGGGCCATTGGGGGCGCGCCGAGCGGGTTGATGTTCTGGCTGAAGTCGAGAAAATCCGCTTCGGGGACGTCCAGCATCCGCGCCGCGGCCCCGCCGTGCGCCCCGTGGTGGCGGGCACCGGCATGTTCCGCCCAGCCCTCAGCCACGCCGCGCGGCCTTCAGGAGCAGGGCGGCGAGCGCGACCATGACGCAGACCCGACGCATCAGCGCGACGGCCCGGCCGATGTCGTCCGCGTTCGGCGGCCGGCCGTCCCCGAGGACGGGACCTCGACGCTCTACCCCTCCGTAGAAGTTCGTGCCGCCGAGCCGCAGACCCAGGGCGCCCGCGAAGGCCGCTTCGACGTGCCCCGCGTTCGGGCTGGATGAGAGCGGCCCGTACCTGCGGACCGTCCCGAGCACCCGGGCCGGAGAGACGGAGGCCGCGGCGACGGCCAGGACCGTGAGGCGGGCAGGGAACAGGTTCGCCAGGTCGTCCAGCCTGGCACCGGCCCATCCCAGGTCCCGGTAGCGCGGGTTCCTGTACCCGACCATGGAATCCACGGTGTTGATGGCCTTGTAGGCCAGCGCGCCCGGGGCGCCGAACAGAAACCCGAAGAGCATCGGTCCCACGATGCCGTCGCTGGTATTCTCCGCGACGGATTCGACCGCCGCCCGGCAGACGTCCGGTTCAGAGAGGCCGGCCGTGTCCCGCCCCACAAACTCCCCGACCCTGGAGCGGGCCCCCTCCAGACGCCCGCCGGCCAGCTCCACCCGCACCGTTTGTGCAGCCGTGCCGAGGCCTTTCATGGAGATGGCGGTCGAGAGCAGGGCGGTCTCCAGCGCCGGACGCAGTCCGCGGGGCGCCGCCTGCAACAGCAAGCGGCAGGTGAGGAAGGCGGCGGTCGGAAGGGCTGCGGCAAGGAGGACGCCGGCGGCGCGGCGGCCGTTTGCCCCTTGCAGCCCGAAGGCGGGTCCTTCGCAGGCCGAGATCGCGCACCCCATCCAGACGGTCGGGTGGAGCTTCTCGGGCGGTTCCCCGATGAGGGCGTCGAGTATCAGGGCCGCCGCGACGACGGTCGCGTTGCCGCCCCTCATCCGCTCTCTGGCGCCCCGTCGGGGCCGCCCTTCCGGCGACCGCGCAGGAGGCCGACGAGGCCGCCCGCCGTCCCAAGGAGGATGGCGCGGAGGACGAAGTTCGCCACGGAGCGGCCGAGGTCCCTGGGGGCGGGCGGACCAAATGACTCCTCCACATCGGAGACCTCGGCCGGGGGCGGGACGTCGTTCACCTCTTCAGGAGACTGGCCTTCATCGCGGCGACGGTCCTGAATCTCCTCGCGCACCCCGTTGACGTAGCCCACGACCTTCGGCGCGGCCTCGCGGGCGTAGGCGCGCATGTCGTCGGCGAGCACCGTCGCCTGCAGAAGCGTCGTTAGCAGCAAGACCGTTCCGACGATGAACGCCACCAGAGTCGCGGCCAGGGCGCCGTCCCGCAGCAGCAGAGACCCGTAGGAGGCCTCCGGGTCGGGCCTCGTTGGCCGCATCCTCACGGCGGCGAGGATGGCGAGAAACAAAAAGGCCGCCAGCGAGAGGCGCGTGCGGTACGAGCCGATCACGGCCAGCACCCAGTCCGCCGTCGAGGACGGGTCCAGAACGAGAAAGTACAGCTCCGCCCCGAGGGCGACGACCCCCGCCAGCACGCCGTAGAACAGCCCTGTTCTGATCGGACTCAATCCGCTCCCCGGTAGATCCTGCGCGAGTGTCCAGAATACAACATCCTCCGGCCGGCACGGTGTGATCTCTGCCGCTCCGGCCTACGGAGAGACCCCGGAGCGACGTCCCCTCAGGAGAAGGAAGATGCCCGCGAGGACCACCGCGCCGCCGACGAGCGTGACCGTCCCTGGCCGTTCGGAGAGGACCAGCCAGGCAAGCAGCGAGGCGACCACGGGCTCCGCCAGGACGGTGCCGGAGATGACCGAGGCCTCCACGTAGCGCAAGGCCCAGTTGAAGACCGTGTGGCCCATGATCTGGGGCCCGAGGGCTATCGCCAGCAGCCAGAACCACGTCTCCCCCCCGTAACCCCAGACCCGGTCGCCCGACAGGAGGGCGATGGGCAGCAGGGCCGCGGCGGCGGCGGTGTAGAGCACGATCGAGTAAGGTAGGACGCCCACGGGCTCCGCCGCGGAGCGCTGGGAGCGCCCGACCAGGACGTAGACCGTGAACGTCAGCGCCCCCAGGATCGCGAGCACGTTCCCGAACACCGCAGCCGACCCAGCCGAACCGTCCTGCGCGATCACGACCGTTCCGCCTAAAGCCACCAGGATACCCGCGAACGAGAGGGGTGTGGTTTTCTCTCCTAAGGCCAGGTACGCGAGGATCGCGACGAAGACCGGCGTGTTGCTGACGAGCACCACGCTGGCGGCGACGCTCGTGTAGTCGAGAGAGGAGATCCAGAACCCGAAGTGCGCCCCGAGGGCGACCCCGGACGCGATCCCGACGTAGAGCGTCTTCCCCCTCGGGAACTCCTCCCGCCTAAGGAGCGCCAGCGGCAGCAGTATCACCACCCCGAGGGCGCAACGCCAGAACGCGACCCCCAGCGCCGGGGCGTCGGCCAGACGGATCATGACGGCCGCCGCCGAGACCGCTACGACCCCCACGGCTACCGCCGGGAGCGCGCCCCTACCCCGTACCTCACCCTGTACCAGACCAGAGCCCCGCTTTCCCGCAGAAATTGTCCCCGGCGCAGCCAGGGAACCCGCCACATCGGGCTACTATACACGGGCTCCGCCCACGCGATGAGCCCCGCCCGCCGAAACGCCGCGACCGTCCGAACGCAGTGGAGCGGGTCGGTCACCACCAGCGCCTCCGCAACCCCCTCTTCGGCCGCGAGATCCGTCACGAGCCGCGCGGAGTCCCAGGTACTTTCGGCTTCGTCCTCCAACCGGACGGCTTCTCCCGGCACACCCTCTTCTCGCAGGATGCGCGCCATCACCTCCGCCTCGCTCGGCTGGTGTTTCCCGACCCCGCCCGTTACCAGGACCCGGTCCACCCGTCCTGCCGCGTGCAGCCGCGCCGCGTGCCGCACCCTGGCGTCGAGCGTGCGGCTCGGCTTCCCTCCGGGTAGAACCTGCGTCCCGAGCACGACCGCATACCGTGGCCGCTCCTCTTCGGCGGCGGTGGCCCGTTCGCTTCCGAGATAGACCCCGAGCAGGCGGCGAAGCTCGCCCGCGATGCCCCCGAAGAGCAGCCGGCTCAAGCGCCGACCACGGACCTTGCCCGCACGAGGTCATCGGGCGAGTTGACGTTCATCAGGAGGAGGTCCGGGTCCCCCAGCGACCGCAACTCCGCCTCCGAAACGTAGACGACGGCGTCCAGCCCGCGCAGAAACTCCCGCGCGGCCCGCACTCCGACGTCCAGGGCGGATCGGAGGCGGGGCAGTACCTCGCGGGAGTACGCGGCGCAGAGAGGATGCGTACGCCCCCCGTCCTGTGGAACGGCGGCAAGGGCACCGCGATCCTGCAGAACCTCGAGAAGGTGGTCGACGAGATCGGCGCTCAGAAAAGGCATGTCCCCGGCGGCGACGAAAACGAGCGGGAAGCGGGCCGCCGCCAGCCCGGCCTCCATGCCGGCGAGGGGTCCCTGCCCGGGGCGGTCGTCGCCGACGGTAAGGACGCCCGGTGGGGCCGTGCCTCCGCCGGCCACGATCACCTCCCCGCAGCGGACCGAGAGCGCCCCGGCGACGCGCTCGACGAGGGTCTCACCGCCAACCTCCAGGAGCAGCTTGTCGCGGCCCATCCGGCGGCTCCGTCCGCCCGCGAGGATCACACCCGAGGCGGGCGCGCTCAGGTGGCCGTCCCGAGGGCGGCCTCTCCCCTGAGCCTTCCCACCTTGCTCCGCAGGGCCAGGACCCGGTCGCGCCGGCCAGCCGTGTCCGCGCGGCGGGCGAGGCGTTTGGAGACGGCCAGATCGACGGCCGCCCCGTGGACCTTGCGCGCGCGCGACCACGTCCCGAAGCGGCCCGTGAAGATCAGGCCGAGGTAGTAGCCCGTCTTGCGGAAGTAGCTCGGCAGTATGCGGTACTCCTCTGCGGTGATCGTGCCGGCCCCCACCTCCTCGCGCAGCTCTTCCCGTATCACGCGCCGCTCCATCCACAGCCACAACATTATGATGACGATGTAGAGCAGGATCACGAAGAACAACACCACGTAGGCCACCGGCCCGAACGTCGTCGCCGTAAAGTTGAACGCCGCGTGCAGCAGTATCGCCCCCGTAAGCCCTACCAGCGGCAACAGCACCTTCAAGAGGGGGCTGCGGACCCACGGTATTAGGCCGATCCCGATCCCCGTGAGCGACGCGAAGGCCGCGTGGGCGAAGCCGCCGAAGACCCGGCGCACCACGAAGGTCTCGGAGCCGAACTGCAGCCCGTAAAGGATGTCTTCGGCTATGGCGAAGCCGAAACCGACCGCAGACCCGTAGACGATCCCGTCCATCACCCCCGCAAACTCGACGAGCCCCCGCCTGCGCGCCGCGGCGTACGCTATGAGAAAGGCTATGAGCAGGGCGAGGCCCTTCGCGGTCTCCTCGACCGGCGGCGCCACGAACACCGCCGTCACGAACGACGCGGCCTGGTTGCCGACGAGGCTGCTGATCGTGATCGACGCTATGGTGTTGAAGACGAGCGAGATTGTGGTCGCCACCGCGAAGCCCCAGATGAAGACCGGGATCACGTACCGCAGAGACTCCCGCTCGTAGAGGTCGATGAACCGAACGAACAGCAGGTAAAGCACGGTCTGAACGATGCCGATTCCTACGAGCGAGGCGCTCAGGGACATTCTTATATTCCTCCGGGAGATTTCATGGGCCGCAAGTATACCCACTCTTGCTAGAATACCCCCAGTGGACCCGAGAGGAGAGATTTGGACAGGGACCCCCAAGACCGAAACTCCATACTCGACGCCCTCGGGCACCTGACCCACGGGGTCTACGTGCTCGGGACCCGCCGCGGGCGCCAGTCGAACGCGATGGCGGCCTCCTGGGTGATGCAGACCTCCGAGCGCCCCCCCTGCGTGGCCGTCGCCATCCGCAACGATCGCTACACCCACGACATCGTCGTGGAGAGCGAGACGTTCGCCCTGAGCGTCCTGCGCGACGACCAGGTCAACGTCGCCACCCACTTCGGGGAGACGAGCGGCGAGTACGACGACAAGCTCCGCGGCGTCCCATACGGCCTTACCCCGAACGGCTCGCCTTACCTCCTCGACTGCCTGGCCTACCTCGACTGCCGCATGATGGACCGCGCCCGCGCCGGAGATCACACGGTCTTTGTCGGCGAGGTCACCGCCGGGGAGACCCTCGACGCGAGCTTCCCCCTGATCTACGACCCGGGCGAGTACGAGGAGGCCCTCCGCTAGATGACCCCCACAGCCCGCCTCAGAGAGCTCGGCCTGGAACTCCCTCCGGTCGCCACGCCCGCCGGCTCCTACGTCCCCGCAACCCAGGCAGGTCCCCTAGTCTTCACGGCCGGCCAACTCCCCTTACGGGATGGCGAGATCCACCGCACCGGCAAGGTCGGCGCCGCCGTTACCCCAGAGGAGGCGAAGGAATCCGCCAGGCTCTGCGCCCTGAACGCCCTGGCCGCCGCCGCTGAGAGGGCCGGAGGCCTGGACAACCTGCGCGACGTCGTCAAGGTCACGGGTTTCGTGGCCTCCGCCCCCGGTTTCAACGGCCAGCCCGGGGTCCTGAACGGCGCCTCCGAGCTTCTCGGGGAGGTCTTCGGAGAAGCCGGCCTCCACGCCAGATCCGCCGTGGGCGTGGCCGAGCTCCCGCTCGACGCCCCCGTAGAGGTCGAGCTTATCGTCAGCCTGGATCCCCCCGCCTGACCCTTTTTTCCGGACGGCTTCGACGGTATAATCCGTTCTGTCGTATACGTTAGAATCGGAGGCAAGCATTGAATATCACCAGGGAGAAGACGGACATCAGGTTGTACACGGGCAGTTACTGCCCCTACTGCCGGAGGGTAAAGCAGGAGTTGGACAGGCTCGGCCTCGACTACGAGCCGGTCAACGCGGACGAGGACGGGCGGCAGGAGGTCATCCGGCTCTCGGGGCAGCGGGCGATCCCGGTTGTGACCATCGGCGAAGATGTTCTCGTGGACTCCTCGACCATTATCCGCGAGCTCCGCAAGCGCTACGCATAAAGAGGAGGCCTTAAGGTTTTGAGGTGTTGGGAAGCCGCGGCGCCGGACCGGGCCACAATGTCTGTAGCCCGGCTTGTGGGAGGATCGATTCTCATGAACTCCGCTGTAAGGTCTTGAAAACCTAGAACCTCAAAGCCTAAAGCCTCAGAGTCCGGAACCTAAAACCCGGCAAACCATTGCGCGAACCGCTGAAGACGCTACGCCTGAGCGTCGGGAGGCTCTTCCCCGTTTAGCAGATCGAGGACGTAAGTGGCGTAGAAGGCGAGCGACTCTTCGGGCCCCTCGTCCAGGAAGGCGCGGGCCTTGCCGACGGGATCCAGGGCGAAGCCCCTCACCTCGACCACGGGGCCTTCGCCCCACGTCTCAGGTGGCCGCCAGGCGGCCCCGAGGCCGGCGTTTCTGCGGATGATCTCACCCAGAAAGCTGCCCACCCCGCCGACGAGCCCTTCCGTGACGGGCGTGCGGCCCTCGTAATCTTCGTCCGCGAGGGCCGCCATGAGGAGGTCCTCCACGAGGGGCAGGTAGTCCGGCTCGTAGTCCAGGTCCAGCCCCCAGTGGCGGCTCGCGACCGCCCGGAACAGGCCCGCCGCCTCCTCCGGGCGGTCGACGCGGACCCGTAGCAGGTCCAGTTGCAGCAGCGCGGACGGAGAGCGACCGCACAGGAACCACAGCCTATCGGGCACCGGGTAGGCGCTCAGCAGCTCCACGCGGGCCTCCGCCTCCTCGGAGTTGCGCAGCGCGGCGATGCGCCCCGCGAACTCGAACTCGCCGCGCTCGTCCCACGGCCCGGTCGCGACCTCCACGAAGAACGCCTCCTCGTCCTTGAGGAGGTAGATGGGCAGCACGGCCCGGCCCAGCGGAGAGCGGATCTCCTTGAAGAGCTCGAGGATCTCGCCGCCGCGTTCCTCCAGCTCGCCCGCGACCCTGAGGATGGTCGCCGGACGGGGCGCGTCGGGTTCGAGCCGGATGGGCCCGCGGGGCTCTTCCCGCGCCCCCCCCTCCGGCATCTCCGGCGCATCTTCCTCGCCCCTCCAGAACACTCCCCTGCGGCCTCCAGCATAGATCCACGAACAGCGCGAGTTTAGCATCGGCGGGGGTTTGCCCGCAGCACGCCGATGGACTATCTTTACACCCATGCCCGAAAGACAAGAGCTACTACTTGTGCGCCACGGACAGTCCACGGCCAACGCGAAGGGGGTATGGCAGGGCCAGATGGAGTTCTCTCTCTCCGAGGAGGGACGCCGGCAGGCGACTTTAGCGGGGCAGGCCCTGGCCCGCATGGATTACGACGCCCTCTACAGCAGTCCGCTGGCCAGGGCTTTCCAGACCGCCGAGATCATTGCCAGCGAGTCCGGCTTCCCCGGCGAGGTCGCGCCGGTGCGGGGCCTGATCGAACGCCACGGCGGCGTCCTCGAAGGCCAGACGTGGGCCGAGCAGGAGGAACGCAACCCCGAGTTCGCCCGGAAGTTCCTCTCCCTACCAGAGGAGGAGCGCTGGACGTTCGCCGGCGCGGAGACCGACGAGGAGGTAATGGACCGCTTCGAGGCGGCGATGGATGAGATACGAGGCCATCATCCCGACGGCGCCCGCATCGTCGTCGTCTCGCACGGAGGCTCGATGCGGGCTTTCCTCAGGGACCGCTTCGGGCCGGAAGTGCTGCCCGGAACCCACAGGGCCGCCAACGCCTCGATCACGCGCATAGCCTGGGGCCGCAACGGCACGGGCCCTGATCTGCTGGACCTCGCCTCCACGGAGCACCTCACGGGCCAGGGCGGCCCGGACACCACGACGGTGGAGTAGCTAGTCAGCTAGTCAGCACCTCAGCCTGTCAGCCAAAACAAGAAGCTGACAAGCTGAAAGCGGAGGCGAAGCCGGCGTGCTGCAAGCGAAGGCGAAACCGGAGCGCAGCTTACCCCAGTGGGCGGACGGCGCGGGCGTTGGGTCCGCGGTCGTTGCGGCCGACCTCGTACTCGACGTCGCCGTTGGGGACGAGGGCGGCGGGATCCCCTTCGACCTCGGAGTGGTGGACGAAGAGGTCTTCGCCGGTCGGGCGGATCAGGAACCCGTAGCCCTTCTCCGGGTCGAACCACTTGACCCGGCCCTGCTCCCTGGAAGGGTCGGACGGCGCCGGGGGCTCCTCCGACTCGGACTGTCCGTTGGTCGAGGTTACCGACCACGCCTCGCCGTCGGATTCGGGTTCCGGGGCCTCCCCCGCGTCGGGTTCGAGGACGATGGAGTCCTCGGCGACCTTCACCACGACGGCGTCCACGCCGGCCCAGTGCTCTTTCCAGATCGGGTCTTCCGCGACCGCCGGGTCAAGCCAGAGGCCCCAACCGTCGTTCTCGCCGTGGTCGAGGACGCCCTCGAAGAGGACCTCCGGCTCCCTGGGTCCACGCTCGCGGCGGTAGATGTCGTTGCGCGAGCGGAAGGACTGCACCGAGGAGGCGCTGGTCCCGAGGGCGTCGGCGATCCAATCGTCCGCCTTGCCCGCCTCCACCCACTCCCGGATGCGGTCCATGTGCGGCTTTAACGCTATGCGCTTTCTGGAGTCTGCCATGCTACCGCCTGCTCCTTCTTGCCCTGCCGTTGATTTTGAGAGGTGTCTCTTCGGGCGATGATGGACGAGTTATCTTGATGCTGCCCGGCATTCTACCACCTCGTCCCCCTTCTATGAACCCTCCCGCCCGGAGGTGCCGGGCTGGTCGTCGCGCCCGGACTCCGGAGAGCCGGCCCACCTGGCACCACCGTCCTCCTCGGTCACGCCGGGGGCGTCCTTGGCCTGCGGGTCCTGCACCCGGGACGGCTCCTCGCCGGCGGCGGGCTCCTCGCGGGTCCGCACCCGCTCTTCCCTCTCCGCCGGGGCCGGCTTCGCCTCCGGCGGCTCATCCGCCGCGCCGCCGGAGACGGCACCACCCTCCGAGGCCACGTTGGCGTTCGCGGGTTCCTCCTGCCGGGTCGCCTCAGCCCGCGGCGGCTCGGGGTAGTCCTCGAAGCCCTCGCGGCCCAACTCCTGCAGCATCTCCCCCACTATGGGGGCGGGCAGGTCAATGCGCAGCGCCAGTTCTTCCGCCAGGCCGAGCGTCTCGTACTCGTCAGCGGCGGGCTCGTAGCCTAGAGTTCCGAGCGCCCGGGCGACCTCCGAGTTCGGGACCAGGGTGTTGCCGCCGGCGGCGACGCGCAGGTGCTGGAGGAGCGGCAGGTCCAGGCCGCCCACGACGCCGATCACGGGCTCCGTCTCGAAGATGCGGCGCCGGACGAAGAGGCGGGTGTCGTAGCCGTCGGCCCACCGGCGCAGCACCTCGCCCTCGTCCACGTAGTTGTACTGGGCGACCCTGTGCTGGAACTGCCCGAGCAGCCTACCGGCGAGGACGCGCAGGGCCCCGTCGCCAAAGAACCAGTCGTCGCCCTCCACCCTCATGAGGCCGCTGGTATGGGCGATGGTCAGGGGCTCCTCCTCGTCCTCGAAGGCCTCGCGGAAAGACCTCACCATCTCCAGCACCTCCTCGCGCGGGCGGCCGCTCTTCATGAGGGCGGCCTCGTAGACCACCATGGCCGCCAGGCCACCCTCGCCGGAGCTCTCATCGACCCGTTGGGCGGCCCGCTCAAGCCGCCGGTCGAAGTCCGTCAGGTTCTTGATCTTCCAGGCGGCCTCTACCGCCCTATCCGCTACTTCGACCATGGCATCTCCTCGACTCTAAAAAAAGGTTCTCCGCCAATATAGCAAGCATCTCCGTGACCCTCAATTCGTCTCTTTCAATCCATAGATCCCGGGGGCCGTCTGTACGAAGGGCGTCTGGGGGTTATCGCGGACGTCCACCGAGAGCCTGGCCCGCATCGTGTTCTGCGGCGTCCGGCCCGCGCTAGCGAGGTAGCCGGACTCCAGCGCCAGCTCCGTTATGTCGCCGTAGTGCAGGGGATGACCCACCTCCCGGAGCACCTCTCTGGCCGCGGCCTTGAAGCCCATGGCGCCTCTCACGCGCCTTCCGGCGAGACCTCCGGGTAGGCCCCGATCAGGCTGACGTAAGGGCAGTGCTCTTCGAGCCCGTCGAGCGCGCGCCTGACCCGCTCCTCGTCGGGATGCCCCCGGAAGTCCGCGAAGAACACGTAGGTCCAGGCGCGCTTGCGGCTCGGGCGACTCTCGATGCGGGTCAGGTTGATCCCCTGCCCCGCAAAGGCCGAGAGCGCGTCCTTGAGCACCCCGGGCCTGTCCTTTACCGAGAACACCACGCTGGTCTTGTCCCTCCCCGTCCGCGCCGCCCACGTCCGCCCGAGCACGATGAAGCGCGTCGTGTTGGTCCTCGCCTCCTGGATGTTGCGCGCCAGCACCTTCAGCCCGTGCGCCTCCCCCGCGAGCGCGCTGCCCACCGCCGCGACCCCGGGCTCCGCCGCGGCCCGCCGCGCCGCCTCCGCGGTGGATTCGACCTCCTCCAGCCGGGCGCCAGGGAGCTCCCGCCGCAGCCATGCCGCCGCCTGCGCCAGGGCCATCGGATGCGAGCATACGAGCGTGATGCCCTCTGGCGAAGCCTCCGACGAGAGCAGGTTCTGGGAGACCGGCAGGTAGACCTCGCCACAGACCTTGAGCGGGCTGTTCATCAGCTCGTCGAGCGTGTGGGTGACGGCGCCCTCCATCGAGTTCTCGACCGGGACGACGCCGTGCTCGGCCTCCCCCCTCTCCACGCGGGCGAACACGTCGGCAACCGTCGTCTGGGGCTGGAGCTCGATGCTCGTGCCGAAGGAGCGGAGGGCGGCCTCGTGGGTAAAGGTCGCCTCCGGGCCGAGGTACGCGACCTTCAGGCGCGTCTCCAGGGAGACGGAGGTGGAGATGATCTCGCGGAACACCGCCTCGAGCCCGCGCTTTGGGAAGCCGCCATCGCCGAGGGAGGCCACCCGGTCGAGGACCCGCCGCTCCCTGGCCGGCGCGTAGACCGCGAGGCCCTCGCGCTGCTTGAGCTCGCCGATCCCGCGCGCCAGCGCGGCCCGCCGGTCGAGGAGGCGCACGATCTCCGCATCCACCTCGTCTATCCCGGCCCGCAACTCGTCCATGCCCGGATCCGCCGCGGTCGCATTCCAGACGGTCTCGTCTGGTCCGGCTTCCGTGTCTACGTTCTCGCGTAAAGGTTCAGATGGGTTCACGGCGTCGCGGCCTTTCGTCGTGTGAAAGTGTCGGTCTGGATCCGGTATACGGGAGGGGCGTTCTCGCGCTTCAGGAGCGGGCGCGCCCCTCCCGGATAAATCGCCGCGTCGTCGGAGAAAGTAGCATGATGGCTACAAACTACCAGACCACCACGGACATTGTCAAAAGCCCCCGACGCCCAGGAGCAGGAGCACGGCCACCACACCTGCCACCCCGAAGCGGTAGAAGGCGAAGGCGCGCAGGCTGTGGTTCGTGAGGTAGTTGAGCAGGAACCGGATCGTGACGTACCCGACCGCCGCCGAGGTCACGAACCCCACGATGAACAGGAACGTCTGGGCCGCATCCATCCCGCCCGAGATCACCTCCCCCACCTTCAGGCCCCCCGCCCCCGCGATGATCGGCACGCTCATCAGGAAAGAGAACCGCGCCGCCTCCTCGCGCCTGAGCCCGAGAAAGAGCCCGAGCGTGATCGTCGCCCCCGACCGTGAGACCCCCGGCACCAGCGCCGCAGCCTGGGCGAACCCGATCCCAACCGCCTCCCCGAACTTGAGCTTGGACGCCCTGCGGGTCCGCGTGCCGACAACCTCCCCGACGATGAATAGTGTTCCCACCAGGACAAAGTTGACGACCACCACCCACGGAGACCGGACTATCTCCCCCTCGAAGAACGGCTCGAAGATGAACCCGATAAGCGCCGCGGGCACGGTGGCGGCGATGATGAGGTACGCCATGCGCTGGTCGGCGTCGTTGGTGAGGTCTCGGTGCGCGAAAGACCGGAAGAACGCGAAGGCCATCCGCAACAGGTCTCGCCAGAAGTACGACACGACCGCGACCAGCGTTCCCATGTGCAGCGCCACGTCGAAGGAGAGCCCAAACCGGTCCTGGTCCAGACCGAGAAAATACTGCCCCAACAAGAGATGCCCCGAACTCGACACGGGCAGGAACTCCGTGAGCCCCTGCACGACCCCGAGCACTATCGCCTGCAATAGCTCCAGCACGGATCAGGTCCTTCGGTCTAGAGGTTTCGGCGCGCATACTATTACAGAAGCCTGTCAGCTTGTCAGCCCGCTTCGGCCTTGCGGCCCCGCTTTCAGCATTTCAGCTTTTGGCTGCCCTGGACCCACCGGGCCGTGGGCGGGGAACCTCTCCCGGCAGCATCGTTTCGAGGAAATGCCTGACCGGCGCGAGGGACGACAGATGACTGGCTGTTGGCTGAGAGGCGCGGAGCGCCATGCTGACAAACTGAAGTGCTGACCGGCTGACAAGCGGAGGCGAAGCCGCAGCATGCTGACAGGCTCCTTTACGCTCTGCTGAGAGCGGCCAGGGCCCGCCAGTCCTTGAGCGTGATGCGTCCGGCTTCGATCTCTATGAGGTCGCGGCCGCGCATCTCGTTGAGGACCTTGGTCACGGACTCGCGGGTGGAGGCGACCATGGCGGCGAGGTCCTGGTGGGTGAGGCGGAGGTCTATGGTGACGACGCCGTCCCGACGGTCGCCGAACTTCTGGGCCAGGAGGGGCAGGAGGTTGGCGAGGCGGACTTCGGTCTCGCGGGGGAGGAGGCACTTGACGAGCTCCTCGTACTGGACCAGGCGCAGCTCGAGGAGCGTCATGATCTTGAACGCCACCCGGGGCTCCTGGCGGACGGCCCGCTCGACGAAGATCTTGGGCACCTTCGTGACCACGCAGTCTGTTACGGCCTCGGCATAGGCCCGCTGCCGGGCCTCGCCCGCGAAGGCCAGGTGCCCGAAGATGTCCCACGGCCTGAGCAGCCTGAGCGTCGCCTCCTTGCTGCCGGAGTAGGGCCGGAAGAGCTTCATCACCCCGGAGACGAGCACGTAGAGGGCGTCCCCGTACTCGCCCTCCCGGTAGACGGCGTCCCCGGGCCTGTAGGTCCGGTCCGCCGTGGCTATGCCCATCTCCTCCAGGAGCCGCAGGAGCGACCGGCACTCCTCCTCCTGGAGCCTGGTGTACTCCGGAATGGAGGGATCCATGTCCATCTAAAACCCCCCGACTACACGCTTTACGGCAAATTCTCCCAGCCTGTTACACATTGCTACAGTGTACCTTACCGGAGAACGGCGGCATAGCGGCAGGCGAAGCCCGGGGGCGGGACGGGTAGGTCCGATTCGGTTAGAATGGCGCGGACACGTACTCGAGAGAGGAGACGGGGTGCGCGAGCGGCTAACGTTCGGGATCTTGATTTTGCTTCTGATCTTCCTCTTCGCCTTTACGTTCGCCGTCCTCGGGAAGGGCGAGTACGAACCGGGCGCGGAGAAGGACCCGTCCCCCACCCTCGCCCTCTCACTCCCCGCCTGAACCGACCCTCTGCACGGCCACCTCGTAGGAAGACATCTTCGGGTGCCCCCGGAGCAACCCTTGTGTGCCGCCCCTGGCGTGCGCTTTGGCGAACTCTTCGCTCTGAACCCACGTTTCGAAGGCCGCCCGGTCCCGCCAGCGCGTGACCACGAGCACCTCGTCCTCTTCGGCCGACTTCAGGACCTCCATCGAGACGAAGCCGGGGAAGTCCTGGACGTGTCCCCTGCTGCCCGAGAAGCGCTCGACGACCGCGTCGGCCGCGCCCTCGTTCACGGGCAGGCTGTTCATGATGGCTATCATGTTCGTCCCCCTGACTAGCGGGCGACGACGATGCCGCCGCCGCCCACGCGTTTGGCCATCTTGAGCGCCTTCAGGGTCTCGGCCATCAGGTGCTTTGCGTCCGCGCCGTGGGCCGGGTACTCGGCCACGCCGGTGTCTAGCTCGAAGCCGTCTGGCCCCTCCCGCAGCCGGGACGAGATCCGCTCCGCCAGCTGGTAGGCGTCCTCGCCGGTGCTCCCCGGCAGCATCGCGCACACCTCGTCGTCGCCGAATCGGGCGCAGACGGCGTCCTCCGGCGCGGCCTCCTCGATGGCCTCCGCCAGCCGACTCAACAACTCCCTGGCCCGGCCCAGTTTGCCCTCGGCCACCGTCTCGGTAAAGTTGACGACGTCGAAGACGAGCACGGCAAACCGTTCGTGCTCCCTTATGGCGGCGGGCAGCAGCAGACGGTTGAACTGGTCCCTGTCGGGCAGGCCGGTGACGAGGTCGGTCGCCGCCGCCCGGCCCAGGGCCTGCTCCATCTCCCTTTGGGCGGTCGCCTCGAAGGCCTCCAGGCCGTGCTCCGTCACCCAATCTGAGGCCTGGATCAGCTTGATGAAGAAGGCGGCCACGTCCTCGCCAGCCATGCCCGCGAAGTCCACGCCCTGCTCGACGGAGTTCCAGACGCACCGGCGCAGGATGGAGAAGTCCTCGATCACCCCGACGGCATCCCGGCCGAGGTCGTGCTGCCCGGCGGCGATGCGGGCGACCAGGGAGCGGATCTCACCCCCCCGGCTGAAGCTCTCGACCCCCCGCGGGCTCTCCAGAAATCGCGCAAATATGCCGGTCAACTCCTCCATCATGGCGACCATGCGTTCGGAGGACTCGTCCCCGCCGGTCTCCCGGCGCTCCTCCTTCCAGGACGTGAGGATGTTGGGCATATCTTCACGGATGCGCGCGATTATCTGCGGTTGTGTCTCCATGCCGACCAGTATACCCGCGGGTAGATGCGGGCGCGCCATGCGGATGGTCCACAGGGGAAACCTTTTTGGCCCGGCATCCGTATAGAAGTTGACGGACAGCGCAGAGAGAAGACGGGGGGTTTAGAAATGGTCCTCGCCCGGTAGATTAAGAGTAGTTTTTGAAATTGATTTTGAACGGACGCGCGTTTCGCGAGGAGGGCGTTTTGAAGACACAGGCCAACGGTCGAGCAGAGAGACCGGAGAGGGAGTCAGAGACCCCCGAGCTTCTGGCCAAGTACCTGGCGCACATCGGCCAGGGCCACCTGCTCTCGCACAGAGAAGAGATAGACCTCTCCAAGAGGGCGAAGGCGGGTGACTCACGCGCCAGACAGAGGCTCATAGAGAAGAACCTGCGGCTCGTGGTCAGCGTCGCGAAGAAGTACCGTGGCTACGGGCTGCCTTTCGAGGATTTGATCCAGGAGGGCAACATCGGCCTGATGAAGGCCGTGGAGAAGTTCGACCCGGACAGGGGCTTCAGGTTCTCGACGTACGCCACGTGGTGGATAAGGCAGGCGGTGCAGCGTGCCGTCGCGGACAAGGGCCGCACCATCCGCGTCCCCGTCCACATGACGGAGAAGATCCGCAAGGTCAGCCGCGCCATGTCCGCGCTTTCCTACAAGCTCGAGCGCGAGCCGACCAGGGAAGAGGTCGCCGACTATCTGGAGTGGGACATCGAAGAGATCCGCCTCACCATGAGGGCGATGCCCGACGCGACGAGCCTCAACCAGCCGGTCTCCAGCGAGGACACGGCCTCCCAGCTCGGGGATTTCATCGAGGACGAGAAGGTCTCCGACACCCCCGACACGGTGATGCGGGAGATGGAGACGGCCCACCTGAGGGAGGCCATCGACCATCTCCCCGAGAGGGCCCGCTACGTGCTCGTCCGGCGCTACGGCCTGGACGACCACGAGCCCGCGACGCTCGCCGAACTGGGCGAGGAGCTAGACATCTCCCGCGAGCGCGTCCGCCAGCTCCAGCGCGAGGCGGAGCGCATCCTCAAGGCGGGCGAGTACGGCCGCATCCTCCGAGACGCCGTAGCCTGACGCGCTCATAAACCTCTTTGTCGGCCGGTCCCACCCCGGGGCCGGTCTCTTTGTGCCGTCGCCCCATCTCTTCTGGTAGCCTTGCCCGCGTGAAAGGCGGCAGAGGCACATTCATGGTCACGCTGGCGGCGTTCGCGGCCTTATCGGCGGTGGCGGGCGCGGGGCTGCTGCGAGACGTCGACGCCCGGCTCCTGCGGCTCACACAGGTTCGTTCCTCGATGAGTTTGGATGTTCTTGGCAGCGCCCTCTCGGTGCCGGGCAGTGCGGAGCTCTCGGTCGCCGCGCTGGCCGCGCTGACCCTCTGGCTACACGCGAGGGGCCGCGGGCGGCTGGGCCGCAGGCTGCTCGTTGCGCTCGTGGCGACCACTATCGTCGAGATCGCCATGAAGTTCGTCGTGCCGCAGGCCCCCGTTCCGACGGACGTCGGGCGCGTGCCGGACCCCTCGCTCTTCGACTTCGACACCCCTTATCCTTATCCAAGCGGCCACATGCTTCGCGCCGTCCTCCTGCTCGGGGCCGTCTACGCCCTCTGGCCTAACCGGCTCGCGCGCGCCGCCATCCTGCTGGCGCTCGCGGGGGCCGCCGGCGCCCGCGTCTACCTCGGCACCCACTGGCCCTCGGACGTGGTCGGGGGCGCGCTGCTCGGGCTCGCGGGCCTCCTCTGGGCTTTCGGGACGGAACAATCGGGTAAGCCTGAGGGCGACGAGAACGCCTGAAAGGAGCGCGCTGTGGAGATCACCGTAGTTGGTTCGGGGACCGTGGTGCCCCGCCTGGAGCGCCGCCAGAGCTGCGTCGTCGTAGAGGCAGGCGGCGAGATGCTCGTCTTCGACCTCGGCGCGGGGGCCGTTACGGGCATGGTCGCCGCGGGCCTGGACCCGTTCGCCACGGACCGGGTCTTCTTCACCCATTTCCACCCCGATCACACGGTAGACGCCGCCAACCTGCTCTTCGCCATGAACTACGGGACCGACGAGCCCCGCACCAATACCCTGCACGTAACCGGCCCCGAACCGTTCGAGAGCTTCTGGTCTTCCATCCTGAGAGTGTGGGGCGAATGGATGCAGGGCGACTACCCCATCCGGACGAGAGAGCTACCCCACGCCTGCGACTCGCCCCTCGAACTCGGCGGTTGCAGCCTCTCCTGGGCCCCCGCCGTCCACCGCCCCGAGAGCATCGCCTACCGGCTGGACGGCGAGACCGGCTCTTTCGTCTACACCGGCGACACCGACTACTCACCGTCCGTCGTGGAACTCGCCCGCGGCGCCGACACGCTCCTGATCGAATGCTCCACCCCCGACGACGCCCCCGTCCCCGGGCACCTCACGCCGGGCGGGGTGGCGCGCATGGCCAGCGAGGCGGCCGTCGGCCGGGTGGTCCTGACCCACCTCTACCCCGCTGTGGATGACGGCCGCCTGCCCGAAGCCGTAGCGAAGGGCTTCGACGGCGAAGTCCTTCTCGCGCACGACAGGTTACGGTTGAACGTATAAAAGCTAACCCGGTGTGCAGGTTTTTCTGGCCCGGGTCCACGGTCTCGCCTACTATCAAAGGTGACCAAACCACAAGACGGAGGCGAACGCCGTGGACCTCTGGGACACCTTCATTGTAGCCGTCTACTG
>Ga0136613_10000468_pt1 | contig 18767 bp, 19 predicted proteins | sample AntDrymUQ2722106_2_FD_106649 | JGI IMG/M metagenome (GOLD analysis project Ga0136613, IMG submission 106649) | Polar desert sand microbial communities from Dry Valleys, Antarctica - metaG UQ272 (21.06) | ecosystem: Environmental > Terrestrial > Soil > Desert | place: Antarctica: Dry Valley... | reverse complement strand
GATCGCGAGTACGCGGGTGCGGGCGTCGGTGAAGGGGTTGACGCGTGCCGGTTGGCCGTCGGCGCCGGCAGTGGTGTGCTCGGACCGCAGCTGCTCGGCGAGCCCCTCGCGCTGCTCGTCGCTCATGACCGTGAGGTCGACGTCGACCGAGCTCACCCCGTCGAGCGGGCTGACCGCTTCGGTGACTCTCTTGGTGATCTCGGCCTTGAGGGGGCAGCCGGGCACTGTCAGCGCCACGGTCACCTTGACCGCGCTCCCGTCGATCGCGACCTCCTTGACCATGTCGAGGTCGACGATCGATTTGTGGATCTCGGGGTCTTCGACCGGCCGCAGGGCCTCGAGGACGTCAGCTTCGTTCGGCAACGGGCCTCCCGGGCACCGAGACATTTCCACTACGGACATAGGTAGAATACCCGTGTGAGCGAGGCCATCTCCCAGCCGGGCCCCCAGCCCGACCTCAGCGCCGACGAGTTCAGCGCGGCGGTGAGCGCCGTCACCAGCGCATTCGGCGACCCGACCCGACGCGACATCTACCTGTTCGTGCGGGACGCCGCCGGCGTCACCGCGTCCGAGGTCGCCGAGCGCTTCGACCTCCACCCCAACGTCGCCCGCCACCACCTCGAGAAGCTCGCCGGCGGCGGGTACCTCAACGTGGAGCTGGCCCGCCACGAAACGGCGGGGCGGCCGTCGAAGCGCTACCACGCCGCCGATGTCGGCACCGCCCTCAGCTTCCCGCCCCGGCGCGACGAGCTCCTCGCCACCCTGCTGGCCCGGGCGCTCGAGCTGCTCGATGCCGACCAGGCCGCGGCGATGGCCGACGAAGTCGGGTACGAGTACGGCTTGGCGCTGGCGGCCCGCATGGCCCCGGTGACGACCGGCGATCCCGGCCTCAGCGCCCACAAGTCGGTTCGGGCCGCGCTGGCGGTCGTTGCCGACGCCCTCACCGCCCACGGCTTCGCCGCCCACACCGAGAAGCGGGGCCGGTTGTCGGTCATCGTGGCCGAGCAGTGCCCGTTCGGCGACGCGGCGACCCGCTACCCGCACGTGGTGTGCGCGGTCGACCGGGGGATGATCCGGGGCATGCTCGCCGGCCTGTACGGCGAGACCGACCCCCGGTTCACCGAGACCCGGCCCTCCGGCGACGACCACTGCGTCGCCCGGGTCTAGTACCCCGCTGGCGCGCCGTGCGCCGGACCTACCTCGACCACGCCTCCACCGCGACGCTGCGGCCGGCCGCGCTCGAAGCGATGCTGCCGTTCCTGCGCGAGCACCACGCCGACCCCGGGCGACTCCACGCCGAGGGACGGGTGACGCGGGTCGCGCTCGAGGAAGCGCGCGAACAGGTGGCAGCACTGCTGGGGGCGCGACCGCGCGAGGTCGTGTTCACGTCGAGCGGAACCGAGGCGGTCAACACCGCCGTCTGGGGTGCTGTCTCCCGATACCGGGAGCGCTTCGAGGGACCGGGGCACATCATCACGACGGCTGTCGAGCACTCCGCGGTGCTGGACGCGGTTCGTCGAAGCGGTGCCGAACTCACGGTCATTGGGGTCGACAAGCTCGGACGCTTCGATCCGGATGACATCGATTCCGCCCTCAGACCCGACACGGCCCTCGTGAGCGTGCAGCTCGCGAACCACGAGGTTGGAACCTTGCAACCGGTCGTGCGCACCGAGGCCGCCGGCCCGCTCGATCTCCTCTGGCACGTCGACGCGTGCATGGGCGCCGGACACGTCCCGATCGAGTTTCCGAGATTCGATGCCGACCTGATGTCTGTCAGCGCGCACAAGTTCGGTGGGCCGAAGGGCGCGGGGGCGTTGATGGTGCAGCGGGGCCTGCGCGTACCGCCCTTGATCGTCGGCGGTGCGCAGGAGCGAGCCCGCCGTGGCGGGCTCGAGGATGTCCCGGCCATGGTTGGCTTTGGTGCCGCCGCGAACGAGCTGACACGAGGCGACCGATTCAGTCAGGAGGCTGGTGAAGCGCGCCGGCTCACCGAACGGCTCGCCGCCGAGGCCACCGCCGTTCGAGGCGTTCAGCGCTACGGCGACCCCGACGAACGCGTGCCGCACCTGGTGTGCCTCGGGATCGAAGGCGTGGAAGCCGAGCCGGTCCTCCTCGGGCTCGACCAGCGCGGCGTCGCGGTGCACTCAGGGTCGGCGTGCTCGAGCGAGGCGCTCGAGCCCTCACCCATCCTCGAGGCCATGGGGGTCGACGCCGAGCGGTCGCTGCGGGTGAGCGTCGGGTGGGACACGACCGACGCCGACCTCGACGCCTTCCTCGACGCCTTCCCGGCGGTGGTCGACGGGCTCCGCGAGTTGCGCGCCGGCTGAGCGCACTCCCAGATATTCCCAGTTGACGGGCGAACGTACGTTTGCTATCGTGATGAGGACTTCCTCCCCTGCTCTTCCCCCGTCGGTGGTCTCGTCCCGAGGGGGAGGCATGTACGCGAAGGTCCGCAGCGCGATCGGGCAAGCAGAGGGATTCGCGCGCGACCTCGAGCCGGGCTGCCTCGACGGCCGCGATGCCGCCGCCCTCGTCGAGCTCGCCTCGCAGGGGGAGCGGGTGTTCGCCGCGATCAAGGCGCTGGCGGCGCGTCGGGTCGACGAGACGAAGGTGTGGAAGGACGGCGGGCATCGCAGCGCGGCCCACTTCGTCGCCGAGACGACCGGTACGACCGTTGGTGCCGCGTCCCGCGCCCTCGAGACGGCGCGCGCCCTCGACGACCTGCCGGCCACGGCCGAGGCGTTCCGGGCCGGAGAGCTCTCGGAGACGCAGGCCGCCGAAATCACCAGCGCCGCCGGCGCCGATCCGGACGCCGAGAAAGAGCTGCTGGCGACCGCGGCCGAGCAGAGTGTGAAGGGGCTGCGCGATCGCTGCCGGCGGGTGCGGGCCGGCGCCGAGGCCGACGACCACGCCTGGGCCCGCCGCCTCCATCAGGGTCGGCGGGCGCACCGCTGGGTCGATCCCGGCGGGGCGTGGCGGTCCGACATCCGTCTCGCCCCCGACGCCGGCGCCCGGGTCGACTCCGCCTGGGACGCCCACCTCGACCGGATCTTCGCCGAGGCCCGCCGGGCGGGTCGGCGTGAGCCCCGGGAGGCCTATGCGGCGGACGCGTTCGTCGCCGCCATGACCGAGGGTCCCTGCAAGCCGACCGAGGTGCGCGTCACCGTCGACAGCTCGGCGCTGGCGCGAGGCCATACCGAACCCGGAGAGCGCTGCGAGATCAAAGGGGTCGGGCCCGTCCCCGTCACCACCGCTCGTGCGCTGCTCGACGACGCCAGCGTCAGCATCCTGGTCGGCGACGGCGACGACATCACCGCCGTCTCCAAGCCCACCCGCACCATCCCCGCCAAGCTGCGCCGCGCCGTCGAAGCCCGTTACCCCACCTGTGGCGTCAAGACGTGCGCCAACGACCAGTTCCTCGAGATCGACCATGTGGTCGCGGTCGAAAATGGTGGCTACACCGAGGATGCCAACTTGTGGCGGATCTGTCACCACCACCATTGCCTGAAGACCTACGGCGGCTGGACCGTCGTCGGCACCACCCACGACTGGGACCTCGTCCCCCCCGACGATCCCGACCCACCGTGACCGTTAGCCTCTGATCGTCATGGCCCGTCGCCGACGACGGGGGCCCCACCGCCATGCTGGGCCCGACCGACACCATCGGCGAGGTCGCGGTGATCGCGGGTGCGCCTCAGCCAGCCACGGTGACAGCCGCCAGCCCCCTGCGGCTGATGGTGATCGGCCGGCGCGAGCTGCTCGGGCTGCTGAAGGCGGTCCCGTCACTCGGCCACCACCTGCTCCGGGGCATGGCCGAGCGGCTCGGGAAGGCCGGCGGCACCCGTAACGTTGCACCGAGGGCCAGCGAACCCGAGATGGGGAAGAAGGGTTGCCGATGATCCCGGTGCAGCGTCTCAACCACGCGGTGCTCTACGTCCGTGACGCCGAGCGGGCCGCCGCGTTCTACCAGGAGGCGTTCGGCTTCGAGGTCGTGGAGCGGATCCCCGGCATCGCTGTCTTCCTCCGCGCCAGCGGCACCGACAACCACCACGACCTCGGGCTGTTCTCGGTCGGCGCCCAGGCGCCCGGCCCCGAGCGCGGCCGCGTCGGCCTGTACCACCTGGCGTGGCAGGTCGGCTCGATCCAGGACCTCGCCGCCGGCCGGGAGACGTTGGCGCGCCTCGGCGCATTGGTGGGCGAGAGCGACCACGGCGCGACCAAGTCGCTCTACGGCAAGGACCCCGACGGCAACGAGTTCGAGGTCATGTGGATGGTGCCCCGCGACCAATGGGGCGCACACGAGCACCAGGCCGTGACCGAGCCCCTCGATCTCGACCGCGAGCTCGCCCGCTGGGGCTGAGCCGTCAGTAGTAGATGACCACCCGGCCGTTGCCGGCGCGCACGCCGTTCTCGAAGAACGTCGCGCCCGACGGACCGAAGCCGGAACCGCCACCGCCGCCCGTACAGGGGCTGGCCGCCAAGTCGCCGGCGCCGCCGCCGCCGCCGAAGTAGCCGCCGCCACCGCCCCCGCCGCCACCCACGAGTTCGCAGCCGATCCCGGGGCCGCCCTGGCCGGCAGTGCCGTCCCCCGCCGGGTCCCCCCACCCGCTGGCTCCGCCGCCGGTCTGGGTGCCGCCGCCGCCGCCGGTGAAGCTCTCCACGTCGACCCTGCCCCCGGTCAGCCCGCCGCCCGCGCCACCGGCGCCCCCGTTGCTCTGGGCGCCGGCGCCGCCACCGCCGCCGGCCACGACGACGTCGGACCCGGCCCGGCGCACGCCCGACGCGCCGCCGCCGCCGCCCCCGGCACCCATGGGACTGCCGGAGGAGCCACAGAAGTTACCGATGCCACCACCGTTGAAGCCCCCTGCACTCGTGGACCCGGCCGTACCGTTCGTCCCCGCGCCGCCGACGCGAACCTCGAGGACCTCGCCCGGTGTCACCGGGATCGTCGCCGCCGCCCGACCGCCGAGGCCTCCGGCGGGCCCGCCGCCCGACACCGCGCCGCCCTGGGCGCCGTAGGCGTCGACGACGATCTGGGTGATCCCGGCCGGCACCGTGAAGGGCTGGGCACCGACCGTCTCCAAGGGCACGGGCGTGTACTGGTACGGAGGAGACGGCGTCTTCGTCGGCGCGCACCCCGCGAGCACCAGCGCCCCGGTCGTGACAGCAAGCCCGAGCACCCGGCGAGTGGTCATAGCGACGATCCTTTCGATGGACGGGCCCGCTCGCAGGATGCAGGACCCGTCCCCGGCTCGCATGAGCCGGGGGGGACTCATTTTGGTGCTCAGTCGGCGATGAACTCGACGGTCTCGACCACGTAACCGGTGTCGGCGACGTTGATCGTGAAGTTCACGCCCCCGCCCTCGTAGCTGTACGAACACACCGGCAGCGGCCCGTCGGTGAAGCATCCCTGGAACATCTCCGTCGGGGACGGCCCCGACGAGCCGCCGAAGAGGGTCTCGATCGCGACCTGGGTCGCGCACCGGCCGGCGTCTTCGCCGGGGACGTCGTCGTCGTCGTTGGCCCAGGCGTCGTGGAGGCTCATCGTGGCCTCCTCCGGGGTCGTGCACGGCGCGCCTGCCGGCGCAGTCGTCGCCGGCACAACGGTCGTCGTGGTCACGACGGTCGTGGTGGTCGACGTCGTCGTGCTCTTGGTCTCGGCCTTGTCGTCACCGCCGTCATCGCAGGCCGCGAGCGCCAACGCCGCGACCAGAACCATCGCCCCGGACCTGCCCAAAGTTGTCGCGGGCGGGGAACCTAGCCCGGGGCTGCTACGACTGCCCTCTCTTCAGCACGTTGAGCGCGGAGCCAGCGCGGAACCACTCGATGTGCTCCTCCGACATCGTGTGCGTCGTCTCGATCTCGGCGGTCGAGCCGTCGGCGTGGTGGACTACGACCGGCACCGGCTGGTCCGGCGCGAGGCCGGCGAGGCCGACGATGTCGACGGTGTCGTCGCCGAGAATGCGGTCGCAGTCGCCCGGGTCCTTGAAGGTGAGCGCGAGGATCCCCTGCTTCTTGAGGTTGGCCTCGTGGATGCGGGCGAACGAGCGCACGATGATCGCCCGACCACCCATGAAGCGCGGCTCCATCGCCGCGTGCTCCCGTGACGAGCCCTCGCCGTAGTTCTCGTCGCCCACCGCCACCCAACCGATCCCCGCCTCCTTGTACGCCTGGGCCAGCTCGGGCAGCGACTTGACCTGCCCGTCGCGCCCGTCGATGCCCTGGCCCGACTCGCCGGGGGCGAACGCGTTGTTCACTCCGGTGAAGAGGTTCTTGGAGATGTTGGTGAGGTGGCCGCGGTACCGCAGCCACGGGCCCGCGGGCGAAATGTGGTCGGTGGTGCACTTGCCCTGGGCCTTGAGCAGCACCCGCAACCCGGTCAGGTCGCTGCCTTCCCAGGGCGGGAACGGCTCGAGCAGCTCGAGCCGGTCCGATCCCGGCTTCACCACCACCTCGACCGAGGCTGGGTCGTCGGCGGGCGGCATGAAGCCCGACTCACCGGGGTCGAACCCCTTGTCGGGGAGCTCGTCGGCGACGGGCGGCTCGAGCCGCACCTCCGTGCCGTCGCCGCCGACGGATTCGTGCACGAAGTCGATGTCGAGGCGGCCCGTCAACGCCATCGCGACGACGGTCTCGGGTGAGCCGATGAACGACAGGGTCTCGGCGTTGCCGTCGTTGCGGCGGGGGAAGTTGCGGTTGAACGAGCTGACGATGGTGTTGCGGTCGCCCATCTTGATGTCGTCGCGCTTCCACTGGCCGATGCACGGACCACAGGCGTTGGCGAGCACCTGCCCGCCGATCGCCTCGAGGTCGTCGAGGTAGCCGTCGCGCTCGATCGTCGCCCGGACCTGCTCGGACCCCGGGGTGATCAGCAGCGGCGACTTCACCCGCAGGCCCGCCGCTCGGGCCTGGCGGGCGACGTGGGCGGCGCGGCCGATGTCCTCGTACGACGAGTTGGTGCACGAGCCCACCAGCGCGTAGGAGATGTCGAGCGGGTAGTTCTCCTCCTGCGCGGCCTCTTTGACCGCGGAGATCGGCCGGTCGAGGTCGGGCGTGTGCGGCCCGACGAGGTGGGGCTCGAGTTGGTCGAGGTCGATCTCGATCACGCGGTCGAAGAACCGCTCGGGGTCGGCTTCGACCTCGGGGTCGACCCGGAGGTGCTCGGCGTGGCGCGACGCGAGGTCGGCGATCTCCTCGCGCTTCGTCGACTTCAGGTACATGGCCGAGCGGTCGTCGTAGGGGAAGATCGAGCAGGTGGCGCCGATCTCCGCGCCCATGTTGCAGATCGTCGCCTTGCCCGTCGCTGAGATCGATTCGGCGCCGGGCCCGAAGTACTCGATGATCGCGCCGGTCCCGCCCTTCACCGTGAGGATGCCGGCCACGGTGAGGATCACGTCCTTCGATGCAGCCCAGCCCGAGAGGCTGCCTTTGAGGTGGACGCCGATGACGCGGGGGACGCGGGTGTTGAACGGCCAGCCCGCCATCACGTCGACGGCGTCGGCGCCGCCCACCCCGATCGCGACCATGGCGAGGCCGCCGGCGTTGGGGGTGTGGCTGTCGGTGCCGATCATCATCCCGCCGGGGAACGCGTACTGCTCGAGCACGACCTGGTGGATGATCCCCGAGCCCGGCTTCCAGAAGCCGACGCCGAACTTCGACGACACGGTGCGCAGGAACTCGTAGACCTCCGAGTTCGAGTCGACCGCGTTCTTGAGGTCGATGTCGGCGCCGAGGTGGGCCTGGATGAGGTGGTCGCAGTGGACCGTGGTCGGCACCGCCACGCTGGGGAGGTCGGCGGTCATGAACTGGAGCAGGGCCATCTGGGCGGTGGCGTCCTGCATCGCGACCCGGTCGGGGCGATAGTCGGAGTACTCGCCGCCCCGGTTGGTCCCGACGGTCTCGGGATCGTCGGCGTGGGCGAAGAGCACCTTCTCGGCGAACGTGAGGGGGCGGCCGAGCCGGCGCCGGGTGACGTCAAGGCGCTGCGGGTAGCGCTGGTAGACCCTCTCGACCAGCTCGATCGGAGTGGTCGGCCCCACGGTCGCGGCCATCGGCGTCCCTCCTCCCTGTGCTCCCTCGTTCTCCCGTCGGAGCGTACCGTGGCGCCCGTGGGCCCCAATCTCGACGACGTCCTCGCCGAGTCTCGCCGCCGGCTCGACCGGGTCGGGCCCGAGGAGGCGGCGACGCTCGTCGCGGCGGGCGCGCTGCTCGTCGACACCCGCCCGATCGAGCAACGACGCCGGGACGGGGAAGTGCCGGGCGCGGTGGTGATCGACCGCAACGTGCTCGAGTGGGGGCTCGATCCGAGCAGCGACCACCGGATCCCGGAGGCGGGGGATCCCGACCGGATCGTGATCCTCATGTGCAACGCGGGCTACTCGTCGAGCCTCGCCGCGGCCACGCTTCAGGACATCGGGCTGCCCCGGGCAACCGACCTCGACGGCGGCTTCCAGGCCTGGGCGGCAGCGGGCCTCCCGGTCGTACCGGCCCGTGGCCCCGCCGCCGAATCGTGACCCGAGGCGTCGGGAAAATTCCTGACTTGTATGGTCGGGATTCGTCCCGTAGCCTTTCCCCCATGTCCGGCGGCTCCCGCCCTGCGATCGCGTCCGTTAATGACACCTGGGGTGAGTTGAGCCGCGAGACCTTCGACGAGCGCTGTCGGCACCTGCGCTAGCCGGCCCGCTCCGGGCCGCCGACATCCGCTCGTTCCCTCGAGGAGGTCTCGTTGTCCCGCCCCCATCCGATTGCCCGTCTGCTCGCGACCATCACCGCCGCGGTCGGCGCGCTCGCCGTCCCGGTGGCGGCCGCGGGGGCGCCGGCCCAGGGTGGCGACGACGGGGTCACGCTCCGGCTCGGCTACTTCGCCAACGTCACCCACGCGCCCGCGCTGGTCGGCATCGAAGCGGGCATCTACGAGGAGAACCTGGGGGACAACGTCACCCTGGACACCTCGACGTTCACCGCCGGACCCCAGGCGGTCGAGGCGATCTTCTCCGACGCCCTCGACATCACCTACATCGGCCCGAACCCCGCCATCAACGCGTTCGCCCAGTCGGACGGCGAAGCTGTCCGGATCATCTCGGGGGCGGCGTCGGGCGGGGCGTTCTTCGTCGTCCAGCCCGACATCGAGAAGCCCAAGGACCTCGAAGGCAAGACGATCGCGACGCCCCAGCTCGGCAACACCCAGGACGTCGCACTGCGCAACTACCTGGAGGACAAGGGCTTCGAGACCGACCCCACCGGCGGCGGTGACGTCTCGATCGTCCCGCAGGACAACGCCCAGACGCTCGAGCTGTTCACTTCGGGTGACATCGACGGCGCGTGGGTGCCCGAGCCGTGGGCGACCCGCCTGGTCGACGAAGGTGGCGGCGAGATCCTGGTCGACGAGGCCGACCTGTGGCCCGACGGGCGCTACGTCACCACCCACATCATCGTGCGCACCGAGTTCCTCGAGGAGAACCCGGGCGTCGTGAAGCAGTTCCTCGAGGGGCACGTGGCGGCGAACCGGCTGATCGCCGACGACCCTGCGCAGGCCCAGGAGTTGGTGGGCCAGGCGATCGACTCGATCACGGGAAAGCCGATCGCGCCCGAGCTGGTGGCGGCGTCGTTCGAGAGCATCGAGTTCACCAACGACCCGATCGCCTCCTCGCTGAAACAGTCGGCGAAGGACGCCGAGGCCGCCGACCTGCTCGACCCGGTCGACCTCGATGGCATCTACAGCCTGAAGCTGCTGAACCAGGTGCTCAAGGCGGCCGGGGAACCGACGGTCAAGGGGAAGTGACGTGACATGACGCGCGTATCCACCGCAGCTCGTCGCGAGGAGCCGGCTACGGAGTCCCCCCGCTCCGGAGCCGGCTCCCTCGCGGCCATCTCACTCGACGCCGTGACCAAGGTCTACGGCCACGCCGGCAACGCCGTGCCGGCGCTCGACCGCGTGTCGCTCGAGGTCGAGCCGGGCGAGTTCGTGTGCCTCCTCGGCGCGTCGGGCTGTGGCAAGAGCACGCTGCTCAACCTGGTCGCGGGGCTCGACCGACCCACGACGGGCACGGTCGAAGTGCGGGGCGGCCGGCCGACGCTCATGTTCCAGGAGGCGGCGCTGTTCCCGTGGCTGACGGTGCGGGGCAACGTCGACCTCGCGCTGAAGCTGCGCAAGATCTCACGGCCCCACCGGCGCGAGACCGTCCAGGCGCTGCTCGAGATGGTGCACCTCACCGGCTTCGAGAAGAAGATGCCCCACGAGCTCTCGGGCGGCATGCGTCAGCGGGTCCAGCTCGCCCGGGCGCTGGGCCAGCAGGCCGAGATCCTGCTGATGGACGAGCCGTTCGGCTCACTCGACGCCATGACCCGCGACGTGCTCCACGACGAGCTCGAGCGGCTGTGGCGCGAAACCGGGCTGACGGTGTTGTTCGTGACCCACAACGTGCGGGAGGCGGTCCGGCTGGGCGACCGCGTCGTGCTGCTGTCGAGCCGGCCGGGACGGGTGGTCGCCGAGTTCCCGGTCGAGATCGATCGACCCCGGCGCATCGAGTCCCACTCGGTGGCCGACCTGGCCGCTCAGATCACCGGCCGCCTGCGCGACGAGGTGCGACGCCATGGCGCTGTTTGAGTCGCGGGGCGGCTCCTCCGCCCAGCTCCTCGACGCCGAGCTCTCGGGCCTGGATCAGCTCGAGATGGCGCTGCCGCCACGGCCGAGCCGGCTAGCGCGCGTGTGGGCGGCGACGTGGCCGAAGCTGACCGCGGTCGCGCTCGCGCTGATCATCTGGCAACTGGTCGTCTGGAGCGGCTGGAAGCCCGAGTACGCCCTGCCCGGCCCCCGCAAAGTGTGGGACGCGTTCTTCGAGAACTTCGACAACAACATGTCGGCGGCCGGCACCACGCTGTGGCGGGGCGTCCGCGGCTTCCTCTTCGCGCTCGTGATCGGCACGACGATCGGCGCGCTGGTGGCCCGGGTCCGCGTGCTGCGGGCCGCGTTCGGATCGATGATCACCGGGCTCCAGACGATGCCGTCGGTCGCCTGGTTCCCGCTGGCGATCCTGCTCTTCCGGCTGGACGAGGGCGCGATCTTCTTCGTCGTCGTGCTCGGCGCCGCTCCCTCCATCGCCAACGGCCTGATCAGCGGCATCGACCACATCCCGCCGATCCTCCTGCGGTCGGGGCGCGTCCTCGGCGCCCGCGGCTTGACCGCGTTCCGCCTGATCATCCTGCCGGCCGCGCTGCCGTCGTTCGTGGCCGGCCTCAAGCAGGGGTGGGCGTTCGCCTGGCGCAGCCTGCTCGCGGGCGAGCTGATCGTGACCATCGCCGGGAAGTACTCGCTCGGGCAGCAGCTCGACGCCAACCGCCAATTGGCCGACTCGGCCGGGGTGATCGCAGTGATGATCGTGATCCTGGTCATCGGGATCATGATCGACTCGTTGCTGTTCGGGACGGCCGAGCGGACAATCCGGCGCCGCTACGGGCTCGTCGACACCGCCACGTGACCTAGTCTCCTGCGTCCGTGAGCACGGACGCGTGGCTGACCCTCACCGTTGTGATCGCGACGATCGTCGTGCTCGCGACCGAGCGCTTCCCGCCCGCGCTGGTCATGCTGGCGTCGGTCGTCATCCTGCTTGTCGCGGACGTGGTCGACGAGGAGGGCGCGTTCAGCGGCTTCTCCAACGAGGCGCCGTTCATCGTCGCCGCCCTCTACGTGGTGGCGGGCGCCGCCGAGGCCACGGGCGCGCTCGAGCGGGTCACGCAGTGGATCTTCGGGCGGGACCGGACTGACGGAAGCGTCGGCGCGGAACGGCGTGACCTCGCCCGCATAGTCGGGCCGACCACGCTCGGCTCCGGATTCATCGCCAACACGCCGCTGGTGGCGCTGATGGCGCCGCGGGTGGTCGCGTGGTCCCGGCGCACGGGCCGCTCGGCGTCCCGCTACCTCATGCCGCTGAGCCACGCGGCGGTGTTCGGCGGCGTGATCACCGTGTTGGGGACGTCGGCCAACATCACGGTGTCGGGGCTCCTGCGCGACTCGGGCCAGGACCCGCTCGACGTGTTCGAGATCACACCGGTCGGCCTGCCGCTCGCGGTGCTGGGTGCCATGCTCCTCGTTCTCGTGAGCCCGCGGTTGCTCCCGCGGCGGCTCTCGCCGTCGGAGGCCGATACCGGCACCACCCGCGAGTTCACGCTCGAGATGCGGGTCGCGCCGGGCAGCCCGCTGGCCAGCCGGACGGTCGCCGACGCCGGTCTGCGCAACCTGGAGGGCGTGTTCCTCCTCGAGCTCGAGCGCGCCGGCGTGACGACGGCGCCGGTCGCGCCGGACCACGAGCTCGCCGAGGGCGACCGGCTCACGTTCGTGGGCGCCGTCTCGCGTGTGCTCGATCTCCAGCGCACCCCCGGCCTGGTGTCGGCGGAGCACCGGCACTTCTCTGTCGTCAGCAGCGGCTCTCGCGCGACATACGAGGTCGTGATCGGAGAAGGGTCGCCACTGGCGGGCCGGACCCTGAAGGAGGTCGGGTTCCGCGGGCGCTACGGCGGCGCGGTCTTCGCCATCCACCGCTCCGGCGAGCGCATCAGCGCCAAGCTCGGTGAGGTGAGGCTGCGGGTGGGCGACCTCCTGCTCGTGCTGGCCGACCACGGGTTCAGGGAGCGCTGGCAGGACACCCACGACTTCCTCGTTGTCTCGCCCATGGACGGTGGCGTCCCCGTACGTCACGAGCGCGCGCTGATCGTGGAGCTGACGCTCCTGGCATTGGTCGTCGTGGCCGGGACCGGGATCCTCGATCTGCTCGAAGCCTCGCTGCTGGCCGCCGGCGGTCTCCTCGCCGCTCGGGTGATCTCCCTGCCGGAGGCGCGCCGCGCCATCGACTTCGACGTGATCCTCATGATCGCGGCCAGCTTCGGACTCGGCGCGGCCATGGCGGAGAGCGGTCTTGCCGAGGAGCTCGGCCGGTTGCTCGTTCGAGGTTCGGAGTCGGCCGGCGACATCGGAACGCTCGCCGCCGTCCTTGTCGCCACCATGGTCCTCACGGAGCTCTTGAGCAACAACGCGGCGGCAGTCTTGATGTTCCCGATCGCGATGGCGACCGCCGCCGAGGCCGGGCTCGAGCCCCGTGGCTTCGCGGTCGCGATCCTGATCGGAGCGTCGTGCTCGTTCCTCACGCCGATCGGCTACCAGACGAACCTGCTCGTGTACGGGATGGGCGGGTACCGGTTCCTCGACTTCACCCGGCTCGGCGCGCCGCTCACCCTGCTGACGATCGCGGTGTCGCTGGTGGCGATCCCGATCGCGTTCCCGTTGCACGGGTAGAGCAGTGGCACTGAACCGGGCGGAGGCGGTCGAGTGCTTCGAGCGGCGGCGGGCGGCGTGGCTCGCCGGCGACATCGACGCCTACCTCGACTGCTGGGTCGACGACCTCGTGCTCGAGACGCCGGGGCGGGTGATCCGGGGGCGGGACGACTACCGGCGCGTGCTCGAGCGCTCGCAGGCGTGGGCCCGGCCCCGGGACTTCGTGTTCCACCACCTGGCCGTCGACGGCGACGTCGTCCTGGCCGACTGGACGATCTCGGTCGAGCGGCGCGCCGACGGGGTCGAGGTCGAGTGGCGGGGCATGAGCGCGGCCGAGCTGCGCGCCGGCCGCATCGTGTGGTGGCGGGAGTACTACGAGGATCCCGGCGCGCTCGCCGCCGCGGCCGCCGGCGACACGTAGTAGCTACGCGGCGCGCACCCGCTGGCGGGCGTCGCGGACCTCGGGCGCGTCGGGGAACATGACGTTGAGCATCCGGGTCAGCCCGAACATCCCCATCCGCACCGCGGCGTGGCCGGATGCAGCCACGGAAGCCCGTACCGGCGGCGGGCCACGCGGGGCAGCACCGCGACGGTCGCGGCCACCGGTACGACCCAGAGCGGTCGGAGTGGGAGCGGCAGCGGCGGCGAGAAGATGGTCCGCAGCGCGGCGCGGGCCGGGGGGGTGAGCTGGAGCTGGTCGTTCATGCCGCGGAAGTAGTCGCGCAGGTCGCCCATCGTGCGGGGCGCCATCCCCGCCGGCAGGCCAACCAGCTCGGCCACCCGCGCCATCTCGGACACGTACCGGTCGGCATCGGCGTCGGAGAGGCGCGCCGCGTACCGGCGGTAGGCGATCACCACCGAGTGGACCTCGGCCGCGTGCACCCAGAGGATCAGGTCGGGGTCGTCGGCCGAGTACGCGCGTCCCGTGACGGGATCGACGCCCCGCACCCGCTCGTGAATCTTGCGCACAGCCGCGGTGGCGGCCTCGGCGGTGGCGGTGTCGCCGTAGGTGGTGGCGAGGATGAAGCGCACGGTCCGGTCGAGCCGCTTCCACGGGTCGGCCTGATAGTCGCTGTGCTGGGCGACCGCAGCCATCGCCCGGGGCTCGAGCGCCTGCACGAGGAGCGCGCGCATCGCGGCGATGAGCATGGTGGAGTCGGAGTGCAGCCGCCACGCAACACTCTCGGGGCCGAACAGCCCGTAGTCCGGCGCAGTCACGGCTCGGGATCGTACGCGGGCGGCGGGCTCAGGGGCGGGAGCGTTCCTCGACCGTGACCTTCTGCATCACGTCGCCGACCTGAGTGGCCTGGGCGACGTCGAGGCCCTCGACCACATACCCGAAGAGGTTGTAGTCCTTCGAGAGCTTGCGCTGGCAGTGGTCGATGCAGACGAAGAACTGTGACCCGTTGGTGTTCGGTCCCGCATTCGCCATCGCCACTGCGCCCACCGTGTACTCGCCCTTCACGGGCTCGTCGGCCCACTTGTAGCCGGGGCCGCCGGTGCCGGTCCCCTCGGGGCAGCCACCCTGGATGACGAACTCGGGGACGACGCGATGGAACGTCAGCCCGTCGTAGTACCCGCGCCGTGCAAGGGCGACGAAGTGGTTGACCGAGTTGGGCGCGAGCTGGGGATCGAGGTCCATAACGATCGTCCCGCGGTCAGTCGTGACTGTCGCGCGGTAGAGGGCGTTGTCGTCGATCTGGTGCTCGGGGGGCGGGGCCATATTCGTTGCTCCTCAGGGGGTCGTGGGCGGGACGGTAGTGGCCGGGAGCGTCTCGGCGTCGAGGTCGGCGAGAAGGGCGCGGGCTTGCTCGGCGAAGGGACCGTTGGGCGCCAGCACCAGGTAGCGCTGGGCGTCGCCGATCGCGACATCGCGGTCGAGGAGCTCCTGGGCGAGGAGCACGGCCCGGAAGAAGCGGGCGTCGGCATACTCGGGGTCGGCGGCGACCGCCCGGTCGAGCCGTTCTCGTGCCGCGCCCACCAGCTCGGTGGCCTGCTCGGGCGACGTCCCCGACGCAGTGAGGTACAGGATGCGCCCGCCCTGGGCGAGCGCATCGGCGTTCTCGGGGTCGCGGGCGGTGACCTCGTCGTACTGGCGGAGCGCGCCGGCGAGATCGCCGTCGGCCTCGAGGAAGCGGGCGAGGCCGAGCCGGGCGGCGATGTTGTCCGGGTTCTCGTCGACCTCGGCCTCGAGCGTTCCCCGCCGGTCGTCGGCGCCGCGCTCGGACTGCTGGTTGCCCGACGCGAGCTCGCCGGGGAGGCGGGCACCGAGCGCAGCGGCCAGGGCGACCGCGGCCACGATCGCGAACCCGCCGATGGCGCCCCCGACCAGCAGGCGCCGGCGCAGCGGCAGCGGGGACGCGACGGTGCGGGAGTCGACGCCGTCGCGCAGCGCCCGGATGGCGGCTGCAGCGCGGGCGGTGTAGTCGTCGTGGAGCCGCGTGTACGACTCGGCGTCGACCTCGCCCGCCGCCCGCTCGGCCTCGAGGTCGTCGAGCGAGTGCAGCAGGAAATCTCTCTCGGCCTCGAGCTGCTCGCGTTCGTCGGCGGTCGTCATGGTCACGAGCGCGCCTGCTCCACCAGCGCTTCGTCGGCAGGCGTGGCGTGCATGGCCGGCTGGCGCCGCCACCGCCGGAGCGCGAGCGCAAGACCGGCGGCGCCCAGCGTCAGCGCCGCCACCGGCAGCCCCCACACCAGCAACCCCAGTCCCCCACTTTCCGGCTTCAGCAGGACCGATTCGCCAAAGCGGTCGACCATCGCCTGGCGGATCTCCTCGTCGCTCTGGCCCGCCTCGATGCGATCGCGGATGTCAGCCCGAATGGCGCGCGACGTCGACGCCGAGCTGTCGGCGGCCGACAACCCCTGGCACTCGGGACAGCGGAACTCCTCCGCCAGGGCGCGGGCACGAGCCGAGTCCGACGGCGCGCCGTCCGGCCACAGCACCACCGCCAGGGTGACCGTGACCACCAGGCCGAGTCCGAGCCAGGGCAAGAGGCGCCGGGTCACCGCTGCCCCCGCGCCGCCGCCAGCAGCGTCTCGAGGCCCTCGACACTGGCGGGCCCGTACTGCGTCCCCGCGATCAGTCCGTCGGGCGTGATCGCGTACGTCTCGGGCTGACCGCGGGTGCCGAAGTCGAGCGCGGCCCTTCCCCCCGGGTCCCAACCCATCGGCCACTCGATGCCCCGCTCGTCGACCGCACTACCAGCCGCCTTCTTGGTGTCGTCGCGGATGATGCCGACCATCGCGAAGTCGGCCTCGTCCCGATGGCGCTCATAGAACTCCTTCAGCGCCGGCTCCTCCTGCTTGCACGGGAGGCACCACGAGTTCCAGAAGTTCACGATGACGGCCTTGCCCGCCAGGGACTCGAGCGAGATCTTCTCGCCGTCGAGCGTCGTGACCACGAAGTCGGGGGCGCCGTCGCCCAGGAGCTCGCTCCGCGGCTGGGCCTGGAGCTGGTCGTCGCCGACCTGGAGCGCAAGCACGACTGCCAGCGCCGCCACCGCCACTCCGACCGCGAGCGCGACGAGCCGCAAGGGATGCCGGGTCATACCGGTACGGGCTCCCGTTCTTCGTCATTTTGGCGTCGCAAACCCACGGCTGGGGTGGGTTTGCGACGCCGGAACGGCTGAAGGGACGGGGCGAGCGCGATGAGGGTGCCGAGCGCCATCACGCCGCCGCCGATCCACAGCCACAGGATCAGCGGGTTGACCGCCACCCCGATCGTGACCCGGCCCCGCTCGTTGGGTGACGACACCAGCGTGAGGTACACGTCCTCGCGCAGCCCGGTGTGCACCGACGGAGTGCCGATACCCGAAGTGCTGTTGGGGAAGGTGGAGATGGCGGGGGCGTAGACACCCAGGTCATCGCCGCCCCGCTCGACCCGTACCTGCGCCGACACCGTCGTCTTCTGGCCCGATCGCTCCCTGTCGGAGTCGAGATACGTGACCGTGTACCCGCGCACGGTCGCCGACTCCCCCGACCGCAGGCGGACCTCCCGCTTCGTGCTGTAGCTCGACGACGACGCGATCGCCACCGCGACGAGCACCACGCCGACGTGCACGACCAACCCGCCGTACAGGCGCGGGTTCGAGCGCACCACCCGGGCGACGCCGTGGGCGCGGGCGCCGACCGCGAACTGGCGGGCGATGCCGGCGAGCGCGAACGCGGCCAGCCCGAACGTCAGCACCTGGGCGAGCTCCCGCGCCCCGAGCACCACCGCCGCCACCATCACTCCCGCCCCCGTCCACGCGGGCACGAGCAGGCGGCGCCGCAGCACCTCGCCAGTCGTCGCCCGCCACGGCAGCGCCGGCGCCGCCGCCATCAGGAACAGCAGCGCGATCCCAATGGGTGTTGTCATGCGGTCGAAGTAGGGCTCGCCCACCGAGAGCCGCCGGTCCTGGAGCGCCTCGGCGAGCAGTGGGTAGACGGTGCCGAGCAGCACGACGAACGCGAGCGCGGCGAACAGGAGGTTGTTGGCGAGGAACGCCGACTCCCGCGACACCGGCGAGTCGATCCGGCCGGGGGCGCGCAGGCGGTCGCCGCGCCAGGCGATGAGTCCGATGCCGACGGCGGCGACGATCCCGAGGAACCCGAGCAGCATCGGGCCGATCGCCGACTGGGTGAACGAGTGCACCGAGTCGACGACACCGGAGCGGGTGAGGAACGTGCCCAGGATCGTGAGGCAGAACGTCGCGATCACGAGCGAGAGGTTCCAGACCCGCAGCATCCCGCGGCGCTCCTGCACGATCACCGAATGGATGAACGCGGTGCCGGTCAGCCACGGGAGCAGCGACGCGTTCTCGACCGGGTCCCACGCCCAGTACCCACCCCAGCCGAGCACCTCGTAGCTCCACCACGCGCCGAGCAGGATCCCGGCGGTGAGGAAGCCCCAGGCGACGAGGGTGGCGCGGCGGGTGTCGGCGAGCCAGCCCTCGCCGAAGCGGCCGGTGACCAGCGCCGCGATCGCGAACGAGAACGGCACCGTGAACCCGACGTACCCGAGATAGAGCATCGGCGGATGGAACGCCATGAGTGGGTGGTTCTGGAGCAGCGGGTTCGGGCCCGCCCCGTCCGACGGCACGTCCGCCAGCGTCTTGAACGGGTTGGCGGGGCCGAGCATCAGCACGAAGAAGAAGAGCGCGACGGCGAGCCCGGTGAGCGTGGCCCACGCCACCAGCGGGTCGGTGGCGCGCTCGCGGAAGCGCCGGGCCATGAACGCGAGGTAGCCGCCGAGGACCAGCGCCCACAGGAGGATCGATCCTTCGAGCGCCGCCCACAGCCCGGTGACCGTGAACAGCAGCGGCGTGGCCCGGGCGTTGTTCTCGGCCACGTACTCGATCGAGAAGTCGTGGCTGAGCAGCGCCCACTCCATCGCGCCCGCCGCCAACGCCGCCGCGGCGAGAACGACGAAGACGTAACGGCGTCCGTTCCGGAGCAGCCGCTCGTCGCCGCGCCGGAGGCCGAGCCCGAGCGTGGCGATGCCGAGCACCGCGGCGCTGGT